>Ga0315339_1001221_pt1 | contig 24200 bp, 19 predicted proteins | sample ASW17metaG_FD_204514 | JGI IMG/M metagenome (GOLD analysis project Ga0315339, IMG submission 204514) | Ammonia-oxidizing marine archaeal communities from Pacific Ocean, United States - ASW #17 | ecosystem: Environmental > Aquatic > Marine > Oceanic | place: USA: California | collected 2016-12-05
TCACGCTCCACTTCACGCCGACTTACTTGTCCTGGCTCAATCAGGTCGAGTTGTGGTTTTCGAAGATCCAACGCGATGTCATCGCCCGCGGCGTCTTCACGCCAACCCAGGACTTAGCTCGCAAACTGCGCCGCTACATCAACGCCTACTCGAAAGACGCCAAACCGTTCCGCTGGAAGTATTCGAAACCTTCACGCCGCATCCGCCATGGTAAAACTATCTCTGCGACAGTCCACTAGTTGTGAAACAGCGCACTTGGTTCAAGGTTTTCTTTTACGCGGCGGTGGTCACCGCCCTCACCTTTAGCGGCTGCAATCAGGCCGCAACGCCTGAAGGTGAAGAAGGTGCAACTGAGCAGCCGACCGCGGAAAATTCTGGAGGCGAGTCCGGAGGCGGGATCACCAGTTGGTTCGGATCCAGCAAACCCGAGCCCGAACCTCGCAGCGTGACGCTCGAAGCCGGCACACCGATCCAGATTCACACGACAAACGCGTTGTCGACGAAAGACGTTACAGCCGGACAAGGGTTCGTAGGCAGCCTCGAAGAACCCATCGTGCAAGGTGACTGGGTTGTCGCCCCGAAGGGCGCAACGGTCCAAGGCGTGGTTGCAAACGCTGACAAAGGCGGCCGAGTCAAAGGCGTCGCTGCACTGTCGATCTGTGTCACCCAGATCGAAACCGCCGACGGCCAAACGATCGACGTGAACACTAGCGCCTACGGGGTACAAGCCAAGTCAACCAAAAAGAAGGATGCGGTTAAGGTCGGCATCGCCAGCGGTATCGGAGCCGCCATCGGTGCGATCGCCGGCGGTGGAAGCGGCGCGGCCAAGGGTGCGGGCATCGGAGCCGGCGCCGGCGGCGGTGTAGTTCTCGCCACCCGTGGCGATCCGGCCGGCATCTCCGGCGAGTCCGTCGTAACCGTCACGTTGCAAGAGGCGGTCACGACCACCGAAGCCCTGTAGACCCAAGGGTCTTCAGACGCTCAACAAGTCAGACTGACACACAAGGGGGCCTCGTAGGAGGCCCCCTTCGTGCGTTCTCTTGTGGCGCACGGCTATTCCGTGCCGGGTCGCTCTGTGAGCGACCTAAAGATCGGCCAAAGGCCGATGCCAAGACGTCTCAACGCCGCGGCGGCTCCTCATAATTCTTCCCGCTGCCTTCATACGCCGCGCGCGCCGGGGCCTCATCCAAGACCAACTCCCGCCGCGGATCAAACGCCATCACCCGATTCTGCCGATACGACTGAACCCCGAGATCAATCGCCGTCATCACCTGATACCCCATGTCGGCGTCAAATACGGGGTCCTTCCGCGACCGGACGCAATCGAGGAAGTTCGTCGTGTGCTCGTCGTCGATACTCTGCCGCTCCACCGGAATCAGCAGCTCAGGCGCTCCCGCCGCCGCTTCGAACTTCTTGCGGAACTGATGCTCGGGCAAGATCGCGATTCCGCCCGGCACAAACTGAATCGTCCCTTCGTGGCCGTAGATCACCGGCGGCATCCACTGGTTCGCCGCCGCGGACGCCATCGAAGCCGACATCAACGCATAGTGGTCCTCGTACTCGATGTTCGTCGAATACGTGTCGGGCACTTCGCGGTCCTTGTGGACATAGATACCACCGTTCGCCGTCACGCGTGTCGGGAAGCCCATGCCGATCGCGAATTCAAGCGGCGCCAGCCGGTGATAGAAGAGGTCCGTCGCAACACCGCCCGAGTAGTCCCAATACTTGCGCCAACGGAAATAGCGGTCGGCGTTGAACTCTCGATCGGGCGCCGGACCGACGAAAAGATTCCAGTCGATGTTCTCCGGCGTGCCTTCGTCGTCGATGGAGTAGTTCCACTCGCCGTGCAACGAATTGCGCGAGTAGGTGTTCTGCGTCCACAGCGGCTGACCGATCCAGCCTTTCTGGATCACCTCGCGGGCACGGTGGTAGCGCTGGTCGGACAAGTGCTGGCTCCCGATCTGCAACACCCGCTTGTGTACCCGAACGCGCTTCGCAACCTCCTGCGCCTCGTGCAGCGTGTACGTCATCGGCTTTTCGAGGTAGACATCCTTGCCCGCATCGAGCGCGGCCAACGTCATCGGCCCATGCCAATGGTCGGGCGACGAGATATAGACCGCATCGACGTCTTCGCGCGCCAGCACCTCGGCGTATTCGTGGTGGAGCTCTTTCGGCGCAAGCTTCGCCATCTCCCGCGCCGCTTCTTTGCGCTTCGAGTAGATGTCGCACACCGCCACCACGTGGACGTCAGCCTGCTCCTGGCTGCGTGCGTAGACGCGCCGTACATGGCCGCGCCCCCGTCCGCCAACACCGATGAACCCGACATTGATGCGGTCGTTCGCGCCGATCACGCGGTTCGCGGAAGCCGCCGAAGCCGGCCGCGCCGCCGCCCCTACCGCCAATCCGGCCGCCGCCGTCCCAAGAAAATCACGCCGCGAAGGTCCTCGTTCAGCCATCGATTCTTCTCCTCGAAAAAACAACCCTATCCCCCAACATTATCCCTCAAGCCTATGTCGCTTGAAGAAACGGATGGGAGCGCGGACGTTCTACGCCAGTAGCGGCTTTACCAAGTCGCCATGGACATCGGTCAGGCGGAAGTGGCGGCCCTGGTACTTGAAGGTGAGCCGCTTGTGATCGACGCCAAGCAAGTGCAACATCGTGGCGTGCAGGTCGTGCACACTCACCGGATTCTCCGCGACGTTATACGAGTAATCATCCGTCACCCCGTAGGTCACGCCGCCTTTGATGCCGCCGCCTGCCATCCAGATCGAGAAGCATCGCGGATGATGGTCACGACCGTAGTCGTCTTCGGTCAGCTTACCCTGGCAGTAGACGGTGCGTCCAAACTCGCCGCCCCACACGATCAGGGTCTCGTCCAGTAAGCCGCGCTGCTTCAGGTCTTTCGCCAGCGCAGCCGACGGCTGATCCGTATCCGTGCACTGCTGACTGATGTTGGTGGGCAGCTTGCCATGCTGGTCCCAACCGCGGTGGAAAAGTTGCACGAAGCGCACACCGCGCTCGACCAACCGCCGCGCGAGCAAGCAATTCGCCGCGTACGTTCCCGGCTGCCGCGACTGCTCCCCGTACATCTCGAAAATGTGCTCCGGCTCGGTCGAGAGGTCCGTCAACTCGGGCACCGACGCCTGCATGCGGTACGCCATCTCATACTGCTCGATGCGCGTCTCGATTTCCGGGTCGCCGTATTCTTTGTGGCGGATCCGGTTCAGCGCTGCAAGGTCGTCGAGATAGTGGCGGCGGTCTTCGCGGTTGAAACCGTCGGGGTTCGAAAGGTACAGCACCGAGTCCTTGCCCGACCGGAACTTCACTCCCTGATACTGCGTCGGCAGAAAACCGCTGCCCCACAAACGGCTGTACAAGGGCTGACCCGCCCTCTTGTCCCGCGAAACCATCGCGATAAACGCCGGCAGGTTCCGGTTCTCCGACCCCAGTCCGTACGACAGCCACGCCCCGATGCTCGGACGCCCCGCCAACTGGTGCCCAGTCTGCAAGAACGTGATCGCGGGGTCGTGGTTGATCTGCTCAGTGAACATCGACCGCACGATCGCCATGTCGTCGGCGATACCCGCCGTGTGCGGTAGCAGTTCACTCAGCACCTGCCCCGAGTGCCCATGAGGCTGGAAATCAAACTTCGATGACGCAACGGGAAAACTCGTCTGCGCAGCCGTCATCCCCGTAAGGCGCTGCTTGCCACGAATGGAATCCGGCAAATCGCTCGCCTGACGCTCGCGCAGATGCGGCTTATGGTCGAGCAAATCCAGCTGCGACGGCCCGCCGGACTGAAATAGGAAGATGACGTTCTTCGCCTTGGGAACAAAATGCGGAATACCCGGTAGCCCCGGCGCGGCAGCGGTCGATTCCGCTAGGCCCAAGTCGTCTCCCAGCAGCTTTGCGAGCGCAATCGTTCCCAGCCCGCGCGCACTCGTTGAGAAGAAGTGCCGCCGTGTCACGTCAAGACGAGATTGTTGCGCGCCCATCCCAGCCCCGGCTGTCTTACATATCTGAGACACCGGCGAACGCCGGCCGCTCGGCTGTCTTAACGACAGCGAGGATGGCGGGGATGACGTAGGCCAGCTTGGCCAGCTTGCGAACCAATTCGCGGCGGCTCACCGATTTCGTATCGACGTCTTGTGGAGCCTGCTCTTGCTTCATCACTGCCTCCGATGCTCCCTACTATAGAGGGTTTGGGCCCAGTGGGGCTATAGCGACAGGTCACTCCATCAGCGCGAACGCCACCGTGGCGGCGGCTCAAGCGGGTCGGATAAGGCCGTTAAAGCGGCCTCCGCTCTTGGGGGAAATCCATGCACCGGCCGTGAACAACCGGCCTACGACCGCTGCGCGGGAAAGCCGGCTGAAGGCGACTTGGGAACGGGATGAAGTTCGCTTGGGGGCCGGAACTAGGGCTGTGGCCGAGGGAGTTTCTAGAGTCTCTGTGGGTTGGTGCGCGCAGGCCCGCTTCTTGACAGTCGCGGCTCCGTCCCTGCGGTGTAGGTCCATAGTCAACTTGTTTTTTTGAGTTGTGCTTCAGGTCTGCGTTTGGTACATCGGTTGGCCCGGTTGCCCATAGCTGAAAAGCCTGTGTGAAAACGCCATCGGAGCCGGTACCTGCTCCTTCGCTTGGTAGGGGACGGGAGGAACGGGCACAACATGCTGTGCCCCTACTTGGAGGAGCCGGCGATGCGGCGGTTTTGGCGGCCCAAGCGCCTCCCTGGCGGTCGGGGCTCAGCGGGTGGTGGGTCGAGAAGGTTGTGGCTCTACGGCGGCGGGGAAGCGGACTGGTTGATTCCGCTAGTCTTTGGCGGCCGGTGGCAGGGCAAAGGCGACGACGTTCACCCCTGAGGAGACGGCTAGGTATTGGCGGCCGTTGACGGCGTAGCTGATGGGTGAAGCGGAAATCCGCGTGCCGGTGTTGAAGTGCCAGAGGGGTTCGCCGCTTTCGGCATCAAGCGCGGTGAAGAAGCCCTGGTCGTCGCCGGCGAAAATCAGACCGCCGGCCGTCGAGACAAGACCGGCTCCGTAGGCGCGTGAATTGACCTGCTTGTACTCCCACTTGCGCTCGCCCGTCGTCAGGTTGAGCGCGCGGACGAACATTTGCCAAGGGAACTCCTGTGACTCGGTATACCCCGTCGCCGCGTAGTTAAAACCGCCCGGACGAAACTCCTGCTTGGCCTTGTAGCTAACCCCGCAGCCCTCTTTGGCGGCGAGATAGAACATGCCGGTAGCCGGGTTATACGCGGGGGACATCCAATTCGTCGCGCCCGACGTTGACGGACACACAAAGTTGCCTTGCAGCGTCGGCTCGACGCCCGGCACGCGAATCGGGCGGCCCTTCTCGGTCAAGCCCGCCGCCCAGTTCAGCTTGTCGATGAACGGCGTGCCGTGCAGGAACTCACCGGTGGCGCGATCGAGTACGTAGTAGAAACCGTTGCGGTCGGCGTGGACCATCAGCTTCCGCATCTTGCCCTCGTAGGGCGCGTCCACGAGGATGGGAATCTCGACCGAATCCCAGTCGTGCAGATCGTGCGGCGTGAACTGAAAATGCCATCTCAGCTTGCCGTTATCCGCGTCGACCGCGACCACCGATTCGGTGTAAAGGTTGTCGCCCCGGCGCGGTTCGCCGTCAAAGTCCGGCGCGGGGTTGCCGATGCCCCAATAGAGCAAGTTTAGTTCGGGGTCGAAGCTGCCCGAGAGCCAGGTCGCGCCGCCGCCGGTCTTCCAAGAATCGCCGGCCCAGGACTCGTTGCCCGGCTCGCCGGGGTGTGGGATCGTGTGAAAACGCCAGAGCCGCTCGCCCGTGGTTGCGTCGAAAGCGTCCAGCCAGCCGTTCAGCCCGTTGTCGCCCCCCGCGGTGCCGGCGATGATCTTGCCGTCGATCGCAAACGGTGCCGCCGGAGAACTGTACCCATCCTCGGCGCTCGCGATCTTAGATTCCCAGACCATGCTTCCGGTGCGGGCATCGAGCGCGACGAGATGCGCGTCGGGCGTGGATACGTAGACGAGATTGCCGAGCACCGCGACGCCGCGGTTGTTGCCGCGTTGGCGCGCCGGCTCACGCCGCCAACTCCAGATCCGGCGGCCCGCGCGCGCATCGAGCGCGTACACCTCGTTCGGCTGACTTACATACATCACGCCATCGACGACGATGGGGACCGATTCCAGCCGCCGTGCTCCCGGCATGGGGAAAATCCACGCGGGGGCGAGTTGGCCAACATTCTCTTTGTTGACTTGATCGAGGGGACTATGCCGCTGCGAATCGTACGTGCGGCCGTAGGTCAGCCAGTTTTCCGGCGGCGGATCAAGCAGTTGCTCGTACGTCACCTCGCCCGCCGACAACCCCACGGACAGCATGCCCGTGACGATTAGCAGCCGCAGAGCGCGCACAAGTCCGCTCGTGTCCTTGCTCATTTCACTTCTCATGGAATCTCGCTCGACTCGCCTCATTCGCTGTCCCGCCCCCTGAGCGATAGACAGCTTAGAAACGCCATCAGGTTCTGATATTCCGCCGCGCTCAGGCGCTCGTTATAGTCGGTGGGCATCAACGACTTGTCGGCGTACGTAATCTCGTCAATCTCATCTCTCGCGAACAGGTGAAGCCGGTCGTCGTCGCCAATCATTTGAAGCGAGAAGTTGTGCTCGTTCTTGCTGACGCCGGAGATCGTCCGACCGTCCTTGGTCTTCACCGTGACCGGGCGGAATCCAAACGGCGGATGCGGTTTCTCGACGGTGAGCGCTTCGCGAATCTGTTTCAGCGACATACGCGCACCCAGGTTGGTCAAGTCCGGCCCCAGCAAGCCGCCGCGCCCGCGGACAACGTGGCAGCGACCGCAATCGGCCTTGCCCCAAAAGACCTCAGAGCCCTGTTGCCGATCGCCCTCGACGTGAACATCGATGGCCTTGGCCCGCTCGCTCCGGATCCAGACGACGATCTTCCAGGCATCGTCTTCGCTTATGCCCATGGGCGGCATCTGGCTACCCGGGATGCCGTCCTGGATAGCGTGAAACAATTCCTCGTCCGTCCGCCGCAGGTAGCGCCGCGACGCAGCCATGGCCGGACCGCGGTCGCCGGCCACGCCGTCAACCCCGTGGCAAACCGTACAGAGCTTGTTGAATAGCGCGTGGCCCTCGGCGATGACCTCCGGACCGCTCCCAAAAGGATTATCCGCGCCCAGGGCCGAAGTCGACAGCGCCAATAGCAGCACCACGTAAACGCAACTCTTTACAAGACTATCCCGCCAATCCATTCCAGCTTCATGATGATAGCTCAACACGTTAGGACTGCTCACCTTGCGCCAAGGTTTCCGCCGGATATGCCGATGGGAGCAAGTAGGAGGATGCCCCGGCACCGGCAAGCATCGCCGCAACTCGTCGAAAAAAGCACTATCGAAAACGAGTCGGGTGGTGTATAGTGGTTTGACCCCATCACGTTCTGTTTTCAGACGGGTCGGCTCCAAGGCATCTTGAAATCAACCGTATCCTCCCGCCATCTCAGCCTTGGGACGTCGGCGGATGCGCAGAAAGCAGGCTCCACTGTTCGATAAGGAGTCTGCGATAGCTACGTCTCTTGGCCGGCAATGTATGAAACAGTACGCCCGAATGAAAACCTAGGGACGTCTGTCGGCCGCCGCGCAGGTAAACATGCAGGCCGGCGGCAACGTTTTGCACTTGAGGAGCATCTAATAAGGTGAGAAGCCCTGTCGGAGAACGAAGAATGACCCCTATCGGACTGAAACAAAACAATTTGCCGGGGTCAGGTGGAACGGCGGCACCGGCCACGCGAAAAACGACTTCCCTTGATGATCTTGACTTGGAAGATCGTAATAACCGAGAGGCCGAAGAGTTTGCCGAGGAGCTGGAAGCTTCCCCCGCTGAGGACAGCGTACGCCTGTACCTGTCTGAAATGGGTGCCGTATCCCTACTGACCAAAGATGGCGAGGTACGCCTCGCGAAACGCGTAGAGCGCGGCAACCATCGTGTAATCAAAGCTTTAGCCAGGACGCCGTGGCTGTGGTCGCGGTTCGTAAACCTGCGCAATTCGATCAAGTCGAATGATGCCGACCTGCGCTATCTGGTCGAAGTCGAAGGTTCGGGCAACGACCCGGCCGCCCGCGCCCGCACCGTTGCGAAGCTGAAGCGTCAGCTCGGCACGATTGTGCGCCTCGTCGACGGGTTGCAGGAGATCACTCACAAGGCCGAATCGCGCGTCAAAGCTCGCAAGGCCATCCGGCTGCGTTGGACCTACCGCATCGCCCGGAAAAAGGTTGAGCTCTCGCGTGCGATCGTTCGCAGCGTGATTAAGTTCGACATCTGGAAAGCGTGGTCAGAGGAATTCGAGGAGGCGATTCCCGATCTCCTCAAAGAGGCCACGCGGGCCAAGCGGGCGCGCACCCGCCAGGCGGCCAAGGGAGCTAAGGCCAAACCGGCTACCCGCAAGTCGAGTGACCCGATTGAGGTCACAACCGTCCTGAGCCGCAAAGAGGTACGGCACATCCTCGCCCGGATGCGCGCCGGCCGCGACGAAGCCGACGGCGCCCGCGCCGCGTTAGTCGAAGCCAACCTGCGCTTGGTCGTCTCGGTTGCGAAGAAATACGTCAACCGCGGACTGCACCTGCTCGACCTCATCCAAGAGGGCAACATGGGCTTGATGCGCGCCGCCGAAAAGTTCGACTATCGGCGCGGCTTTAAGTTTTCAACCTATGCCACTTGGTGGATTCGTCAGGCCGTGACCCGCGCTCTCGCCGACCAGTCACGAACGGTTCGCGTGCCCGTGCACATGCACGAGCAACTCAACAAGTTTCTGCGGGCCCTGCGCGGTCTCGAGAAGGAACTGAACCGCCCGCCGACGAATCGCGAGATCGCGCGGCGGATGGATACCGACGAGGTCAAGGTCGAAGAATTGCGATCCATCTCGCGGACGCCGGTGTCGCTCAAGACCCCGGTCGGCCGCACCGGTGAATCGTCACTCGAAGACCTGATCGAAGATCCGGCCAGTTCGTCGCCGGTGGATACGCTGCTGGCGTCCGACGTCAAGAAGAAGACGGCTGACATCCTCGGCACGCTTTCACCGAGCGAAGAGAAGGTTCTGCGGCTGCGCTTCGGCATCGGCTATGACCGTGAGCACACACTCCAGGAAATCGGACGTGAGTTCGAAGTCACCCGCGAGCGCATCCGGCAGATCGAGGCCAAGGCCCTTCAGGCCCTCCGCGATCCCGAACGGGCAAAGAAGCTCCGCCAGCTTCTGCTCGCTTCCAACTCGTAACGCGCAACCCTCCCACGGGTTCGCCATAGGAATTTAGAGGGGCCCTTCGCGGGGCCCCTCTTTTTCTTGCTCGAAAGTACGCCCCCGCCTCGCTACTCCCGAACCCAGATCGGGCTCGCCCAGGCCATATGGCCGTTTGCCTGGATCACGCGCAGATAGTAGTAGCTTTCCGTCCCGTCGAACTCTTCATCTCGATAGGTGAAGTCGGCCGCGGACGATTTAGGGTCGGTCGTGAAGACGAACTTGCCTTCCTTGATGATGTCGATCTGCTTGAGCCGCGCCGTCCCACGTACGAACACTTTGAACGCAGGCTTCCCTCTCGTCACGGCCTCTTCGCCCATGTATTGCCCGTTCATCGAAAACTCGACGATAATCTTGTCCGTGGCGGCATAGGTGCGGCGATTGTAAAGGGCCTCGAACAGTGATTCTCGGTCGAGTCCTTTGGCATAGACGCCCGCAAACGCGTTGTGGGTGGCCAGGTGATCGGAGCTGGCGATGAAACCGAGCTTGCGTTTGTGCGCCAGAGCGTCCCACACGAAACTCGTGCTGTCACGTTCGTAGGGCTTGCGGCGGAACCCGCGGTGCTCCGAGTACTTCAAGTATTGCGGCCCTGAGACTTCATCCGGCGCGTCGACGTACTCGTAGCTGCCGCGAAAGCCCTGAAAGATCTCCACCAGTCGCTCAAACTCCGGGTCGTGGTATTCCCAACTGACTTGCTTGTCAATGAACGCGATGTGATGGGGGATCGTAATAGCCCGCTTGCCTCGCAATGCCTCCCAAAGTCCCCATGGGCTGACGCCGAGATCCCCCAGCGCATACGAAGCCGGTACGGGAATGTAGTTGCGAGCCATGTTGAGGATCGTGCGATGGCCCCAAGGCGATTACTGGCTTCGCTCGTAGGTGTGCATGCCGGCTAACACACCTGGGTGCGTGAATAGTTCCGCCGCTTGCTGCGAGCGCCAGACGTTGTACGGCCGAGTTAGATAGCGGGTGTTATCGGTGGTGCCGAGAAAATCGAGATCCGCCGCGTCGAGTGCATAGCGATAGTTATCGGTGAGTGAGCCATCGAGATATTGCTGCTGGCCGCCACCGAGCGAGATGTCGGTGTGCCGGTGCAGATCGCCCCAATAGAGCTGCAAGTCTCCGAGCGTATGTCGGGCTGTGGCCTCTACCGGGCTCTTCGGCCGATGCCCAGACGCTTGTTCGAGTGAAGGCGTTCGGCCCGCGCCGCTGACGGCCGGCCCCGATGGGAAGTGTTTGGCGTACAACAGGCTGTGCAGCGAACCCATCGGATAGACGAGCACGGTCTCGTCGCCGAGGCGCGCGACAGCCAGACGCTGATCGATCCGCCCCTCGGTATTGAAGATGGTCTCGACCGGCGACCACTGATCCCCCTCCCAGGTTGTCGTTGCGATCGAAAGCCAAGGCGGCCGAACATGGTGGCGGAAGAAAAGCCGCATCTGCCCGTCACGGCCCACAGTAACTTCGGGCGCCTCCATCGTCTCCCAGCCTGCCAGAGCGTCAAGTTGCCGAAGCGCTTCCGTCGGATGGTACAACCTACCGTTGACAAGGCATGCGATGCCGATCTTCCGGCCCTCGGAGCGCAGACCTAGCGTCGCGGAGTCGCTTGCCCAATCCTCCGGGCCGGTTTCCCACGAAATCCAAACTCGGTCCTGTGGATCGACACTCAGACTCGGACGATTCTCAAGCCTCCGCGACGACGCCACGGCCATCTCCGCCCCCCAGCCATTCTTCCCGAGGCTGCGCAGCATGACGTCGTAGTCGCCGTGGTAGCGGTCCCACGCAACATGGAAAACACCATCCGACGTGGCGGCAACCACCGGCTCCCAATCGTTTGCTGCGTTCGAGCTGATGGCCCCCTCACTGCCCCAACGCCCTTCGTCGAAGAGCCTGTAAAGGATGTCGAGACCCTCGTCTCGCACGCCCTGCCAGACCAGCATCACCCGATCTTGCGACGCCGCGAGACGCGGAATCTGATCCGGTCCGGGATGGTCCGTCAGGCGTTGCATCGCGGACCACTCTCCCTCCGGCTCCCGCACCCTCCCGTAGAGATCCCAGTTGCCGTCGACCTGCGCCGGCCAGACGACCCAAACCCGCGAACGCGCGTCGACAGCGATGGTCGGCTTGTAGTAGTCTCCGCCCTCGGTTGTCACCTGTTCCGGAGCCGACCACTTCGTTGCATCGCTCACAACAGAGCGCGCGAAGATCAGACTATTGCGATCAGTTTCGGAGTACGAAACCCACACGATCCACGCCGTGTCGCCGTTCGAAGAAACCGAAGGATGATCATCTTCGCGCAATCCGGTCGTGAGTTCCGTTACCTCCCGGAACGCGCGCTCGACCCGGGGGTTTGGCCGCAACCCGGGACCTCCATAGGAAGGCACCTGCGCCTCCATCCACTGAGCGGACAGAAGCGCCACAGCCAATGCGGCAAATGTTGGGATGGACTTCGGCATAGCAATAGCCTACTCTGTTCCGTTCTGTGAGGGTGTCGCTCCCGTCTATCGGGTCTCGGGGCCGTGTCAGACATGACCTGCGAAAGAACGTCCCTGGGGAAGTTCAGGTATAGGGGACTGAGCACGAGCGTGGTTGCGTTCTTCCATTCGCTCGTTGACACCCAGCATCAGATCGGCCAAAGTGGGGGTGCATGAATCCGGGCTCGAACTGACAATTCTAGTGAAGATAGCCCGCCGAAGGTCCGCGACGCGGCTGACTCAGTCCGAGAACGGGAAGATTTGAACGGGTTGCCGAATTGGAGGAAAAGGACATGACTCGATACCCTACAGCGAATCGAAGACGTTTTCTTCAGGGCGGAGGCCTACTGGGTTTGCTCGGGGCACTTCCCGGCGTGCGAACGATTGCGCCGGCGCTGGCTGCCCGCTCGGATGCCGAATCGAGTCAGGTTTACAGAGAATTGGGCCTGCGGCCCATTATCAACGCCGCCGGCACCTACACACACTTGGGGGGGGGCGCTCATGCCGCCCGAGGTTGTTGAAGCGATGCTCGACGCCGGCCGGCACTACGTTCCAATTCGCGATCTGTCCCGTGCTGTCGGCGAGCGTATCGCCCAGCTCACGAAGAATAAAGCAGCGATGGTCACCACCGGAGCGGCCGGCGCGATTTTCGTCGCGACCTGTACCGCCATCGCCGGCGATGACGAGGACAAGCGAAATAGCCTACCCTTCACCGACGGCATGAAGAACGAGGTTGTCTGCCAGAACCTGCATCAAACCGGCTGGACGCGGCAGTGCGAAGCCGCCGGCGCCCGGATTGTCCCCGTCGAATTCAAAGACGAGATGGAGCGCGCCATCACCGGCAAGACAGCCATGCTCTACTACCTCGTCGCCGACAAGCATTTTGGCCAATACCGTGACCAGCTCGATGCGCCCGGAGGCACGGTGTCGCTCGAAGAGTGCATCGAAATCGGCAAGAAAACGCGTATCCCGCTGCTGATTGACGCCGCGGCCGAGCTGCCGCCCAACGACAATCTTTGGAAATACACACAGCTGGGCGCGGATCTGGTCGCCTTCAGCGGTGGCAAGGGATTGCGGGGACCGCAAAATGCCGGGCTGCTCGTCGGCAGGAAGGACTTGATCGAGAAGGCCCATCGATTCCAGAGCCCCTACAGCGGTATCGGCCGCGATTTGAAAATCTCGAAAGAGACGCTGATCGGGACTTTGGCGGCGGTCGAGCGCTACGTCAACCTAGACCACGAAGCGGAATGGAAGCGTTGGAAAGATCAAGTCGATCACGTCAAGGAACAGCTGTTGAAGATCCCGGATGTCGAGACAGGCTATGTGCCCGCGTGGGTCACCAACCACGTGCCGCGCCTATGGGTCCGCTGGCCGGAGAAGGAGTGGCGCTATAGCTGGGACGATTGCTTCAAGAAATTGCAGGAGGGTGAGCCAAGCGTTGTTCCGCTGCGGACGCCCATGGGCGTCACGATCGTGACTTGGATGATGGACCCCGGCCAGGAAGAGATCGTGGCACGGCGACTGACGGAAGTACTGATCAAAGCCAAAGCGGGGGCGTCCAAGCGCACTGCGATCGCCGACCCGAAGGGCGACTGGCAACTCGACAATCCCATCGACGCCTGGGAAGAGGGCACGGATGGGCTGATCCCAAACTATCGAGCCGCCGCCGATTGACGCCCAGGTTTTCAAAAAGTAAATGTGATCGTCCAGAACCCGCAACGGCGGCCAGTCGTTCGTTCTCGTCATGGCCTGATTCCTAGCCCTGCTGTTTGCACTCCGACAGTTGCTGGTGCGATCCGGTATCACGCCATCTATCCGTCGATGAGAGCCATCTAGCTTTTTCCGGATGGGTTAGTCCTATCGCGGACACCGACCTCTTTGTGCGAGCTAGGATCGAATTGCAGCTCTCATCAGAAGGGCGGAGGTCTAACTTGTTACACACGAGAAGACCGCCCCTCGGCACCCCAGTTTGTCCAAACCAGATGGTTCAGCCGGTAGAATCTTCAGTGGTGCCGGTTCTTGATACCCCCTGGACTTTGCGAGCCGTTGTTGAGCGGGGCCGTGAGGTCTTGCGTCAGGAGGATGTGAAGTCCCTTTGGTTTCGGACGCTCGGCGAACTTGGGTATCGGCGAGCCATGCTTTTCGAGCTCGACCTCGCTACCTACCAGCAGAGTGAGGCAGCACCCGCTAGCGCCCGATTCGAGTTACTATCCCCGAGCAACCTCGAGGACTTGTTGGGGCTAGTCCAACGATGTGACGAGCGCGAAGCCACGCGCCGTCTCGCAGCTGGCCACGTTTGCATGCTGGGCTACGTCAAAGGAAGGCCAGCCTATTCGAGTTGGCTAGCAACAGGGCCGGTGAGAATCGACTTCTTGGGAGTCCAAGCCGTGCCCAGCCCGGGCTCCGCATACAGCTACGAACTATATGTGGGTCCAGCTTTCCGTGGATTGAGTCTCGCCACGGCCGGGCTGGATGTCCGAGTCCGAATATTGCGGGACCGCGGATTCAAGAGGTTCGTCAGCATTGTTGTTCCGGAGAATCAGGCTGGACTCCGCCACACACTCGCCAGTGGCTTTCAACCAATTGGCTGGGTGTATTGTCTAGGTGTGGGGAGTCCCAAACGATGTTGGGTTCGGTCTTCATTGGCATCTATTCCACTTCAGCTCGTGCGCTGAATCGATGCCCTTCGGGTCGCTAGCACATCCTCGAGGACCTTCTCGACGACCTCACAATGCGAGATCTAGGCAATCATGGTGCACCCTAGCCCTGTGCGAACCGTGCCGCCGTAATAGCTGCCGCGAACAACCGATCCGTTGAACAAAGATTTCTTGCTTGGGAGGTCTGACGTGATCGGGGGTTGCATGACACGGGCCTCTCTCTCTTGCAGCCCAACGTGGCCTCCTTGCCTTCAGGTCATCGGGGCCACAAAACAAGGGTGCGCGCTACCCTTCTTGCGAAACACGTCAGAGGCTCACCGGATGGTACCTACTCTCACATGCACACCCGTTTGTGATGTGTATGGTGCGCTTGTCCAGCTCGTGAACCATCGCGGACAGCGACCTGGTACGGCGTTCTTGCGGATCGGTGTCTCGCCCGTGTGTGCAAATCGACTGCGGGAACGAGGTGTGGTTGCGGGTCAGCTCCTTCAGCCTCTCCAGGTCCAGCTCGTTACCCGACTCGCGCAGGTAGCGCCGCAATGCCGTGTAGCGCGCGAGCGAGCTGCCTATGGAGTCTCTCCGGATGTACTCGGTTCCCTTCAGGCTGTGCCCGAGATAGTGATTCGTATGGCCGTAGACGTTGTCCTCGGGGTAGAAGACCTCGTACCGCTTAGCCGTGGTCTCGATGCTGACAACGTTGCCGTCTTGGTCGGCGATGAGGAAGTGCGCGCCGCCCGCCCGCGGCGGCTGCACCGGCGGTGCGAGCGCGTTGGCCAGGTTGCGCGCCCCGAGCACTTGACGCACGACGACGCTGTGGAGTCGTCCTACACCGACATCGAGAGGGCTGAGGTAGTTGATCGAGAGCCCGATACCTGCCTCGTTCAGTCCAGCGGCCCCGACGATACCGGCGAAGCTGAACACGAGCTGACGCGGTCCCTGTTGGGGCTCGATCCGCAGCAGGATCAGGAAGTCCTGGTGGATCTCGGGCATATCGTAGGTCTGCCCAACGAGCGTTCCGCCGCTGCCCGCCGCGCGGGACACTGCGAAGCTCGTGCAGCCGAAGTTCTCCGCCATGTCCGCGTAATAGAAGCTCACCAGGTCGAGCAGGCTATTGAGGAGAAAGATCCTCTCGAATGAGACACCCGAACCGCGAGCAATGCCGCGCATCTCCTCGACCAGATCCGGAGCGAAGCGTTCGTTCGCGGACACCTGCGGCGACCACTTCGACCAAAGTGACTCCTCGTCCGGCACGGTGACCGCTCGGCTTAAGAGCAACTCGAGGAAGCGGTCGGTGTGATCCTTGATCTTCTCTCGAGCCGCTTCGCCGTGGGCCTCTCCGATCTGGGCCGGCGTGCCCGACAGGTTCAGCGTGGGTATGTCCGGGTGTTCGCTCAATAGTCGATACGGTCCTTCCTTAAGTTGTGCTGGACGAGACAGTGACCCTGTAGTGGCTGATCGTAAAACCGATCACGACGATCAAATTTTACCGCCTCGCAGATACCTGGCGGGAACACCGCCGATGTCACTGGCAATCCGTTGGGCCTGCTTCGAGCGGCCTAAGGGCCCTCACTCTCACCTTTGCGCCGGCCGGGATTATAGACGATCTAACAATCGAATGCTAGATGAGAAATTATTTCTGGGCATCGGTCCGCGCCATCAGGAACGAACAGCCCCACCACAGACACTCAGATCCGCAGCCGTAAGGCTGCGCTGACCAAACCCCACAAGCAACTACGACTTCCCCACCTACCGGCAGCCCTCACAGCGATCAACTCTTAGCGAGCTTCGCGGTACTGAGTGCCTTTGCGAGAAACGCCGTTCCTCTGACATAACCCGCCAATCGCTGACATCCGTAGGGTGCGCCTAACCGGCTACGCCCCTTGCGCTTCGGCTTCTTCCTCGGTGGGCTCGTCGAGTAAGGTCATTTGGTCGGCGTCGTCGTTGTCCAACTCAAGCCGCTCAATCTTGCCGAAGCGGCTCGTGATCTTCCGGGCCGAGGTATGCACTTTGTCGACATCGTCGTTCGCCTGCCGGATGTGCGTCCGAAGCTGGTCCATGCGGAGTTGGAAGCGCGAGAAGTCGGCGGAGAGCTTGCCGAGATGCTCTTGAATGATATCCACCTGCTTGCGAGTCGCCTCGTCCTTCAGCACCGCGCGGGCCGTCGTGAGGATCGCCATCAATGTGGTCGGCGAGCACATCCAAACCCGCACCCGGTAGGCTTCCTCGACCAAGTCGGGATGGCTCGAATGGATTTCCGCAAACACTGCTTCGGCCGGGATGAACATCACGGCGCCGTCCGATGTCTCCGGCGGCGCAATGTACTTGTCCGCGATCGACTGAATGTGGGTTCGTACATCGCGCGCAAAGGCCGCCTCGGCGACCTTCCGCTCCTCGGGCGAAAGGTCGGTGTCGAGCTTGCGGCGATAGTTCTCCAGCGGGAACTTCGAGTCGATCGGCACATGACCCGTCGGCGGAGGCAGGAAGAGAACGCAGTCCACACGGTTCGAGTTCGCCAGCGTATGCTGCATCCGGTAGGCCGACTGCGGCAGCAGCTCCTTGACGAGGCCTTCGAGCTGCACTTCTCCGAACGCCCCGCGCGCCGAGCGGTTCGCCAATACATCCTGGAGTTCCACAACGTTGGTCGACAGCTCGGTGATCTTCTTCTGCGCCTCGTCGATCACCGCGAGCCGCTGCACGATGTCGGTGAAGGTCGCGGTGGTCTTGTCGAAACCCTCGGAGAGTCGCCGCTCGACCTGCCCGCTGATCTCAAGCAGCTTGCGGTCGGTGGCGGTCGTCAGTACGTCCATGCGCTGGCTGAGCTCGCTCGTCGTGCGCGTCAGCGTCTCGCCGAGTCGCTGATGAACACCACTGATGGCGCGCTCCAGGGCTTCCTGCTGCGAACCCATCGCCGTGCTGTGCCTGAGATCGAGGCTCGCGCGCAAACCCGCGAAGCTCTGGATGAGGCTCTGCTCCAGGCGATGGAGCGCGTCTTGCTGGTGCTGTTTGGCGGCCGAGAGTTGCTCGAGCAGCGTCTCACGAGCCTCCGTCTGTTGTTCGCGCAAGTCGTGGTCGAGCCGGCGTACGACTTCGTCGGTGTCCCGCGCTTGCTCGCGAAGCTGCTGCGAGAGGTGCTCACCGTGGCGGCCCTGTTCATCGAGACGAACGTTGAGCCGCTCCAGCGCCCGGTTCGCCTTGGCGGCCAGCCAAACCGCCGCCAAGACACCCCCTAGGGCCACGATCGCCAACAATTGTTCGGTGGTCATAGATTCAAGCCGCGAGTGAAACGGCGCACCCCTACCGAGACGCTGCCGCTTTGGGCGGGAGAATCCTCAGTCCCTCGACGCCCGGCAGGTTCAGCCGGAACAGCGCACCTTGCGTACTCGCCGCCTCGCCCAAGGCACCCGTGATGAATAGCCGATTCATCCCAGGGCCCACGAATGCGACGTTACTCGTGGTCAGGTTGCCCCCGGGCAGCCGCCGGATCAGCTTGCCGTTGGGGTCAAGCACTTGGACCTGGCGCATTCCGTAGTGAGCCACGTAAAGATTGCCCTGTGCGTCGAGCGTCATGCCGTCCGGTTGATTGTCGATCTGCTCGCCGCTCTTAGTGGGCAAGTCCGCAAACACTCTCATCGACCCGACCTTGCCCGGCGCTGTCACGGGAAACGCGAGAATCCGGTTCCGCTTACTCTCGCCGACGAGCAAGGTTTTGCCGTCCGGCCGCAGCACGATGCCGTTCGGATAGTAGAAGCCCTCGGCGACAAGATGCGTCACGCCTTCGGGATCGACATAGTGGATCGTCCCGATCGGCTCCTCGCGCGATCCACCTGGATCGGTGAAGTAGAAGCCGCCTTTGGGGTCGAGCGTCAGGTCGTTGGGGCCACGCAACGGTTTGCCTTCGCACTCGTTCGACGCCTCGCCGATCAGCTTGCCGTTCTTGTCGAGGTGCAGCACCGCGTGCCGGCTTGCATCGCAGACGAGGTGCGTGCCGTCCTCCAGCACCTTGTGGCCGTTCGGCGCGCCTGTCTCGGCCCAAATCGACGACAACACGCTCGAGTCCCCTTCGAGGGAAACCTGGGTGATGTAGCGGCCGTGAGAGATGTAGGCGTAGCCGTCGTGGTCGAAGACAATACCCTCGCAGTAAGAAGGTACCCGTGCGATCTCGACAGGCTGGGGATCGGTCCCCTTAAGAACAACGCAGACCGGAGTGCACAACAGCGCGAAGAGCAGCGAAAACCACCCTTTATGCCCGCTGAAGCTACGCCGTTTCATCGCCCAATGCTTGTGGCGATTATAGCGGACGACTTCCCGCGGGCCCGGCTTATGCAGTCACCCAAAACGTCTTGGGCTGGCCCAGCAGCGCCCGAAAGTCTTCGATCGCCAGCGCCGGGCGTGATGAGGTGCCCCTGGATGCCGTCGCAGCGTTTCGCTGATAGGAATTCGAGCTGTTCTCGGGTCTCGACGCCTTCGACAATCACCCGCAGGTCCAGGCTGTGCCCCAGCGCGATCAGTCCCGCCGCGATCGCGGCATCGCCCGGGTTGCTCGTGATGTGGCGCGTAAACAAATCGCTGAGCTTGAGCACGCTGATCGGGAACTGCCTGAGGTAAACCAGCGATGAATAACCGGTCCCAAAATCGTCGAGCGCGATCTGCACGCCCCGCGCGAACAGCTCGACTAGCGGACGGACCGTGTGGTCCACGTTGGCGACCAACGCACTCTCGGTGATCTCGAGTTGCAGCCGCGTCGGATCGAGCCCCGAGCTTTCAAGAGCGCCGTTGACGACTTCAAGCACGTCATGGTGAAAGAACTGCCTCGGCGACACGTTGACCGACACCTGCAACGGCGGCAACCCCGCATCCTCGAAACTTGCCATTTCGTGACAAACCCTATCGAGCAGCCATTCACTCACAGGCACGATCAGCCCGGTCTCCTCGGCGACCGGAATGAACTCCTTGGGAAGGACCAGGCCGCGCTCCGGGTGCTCCCAGCGCAACAGCGCCTCACAGCCGGTGATCTTGCCCGATGCCATATCCATCACGGGCTGGTAGTAGATCAAGAACTCGTTCCGGTCCAGCGCATGCCTGAGCTCTGCCTCGACCCGCAGTCGTTCGACGGCGTGCTTATGCATGCCTTGATCGAACAGTTTGTGTCCCGCCTGCCGTTCTCTTTCGCCCTCGACATGGCGGTGTCGGCGTTCCGCACAAGATCTTCAGCCGGCTGATCGAGGTTCGAGTTGAACGTGATGCCGATACTGACCCCGGTAAAAACCTGGCGGCCACTCAGCTCGAATGGAGCCACCATCTCGCTTTGGATGGCGCCGGCTATCTGAGTCGCTTCGGTCTCTTCGCGAATGTCGTCGAGCAGGACAGCGCACTCGTCGCCTCCGAGCCGCGCCATCGTGTCGCCCGGCCGAACGGATCGGCGCAAACGGCGGCTCACTTCGACGAGCAGTTCATCGCCCGCGGCGGGGCCCAGGCTGTCGTTGATCAGCTTGAAGCGATCCACGTCCAGAAACAGGAGCGCGAAGCGATACCCTTCCCGTTGCGCGGCCAGCTTCCCGACCAGCGTGAGCTTGTCCATGAAGAGCTTGCGATTCGGCAGCCCGGTAAGTGCGTCGTGCATGGCGGCGTGCACCAGCCGCTCCTCCACTCTGCGTTGATCCGTTACGTCGGTCTGCGATCCGGCAACGCGCGTCGCGCGGCCTGACTCGTCTCGGATCGCGACGCCGCGGCTGAGCATCAGGCGGTAGCCGCCGTCGCGGTGGAGCAACCGGTATTCCGATTCGAAGTAGGCGCTGGTGCCGCCGAGGTGTTTGTCGAGATCGGCCCGCAGGCTCTCGCGGTCTTCGGGGTGAACCCGATCCACCCACTCCATTGGGCGGTCGGTCAGGTCGTTCTCTTAAAAGCCGATGAGGGCCTTCCAGCGAGGCGAGTAGTCAACGCGATCCGTCCGAAGATTCCAGTCCCACAGTCCGTCTTGCGCAGCCTGGACGGCTAGGGCATAGCGGTCGGATATGTCATCGATCTCGGGACGAGGTGAGAGAGCGCTCTGGCTATCGAGATGGCGGGCCATGCTGGAGACCTTGAGCTCGAGATCCCTGCGCCGGCGGTCCCCGATGAAGGTGATCAAGGCCAACATGCCCGAGATGCAAAGTCCTCCCAGCAACACAAAGGTCGGATAGGAAACGGGTGAAATGGATGCGCCGAGCGTGAGACGGCCAACTTCGAAGCCGACGGGGTCCACAGCGACCCGCGCCGCAAGCCATGCAAGAAACGTACCCGCGAGCGAAGCGCCCAGCACCGTCAAGGTAATGCCGTGGCGACCTAGCAGTTTGGCCGCGCTTTCCGGCTCTTCGTTGTTTCTGTTGTCGTGACAGCTTTCAACAAGCCGCCCCGATTCTCCGTATCCCGCAGTCTGACCGACGAGTCCCATCCGGGCCCCCAAAACTGGGTGAACCACCCGCGGCAACTACGTCGTCTCTTCGGCTCTAGAGCGGGACGCTCGGCCCGGCTCGATGCCTTGGAACTCTCTCCCACGAGTGGGGCGAAGTAGTTGGCGACTTGGCGGATCAACCAAGGTGAGCTGGTCGTGCGGGAACTGAGAAAAACAAACCGCTCCAAAGATATTTCTGGATACAAGTAGAGAACGAATCGGACCCATAAGTCAAGCCGGGCCCTGGCGGGTGCTTCCCTTCGGCGGCGCCGGATCCGTCGAGAGTCCAGGTCGGGGACGTTGGGGCTACTGTCCGGCGGCTTTGAGGCCACGTTTCTGATACCCTTGTAGCCTCTAACACGTTATGCGACGTCTGGTTTTCATGCTCCTCCTCGCTGTTCCTTTGGCCGCCCAAAACCCCGCCCTCATGGAGGCGGTTCGCGATCCGAATGAGGACGTTTATATCGGCAAGAAAGAGCACGTCGCCGCCGGCGCTCAACTCTATGCGCTTGCATGTGCGGGCTGCCACGGTCCGGGGGGAGAGGGAGGGCGCGGTCCGAACCTGGTAATCGGCCCAGCCGCGCAGAACAAGAGACCTACCCAGATCTACACCGCCATCAAGAACGGCGTGCCGGGCGGTGACATGCCGCCGTTTGGAAGCATGCCAGACGAGCAGCTTTGGCAGATGACGGCCTACGTCAGCAGCCTCAGCCGACCCGCTTATGAGGTCGACGTGCCCGGTGACACCAAATCCGGAAAAGCTCTCTACTTCGGCAAGGCGGGCTGCTCGAAGTGCCACATGATTCGTGGCGAAGGCGGAGCACTTGGGCCCGACTTGAGCAACGCGGGTCTCCAGAATTACGTGATTCAACTGCGCGAGGGTGTTCTCGAGCCGAACAAGCGCATCACACCGGGCTTCGACCCGGTTCGCCTCGTCACAAATGCGGGCGCAACAATCGAGGGTGTTGCAAAGAACTACACGAATTATTCGATCCAGCTTGTGGACCGGGCCGGCAATTTGCATCTCCTCCCGACGAGCGGCCTGAAAGAGATTGTTTTCCTAAAGGATACTTGGATGCCCGACCTCACCAAGCGCTTTTCTGAAGACGAACTTCAGAACATCCTGGCGTTCGTCAGCCGCCAGGCCACCCGCGTTCCCACATCCGACGATGACACCGAGACACAGAGCAACTAACGTGAACCGCAAGACCAGCCCGATACGACGGGGCGTCCTCACCTTCCTGATCGTTGCGCTCGGACTTGTGGCGTTGCCGGCCGGCGCGCAGGTCACCTATGAAAACCTCCTCGAAGGGCCGGATGAAGACTGGCTCACTTATGCCGGGGACTACGCCGCGCAAAGACACAGTTCGCTGACCCAGGTCAACACCGAGAATGTTTCGTCCCTCGTGCCGAAGTGGGTGTACCACATCGAGGTCGGCCGGAGGCTCAGCTCGATTCCTCTTGTCTACGACGGCATTATGTATGTCGGAAACAGCAACGAAGTCCACGCGCTCGACGCCGTCAATGGACGCAAGATTTGGAATTACCGGCAGGAGAATGTCGAAGGTGGAGCCCGCGCCAACCGCGGCGTCGGGCTGCTGGGCGACAAGGTCTTCTTCGTCACCGGCGACTGCTATCTCGTCGCGCTGCATCGCAAGACAGGCGCGCTGATCTGGAATCACCAGTACGCCGATCCGGAGCAAGGTTATCACTGCACCGTCGCCCCCTTCGCTTACAAGGACCGCATTGTTGTCGGCGTGAGTGGAGGGGATTCCGGAATCCGGGGGTACCTGACAGCCCACTCCGCCGAGACCGGCGAAGAGCTTTGGCGCTTCTGGACCGTTCCCGCCAAAGGTGAGTTTGGAGCGGACACCTGGGGGCCAAAGACGCTTGATTGGGGCGGTGCCGGCACCTGGATGTCAGGCAGCTACGACCCCGAGCTGAACATTCTCTACTGGGGAACCGGTAACCCGTGGCCCGATTTCTACGGCGGTGACCGGCCCGGCGACAATCTCTACACAGACTCACTCATTGCGCTCGACGGCGACACTGGAAAGCTGAAGTGGTATTTCCAGTTCACGCCGCACGACGTTTGGGACTGGGATGCACAGGAGTTCCCCGTTCTACTTGATCTGCCCTACAAGGGGAAGACCCGCAAGCTTGTCACCCAGGCCAATCGCAACGGCTTCTACTACGTTCTGGATCGGGTAACCGGCGAATTTCTTCATGCGAACGCCTTCGTCGATCAACTCACGTGGGCAACCGGCGTTGATGAGAATGGCCGTCCGATCCTTGTCGAGGGACAGTATCCGCAGCCGGGCGGGGTCGAAGCTTGCCCCACAATACGCGGCGCGGCGAACTACATGTCACCGTCGTTCAACCCAAACACCGGGCTGCTCTACATCATCGCGCTCGAAGGTTGTGACGTTTACACGAGCTCCGCGCGGGAGCCGATACCGATGGTGAGCTTTGCCGGAACGGGCGGCGAAAAGCCCCCGCGGCATTCCAATCAGTTCTATCTGCGGGCGTTGAATCCCACCTCCGGCGAGCGGGTTTGGGAATATCCGATGACGGGCCCCACCATTATGTGGGCAGGCACGCTGTCGACCGAGGGAGGGATCGTTTTCTTCGGGGATGATGACCACCATTTGGTGGCCCTGGAAGCGAAGACCGGCGAGCATCTTTGGCACTTCAGCCTCGGCCAGCAGATTTTTTCGTCACCGATTACCTACATGGTGGATGGCCGGCAGTACGTAACGATGATTTCGCAGACGGACGTGTTTACATTCGGGCTTTTCGAACGGGTCAAGCCTGTGCCGGTAGTCAAACGAACACGCGAGAAGTAGGGTGGTCTCAATGGATGGATGCAACACTTCACCGAGAGGAGAAGTGGATGCAGAGGAAACAGAAGAAGAGGCGGCGAGGCTACACGGCAGCGGAGCTGGCCGAGGTATTTGATCGCTGGCAACGAGGAGAGTCGTCAGTTGGAATCGCCCGGGCGTTGAATTGACGGTGGAATGTCTACTCTGTGCTGTCGCGCTACGGCGGCATGCGGCCGCGAATCAGATGCCGTTCAGCCCGGGTGCTGACTGGGGCCGAACGGGAGGAGATCTCTCGGAGCATTGCTTCAGGGCAGTCGCTGCGATTGATCGCCCGCATCCTGAACCGCTCGCCATCGACTCTGAGCCGCGAGGTCCGACGCAACGGCGGTCGGAGACGCTATCGGGCCGCAGAGGCGGACAAGCAAGCCTGGAAGAGGGCACGGCGTCGGAAACGATGCCGCCTGGTGTGCCGTCCCCAACTGTGCCAGGTGGTGGAAGAGAAGCTGCGGGAGGCGTGGGCGC
>Ga0315339_1001223_pt1 | contig 24168 bp, 21 predicted proteins | sample ASW17metaG_FD_204514 | JGI IMG/M metagenome (GOLD analysis project Ga0315339, IMG submission 204514) | Ammonia-oxidizing marine archaeal communities from Pacific Ocean, United States - ASW #17 | ecosystem: Environmental > Aquatic > Marine > Oceanic | place: USA: California | collected 2016-12-05
GGCTCGGGAGCTTGGCCCGTGAAGGCGATGTCGATGCCCACCGAATCAGCGGCGTATTTGACGGTACCGTCGCTATACAATTTACCGCCGAATGCGGTGAAGATGAGGGAGTTAGAGCCAAACGTCGGCGTGTCATGGCTGGAGCCCCATAGAAGGATCGCGATCGCGCCGGTGCTACCAGATCCGAACTTGTTGAACACACCCATATCCAGCGTGCCGAAGTCGATCGAAATGGCTGCTGAACGTCTCGATCACAGTACCCACGCCGTTGACACCAGTGCCGAAGCTCGCCCTCACTGTGGGTGCCCACTGGTAGCTCACCGCGACGCCATCCTCGACCTCATCGTGGAGCGTACCACCGCCGCCTTGACCCATCGTGAACGTACGAGTAGCTAAAGAAGCCAATCACGCCCATGAACGATTCGCCGGTGAAGTTCACGTGAACCGCTGAGACGGATATCGCGAATCCGAGTGTTACCAAAAAAAGCAAAGCCGGTGAAGAAACGTTTCATGCACTTGAAGCTTTTGACGATCCATCCGCGACGGAACGGGTAGCATTTGGCAGCAGCGCGAGGTGGGTGCCTAGTGACAAAAAGGGCAAAGCCCGTGCCAAGTCAAAACACGTAGTATATTCATACACTTAGTGAATTCAGCCCGGCGCTGGCGGGTGTAAAGAAACCCGACACCTAGTTTACAACCGATGTGCCTCGCGGGCCGAGCGGCGCTTGCGTCTACGCCGGCCGAGAACGGCCGCCGCCCCTACTGCGCGGCCGCGGAGGTCCCGATCGCCGCCCGCATCTTTGGCATCACCTCGTTGGCGAGCAAAGCCATCGAGGTGCGGGTGCGGGCGCGATCGTCGTATTCAAGCGCGGCAGCGATGAGGACGCCGAAGTGGCCCACTTGCTCGCGGAACGCCAACAGTTTCTCGACCACGGTGTCGGGACTGCCGTAGATCAGGTTGTCGTCGCAGTAGTCCTGGCGCGAGAAACTGGTCGGATCCATCTTGGGATCGGGCGTGACGATACCGAGGATGCCGCCATCACTCAGCAACCCGTGCATGTGCGCGTAGTAGTACTGGAACAGGTTCCTCTCGGCGTTGACGTAAGCCTCGGCCTCCTGATCGCTCTCGGCGACGAAAATGGTCCGGCCGACGCGCCAAATCTCAGGGTCGGCTGTTCGCCCCTCCGCCTCGCAGCCCTCGACGTATTTCCGCCACTGGCTGGCGACGCTGTAGGTCGGGATAATATTGGATGAAATTGGAATCCAGCCGCGCTGCCCCGCCATCTTCATGGTGCCCGAAAACGGGCTCATGGCCGGCACCGCGATCGGCGGATGCGGCGTTTGATACGGCTTGACAGTGACGCCGACGCCGAACTCCTCCAGCACCATGTCGGTCAGCTTAAAGTTCCAGTACTTGCCATTGAACTGAAACGGCGCGTCTTTGGTCCACAACTCCAGAATCACGTCTATCGATTCCATCATCATTTCGCCGCGAGCCTTGGGGTCAGTCTCGCCGAACATCTCGAGGTCGCTGCCCAGGCCGCCGGGGCCAATGCCAAACATTAGCCGCCCTTCGGAGATGTGATCGAGATAGGCGATGTGCGCCGCTACCTGCGCCGGGTGCGTCTGAGGCAAATTGACGACGCCTGTGCCGAGCTTCATGCGTTTGGTCCGGCCGAGCAGGTTCGCGAGGAAGATCATCGGCGCGGGCACCGGCTCCGATGACGCGGTGTAGTGCTCACCAATCCAGAACTCGTCGTAGCCGAGCTCGTCGCAATAGGTTGCGATCTCGACGTCCTCCATCAGGACCTCGTGATTGTCACGCGCCGGATCGTGCAGGGACATCATGAACATGCCTAGTCGCATCGGTTTCTCCTTACTCGGCGGCCGCGGCGAATGTGCTCGAGAACTTGGGCGCGACATCGCGCGCGAAGCGCTCCAGCGATCGGTGTCGGCTGGCCTTGGGGCGATCTGGCTGGGCCGTGTTGATGGCGATCTGGGTGATCCCGATATCGCGATAGCGCTGCACCTGCGCCGCCACCTGGTCGGGCGTCCCGATCAACTGGTTCTTGATGAACGGCGGTAGATTAGCGGGGTCGGCCATGGCCTGCATCCGCTCCATCTGCGCGACATTGTGCTCGTAGGTTGGCACGTCTTTCCACGGATTGACCTGGGTCTCGTAGTGAGTGATCACGGCGCGCATGAACGCCGTGAGGTAGGTCACCGCCTCCTCCTTCGCCTCATCCTCGCTATCGGCGATGAAGCAGTGGATCCACAGCGGGATATTGACGTCAGTCCGCCCCCCTTTGGCGGCCGTAATGTCCTTCCACGCCTTGATCGCATCGGCGTTTTGCTGCACCGGCGACGCCGAGGTGCACATCGGGACAAGCCCCATGTTGGCCATGCGCTCGGCGGTGCCCGGATTGTTGCATCCGCCGTATAAGTGGATGCGCTCTCGGTTGGGGCGCGGCCGCAACGTCACCTCGCGGGGGATCGCGAAGTGCTTGCCGCTGTACTGAAATGGCTCCCCGCTCAGAAGGCCGTCCGCGACCTCGTAGGCCTCCTGGAACAATTCGCGCGAGTGGGACATGTCGATGTTGCGCGCGTCATACTCGATCTTGGCGACGCCACGTCCCAAGCCAAGATGCAGATCCGCCCCGCTCATCAGGCTGATCATGGCCACGTCCTCGGCGAACCGGATCGGCTCGTACCACGGCAAGACGATGACGCAGGTCCCAAGACCGAGTCCGGGGCAAGCCCCGGCAACATGGCTCAGAAAGGTGAGCGGGCTAGGCGAAGGATAATAATCGGTGAAGTGGTGCTCAAGCGCCCACACAGTGCCGAAACCAAGCGACTGCCCGTAACGGCAGTCCTCGATCACTTCGCCATAGCGCTGCCCGTCCCCGGCCGCCCCGTCGTGATCGGCGGGCATTACTGGTCCCACCGTGAAACCAAACTCAATGTCGCTCGGTTGCACCATTCTTATAAGCCCTTGTACGGACGGATCTACATGGTCGCACTATGTATCACTCGCCCGAGCCAGATCCAAGCGGGTCACTCCCCGGCCGGTGCCCCGGCTCCCGACGAACTTGGGGCCCGATTTGACGTCGGCGCGGTAGGGACGCCAGACTGCGGCGGCGCCGTCGGCTCACGACGACGCATCTTGGGGGTGATGGGGAGGAATCCGACATGGCTATGAACGCGAAGACGATGGCGCGCGGCAAGAAGATGCGCTCGGACATCATCAGCAAAGAAATCATGGACCCGATCTACGCTAAACTCGGGCCAGCGACGCGCGACCAACAAAACTACGTGACCGAGTTCGCTTGGGGCGAGGTATTCGCGCGCCCTGGCCTACCGCAGAAAACCCGCATCTTGCTCAATATTGCCATGTTGACCATGCTTGGCGAGTGGCAAGTGCTCGGTTTCCACGTTGGCGGCGCGCTCAGGCTTGGTTGCTCGCGCACTGAAATCCGCGAGGCACTGATTCAAACCAACACCTTCGCCGGATTCGTCAAATCGACGCTCGCCTGCGGCGTCGCGCAAGAAGTCTTCAACGCGGTGGATAGCGAGAAACGTGCGGCCGCCAGCGCCAAGCGCGCCGCGAAGACCAAGAAAGGCCGCTGAGGCGCGGCCGCCGCGCACCGCCCTCAGGAGGTCTCGTCGTTAAGCCGCAAGAGGTCCGCGACGATGGCATAGCCGGTGGCAATGGGGCCTGCGCCGGGCCCCACCACTGTCACCTCACCAAGCAAGTCGGTGGCTAGGGTGAGGGCGTTGGCGACCCCGCCGATGGCCGCCAGGGGATCGTCGAGCGGTAAGCGCTCAAGCCCCACTCGCGCGTCGATGCGCCCATCCTCCCTACGGGCGCTACCGACAAGCTTGTAGCGCCGACCTTCGCGCCCCGCCTGTTCGACGTCATCGGCGCGAAGACCGACGATGCCCTCGCAGGGAACGTCGGCCGGGGTGAAGTCGCCGCCCATCATGGCGTTGGCGAGGATGATGACCTTGGCCAGCGCGTCGTGGCCGTCGACATCAGCCTCCGGATCGGCCTCGGCGTAGCCGGCCGCCTGCGCCTGGGCCAGCGCCCTCGCGTAGTTGGTGCCGGCCTCCATCTCGCCCAAGATATAGTTGGTGGTACCGTTGAGGATGCCGCGGAACTCCCGAATTTCGTTCCCGGCCAGACAGTGCTTCCAGAGGTTGAACACCGGCGTACCGCTCATCACCGTGCCCTCGTATAGGAACTGCGCGCCGTTGGCGGCGGCGAGCGCCGTCAGGTCGCGGTGGGCAAGGGCTGGCGGTCCCTTGTTGCTGGTGACCACGCTCATACCGGCCGCCAAAGCGGCGCGGCAGTGCGAGATGGCCGGCTCGCCAGTCTCAAGGTCGGTGTAGGTGAGCTCCGCCACGGCATTGGCGCCGCACTCGCGGATCATGGTAAGTGCATCCCAGTTCTTGGCATGGTTGGTGAAGCGGCCATGCTCACGCACGTCATCGAGCAATCGCGCGAGGTCAAGACCGTCCGGGTCGTAGACCGTCCCCCAGCGCAGATCGCTCACCGCTACTACACCGCACGAAAAGCCCTGCTCGCTCGCCAGTGTCTCCGATTTCTTGAGCAGGACATCGCACACAGCTTGGCCGACGACGCCAAAGCCGACCAGCGCGATGCGTTGTTTCATGACGGGGCACAAGAGAAAGGATCGGGGCTCACGACCGATGGTATGTCGAGACGGCGCGAACGCCAATACCGCGCCCTTGGGACCTCGACGCCAAGGCCTGGCGCAATCGGCTGGTTTGTGCGAATGACTAGGCGAGCGTCCCCTCAGGCGCGACGCACGCCCCCGCAAGTTCATGAACATCGCGACCCTCTATATCGCCATCGTCTTCTTCTGGGGCACGCTCTACTACGCCATCAGCTTTCAGGTCGGCGCGGTGGCGCCGGAGGTGGCGGTCGTCTATCGCTTCGCGCTGTCAGGGATTTTGGTCCTTGGCTGGTGCGTCTGGCGGCGGCGGAGACTGAGCTTCACCTGGCGCCAGCACCTGGTCCTGATGGGTCAGGGCGCCATGATGTTCTCGCTCACCGACATGCTGCTCTACAACGCTATTCAGTACGTTACAAGCGGCGTAGCTGCACTGATCATAAGCACCCTGCCGATCATGAATATCCTCTTCGCCGCCCTCTTCCTGGGAATGAGGATTCGCCGTGTGGTGCTGCTCGGCGCGCTCATTGGCCTAGTCGGGATGGGCATGGTGTTCTGGCCCGAGCTCGCGGTTTTCGACCCTGCCAGTGCGGGCTTGGTCGGCTTCAGCCTCTGTCTCGTAGCGACCGTATCGGCGTCGTTGGCGCAGATCATCTCCGCGCGCAACCAGCGGGCCGGTTTGCCCGCAGTGGAGACCGCCGGCATCTGCATGCTGTATGGGGCCGGCTTCTCAACGCTCGTTTGCTTGGCGCTAGGCCGGTCCTTCACCTGGGATTGGTCCGGCGAGTTCATGCTGTCGTTCACCTACATCGTTGTCATTTGCACGCTGTTCTCGTGGGTCTTCTATCTCATCCTGATCGGCCGGGTTGGGCCCGATCGCTCGAGCTACGTGAGCATCCTCGCACCGATCGTCGCCTTGATTGTATCGACGTTGCTCGAGGACTTTCGCTGGACCCCGCTGTCGCTCGCGGGAGCCGTCGCCGTCCTCGGCGGCAGCCTGCTGGTCCTTGCGAGCTTCCGACAGCGAGCCGCGCCCTCCTAGAAGCTTAGGCGTTGAGGTCGATGACCGTGCGGCCGCGCACCCGGCCCTGGAGAATATCGGCGGCCAGAGCAGGGAGAGCAGTGAACGTCGCCACGGTCGTCATCGCTTCGAGCTTGTCCTTGGGAAGTTCTCGCGCCAGCCGCGTCCATGCCTCCCGCCGCGCCGCGACCGAGGCAGCCGGCGAGTTAATGCCCAACAGACCAATGCCGCGCAGGATGAACGGCAGCACGCTCGTTGGCAGCTCGATACCGCTGGCGTTGCCACAGGCGGCCACACCCCCGTCCTCGGCCGTCTGGCGGAGCACTGACGCCAGCGTTTCCCCACCGACCGAGTCGATCGCGCCGGCGAAACGAACCTTGTCGAGGAGCCGGCCAGAGGGCGTCGCCAGCTCGTCTCGTCCGAGCACCTCAGTAGCGCCGAGGCCACGCAGGTAGTCGTGGGTCTCGGGCCGGCCCGTGGTCGCGGCGACATGATGGCCTAGCGCCGAGAGCAACGCCACCGCCATGCTACCAACGCCGCCCGCCGCGCCCGTCACGACCACCGGCAGTTTACCCGGCCGCAGCCCGTGGCGCTCCAGCGCCATGACACTCAATATCGCGGTCAGTCCGGCGGTGCCAATCGCCATCGCTTGGCGCAGGTCCAGACCATCGGGCAGGGGCGTCAGCCACTCGGCGCGGACGCGAGCCCTCTGTGCGTAGCCGCCCCAATGCCGTTCGCCCAGCCCCCAGCCGGTCGCCAGCACCGCGTCGCCAGCTTGGAAATCGGGCGAGCTCGACTCTTCCACCGTGCCTGCAAGATCGATTCCGGGCACCATCGGCAGGCTCCGCATGATGCGGCCCTTGTTGCCGTTGAGCGCCAGCCCGTCCTTGTAGTTGAGGCTCGAGTAGGCGACGGCGACGGTGACCTCGCCGTCAGGCAAATCGTCGACGACGAGGTCCTTGAAGGTGATCTTTAGCTCGCCCTCGTCCTCGGCGACGAGCGCCCTGAAGGCCGTGTCCACGCCGGCGCCCTAGCGCAAGGCTTGAAGGATTGAGGCGTAGTTCGCCACCATCGCGCCGCCCATGTTGAAGACGGCTGCGAGCTCGGCGCCCGGGACTTGGATGGGACCGGCCGTGCCCGTCACCTGTTGGGCCGCCAGCACATGCATGCTGACACCTGTCGCGCCGACCGGATGGCCCTTGGACTTGAGGCCGCCGGAGGGATTGACAGGTAGCTTGCCATCCTTTTCGGTCCACCCCTCCGCGATCGCCCGCGCGCCCTCGCCCTCGGCGGTGAGGCCCATCGCCTCGTACACCAACAGCTCGGCGACCGTGAAGCAATCGTGCACCTCGGCGAGACTAAGATCGTCGAGTGTGACGCCGGCCTGATCGACCGCCCGCTGCCACGCTAGCCGAGGCGCCTCCATGGCCAGCACGTCGCGCCTCGACATCGGCAGGATGTCGTTGACATGCTGGGCGGCACGGAAAATCACCGCCTTCTTCATGCCGAGCGCGGTATCTACGTCGGTGAGGACCGCCGCCGCCGCCCCGTCGGCCACCGTCGAACAATCTGTGCGTTTGAGCGGCGCCGCCACAATCGGGTTCTTGTCCGAGACCTGACGGCAGAAATCGAAACCCAGATCCTTCTGGAGATGGGCCAGCGGATTGACCGACCCGTTGCGGTGGTTCTTGGCGGCGATCTGCGCGAGCGCGTCGGACTGATCGCCATACTGCTGAAAATAGCGCTGGGCGAGCTGGCCGAAGATGCCCGGGAAGCTCAGGCCGGCGCCAGCCTCCTCCTTGTGATAGCTCGCCTTAGCCAGCGATTCGGTGACCTTATCGAGACCCGCCGAAGTCATTTTTTCGACGCCTACGACCAGGGCGACGCGGGTGCGTCGAGCGCGAATCGCGTCGATGGCCCCATACAAAGCGGCCGAGCCCGAGGCGCACGCGTTCTCGAACCGCGTCGCTGGCTTGAAGCGCATCGAGTCATCTACCTGGAGCACGAGCGAGGCGGCGAAATCCTGATTCTCCATGCCAGCGTTAAAAGTGCCGAGAAAAATCTCGTCGATATCGGCTGGCGCGAGACCGGCGTCGGCGATCGCATCGGCCGCAGCGGTCGTGACCAGGGCCTCCAGGTCATCATCGTCGAGTTTGCCGAAACGGGTGTGACTCCACCCCACCATGCACACGCTCATGCTCACCTCCTTGTCCTGATCCGATTCACCTAATACCAGATGTGATGTTGGGTCCCAACCGCCGCCCGTAAGAACCGACAACGGCGGCGCGCGCTTTGCTTGACTTTCGCCCCGAACGGGCCGAACAGTTCGGCCCGTGACCGAGGCCACTGCCACACGACATCCCGATGCCATGATCCACGAAAGTGCATGGATCGACGAACCGGCGGAGATCGGCGCCGGCACCCGCATCTGGCACTTCTGTCACGTTTTGGCGGGCTCGCGCATCGGGCGCGAATGCATCCTCGGTCAGAACGTCATGATCGGGCCGGATGTTACCATCGGCGATCACTGCAAGGTGCAGAACAACGTTAGCATCTATTCCGGTGTGACGCTCGAGGACGGCGTTTTCTGCGGCCCCAGTTGCGTGTTCACCAATGTCGTCAATCCGCGTGCCGAGATCGAGAAGAAGAACGAGTTCCGCCCGACCCTGGTCAAGCATGGCGCGACCATCGGCGCCAATGCCACTATCGTCTGTGGCGCGACGCTCGGCGCCTGGTGTTTGATCGGCGCCGGCGCCGTCGTCGTACGGGACGTGCCGGACTTTGCCCTGATGGCGGGCGTACCGGCGCGGCGGATCGGCTGGGTCTCGCATGCAGGAGAAACGTTGGACGGCGATCTGGTCTGTCCACAGACCGGGCGGCGCTATGGCTTGACGGCGGCGGACACCTTGGTCGAGATCGAAAGCGTATCGGTTTGAGCAACATCGAAGCACCCACCCGCGACGACTTGAAAGCACTGGCGTTCGTCGACCTAGCGGCCCAGCGCCGCCGTCTCGGCGCCCGCATCGACAGCGCCATGGCCGCCGTGCTTGAGCACGGCAAGTTCATCATGGGACCGGAGGTCGGGTTGCTTGAGGAGCGCTTGGCCGAATTTTGTGGCGCCAAGTTCGCCGTGACCTGCGCCAACGGTACCGACGCGCTGCGACTGGCCCTGATGGCCAGGGGAATCGGCACGGGCGATGCCGTTTTCGTGCCCGCCTTCACCTTCGCCGCGACGGCCGGTGCGGTGGCGCTGAGTGGGGCCACGCCGGTTTTCGTAGACATCGACGAGACCAGTTTCAACATGGCGCCCACCAGCCTGGCTGCGGCGATCGCCAGCACCGACACGCAAACGAGTCGCCCAGCCGCGGTCATCGCCGTGGACCTGTTCGGTCAGCCCGCCGATTACGCCGCCATCAACGCGATCGCCACCGATGCGGGCTTATTGGTGATCGCCGACGCTGCCCAGAGCTTCGGCGCCACGTCGGGTGTGCGGCCCGTGGGGACACTGGCGGCGATCACCACGACGAGTTTCTTCCCGGCAAAACCGCTCGGCTGCTACGGCGATGGCGGCGCGATCTTCACCGACGATCCGGCGACGGCCGAGGTGCTGCGCTCGCTGCGCCTACACGGACGCGGCAGCGCGAAGCATGACATCGCGCGGGTCGGCACCAACAGCCGTCTCGATACCTTGCAGGCGGCCATCCTGCTCGCCAAGCTTGAGGGCTTCGCTGGCGAGATCGAGGCGCGCGATAGCGCGGCGCGGCGCTACACTGAGGGGCTTGCCGACACGGTCGCGGTGCCCAGCCTGGACGCCGGCAACAGCTCGGTGTGGGCGCAGTACACGATCCTGGTCGACCGGCGCGACGACGTGGCCGCCAGCCTCGCGGCATCGGGCGTCCCGACCGCCGTGTACTACCCGCTGCCGATCAACCGTTGCCCGGCGTATGCGGAGTACCCCACCGCGCCCGGCGGCACGCCTGTGGCCGAGCGGCTGGCGCGACGGGTGCTAAGTCTGCCGATGCACCCCGATCTCGACGCGGCGACCCAAGCGCGCATCATCGTGGCCGTCCGACGGGCCGCGCCGCACTGAGCGGGCGGATGGCGGAGGTCACCGAGCGCCAGGGGACGATCGACCAGGAGAATCGGGACTTCTGGGACGAGGCCTGCGGCACCGTGCTCGCGCGCGAACTTGGCATCACCGACCACGATGCCGAGTCCTTGCGCCGCTACGACGACACCTACTTCGCGATCTACCCCTACCTTCTTCGCCACGTCGCGCTCGCGGATATGCGGGGCAAGCGAGTTCTGGAGATTGGGTTGGGCCATGGCAACCTGGCCCAGAAGATTGCCGCGGCGGGCGCTGCCTACAGCGGCCTCGATATCGCGCGCGGGCCGGTCGGCATGGTGCGCCACAGGTTCGCCGTGGCGGGTCTGCCCGGCGAGGTTTTGCAGGGCAGCATCCTGCAGTGCCCGTTCGACGATGAGAGCTTCGATCAAGTCGTCTCGATCGGCGTTTTGCACCACACCGGGAACTTCGCGGCCGCCCTCCGCGAGGTCCACAGGGTGCTCAAACCGGGTGGCCGCGCCACAATCATGGTCTACAACGCCTACTCATACCGGCGCTGGCTGCGCTTCACGGGTCCGACTCTCCGCCACTGGTTGTGGAACTATTTCGGCCTCGGCGATCGGCCCACGGCGGGCGTCGCGGGGCGTCGCGCCTACGACCACGACTCGCTCGGTGGCGAGCCCCCGGCGACCGAGTTTCTATCGCGGCGGGAACTGCGCACGCTATGCCGATCTTTTCAAAGTGTCCGCGCCGCGCTCGAGCAGACCGGCGGTCGCCGCATGTTGGGCTTGCGCGGCCGGCTGATCCTGTGCGCTACGTTGGGGCGGCTTTGGGGACTCGATATCTACGCCACGCTCACCAAATGATGCGCAACACGGGCGGGCGGCCCGGCGGCCTGGCCCAGGGTTGGTGCGTCACCTCCTTTGGGCTATGACTGTCCCCGCCCCATGAAACGACCACCGACGATCGACCGTGCGACAGCCGAGCCTTGCCACAGCTGCCGCCGCACACTTGGCGTGGATATCTGAGCATGTGCGGGATTGCCGGCATCCATAGCCTGAGCGGTAACCAAATCCCCGCCCTACCCCGGGCGCTCGCAGTCATGGGCGAGCTCCTCGCGCACCGCGGCCCCGATGATGCCGGCACTTGGCGGCGCGAGGGTGACAGTGCCGGCTTCGCCCATCGGCGCCTCAGCGTCCTCGACCTCACACTCAGCGGAAGCCAGCCGATGGTCGGGCCGAACGGCAGCGTCATTGTCCACAACGGTGAGGTCTACAATCACGTCGAGCTGCGCGAAGCGCTGGCGGGACGGTGGGATTTTGTCAGCGGATCGGACACCGAAGCCGTCCTCGCCGCCTATCAACGCCATGGGACCGAGTGCCTTCAGCATCTGCGCGGAATGTTTGCCTTCGCCATCGACGACGGCGAACGCTTGTTCTGCGCACGTGACCGATTCGGCATCAAGCCGCTTTATTATGCGACGGTCGGCGATTGGTTCCTGTTCGCCTCGGAAGTCAAGGCGATCGTGCCGTTTCTCCCGGCGATCGAGACCGACCCCAAGGCCTTCGCCGAGTACATGACCCTGCAATACGGGCTGGGCGAACAGACGCTTTTTCAGGGCGTCCGCCAGCTCCTCCCGGGTCATGCGCTGACGGTCGAGAACGGCAGGCTAAGGGTGTGGCAGTACTGGGACGTGGACTACGTCGTCGACTACAACCACGCCCCGGACTACTTTCACCGCCGCCTCGCCGAGCTCATGGACGAGTCCCTCAAGCTTCATCTGAGGAGCGATGTACCGGTCGGCGCCTACTTGAGCGGTGGCGTGGACTCCAGCCTGATCGCGATTCTCGCGGCGCGCATGAGCGGCGAGGGCGGCCCCGCCTTCCACGGCAAGTTCAGCGCCCCGCCCGGCTACGACGAGAGCGCCCACGCCAGTGCGGCGGCCGACGCCGCGGGTGTCGCGTTGCACCAAGTCGACATGGGGCCCGGCGACTTCATCGACAACATCAAGGACGTCATCTACCACCTCGACTACCCGGTGGCGGGACCGGGCGCCTTTCCCCAGTTCATGGTCGCGCGGCTCGCGGCCGAGCACGTCAAGGTGGTGCTCGGCGGCCAGGGCGGCGACGAGATATTCGGCGGCTATGCTCGTTACCTCCTGGCCTACTTCGAGCAATGCATTAAGGCCGCGATCGAGGGCACATACAGTGGTGGGCGTTTCGTGGTTACGGCTGAATCGATTATTCCGAACCTCGGCGTACTGCGCGAGTACACCCCGCTGATTCAGCAGTTTTGGCGCGACGGGTTGTTCGAATCGCTGGATCGGCGCTACTTCAGGCTGATCGACCGCTCCGCCGACATGGCCGATGAGGTCGAGTGGGGCGCGCTCGACCGCGACGGGGTCATCGACGCGTTCTCGGCGATCTTCAACAGCCGTAAGAACGTGCGGCATGAGGCTTATTTCGACAGCATGACTCATTTCGATTTCAAATGCCTGTTGCCAGCCCTCTTGCACGTCGAAGACCGGATGAGCATGGCGCACGGTCTGGAATCGCGCGTGCCGTTCCTCGATCATCCACTGATCGAGTTCATGGCGACCGTGCCGGCCGACCTCAAGTTCAAGGACGGTCGGATGAAGTTCCTGATTAAGGAGACCTTCGCCGACATGGTCCCTCAGTCGATTCTCAACCGGCGCGACAAGATGGGCTTCCCGGTCCCGCTATCGGATTGGTTGGGCGGCCCGCTGAAGGAATACGTAAACGACCTGTTTCGATCGGAGGCGGCACGGGGGCGCCCGTACATCAACGCCCGGTCGGTCGCCCGCAACCTGGAGGGGACGGCGCGGTTTAGCCGCAAGCTGTGGGGACTCTTGAGCTTGGAGCTATGGTATCGCGCCTTTCACGATCGCCACGCCGAATTCCGTCAGCTGCTCACCCGAGAACGGTCTTCGCTCCCCACATGTGTATCCACCTCGGCATAGGAAAGCGCTCTGAATGAGAATATTGATTACCGGCGGCGGCGGCTTCATCGGCTCCCACCTCGCCGATCGGCTGATTGATCGCGGCGACTCAGTCCTCGCGATCGACAACTTCACCACCGGGCGACGCGACAATCTCGTGCCGCGAGGCCAGCTGACACTGATCGAGGGGAGCATCGCGGATCGCGAGGTCGTCGATGCGGCGTTCGGCGATTTTCGCCCCGAACTCGTGATCCACGCCGCCGCCGCCTACAAGGACCCCGAGGATTGGACCAACGACGCGCTCACCAATGTCGTGGGCACGGCGACCGTCGTGCGGGCCGCCAAGGAGGTAGGGGTCAAGCGCATCATCTATTTCCAGACCGCGCTCTGCTATGGGGTCAAGCCGCTGGAGCAGCCGATCACCCTCGATCACCCGCTCCGGCCCACGGACTCAAGCTACGCCATATCGAAAACCGCCGCCGAGCACTACGTGCGCTTGTCCGGTCTCGACCACGTGAGTTTCCGGCTCGCCAATGCCTATGGCCCGCGCAACTTGAGCGGTCCGCTGCCGACCTTCTTCATGCGCTTGACCGGCGGCAAGGACTGCTTCGTCGCCGATACCCGCCGCGACTTCGTCTTCGTCGATGATATCGTCGATTGCGTAATGGGCGCGGTCGAAGGCCGGGGCCACGGCGTCTATCACGTCGCCTCGGGCGAGGATTTCGCTATTCGCGAGCTCTACGACGGCGTGGTGCGCGCGCTCCGCTTGAACCTCGACCGCGACGTCGAGGTGCGCGCGCGCGCCGAGAACGACGCCTACACCATCCTGCTCGACCCCAGCCGCACCACCGAGGATTTCGGGTGGACGCCACGCACGCCGCTGGACCAAGGCATCCGCCGCGCCGTCGAGTACTACAAGGCGGCCGGCGTCGAGGAGACCTTTACCCACCTCACGGCGCCCAACGACTAGGGCCCGGCTCCGGTCGATCGCATGAGCATCGGGGGGCTGGCCCGAGACTCGTTCATCTATGCGCTCGGCAATGGGCTACGCGGCCTAGCGCAACTGGTCGCGCTGCCAATCTTCACCTTCCATTTGGCGCCAGCCGAGTTCGGCGTTATCGCGTTGTTGACGGTGTTCGGCATCGTTTGTCGGGCGCTGTTTGGGCTCGGCTTCTCGGTCTCGACGGCGGTCGTCTATTTTCGGCGCGAGGACGAGAGCCACCGTGCCGACACGGTGTGGACCGCCTTGACGACGAGCGCGGTGGCGGCGGTGGCCTTGATTGGGTTGTCCGCGGCATTCGCCGGCCCGATCAGTCGGATCCTCACCGGTGATGCGAACCACGGCCCGCTCGTGTTGCTGTTCGCCATCAGCACCGCCCTTCAACAAGTCGCCTACCCCCTGATTTGGCGGCTTCAATTCCGCGTCCGGCCGCTCCGCTACATCGCTGCCTTCAGCGGCGCAACGGTGGTCGGCATCGCCGTCGCGCTGGTGCTGGTGACGCTGGCGGAGCGCGGTATCGCCGGCTGGATCGAAGGGATGCTGATCGGTTCAGTCATCATGGTGGTGCTCGCCGTTGGCTTCAACCGAGACATCGTGCGGGCCCGGTTCCAGATGGCGAACCTGGGTGAGCAGTTGCGGCTGGGGCTTCCCATCGTCCCCTCGCTCCTGTTCGTTTTCGTGCTGCAAAGTGCTGGCACCTATCTCATGCGCTACGCCGAAGGCGGCACAGAGGCGGTCGGGATCTACGGCATCGGCTACAGCTTCGGATTGGCGATGAGCTTGGCCGTCACCGGGTTCATCACCGCCTGGACACCATTCTTCCAGGCGTTCGCCGTGCGCCAGAACAATGCGCCGCCCGCCTTCGCCCGCGCCCATCTCCTGTACACTTGGGGGTTCGGTGCGGTCACATTGCTGTTCTTCGTGGGCGCCCGGCCGGCGGTGCTGATATTGACCGAGCCGGCCTACCACGATGCCTACCGGGTCATCGGCATACTGGCGGCGGCGCAGTTCCTGATCGGGACGTGGAGCCTGCTGGTGCCCGGGCTCTATTTCGCCGGACGCACCTACGTCCAAACGGTGATCCAGGGGGTCGCGGCCGCCGTGACGGTCGGCCTGACCGCCCTCCTTATTCCACGCGCCGGCATCGACGGCGCCGCATTGGCGATGGTCCTGGGCACGCTTGTGATGTGCGCGTTGCTGGCTGTGCACAACAGCACGGGCCGCTATGCCGCCATGGACTATCGTCTCCGCCCAGTCGTGGCGGCACTCTTCGTGCTGGGCCTGGCGGGCGGGTGTCAGCGGGTCCTCGACGAGACCCTGAGCCCCGAGGCCGCAGCCCTCGGGTCGGTCGCGATCGTCGTCGCCTATGTTGGCTGCGCGCTGGCTCTGCTGTCGCCATCCGATCGCGCCCGCCTTCGCGTCAGTCGGCTCCTCGGAGGAGATCGTAAAACTTGATCGGGTAGGGCTTGAACTCCATCAGCTCCATGCCTTCGGTAATGAGGTGGCTGAATCCCAGATCGAAGCTCGGGAACAGGCGCGCCACCATCGAGTCGTCGACCGAACGCAGGTGGACATATTTATACTTGCCGTATTTCAGCTTGTAGGCGGGCAGCTGGTAGACGCTGAGATCCTGTAGGTATGGCACCGCCAGCAACAGACGACCGCCCGGCCGCAAGATGCGCTTGATCTCGGCGGCCAACGGCTCGGCCTCGCGGACATGCTCGAGCAAATCGGTGCAAACCACCGTATCGGCGCTGCCTGAGCGAAGTGGCGTGCGCTCGGCCCAGCCATGGATGCGCAGGATATCAGGCGGGAGGCGCAGCAGATACTCGCGAGCGATGTCGAGTGCGATCCGACGATCGGCCGCGATCCGCCGCACCACGTAGCCGTCACCACAGCCCAGGTCGCACACCGTGCCGTGCGCACGCTCGACGGCCAGCCGCGTGAATATCTCCTTGACCACCCCCGGCGTTTTTGGTTCCTTCAGGTCGTCGGTGCAGATTTGCTTGTAATTCTCGACGTAGTCGTCAACCTCCTCGAGAAAGCCGGCAATGTCGTCGGCGGTCGAAGCCGGTACTCCGCAGTCGTCGCAGATCAGGCATTCGCCAACGCGCGCCAATTCGCCGCGGCAGTGAGGGCACTCGAGAAGCGAAAGTTCAATCATGAGACGGCCGTCGAAAAGGAGCCGGCGCCTCCCTAGCACGGCGGCGCCCCTCGGCGAAACCAGGGGCCGCCTGGACCTCGGCTCGGCCGCGGGCTAAATCTCGGCGATGTCACGTCCCACATTCGCCCGCGCCACGAAGCGACCGTGAGCCTCAAGCTCGTCAGCATCGTCGGCGCGCGGCCGCAGTTCGTGAAAGCGGCGATGGTTTCTCGCGCGCTTCGGGCCCACGGCGTGGAAGAGGTGCTGGTGCACACCGGCCAGCACTATGACGATGATATGTCGGCGATCTTCTTTTCCGAGCTACGGATTCCGGCCCCAAAACACCAACTCGGCATTGGCGGCGGGCCGCACGGCGCCATGACGGGGCGGATGTTGGCAGCCATCGAGGAAGTCCTGGAGGCGGAGCGACCCGATCGCGTGGTGGTGTTCGGCGATACCAACTCGACGCTGGCGGGCGCCCTGGCGGCGGTCAAGCTGCACCTGCCAGTAGCCCACGTCGAAGCGGGCTTGCGCTCCTTCAACCGGCACATGCCCGAAGAAATCAACCGCGTCCTGACCGACCACATCGCCGATCTCTTGTTCGCGCCCACCGGGCTGGCAGTCGAGAACTTGCGCCACGAGGGTCGACCGGCAGAGGCCATCCACATGGTCGGCGACGTCATGTTTGACGCCTGCCTCCACTACGGCGCCCACGCGCGCCCGGCAATCATCGAGCGGCTCGGCTTGCGCCCCCGGCACTACGTCCTAGCGACGGTGCATCGGGCGGAGAACACCGACGATGTCGGGCGGCTGCGGGCGATCGTCGCGGGGCTGGCGATGGTGGCCGCCGAATGCCCGGTGGTGTGGCCGCTCCATCCCCGGACGCGGACGGCGCTAGCGCGAGCAAATCTCATGCCGACGGCGCCGTGGCTGACGTTGACCGACCCGGTCGGGTTCCTCGACATGATCGCCCTGGAGAAGGACGCGGTCCTCATCGCGACCGATTCCGGCGGGGTTCAAAAAGAAGCGTTCTTCCACCGCGTGCCGTGCCTCACCCTACGCGACGAGACCGAATGGTCGGAACTCGTGCGCGTGGGCTGGAACCGGCTGGTGCCGCCGCGTGACGCCGAGGCGGTGCGCGCGGCCGTCATGGGCGCGCTGGCCAGGCCGCCGCCAGACGACGCGCCCAACCTCTACGGCGAAGGCCACACCGCCGCGGCGATCGCAGCCGCCATCATGACCACCGCGCGATGAGCGCCATCGATGGGCTGGTTCTACACGCCCATTACGCGACGCATCTTTCGTACTATGACGACTGGCTCGATGCGTTCGCGCGGTCGCGCGATTTTCGGGTGACCGCGCACAACATTTGCGAGAGGGCGGCGCTGCCCGAGATTCGCCGCGCGATCGGCGCGCACGACTTGGTGGTGTTGCTGCACTCGACCAACGCCGACACCATGATGTACCTCAAGCCTGTGCGCGAGGCACTGAAGGATCGGCGCGGCAAGTTGCTGGTTTTCGTCGGCAACGAGCTCAACCTGCCCGGCTCGCCGATGATCGAGAAGATCGCCTTCCTGCGCGACGTCGCGCCCGACTTCATCGCCACGCAGCTGCTCGCGGAGGCGGGCCAGTGGCTGTACGCCAGTTGCCCGAACTCGAGGGTTCTGTCGGTGCCACATGCCCTCAACGCGGCGGCGTTCCGGCCCGGGCCGCCGCGCGACCAACGTCCGGTCGATATCGGCACCCGCTCGGCGCGCTACATCCCCTATCTCGGCGATGACGAGCGCAACCGGTTGTTCGACCTGTTCGCCGCGCACGCGTTCGATCCCGCCCTCAAAGTGGATATCGAGACTGACTCGCGCCTCGCCCGCGAGGACTGGGCGGGCTTTCTCAGCCGCTGCAAGGGCACTGTCTCGAACGAGGCCGGAAGCTGGTATCTCGAACCTGACGACCGCACCATGGAGGAGATTCGCACCTGGGTGCGAAGTCAGGCCGGCGGCATCGTGATCGCCAATGACTCGCCGCTGCGCCGCCTTGGCCACCGGCTGCCGTGGTTCGTCAAGGCCGCGCTGCGGGCGCTCTTGAGACGCGGGCCGGTGCGTCACGAGATGCTGGTGAACGAGGCGCTCGACTTCGCCGAGATCTATGAGCGGTTCTTCAAGGAACGCGCTCATGCCCCGGTCTACACCAAGGTGGTGTCATCGCGGCACTTCGATGCGATCGGGACCAAGACCTGCCAGATCCTGATCCGCGGGCGATACAACGACACCCTGGTCGCCGACGAGCATTACCTCGCGCTCGATCCCGACTTCGCCAACCTCGACGCGGTGCTGGCGGCCTTCGCCGACGCTGACCGGAATCGGGAAATCGTCGATCGCGCCTACGAGCACGCGCTGGCTGGGCATACCTTGGATCATCGTATCTCGGGGCTTGCCGCAGCCGTCTCGGCGAGTTGATCGGAGATGGTCGCCGACGGCTTGAGTTTCGGCGAGCGGGTGCGCAAAATGGCCCGCCCGCCACGATACCCCCCATCCGACGACGAGGCCCCAATGTCCGTGACAGCGAGCACGCAACACGCCGATCCCAAGTCCGACATCGAAATCGCCCAGGCGGCAACGCCCAAGCCGATCGCCGAGATTGCCGCGAATCAACTGGGGATCCCGGCCGAGCGACTCGAACCGTATGGCCATTTCAAGGCCAAGGTTTCGCTTCGATACATGGATGAACTCGTCGATCGCGCCGACGCGAAACTGATACTGGTGACCGCCATCACCCCGACCCCGGCCGGTGAAGGCAAGACCACCACCACGGTCGGGCTCGGCGACGCCCTCAATCACATTGGCAAAAAGGCGATGATTTGCCTACGTGAGCCCTCGCTCGGCCCGTGCTTTGGCATGAAGGGTGGGGCGGCCGGCGGTGGCTACGCGCAAGTGGTGCCGATGGAAGACATCAACCTCCATTTCACCGGCGATTTCCATGCCATCGGCGTCGCCAACAACCTGCTTGCGGCAATGGTCGACAACCATATCTACTGGGGCAACAAAGAGGGGATCGATCATCGCCGCGTGTCGTGGCGCCGGGTTGTCGACATGAACGACCGGGCGCTGCGCGAGATCGTGAACAGCCTCGGCGGCGTCGCCAACGGCTATCCGCGCGCCGACGGTTTCGACATCACGGTAGCATCCGAAGTGATGGCGATCTTTTGCCTGGCGCGGAACCTCGAGGACTTGCGCGAGCGGCTCGGCAACATCGTGGTCGGCTTCACCCGCGAGCGCCAGCCGGTGCGCGCCGAGGCGCTGGAAGCATCGGGCGCGATGACCGCTCTCTTGAAGGACGCGCTGGCCCCCAATCTGGTTCAGACCTTAGAGCACAACCCCGCCTTCATCCACGGCGGGCCCTTCGCCAACATCGCCCACGGCTGCAACACCGTGATCGCGACACGCATGGCGATGAAGCTGGTCGACTACGTCGTCACGGAAGCAGGCTTCGGCGCCGACCTCGGGGCCGAGAAGTTCTTCGACATCAAGTGCCGCAAAGCCGGCCTCGCGCCTGATCTCGCGGTGATCGTAGCGACTATCCGCGCCTTGAAGATGCACGGGGGCGTGGCGCGGGAAGATCTCAAGACCGAGAATACGGCGGCGGTGCAGGCGGGTATCGCCAACCTCGAGCGCCACGTCGAGAACGTGCGCGGCTTTGGCGTGCCGGTAGTCGTCTCAATCAACAGGTTCAGCGCCGATACCGACGCCGAAGTCGCGCTGGTAACCGCGGCGTGCGAGAAATTGGGTGTCAAGGCCGTCATGGCCGATCACTGGGCCCACGGCGGCGAAGGCGCGGTCGAGCTGGCCCAGACCGTCGTAGAAACGATCGGCAGCGAGGCCTCGAACTTCGCACCGCTCTATCCCGACGACATGCCGCTGTGGGACAAGGTCCGCACCGTCGCTCAGAAAATTTACCGAGCCGCCGACATCACTGCCGATCAGCGCGTCCTCAACCAATTCAAGGACTTCCAGGACGGCGGATTCGGCCACTTCCCTGTGTGTATCGCTAAAACCCAGTATAGCTTCACCACTGATCCCAGCGTCAAAGGGGTGGCCGACAGCCACATTGTGCCGGTTCGCGCACTCCGCCTTGCCGGCGGCGCCGAATTCGTGGTCGCGGTCTGTGGCGACATCATGACCATGCCGGGACTGCCGCGGGTCCCGGCCGCCAACAATATCTCGGTCAACGAGCAGGGGCTGATTACCGGCCTGTTCTGATCCACCATGGCGGCTGACGGCCGGCGCCCATGGGAGGCGCTTACCAAGACCGCGAGAAATATAGAGACTTAATGGTGCCGTGAGCGACGCCGTACAAGTATCTGATACATAAGGTGTTTATCGGGTCCGTAAGCAACGGAGATCACTGAGGCACAAGTGGTTTTCGTTCGTGACATTCGTGTCCACGGCGAGCACCAGGCGCGCCCTCCCCGCTCACGGGCGGCTCCGCTCCGGCACATCGGTACTGGCGGAGGTATGCGAGGGAAGGTTGCGGGTCATGGCCAAGGAAAACACCTTCGATATTTTCATCCAGTAGGGTGGTCGCTAGCTCCTCGAGGCGCGCTACAACAAGAACCAGAAAGATCAGGCGATCGAGGAAGCGCGCCAAATCGAGAAGCAGACCAAGCTCGAATCGATCAAGGTCGTTCGCGAGGTCTATGACGAAAACGACAAATTCATCAAAGAGGAGATCGTCTATTAGAGGAAGGGCAAAGAGAATGCCGCGGTCGGAGGCCCAAGCGGAGGCGGCGGACGGTCCTCGCCATCGCGGCCGTCAGCCGGACCCTCCCGCAGGGCGGGTCCGAACCTGAGCCCCGGTCCAAACTCGACTGCCGCTCATGCCCGCCCCGCCCGGGCGCCGGCCTCAGCGGGCGGGAGGCGATGGTCCTCTATAAGTTGCTCATGATCGGGGTGGTCAGCTTCGGCTTCGCGACCCTGATCACCTTCATCTATGACGCCTATTTGCGAGCGGCGCGCGATCGTCGGTGCTGCCATAGGCAGATTGCGGCAAATGCGAATACCGGGGCCGGCGCGCGCTTCTTGGCGCCCAAGGCCATGACGTTGGCGCGCGGCGAGCGCGGCGCGGCGCGGCCTCCGACTCTAGGTATCGAGCGCTGATACTTGGTTCGTTTTCGTGGTCGCGTTCGTCGCCAGCGCGGCCACGCTCGCCAAATTGTTCATTTCGGGTGAGGAGTTCCGCGCCCTAACCCACCCTGGGGCCGAACGCGCCAAACGCGAGGACGCGGAGGCCAAGAAAAAAGCGGACGAGAAGGTGGCCAAGGGGACCGCACTGCCCTGAGCAATCGCCGACGCCACCGCCGCTGGGCCCTACGCAATCGGCGGAATCGGCTACAAGAAGGTCCCGAAGAGCGTACTCGCCGATCATCCCAATGCTGACCTGTTGCGCCACAACGGCTTGTACATCGGGTGGGAGGGGCTGGACTCCGAAGGCGTGGACGACCGCCATCCTCCCCCGCTTTTGCCTAAATCACTTCACCGCCGTCGCGCCCGTCTTCCACTGGCTCATGGAGATGACAGCGCCGGCGTGAAGTTCGCCTCTACGCGGTCTAGGCCCAGAGGCGCTCGCTGGCCAGCCGCGCGCCCTCGGCCATCGAGGCGTACTTGGCCCAGCCGATATCCGGGTCGACCTTGGGAAAGCCGGCCGAGGTCGACATGCCGCAATCGGTGCCCGCGATCACCCGCTCTCGGCCAACGATTGCGGCGTAGCGCTCAAGGCGATCCGCCACCAGCTCAGGGTGCTCGATGTAGTTGCTGGTCGAGTTGATAACGCCGGGAACCAGCACCTTGTCGTCGGGCACGCCCGCGTCCCGCCACACCTTCCACTCGTGCTCGTGGCGCGGATTCGCGCCTTCGAATACGATCGCCTGGGGTCGCGCCTTGAAGACGAGGTTGATCACCTCTGTGAGCGGCACGTCGTGGTGATGGGGCCCATCGTAGTTGCCCCAGCACAGATGCAGGCGCATCAGCTCGGGCGGGCAGTCGCGGGTAGAGTGATTCAGAGCTTCGACGTGAATCTCCGCCGCCCTACGGAAGGTCGCTAAATCGTCGTCGCCGAACTGGATGTGACGGCCCATGGCGAGGTCGGGTGCATCAAGCTGGAGCACGATGCCGGCTCCGGTGATCAGGTCGTATTCGGTCTTCATCGCCTCGGCGAGCGACCAGATGTAGGCCTCGTGATCCTTGTAGTGCGTGTTGCCGAGGAACAAGGCAATGACGCCGGGAGACGCAGCGTTAATGAAACAATCGGCCGCCGCTCTACCTTCAAGCCCAGCTTTGAGGTTAGCGATGTCGACTTCAACCGCCGCTTCGCCCTGGTAGGCGACCGGGCCAGTACACACGGGCCTTTTCATGACGCCGATCCCGCCGGTCTCGAACAGGCGCTCGAGATAGCCCGGAAAGGCGGCTAGGTCGGAGCCGTGGACGCGAGCCTCGTCCTCGCCTTCGAAACCGCTCACGCGCTCCTTCACATAGGTCGCGTAGTTGATCTTACTCATCTCGCCATCGTTGACGATGTCCACGCCGCACCCGAGCTGTTTGGCGACGATATCGGCGACCGCCGATTCGAGACATGCGTCCAGCGCCGCCGCGTCATAGTCCTGGTGGCGATCTTTGGCGAACGAGAGATCAAGCAGATCGGTCGGCCGCGGCAAACTGCCGACGTGGGTGGTCAGAATACGATCGTCGCTGAGCTTCATCGCGCCCTCCCCCTAGCCGTTCCACAACCGCCGGCTGGCCAGTCGCGCGCCTTCGGCCATCGCTTCGAACTTCGCCCAGACAATCTCGGGGTCCACCAGCGGCGCCCCAGCGATCGTTGAAAAGCCACAATCGGTCGAGGCAATCACGCGCTCCCGCCCCACGATGTTGGCGAAATCGCAGATGCGGTCGGCGACCAGTTCCGGGTGCTCAATGTAGTTGGTGGTGGTGTCGAGCACGCCTGGGAACAGCACCTTATGCTCGGGCACGTCGACCTCGGCGAACACCTTATACTCGTGCGCGTGGCGGGGGTTGGCCGCCTCAAATGACAAGCCCGCCGGCCGCGCCTGGAGAACCGTCTCGATGATCTCGGCGAGCGGCACGTCGTGATGGTGCGGGCCCTCGTAGTTGCCCCAGCACAGATGCAGGCGCATGTCCTCGGCCGGGATGTCACGGGTGGCGTGGTTGAGCGCCCGGACCTGGAGCTCCTGCATCTTCGCATATGTCTCGTGGTCGAACTGGTTGAAGTGAATATGCCGCGACATGGCGAGATCGGGGCAATCGAGCTGAAGCACGAATCCGGCTTGGTGGATGGCGTCATATTCCGCCTTCATGATGTCGGCAAGGGCCATCAGATACGCCTCGTGGCTCGGGTAGTAGTCGTTCTTCAGGAACGCCGAGATCACCCCCGGCGAGGCCGCCGACATGAAGATATCGACTGCGCCGGCCCCGTGCGTCGCGGCTCGCAGGTTCTCGATGTCGGCGGCAACCGCCGATGAGTCGAGCGGATCTAGCGGACTTGAGCAGACCGGACGGGTAATCTCCGGCCAGCCGATCCGCTGGGCGTAATTCGGAAAGTCCTGCAGATCCTTTGGCACGGGTCGGTCTTTCTCGCCCTTGAAACCGCTCAACCTCTCCTTCACGTAGGTGGCGTAGACGAACTTCCCCATCTCGCCGTCATTGACGATATCCACGCCGGCGGCGACTTGCTTTGCGACAATCTCATGGGTCGCCGAGGTGATGCGGCTGGCGAGGGCCGCGACGTCGTAGTCGTCGCCACGATCACGCGCGGCCAGCATCGCGACGAGATCGTCGGGGCGCGGCAGGCTGCCGACATGGCAGGTGAGAATACGGTCGGAGCTAAGTTTCATGGCATTAGATCTCGTTGCCGCGCATCTTCTCGGCGAGGTACTCCGCCTGCCGGATGGCGAGGGTTACGATAGTGAGAGTCGGGTTGCCGGTGAAGGCGGATGCGAACTGGCTGCCGTCCGAGACGAACAGGTTGGGCACGTCGTGGGCCTGGCCGAACCGGTTGACCACGCCCTGGTCGGGCTTTGCGCTCATTCGGCAGGTGCCGAGGTTGTGCGAGCCGGGAACCAAAGTTGATTCGACCGTGCGCAAGGCGCCCGCCGCATCGAACACCTGGGTCGCGCGCAGGTGGCTGTAGTTGCGCATGGCGATATCGTTGGGATGTTCGGTGATACTGACCACGGGCACGGGCAGGCCGTATTGGTCCCTCTCGCTCCCATGCAGGGT
>Ga0315339_1001224_pt1 | contig 24156 bp, 22 predicted proteins | sample ASW17metaG_FD_204514 | JGI IMG/M metagenome (GOLD analysis project Ga0315339, IMG submission 204514) | Ammonia-oxidizing marine archaeal communities from Pacific Ocean, United States - ASW #17 | ecosystem: Environmental > Aquatic > Marine > Oceanic | place: USA: California | collected 2016-12-05
GCTATTGCCAAACAAGTGGCGGGTGTGGTGGCGCAAGGGACGAAGAAGAAATCAGATTGAAAATATCAGAATTCAGAAAAAATAATTAAGATATTAGAGGGACTTAATTTGTTTCACATTATCCTCTTTGAACCGGAAATCCCTCCAAATACAGGGAATATTATTCGCCTATCTGCCAACACGGGGTTTGAAGTTCATTTAATTGAACCACTTGGATTTAAAGTGGATGATAAAAATCTGAAACGGGCTGGGATGGATTATTTGAAAAAAACTGATTTTCAAGTTTGGATATCTTTGGCCGAATGTTTAAATACCCTCGATCCTCAAAATATTTATACAGTTTCTACCAAAGGGAAGTCAATCTATTCTGATGTAACTTATTCACAAGGAGATGTATTCATTTTTGGACCAGAAAGTCGTGGGTTGCCCCAAGCAATTATTGATGAAACCAAATCAATTACCATTCCTATGAAATCCACTGGGCGTAGCCTCAACTTGGCCAATGCTGTAGCGGTGGTTACCTATGAAGCCTGGCGGCAACTGGAATTTAAATAATCCAACTGGCCACATCCTCACCAATTGCTATGGCGGAGGTGAGCCCAGGCGATTCTATACCAATCAAATTAACCCAACCTGGGTAGCCTTTGTCGGCCTCATGTGAAATATAAAAATCCGATATGGGGTTTTCATTCAACCAGATCTTAGGACGAATGCCGGCATAATCGGGGGAAAGGTCTTCTTTTTCAAGACCAGGGATATACCGATGACCTTCTGTGAAAAACTGATCCAGTAAATTTTCTTCCACATCATAGTTTTCAATTCCGTTTTGAACCCAATGAGCGCTGGGTCCCAATTTCACCATTTGTGATTCATCATAACTTAAGTGGATCCCCAGTGAACCGTTTTTTTTATCTGGCAGAGGGTATACCAAATGTTTAAACGCACCTCGCCATTTTGAGGACAGCTTATAGTAACACCCTTTAGAGTATCTAAGGGTTGGATAATCTCCACCTAACATTTGGGCCACCATATCACTCTCAAGCCCTGCGGCATTAATCACCCACCCTGCCAAAACTTTTTCAAGTTCTCCTTGAGCATTCTCAATTGATATTTCATATCCATCACTTTTGGAATCTGCACCAACGACTTTGGATTTAAACAGATAATCATGATCACCTTCTTGAGATATTTTATAAAATGCGGCCATGAGATCATGGGCGGATACGATTCCGGTACAGCCCACTTGTAAACCAATATCCGCCTCTATATTGGGTTCAAGGGAATTTATTTCCTTTCGTTCCAGAAGACGAATATCCGGGACACCGTTTTTTTGTGCATTTTTATGAAGCGCTTCTAAATCTTCGGTTTGATGTAATTTCCCCACTACTATTTTGCCACATTGATTAACCCATATATTATACTGTTCACAAAATTTATAAGTCATGTCCCGCCCGCGAGTACAATATGTCGCCTTTAGGGATTCAGGCTCATAATAAATCCCTGAATGAATTACTTCACTGTTTCGGCTGGATATTCCTCTTCCGAACGATTCTTCCTTTTCGATGACCAAAACAGACTTATGTGTTTTTTCAGCTATAGATCTGGCAATAGCCAATCCTACAATCCCGGCACCGATGATGACAATATCAAACATATAATTAATTAGCCACTAAGATCGCTAAGAAGCAAGAAAGAGTGAAAATAATATTTTTATTCATTTGTTGAGAATGGGTGTAAATCAAATGGACAGTGTTTTTAATAAATTTCCGATAAAAATACCTGTATTATGGCCGTCTTTCCAATATAGCTGAAGGCCATAATACCCAACGGGCTGAATTCCGTTAATTTGAAAACTACTGTCATTTAACACAGGGGCAGGACCTTTATATATATTGCCCAATGCATCTTTTTCTCCTTGGCAACCGGCGCAAGGGCATTGTTCCCGTAAGGTTTTAAGTGGAATCATGGCATCACTTTTATCGGAAAACGATACGATTAAAAGATCATTAACAATTTCGTAATTTTCTATGGAAAGGTTGTCAGGCATTCAATAATTCCTTTTATCTTAATGCCTAATTTGCGCCCCTTGAAAGATATGAGTAAATCCTTTTATCATTTTGTAGTTTCAGGTATGAAAATTTTGAAAAAATACAAAGTGCTGAACTGGAATAAAAAGCTTTACCCTTGGAAAAGATAGTTATTTGGCACCATCAAAAAGATTATGCGAAGTTGGTATTTCGGGCATGGCGGTATCGCCTGAGAGCGGAACGCCCCGAAATTCGTTTTCTTCTGAATCAACTACAACTCGGTCAAACTGTGATCGATATTGGTGCCCATAAGGGGGCTTATACCTACTGGATGTCTCAAAGGGTAGGTTCATCTGGACAAGTCATTGCCTTTGAACCTCAACCGGAGCTGAATCAAAACTTATCCAAACTAACTGGCTTATTTCCACACAATAATATTAAGATAGAATCATTTGCTTTATCATCGACTAAACGTGAAGCAATATTGAGTGTGCCCGGGTATACCCCATCTCCCAGTGCTTCCTTAGTCAAAAATACCAATCATAACGGATCAGATATCGCTGTCCAAACCATCAGATTGGACGAATACGTTAAAGATAATAATCTTTCATCCATTGACTTGATTAAGTGCGACGTAGAAGGACATGAATTAGAAGTATTTCAAGGAGGACGTGATACATTAAAGCAATCTAAGCCTGTCGTAATGTTTGAATGCGAAGCACGGCATAATGGCCCTGAAAATGTAATGGCTGTTTTTGATTATTTATTTAGTCTCAATTATAAGGGGTGTTTTTATAATGGTCATTCTTTTGTGGATTTGGATCAATTTGATTTGGTTAAATATCAAACGGGCCCCAACCGGAGAATATATGTGAATAATTTTTTCTTTACACCAAAGGATACTTAAGATGGAAAAAGTAGCTGTTAACAACTTTGTCCGACGCCAGATTAAAGGCAGTGGAAAAACATATTCAGATTCATTGTCTTTTAACGCCATGGCCAAAGACGCTGAAAAACAAATGGGCAATGGTCATTATAAAGAAGGATATAGAGATGGGGTACGCATCGTTACTGGAAGTCATTCACTGACGGATCAATTTATCTGTCCATTCGTGAAAATTACTGTAAATACAATATTGGTATCTTCAGTAGTGAAGCGACAAATTGGTGAGGAGGCTTATATTCAAACAAGAGCAAAAAGCGGTAATCCTTTAAAAGCAGGTTGTATTGAATATATTTTATATAGACATGATGTATTATTAGAAAATAATGAACATACAACGAATGCAGACTGGGAGTTAATTAGTATACATGCTATTCCAGAGGGTTTAGAAAAAATGCCAATTGGCTTTACTACAATGATGCGTAATCAATTAGAGCTCCCTGGTGGAACTAAAGCTAAATATAGTTCTGAAGAGTGGGCAGAATCAGTAAAGTTTTGGCAACAATTCGCAGCTTTAGAAAATTAATTAATAATAATAAAAAAGCCCTACATGATTGTAGGGCTTTTTTATATCAATACTATAAACTAGTTAAATTAGAATCTAACTGATAGTCCCATATTCATGTATGTTGGCGTACCAAAGAATACCTCTGCGTCACTAGCTAAGTGATCTGAACCAAAACCATTGTATTGACTATTATCAGTAGCATCTTGAATAAAGACTGCGTCTGTTAAATTGAAAACATGTGCAAATAATTGGATATTTGTTCCAGCTACCTGCATAGGCAAGTTGTAGTAGGCATGAAGATCAATTTTACTATAACTAGGAGCCATCCATACTTGTCTTCTGTCCGCTGTTCCACCTTCTATTTCACGATCACCAGGACTCCAATCTGCGTAGTTCTTATCATAATAGTTCATTACGCCTTGAATACTTAGCCCAGGAAGTGGTGTAACGGTCGCGCCAACAACAAGACCAGTTTGAGGCATGTCACCAACCCATAGGTCTTTCAATCCATAAGAATATTTAGTTTGAGTTGTTGTCTCTTCACCGTAATCAGTGTAGATACCGTTCGCATCACCAGCGAACTTCCAGGTACCAAATGAAGCTGCAAAATCAAGTCTTAACATATCTATAATTTGAGCAGAACCTTCAATTTCAATACCAGTATGACTTTGATCAACACCTGTTAAGAAAATAACATCAGTATCACCACTTGATCCCTGACCAGTAGTTACGCTTTTTGTTAGATTTCTATCTTTCCATTGAGTGTTGTAGTAATTTGCTTTTACTGCATATTTTGAAGAATTAAAGTTTAGTCCAAATTCCATGCTATTAAATGTTTCATTAACAGGATCTGAGGCTACTGTACCATCATAATAGATAACATTATCTAAGATTGGTGGTTTTTCAACAAGACCATAGTTACCAAATACAGAAATGTTATCACTCAGATCATACATGAGACCACCTTTGATCTGCGTAGTTGAAATAGCATCTGCTTTGACAACTTCTTGTGCTGTAGTAAACATATCTTGATAACTATATGAAATACTAGATAGACCAACCATTCCATAAGCGTTAATTGGACCAGATACATAGTTACCTTGAGCATAATAGCCCAACCAGTCAACGGTAGTATTGTTATGGTAAGCAATGATATCGCCTAACCCTTTCATTTTGCTTGCGTTGGTATTATCATTTTTGTTACCAGAATAAACAAAGTAATCGCCACCAAGTAAGTCGCGAACCTCACGAGCATGTTCAATACCCGCAGTACGCCAGTCAATACCTACTTGAGTTTTTAAGCTACTATTAACATCAAAATTTAACTTTGAAATCACACCATACGTATTTTGACGATTAATACTGTTTCTTAAAATACCCTTTGATCTGTTTTTTGTAGGATCGTAGTCAGTATCTACATTACTAGAGTTGGCTGCAATTGCACCATCCCAATTCCAAGTCCATGGTGAACTTTTATACCACTTTTCTCCTGCAACTGCAGGATTACGAAATGAACTACCATAAGTACCGGTACCACCACCAGAACCGCCTGACCAGTAAGCAATAGTTGAAAGTCTCATATTATCATTTACTGTAAAAAAGTGATTCATATTAACTAAAGGTTTATGAAAAAAGTTTTCTCTTTCATTTAAAAAGTCAGAGTTATACCTATCTGTTGTTCTTGCTCCATACATATACCAATATTGTTTACCTTTGTATGATGAGCTAACGGGACCCCAGTTTTGGCTAAATTTACGACCAGCTTCGTATGAGAATTTAGCGCCGGCAGCAATAGCGTCCGTATTATACTCATCGTTTGTATTATTTTTAGCAAAATCTTGTGAGTAAGTAGCAATATTCTGTTTGTACAAATTTTGGCCATGACGTTGAGGTGCCCCAATTGCGTAAAGTTCTAATCTATTACCGTCATTAATTGCGTAACTGGCTCCGAAATAGTAAGCCCAAGCATCTGTCCAGTTACCATCCATAATACCATCGCCTGTTTTACGAACAATTGTTGCGCTAAAGGCCATTTTATCATTGATAAGTCCAGTATTATAGTTTGCAGTAGTCTTTAAAAACCCACCTGCTCCAAACTCTTGCTTGAATTTACCACCACGAGTAAGTGATGTTGGGTCAGTAATAATATTCATGGTTCCGCCAATGGAAGGGGTAGCTAAATTTACGGCAGAAAGACCACGTTGCATTTGGATAGAGGATGTAGCATCTCCTACACCATCCCAGTTAGACCAATAGACCCAACCATTTTCCATATCATTTTGAGGTACGCCATTGATCATTACAGCAATATTTCTTTGATTAAACCCTCGAACATTTATTCGAGCATCACCAGCGCCACCACCTTGTTGTGTTGCATAAACACTAGGGGTAGTATTTAATATCATTGGAATATCCTGTGAGCCAAGTCGGGCTTCTACTTCTGCTTTTGTAATATTGGTATATGCGACTGGTGTTTTTTCACCTGCGCGAGATGCCAAAACTTCCAATGCCGAAAGCTCCAGGGCTGATGTTTCTAAAGAAAAGTTAACCGTGGCGTCACCGCTAACATTAACGCTTCTGCTGTCATCGGCATAACCGATTACTGAAGCTGTGATTGTATAAGATCCTGCAGGGACGTTACTGATGGAAAAAGATCCGTCAGCTGCGGCTGCAGCACCCATGTTTGTTCCATCTACCACCACGTTGGCGCCCGGAAGGGCATCGCCAGTGGCTGCATCTGTAACTGTCCCAGACACAGTGTGCTGGGCCATCACAAATGCGGGTAAAAGAATCAAAAATAGAACGTGTGAGAATTTTCTCATTGTGCTCTCCTTAATTATGCTTGATTATCTAATTGAAAAATTTTAATCCCAAGGGTTTTCATTTGTATTCATTATAGTAGAAACACTATTTACTTAAACCCGTCCTACTTTCTTACAATAAAGTATTTTAGGGTTTCATTATAATAAATCACTCTGGAAGTTCGTTTCATTCCTCATTAATCAGCAAGGAAAATTAATAGAAATATTGCACCATTAGAATAAAGATAAACTATTGGATTCCTCTATAGGTAAAATGCATTCTTTCCGATTATTTCTTGGTGAATTCATCAGAGTTGAAACCGGGTATGCTTTTAACGGGTCTGCATAGGGTTTTAATAATGCCATGGCATTAGGAATAGATGTATTATGTATCTGGAGCCATGGATTAATATGTTCTGGATTTAGAAGAACAGGCATACGGTGATGAATATATTCAATTTCCGGTGCCGGTTTGGTGGTAATAACAGTATAGCTGTAAATACTTTCATCTGATGCATTTTTCCAAATGTCCCAGAGTCCGGCCATAGGCAAGAGTTTATTATCAGGATGACGAATAAAAAAGGGAATGGATTTACTAGATGTTTTTTGCCACTCAAAATAGCCATCCGTTATCACCACACAGCGTTTACTGGGCACAAGGTTTTGGAAGGATGGTTTTTCTAATAAGGTTTCTGAGCGAGCATTGATCAGTTTTGATCCCATAGAGGGATCTTTTGACCAATTGGGAATTAATCCCCATTTCATGGACTTAACCCGGCGGCCCATGTGGTCAATCATAATAGGGGACAACTGACCAGGTGCAATATTAAAACTGGGTGAATAGAGCTCTGAACCCTGCCATTCTTCGATGGCCATTTCTTCAATGATGGACTGGATGTCTCGGGTGAGTGTTTTACGTCCGCACATAAGTTGAATTTACAATAAAAAGTGGGCCCACCGGGATTCGAACCTGGAACCTACGCATTATGAGTGCGGTGCTCTAACCGTTGAGCTATGGGCCCAAAATGGGCGAGGAATTTAAGGTTTTATTTTTAAGTCTTTAACTTTTTTCAATTCGGTTTTTTATTAATTAATGTAAATGGGTTTTAACCTCATCCAAAATGGACTCAAATTGATCTGTGTCTCTAAAAATATTAAATTGATCTGTTTCAATTTTCAGAACTGGAATATCCTTTAATCCGCTGGTCCACTGATCATAAGCTATATTCAATTGGTGTAAATATTCCGAGTCGATTGAATTTTCATAATCCCTTCCCCGAGAATGAATCCGCGTTTGTAATGTGTCGGTGGACGCTCTTAAGTAAATAATTAAATCTGGTTTCCGTAAATAACCTGTTATTATGCCGAATAGATTACGATAATTTTCCCAATCACGATCATCCATTCGGGCCATTTCATGAAGATTTCGGGCAAAAATTTCTACATCTTCATAGATGGTACGATCCTGAACCACGCCCCCATTTAATTTATTCATATCTTTTTGTGATTTAAACCGGTGATGCAGAAAATAAATCTGAAGATTAAAACTCCATCGTTTCATATCTCCATAAAAATCACTCAGGTATGGATTATCAGCCACCGATTCATAAAAAGGAGACCAGCCAAAAACATCCGCCATTTTTTTTGTAAATGTTGTTTTACCCACACCAATATTGCCGGCGAGCCCTATAAATGGATTGTTTTTCATTTATTTATAGACTTCCCAGGTTGTTTTTATCAATGATTTCAAACCGGAATGATTCGCTTTCCAATCCAGTTGATCAAAAGCCAATGTTGTTCCGGCATACAATTCAGCTGGATCACCTGAACGCCGATCCACAATATTAAATGGAATATCTTTCCCGGATACCTCTTTTGTCTCTGCGATAATATCCAATACAGAATGGCTTTCTCCTGTTGCCAGATTCACAGCAATACTATCATTTGCTTTTAAATATTCAATGGCCTTCACATGAGCTGATGCTAAATCTGTTACATGAATATAATCTCGGACGCCGGTACCATCGTTGGTATGATAATCATTCCCAAATACCTCCATTTTCTCCCGTCTTCCTGAAGCTACTTCCATCACAATGGGAATTAAATTCTCGGGATTATTTTCCAGAAATCGAATCCTTCCTTCAGGGTCATATCCCGCAGCGTTAAAATATCGTAATGCTGCAAATTTTAATCCTTTCAATTCACCGTACCATTTTAAAATGCGTTCAATTTCCAGTTTAGTAAACCCATAGTAATTAATGGGTTCTAAAGGATGGTTTTCATCCAAAGGCAAATATTTTGGATAACCATATACGGCGGCAGTAGAAGAAAAAATAAATTTATCCACACCATGAGTTATCATGGCATTGAGTAAAGAAATTGTCCCTGAAATATTGTTTTGGGAATACTTCCCCAGGTCTGTCATGGATTCTCCCGCCGCCTTGAATGCAGCCAAATGAATCACCGCATCCACGCCATTTAATGCGGTTGTCACATTATCATTGTTGAGGGTTGATCCTTGAATAAACTCGGCGCGATCATCCACCGCTTCTCTATTGCCTGAGGAGAGGTCATCCAATACCACCACTTCATACCCGCCTTCACAGAGGGCTAATACCACATGAGACCCAATATATCCTGCACCGCCTGTCACTAATATTTTCATTTAATAAATCCTTTAAAAAATCTTAGACACAAATTAAAAAGTCTAGAATTCCCCTACTTTTCGTTGGAAACATTGTCCATAATACCATTATTAACTACATTTTCCGTCTTAATCAAGAAAATTGTATTCCTTTTTTCTTCATGTACAGGGTTTTGCAAAAAATTCTTATTCCTTTTTTGGAATAATCCGTCGTTCAATGACTTCTCCTTTACTGTTAATTTGGGAAATGATTTTTTCTGCATCAACTGGATATTCATATGTAATAGCATTTTTCATGATATCATTTTCATTGTAATACGTGATGCGAACCGGTTTTTTATTCTCTCCAAATCGAATGGAATGACTGCCGACTAAAACTGAATCCGCCCGAAAATATTTAGACCTGAGGCCATTTTTCCCATAGTTGAACTGGTAAAAATAATACAAGTTATCATATTGATCGAATACTTTCACGCCCCGAGTGACTCCTTGATTATTCATTTGATATCTTGCCACCCACCCAGGGCGGATGGTACTTAAATCTGGCGCAAATAATTCTTGATTCAATTCTGATAAATTTCGATTCGAATAGAATTCAATATCATATTCCGATGATTTCCCCTCATCATCCCAGCGCATGTGAAAGGTCCATAATATTTTCCCATGGCGATTAAAATAATCCACATCCTGGACTAAGCCCTTATTATCTAAAGTTGCCCGATAATGGGGTTTCCCCCTTGCGGTCTTTTTGGTAATGCCTTCCAGTAATTCTTGTTTTTTGGGATTCCACTTCCAGTAATATAATTTCAATTTTGCGGGTGATTTTATCTTTTTGCGTCGCCCCTGATCCCAGTTGGCCGGAATAAATTCCACACTTTTTAATTCTCCTGATGGGTAATACACCGCACGAAAATGGGCTTCATTTTTTTTCACAGACTCTTTGGGCTTGCCCGTAAGAATATTAGTTCGCATTAAATCAGTGGAGAAGATCTTGACGGTGGAATCAGTTTGGCCGAACCCGACGCCTGCCAACAGAATTGTTAATACATAAATTTTCAACTACATCAATCCCCATGCAATGAGGATAAACACAGTAGAAACCATTCCCAATCCAACCCAGCGGCTACTAGATAGTTTACTCTCATATTCCATCGCTTCTGCTTCAATAGAACGATACCCAAGTACCACTCGAATTGTTCTTCCCTCTTCAACCAATACATCCTGCCGTGCGAGTTTTATCATATCGCGCATTTTTCTGTTTTGAGTGATGGAGCGCGTATTTATGGTTAATTCTGGCGGAAAATAACTCACTTGATGCCAGCCCGGCGCCACCTGAACGGGGTCTTTCACCGGTGAAGCACCAACCTGAATTCCATCCACATAAATGGGGATTCCTTCAGTATCACAAAAAATATGAATTGCCGTTATCGGATTGGGTTTATCATTCCAATCGATTTCCTGAGAAAATAAAATTGAACTCAAAACAAAAAGCGATAAAAATCTAATCATTGATTCCCTTTTGCAATTGAACCACCTCCATCATTAGATCTATTGCGTCTTCACCTGCCGCTTCTTTTTCGCGAATTTTGATTCTGAGACCACGGATCTTTTCCTTGATAGAAACTTTAGAAATTGTTTTTAAACACTCTTCTGCCATTTGGAGTGGCTCGGTGGTATCGTCTTCTTCCATCAAAATTCGACTGACCATTTCACGATCTTCTGCCGAATCAAAGAACGCAATAATTTCTGCCGGGTTCACATGTGCTTTGTCCATTAATAATGTAGCAAGTTTTTTAAGTTGCACATTTTCCAGCCGATTCATATCCAGTTTTTCCCGAATCAATTCTTTCGCTTCTCCATGATCTCCAGCCAATACTTTAATAATACCCAATTCTGCTTTCGCATTGACGGTGGTAAATAATTGCGGTTTTTTCGTCGATTCTTCTGATGGTGATTGCAGGCGTTTTTTTCTGAGTTGCTGAGAAAACATGTGAACCATTTGATTCTCTTCAACACCGCTCACTTGGGCCAATGTTTTAATGAAATCCTGACGAATAATAGGGTCAGGGATTCCGGCGGCTTCTGATAAAATTTCTTTGATTACATTGGATCGTTGTGAAGAAGATAATTCTTTGAATCCGGCAGTCTTTAAATGGAATCTTAACAATCCGGATGCTTTTTCTATTCCGATCGTTTTGAATTCGGTTCCCCCGTCTTTTTGAATCCAATCATCGGGATCCATTCCGTCCGGTATTTCAATTACAATGGGATCTACACCGCCCTTCAGAAGAACGTAGCCCGCCCTTAAGGAGGCTTTAATGCCAGCAGAATCTCCGTCATAAGCCAAATATACTTTTGAAGAAAACCGACGAATCTGCTGGACATGTTTCTCTGTGAATGCCGTACCGGAAACGGCCACAACATTTTTAATTCCTGCCTGAAAAAGTTGAATTAAATCTGTATAACCTTCCACCATAATGGCGCACTCGTTTTTTCGAATCGCATCCCGCGTTAGGTTCAATCCATAAAATATTCCACTTTTTCTGTACAGCGGTGTTTCCGGGGAATTCATATATTTTGCCGGATCATCTGTCCCGAATACACGGCCGCCAAAAGCAATTATTTTTCCCGACGCATTCCATATGGGAAACATAATCCGGGAGCGAAACCGATCGTAAATATCATTATTTGAGAAAACGAATAATCCGGATTTCTCTAATACTTCCCGACTATAATTCTTTACTTTTACCGCATTCCCTAAATAAGACGAACTTGCAGGGGCTAAACCCACCTTAAACAATTTTAATGATTCCTCACTTAACCCACGATCCAATAAATATTTTTTTGCTTCCTCCCCACGATTTGAAAAAAGTGTTTCATGATATAAGTCCGCGGCCAATTGGTGAATCTCATATAAATGGGTAAAAAACTCTTTTGAATCATCGCTGCCTGTAAATTCAACGGGAACGCCAAATTGATCTCCCAATTCCTGGATCGCTTCCACAAAACTGATTTTTTCAAACTCCATAATAAAATTAACCGCATTCCCACCATTCCCACATCCAAAACAATGATAAATACCTTTATCCGGTGCCACACTAAATGAGGGTGTTTTTTCATTGTGAAAAGGACATAATCCGAAAAAGTTTCGTCCACGTTTTTTTAAATCGACATGGCGGGAAACTACATCCAGTATATCAGCTGTATCATGAATGCGATCGATGGTTTCCTGGGGAATCCTAGCCACGATAATCTTCCATGTTATTCAAAAACTCCCTTATCGTTTTTTCACCTAATTCCACTGGATCACGCCAGTTAAATGTGGTTATAATTGATTTTCGAACATGAATTAACCGCTGGACCATTTTGGATTCGCTCATGATAATATTTGATGATTCACGATTGGGAAAAAGCTCCACCATCCAAAAGAAAATCATTACAACTAACAATCCTTTCAATAAACCAAAAACAGTACCCATTACTCTATTTACCCATTTTGTACTTTTAGATAGAAACAAAAAATGAAATAATTTTGTAATCATCCTGACCATTAACAGCACCACAGAAAAAATGATGATATAGCTTAACACAAAGAGAAGCCATACATCAATGGGTACCCATTCCACGAGTAAAGAACCAAAGCCAACGTAGAGACGCAGGGCAAATACTGAAGCAAAGATGAGCCCAAGCAGACGTCCCATTTCTTCCACTAATCCACGTCGGAACCCAATCAATCCCATGGCGATGGTAAAAAATATGGCTAATGCGTCTATCATCTTACCCTCATTAACTCACAAACCCACGAAATACAAAAAAAATACGAAAGGATTTACCTTGCAGTAATATGAAGAAAAAAGGAAAGACGATATTGACTTAACCAAAAAGGTTTCTCACAAATTTTTGGGCCGTTTTTCCATCAATTAATCCTTTTCCCCGTTTCATGACTTCCGGCATAATTTTTCCCATATCTGCCATAGAGGTTGCGCCCACTTGTTCTACCACTATTTTTACAATATTCCTGATTTCATCTTCCTGCATCATTTGAGGTAAATAACCATTTAAAATTTTAATTTCTTCTTCTTCGGCTGATGCCAGTTCTTTGCGACCGCCCTTTTCAAACATTTCAACAGATTCTTTTCTTTGTTTCACTAGAGTCCGCAGGACCTGAATTTCTTCAGATTCAGAAAGATCTTCTCTTTTTTCAATTCGCTTGTCTTTCAGTTTTGCCAATGTGGTTCGAAGAGTCCCGGTTTTTTCTTTTTCTCCCGCTTTCATTGCACCATACATATCTTTTTGAATTTGTTCAAATACACTCATTTTTCACTCTTTATCTATTCGTTTCATTGCCATTAATAATTGGTCCTGATCCGATTCAAAACCAATGAACCGACGACCCATTTTCTTTGCGATAACTCCGACACCACCACTCCGCGTAAAGGGGTCTACCACCCAATTTAACTTAAAACTGGACGCAGTTAAAATCCGCTGAATCAGTTGCTCCGGTTTATCCCCTTCCATTTTAACTGTGGACCCAACTTGAATATCCATGATGTCACTCCATAAATTAGTCACACCCATTTCAATCGCACTCTCAGGATTCATTTGATTGCTACCTTCGGTTACTGCTTCCTGATTAAACATAAATTCATTCGATTTTGTTGCAAACCAAATATCTGAAATCCGATTAATCCATGTAAGTGATTTTGGTTGATCTTTTGGTGTTGAGTTTCGCCAGGTGATTCGAGTTTGAATATCAAATTCTGTATTCAAAAGCGAATGATACATGCCAGAAAATCGCCACCCGGATATCAGGTATATCGCCCCGGTTGGTTTTAATATACGCGCACTCTCTTTTAACCAGTTTTCATTCCATTGAAAATATTCCTGAATCGTCATGGGGTTTCCACGTTGATTAATACTCCGCCATGGAGATTCGGGCGGATCCGCAATAATTAAATCAATCGAACTATCTGGAATCTTTTTGAGCCCATCAAGACATAACCCTAAAAAAACACCATCCTTAATTTGATCTGCTGTCATCGAAATATCTTCCACTTTCTGGACTGCCGGAAGATATTTATTTAAATCATTAATGGTTAAACCGCGGACGGCTTCCAGGGGATTGGTGAATAACGGTTCGTTCTGCTCAATAGACATGGGGGAAAATTTAGGATATCATAACACTACAAAACAGGAATTCCATTCAATATTTTAAGAACCTAAATTTTCCCATGTTAAATAAGAAAAAAGTTCTTTTTATATGCACTGGGAATGCCTGCCGATCCCAAATCGCCCATGGGTTACTCCGGGATATGGCTCCTGATCAATTTGATGTATTCAGCGCTGGGTCACATCCCAGTCGGGTACATGCCATGAGTATTACCATTATGGAAGAAGTGGGGATCGATATTTCTCACCATACATCAGATTTCGTAGATGATTATCTCGATGTCGGCATTGACATTGTTATTACGCTCGGTGACAATGCAAATCAAGTATGTCCCACCTTTCCCGGTGATATTGAACGCATCCATTGGAGTATCAACGACCCATTTCGCGGGTGGAATTTTAACGCTAATCAATTAGATAGTTTTCGAGAAACGAGGGCATATATTCGTCGTCAGCTTGAATCTTTCTTATATTCGCACTAATATTTTGTACAGACAGGAATGTCTATACAACAGGTTTTGGTCTTTAATTGATAATTCAACTAGTCTATTCCGTTTCTGCAATTTTTAATAAATACTGACCGTATTGATTATTGGCCATTTCATTCCCCAGGGATACCAGTTGAACCTTGTCAATATAGCCCATTCTAAATGCTATTTCTTCAATACAGGATATTTTCATTCCCTGACGCTTTTCCAATGTTTGAACAAATTGAGAGGCCTCTAACAAAGAGTCATGGGTTCCTGTGTCGAGCCAAGCATATCCACGCCCCATTTGTTTTACTTTTAAGCGACCCTGGGCAAGATAGGTTTTATTTACATCGGTAATTTCTAATTCACCACGGGGGGACGGCTTTTGTTCTTTGGCAGCTGTGACCACATCATTTGGGTAGAAGTACAAACCCGATACCGCATAATTACTTTTAGCTACTTTGGGTTTTTCTTCAATAGAAACAGCATTTCCATTTGAATCAAATTCCACCACACCATATCGTTCCGGGTCATTCACATAATATCCAAAGACCACTGCATTCTGTGTTGACTCTACTGTTTGAACACTTCCCTGAAGGCGCGCTGGAAGCTGCCCACCGTAAAAAACATTATCTCCAAGAATGAGGCAGACATCATCATCACCGATAAATTCGTCTCCTAAAATAAATGCTTGCGCCAATCCATCCGGTGATGGCTGTACTTTATACGAAATGGACATTCCCAGTTGGGATCCATCGCCCAGTAGATATTCATATTTTGGTGTATCTTCCGGTGTAGAAATAACCAGAATCTCCGTTATGCCCGCCAGCATTAAAGTGGATAGTGGATAATAAACCATGGGTTTATCGTAGATGGGCATGAGCTGTTTGCTGGCCACTTTTGTAATAGGATATAGCCGTGTGCCACTGCCACCAGCCAATATAATTCCTTTCATATTGTCCTCAATTGATTATGGATAATTGTATAATTCTGAGTCATTTAAGTTTGAAGTTAAGCAGATGTTCCGTTTTTCTCAGAATGAAAGTTTTTCTATTTTTATAGTGGATGCGCACCTCCGGAATGATTTAATCGAAACATTTTGGGTAAGCTCCCTAACTTTTCGATATTAATAGAAATCACACCAAACGACTCTTCAACCCTTCCCCTGAGGATAAACAAGTTTTCCCACAACAGTAGATCGCCATATTTCTGGAAAGCTTCCGGAAAAAGGACACATTCATAAATATCTGTTTCATCTTCCAATGTCAAAAATTCCATAGCTTTTCGATTTTTTACTGTGGCCGTTTTCTTCCGCGTAATGTACACACCGGCTAAGTGAATGGTCCGAGCAATGTATTTGTGTAAATCTTTCGCCTTGCGCACGCGATTGTTAATTATTGGGAAGTAAGGTTCTAAAGGATGTTCCGAAATAGGAAACCCAAATGATTCAATTTCCAAATGGCGTTGGTCTTTTTTACTTAGCCTGTCATTCTGGGTTTGTTTGTTCTGAGCTGATTCAAATCGAAACACACTACTGTTCTGCATGGTATTGTTTTCTCCCAAACAAAACCAAGCTGCGCGATAAGCAATTTCCTGATGAGATAATTCCGGCGCCAATGCAGCAAGACACCCTGCATTTGTCAGGGCCATAACATCCGATAGATTGGGATCAACGCGCATGAAAAAATCATCAAGGGATGAAAAACAACCAGCTTTTCGTTCATCTAATATTTCTTTGATTGTTTTTTTCTGCAGGTTGCGAATACTCATAAATCCCATACGAATTTTATTTTTTTTCCCTCGATATTCTATCCAACTTCGGTTCACATCCGGTGGTAGAATTTTAACCCCAAACCGGCGCGCTTCACTGAGGTAAGCGAAGGGTGAATAAAATCCACCCTGATTGGAAATCACTGCTGCCAAAAACTCTGCTGGGAAATGGGATTTGAGATATGCGCAGGTAAAAGAAAGCATGGCAAAAGATGCGGAATGGGCTTTGCAAAATGAGTAACCCACAAAAGAACGAATCATACTCCATATGTCAGTAATGAGTTCCTCTTCATAACCACGTTTTTTTGCCCCTAAAAAAAACTTCTTTTTCCAATTTTTAATCAAGTGCTGCATCGAATCCCGACTCATGGTTTTTCGCAAAGATTCTGCTTCGGCATACCCCATTCCCGCCATGACTTGCGCCACCATGGATACTTGTTCTTCATATACCATAATACCATAACTTTCTTTTAAAAAATCTAAATCCGGATGCTTGATTTTCCATGGTTTTCCGTGGATTCTCTCCAACATCATATTGGTGAAACGGTTTGCCGCCGGGCGGATAATGGAGGAATAAATCACCACATGTTCAAAATCCACTATACCGGATTTGGCTAAGAGCTGCCGCGTGGCAGGGCTTTCAATATAGAATACACCCATGGTCTTTCCGCCCTTCATCAATTCAGCAGTTTTCTCATCTCCAATCGGTTGGATTTTATGATAATCTAAATGTCGGTTTTTTGTTGCTGCTTTACCATAATTCAAATTGATTTGTTTAATCGTATCTCGCACCACCGCCAAGCTGCGATTGCCCAGAATATCAATTTTTAAAAGTCCCGAATCCTCCACCTGATCTTTTTCCCATTCAACAATCTGTACACCTTTAGGCGCTGTGAGCACCGGTACATATTTTCGAATTTCATCAGGAACAATCACCACGCCGCCGGGATGCACAGATGGATGCCGAAAAGCACCCACTATTTTTTCACTTTCCTGCAGGATCATTTCTAACGTTTCGTCCAGTTCTATATTTTCAAACCGAGCATCGGTTTTTACCCAGTTCAGTAAATTCCTCCGTGACCCAACCCAGCCAATCCGTTTGGTAATTGTATTAATTTCTTCATTGGACAACCCATACACTTTTGCCACTTCACGAATCGCAGATCGTGGCTTCATAAACACCTGACTACATACCATCCCCGTTCGTTCGTTACCATATTTTTTAAAAATGTAATTCAATATATTGTCCCGCTCATCCCAGGGAAAATCCACATCAATATCCGGCATATTACTCCGCTCGGAATGAATAAAACGTTCGAACTGCAGGTTGTATTCAATGGGGTCCACCTGAGTGATCATTAAACAATAACTCACAATGGATGCGGCGGCGGAACCACGTCCGATGGTGGCGCGCGTTTGTTTCATAATATCTTCTACCACTAAAAAGTAGGGGGCAAACCCCTTGGCTGTAATCAGGGCCAATTCATAATCAATGCGACTTTGTATTTTAGTGGTAACTTTTTCGTAACGCTTCTGTGCGCCTGCTTCCACTTTTTCTTTCAATATTCGGTTGGATCGATGTGTATCTTTTAAGGATAAATACGGAAAAATTGTATTTACAAATGACCAGTCTCGCTTGCAACGTTCCGCCAAATAGGTGCTATTATTGATGGCTTCCAGACTGTTGGGAAATCGCCGCACCATATCTTTCTCTGAACAAAACCAGTGTTTTTCAGGCTTGCAGGCATCTTCCAGAAGTTGGGACAGGGTTGTGTTTAAATCGATGGCACGTAATATGCGGTGAGCAGACGCATCTTCTTTTTGGATAAAATACACATCCCCCGTGACCACCATTTCCAATTTGAACTTTTGAGATAATTTTTGTGCAAAATGTTCCGTTACACCGGGGCGTAATTCCACAAATAAATGACTGTTGGGAATGATTTTACTCAGAGAAAATAGAGTCGCCTTATCATGGGATAATACAAACAGACCACCCGAACGGTTGGCTAAAATATCAGCAATAGATTGAGATGGGTTATCGTGAACAGCCGAAGTGGCGCGGCAAATGTTTTCATATCCACATTGATTTTCTGCCAGTAAAATAGCTTCGCCCTGATTGGTAATCAGGTTGACGCCGGCAATGGGTTCTATCTCAGCGGCACGGGCGTACTGGACAAAACGAATGAATCCCCACAAGCCATTCGTTTCTGTCAATGCCAGGTGGTTCATCCCTTGGTTGCGTGCCGCAGTGAGTAGCGCCGGTTGGGAAGCGGTTCCGGACATTCGGGAATAGTGGGAATGGACATTCAAATGCGTAAACATGGTTCATTGAGGACTTTCCATATTGTACTTCTTTCTAAGAATATCCATGGCAGATGAAATGCGATCTTGTTCTGTATCTTTTTCAAACAATTCCATTTGTTTGGCCACCTGCATAAAACCAGATAGGTCTATCAAAATAGTTCGGATACGGTTTCGGCGCGTATTGGCTTTTTGAAACAGTCGCCATGTTTCAGTCAAAATAGTAGCATCATTATTTTTAAAAAATTGTCCATGAACTTCATATTTAAACCCATCTATATAATGGATTTCCACCCGAACTTTTTTGGGAATCTGGGACCGCTGCCTGAGCTTAAATGCCACCTGCTCTGATAATCTTTTTACTTCAGACCACAATATAGTTGTGTCATTGGTATCCTCTGTCAAAACGGTCTGTTCCACGATATGATCCTTCATAACATAGGGACGCACCACGGATAAATCCTGCCCGTGCACTTCCCGGGAAAGTGGAAATGCATACCGGCCAAATAATCGCCGAGTATCGGTTGCTGAATTCACAAGTGATTGAATTTGTCTCACTTGATTCAGAATCAAAAACTTGATCAGTTTCCAAACCGTGGGTTCGTGAACAGTGGGAATGACCAGCGTATCCAAAGGGGATAAAAATTGGGTCTCATTCCCTGCCATGATACGATGGATTGTATCGGGAACAACAGATGTGGAAATACGGCTCACCAGTTTATTCTGACTGATACCCAAAACTGGATTAAGCCCAACGTGGTCTTGAACCAATTTTGATATGTTTGATCCTGATTGTTCATGACTTTTATAGATGCGTTCCATGCCGGTCATATCCAAATAAAATTTCCCATAACCAGATGGTTCTACAATAGGCGTAAACCGTTGAATGGTGGAATAGATATATTGGTTTAGTCGTGCATAAAGTGATTGGTTATAAGGCAAAAGCTGGGCGCCATGGCTCATCCGTCGGGCCAACGAAACTTTCATTCCCCGGCGCAAACCTTCATCTTCTGCTTCTTTAGACACAGACACCACCGTACCATTTTGATGATGAGAAGAAATAATGGCAATGGGGCGCGTACGCAGGCATGCATCCAGTTGGCGCTCGGCCTGCAGTTCAAAATCTCTTAAACGAAGGTGAAATACAGTGGGGTACACACGTCAATATTCCCGGAAGGAATAGAGAAGCACGCCGTTGATTTTGAAATGATCTGTTTTATGGACCATAATCACAGGATAATCCGGATTACGGGGATGAAGTTCCACATGGCCATTAGTTGGTTGATAACGTTTGAGTGTGGCCTCGCCATTAATAAGGGCAACAACAATCTGCCCCGGATTTGCTTCCGCGGTTTTCCGCACAATAATATAATCGCCATCTTCAATATGATCTCCCACCATAGAATCGCCTTTGACCTGAAGTACAAAATTATCCGGATGAATAAAAGGCGTCGGCACAGAAATCGATTCTGCATTTTCCAATGCTTCGATGGGCTCCCCCGCAGCAATTAAACCCAACAATGGCAGGCGGGCCGGTCTGGCGTGCTCCTCATTAGTAAGAGCTAAAGCCCGCTTGCCGTTAGGTCCTTTGGAACGATCGAGATGGCCGTTGTGAGTCAGGGCATTGACATACCAGTGAACCGTCCCCAAGGATGCAAATCCCATTCCATCCATGATTTCTTCATAGGAAGGAGCTTGGCCATATTCAACGGTATAACGTTGAACAAAGCTCAAAAACTTTTGCTGTTTGAATGATAAAGTCATTTGATTATTCAGTCGATAAGCACATGATTGAATTTTCTTTTCTTCTCCCCGCCTGCTTCCTTAATGGAAGTTCGGACAGGCGCATCTTTGCGTTAATCTTTAATTATCGTAAGTTACTCGTAAGTATATTACATAATTTTATTAACTTAATACAAGACCTTTACATTACTTTTTCATATGCTGACTGTTTTTATCAGGTATAGCACAATTTTTCTATGGGTTTCATATATCAGCGGACAGGTGATTATAACTGAAGTCATGTATAATCTGGAGGGAAGTGATAGAGATTATCCTTCCCTGTTGGAAATTGATCAACAATAAATAGTCGGGTTATAAACAAAGAAAAGCCCCTCATAAGAGGGGCTTTTTATTTATAGCCAGAGACATTTGAATGATAAAAACCATTGAAATCTAGTAAAAAAATTTATTATATAGTTATTATTTAGTAGATCAGTTTCTTTTTTCTCTTAGCGAATTTTCGTGTGCTTTGCGGTTAATGAATTAATCAGGTTAAAAGGCAAGTCCAAGACGCAAATTCAAACTACTGAATCCTTTCGAATCCGGCACCAAGTCTTTTGCCATTACGTAGCGGTAAGTCAAGTCTACTTCACCCATGAGTAATTTGGCTTTTAGACCGGCTTGAAGATGAAACCCGGAAACATCCTTTGTATTATCTTCTAAATATTTTGTGAGGCTCTCCTCCAGAGAACCGGAAGCACTGGTGAGCAATCCTTCTACCATATCAAGATCAGCCATTGAGGTAGTTACATGTTTATTATACCCTACACCATAATGAAGTTTTGCATTGGCCAACAAAGGAATGCCCAACCCAATGAGTTTTTTCCTTGCCGTTAAGTAAGTCGTGGCACTTGCCCAGCCAAAATCACTATCAATTCCTTGCCCTGAAACCGATTCACTAAATGCCAGTTTATAATCTTTCGCTGATGCTTGAAATTCTACATCTAAATCAATAAATGGAATAGCATCAATATAAAAATACCCTCCAACTGCAAATGTATTATCAAATCCACCGCGTATGAAGGAGGTAGTAGCCATACTTTTTGAAAAATCTGAGATGGCTAATTGATTCTGACCTAAGTGCAATCCAAATCCAACAAATGCAAATGCCGAACTCAAAGGCATTAGTCCTACTAACAAAATAATAATATTTTTTCTGATATTCATGGTTTACCCCATTATTTAATTATAGTACTTTCGTCAATTTAAAGGCGTTTTTTGACAGAAAGCCAATGAATATTTCTGAATGTGATTTTCACCACATATAAAGGATTCCCACTCTATTTTATTTAATCAATCACATTGGGAAGGTGGGCATTTTTATCAGTAATTTATCCGATGCGACTTATAATAACTCTATCGATTATCTTAACCATTCTTCCTGCTCAGGACTATACTTGGCCAACAAATACCGGTAAAAATTTGTCCTCCAATTTTGGTGAATTCAGAACTACAGGATATCACTTAGGGGTGGATATCAAAACGAAGGGAACAGCGGGACACTCTGTATATGCTGTGGGTGATGGGTTTATTTCTCGAATCGTAACAAACTTCTCCGGTTTTGGTCGAGCCATTTACTTTACCCTTGATGACGGACAAACAGCCGTTTATGCCCATTTAAGCAAATTTCCTCCGAGATTGGAAGACCGCCTAAAAGCTGAACAAAAAGCACAGCAATCCTATTTTACAAATTTTTATTTGTCATCAGGAGAATTTCGTTTTGCCAAAGGTGATATTATAGCCTATTCCGGTAATACGGGATTTTCATTTGGTCCACACCTCCATTTTGAAATTAGAAATGAACATGGACAGCCACTCAATCCATTGGTCCACGGATTAAATCAGGCAGACCGTTTAGCGCCTATTGTTGAAGAACTGGCATTTACACCTTTGACTAAAGAAAGTTGGGTGAATGGGAATCAATTGCCGCAGAATTTTCCATTGTTTAGAGATAAAATAGGAGAATATCACTTCCCCGATACCATCAATATTGCCGGAAAAATCGGCTTGTCTATTAAAGCTTTTGATAAACGACAAGGAGCCAACAATATTTATCAGCCTCATCGAATTGAAATCTATATTGATGAAAAATCACATCACACCCTTCAATTTGATCGCTTGGATTACAATTGGCTCCCAACGGCAAACTTTATCAGAGATTACCGCAATGCACGATTGAATCTGGGAAACTTCATTAAACTGTATAAAAATGACTCCGATCCCATTGTTCCCATCCATGCCGATTCTACCAATGGAATGCTCAATCTTACGCCGGGGTATCATACGGTAAAAATCCTTGTAATGGACGTACTTGAAAACACACGGGTGATTCACGGTACTGTTTTTAATATGGCACCTTTTGAAGTAATCATTGAAAAAATTAGAGAATCCAATGAAGAAACAACTTTCTTAATTCAGCCCAAAAGTATTACAATTCCCATTCAATCGGTTGTTGCCTATTCTTTTACACCTTATGGGTTTGCCGATGAAAAATTAACTATTCTATCTTCTGAGCAAGTTGAAACCGGTCTATTAATTGCCATTCCTAAAAAACAAACAAAACGAAAAGCTATTCAGTTTATTGCTCAAAATAAATTGGGAACACGTTCTCTGCCCATACATTGGATCAACAAAAATAATGCAGGGGATCATTTAAGTGTAAACGTGGACTTGGATATTTCCCATACAGACGCTGGCGTTTATATCCAGATTCAACCGAAACAAGCTGTGAATGCAGATATATCTTTAAGACTAAAGGGAGAATATCAGTATGAAACAATCCCTTTAAACCAAATTCAACCTTCAGTTTATTTGACAGCACCCATTCCACCTGTATGGTTCGAAAATCTCGATCAAATTGAAGCAATTCTAAAAGGGTCCATTGAACGACAGGTTCGTTTTGAATTTCCTTATACAGTGGCCATGCCCGGCACATCAGTTACGGTTATTTCTAAGGATGGTTTTTGTTCAATGCGCACAAAAAAATCTTCCGTAACAAACCCAACGCTTATGTGGATTGAAGCTGTGCATAAATATGCACCTATGACAAAAGGTACCCTCTTATCCCGGGTTTATCAACTTCAACCCTTTGAGCGTCCTTTAATGAGACCCGTCAGCGTGGGGCTGCGATATCCGATCAAATTGAAGGATAGAAAAAATATTAACTTGTATTATTATGACCAAAAAGAAGGGTGGCAATTTGTCCCAACAAAAAACAATTCGGAACAACGGGTACTAACGGGGGAGGTCAAACACTTTGACGCCATTGCAATTATAGAAGATAAAATGTCGCCAATGATACAATCTATGCATCCAGGGAACTATGGCAAATATCCATCTCTTGAATTAAACAAATTTGAATTCAAGATTGATGATTCACTATCCGGGTTTGAACCGGCAGAATCCTCTTTTGATTTAATACTGGATCAGAAGCCATTGATTTATGCCTATCAGCCCAAATCCAAAATAATCTCATACCAACTTGATAGACCTCTTGCCCTGGGTACTCATACCCTTCAATTATCCATCCAAGATAGAGCGGGAAATAAAAAAAATAAAAAAATTGAATTCATAGTTTATTAATGTTTTTTCCATATAAAGATGATAACCCTCGTATTTTAATTCCCTATGTAACCTATGGCATTATTGCTGTAAATGTTTTTATTTTTGCATTTCAATTTTCTGACCCGAAATCAGCCGCCTTATTTATTTATAGTTTTGGGTTGATTCCATCTGATT
>Ga0315339_1001225_pt1 | contig 24145 bp, 20 predicted proteins | sample ASW17metaG_FD_204514 | JGI IMG/M metagenome (GOLD analysis project Ga0315339, IMG submission 204514) | Ammonia-oxidizing marine archaeal communities from Pacific Ocean, United States - ASW #17 | ecosystem: Environmental > Aquatic > Marine > Oceanic | place: USA: California | collected 2016-12-05
GGGTCAAACGAGTCTCGTCGCTGTCCAGCTCCTCCAGCCGGCTGTCAGTCCTACGTTCCTCTGCCCTGAAGCTCTCGAGCGCTCGTCGGTGCCGGTCCTCCACCGATCGAAGTGAAGCGACCTCCCTTTGCTTGGCTTGTCGAAGACGTCCGAGGTCGGACATATGGACCTTGAGGTCATCGTTCTGAACGACCAGTTGGGCCTCCAGTTCCCCGACTCGCTCCAACAGTGTTCGGTCGTAGGATGCGATCAGTTGAAGGTACCGATACCGGGTAAGTAGATCCGAGAACGATCCCGCCCCCAACATCACGCTCAGGGAATGGAGGGGGCCACGCTTGTAGATATCGCGGAGTCGACGGTTGAAAATAGCGGCTCCATTCCGCAACCTTTCCCGCGTCACCACGAGGTCTCGTGACGAGCCTTCGATTTCGTCAGCGACCGCATCCACTTGAAAATCGACTTCACCCAGGGCCGACCGGGACGCACTGATCTGCCGCTCGATGTTGGCGAGTTCGCCCGACACATCACGGACTCGGCCCTCTAGATTGTTCATCTCACCACGAAGGAGTGCTCGCTCCGCGCGTACCTCTTCGAGACGCCGTTGGCTGGCGAGGATTTCACGACGGATGTCTTCTGCCTGGCCGCTTAGATCGCTCGGTCCGACGAAGACTGCGCCGAGCAGCGTTGTCCCGAGCAACAGCGCCGAGAGGGGCCGACCCAACCGCATGGTCAGACCTCTCTCAAATGCTTGCGGACGGCGAAGCTGCTGGCGATTACGCCAAAAATGACGCCAGCAAGAATACCGGCGGCGACCCACTCGACAGGAATCCACTCGATCGAGAAGAGGTAGTGGAAGATGCCTCGGAAAGTGACGTACGTGAGTCCGATCGCGAGGGTGCCCCCGGCCGCACCGGTGATCGCACCCTCAAACAGGAACGGTCTCCTAATGAAGCCGTCGCGGGCGCCGACTAGTTGCATCACCTTGATCTCCTCGCGCCTGGCGAAGATGGCGATCCGGACGGCCGTTCCGATGATGAGGGCCGCTACCACGGCGAAGGCAACACCCAGCACAGTCGCGGTGACGCCACCCATTCGCCGGAGAGTGAAGAGCTTGTCCACCCACTCCTGTCCGTACTGAACTTCCTCAACAAACGGGTAGAGGCGGGCCTGTTGCGCTAACCGGTCGACAGTGGCAGGCGTCCGGCTACCAGGTTCCAGCTCAATCTCCAGTGAAGCCGGCAAAGGGTTCACGGCCAAGTCCGTCATAACCTCGCGAAACTCGGGAAGCTCGCGCCGTGCTTTGACGAGTGCCTCATCCTTCGTCACAAACTCGACGAGCATAACCTCGGGCAGGGCGTAGAGGGCCCGCTCCATTTCTGCGATTTCGTCGGTACCGGCGTCATCTCTCAGATAAGCAACGATCTCTACCCGCTCCTCCAGCGTATCGAGGGCGAGTTTGAGGTTGTGAGCAGCCAGCGAGAACAACCCGACTAGGAAGAGTGCCAGCCCCACCATGGCTGCCGAGAGGCTGGTGAGCAGGGGAGCACGGCGGAAGGCGGAGAACGTTTCACGGGGTGTGTAGAACATGTCAGTCTACGCTCCCGTTCGTGTCCTGACCCTCGTGCGAGTCGTATACCAGCCGCCCCTGGTCGAGCTCTAGGACTCGGGCAGATGGATAACGTCGGACTAGGTCGAGATCATGTGTGGCCATCAGCACGGCCATCCCCATTGCGTTGATCTCCCAAAACAGATCCATGATCCCGCGGGTGGCACGGTCGTCCAGGTTGCCGGTGGGCTCGTCGGCGAGCAGCAGGAGAGGCTCATTGGCCAACGCACGGGCGATCGCCACACGTTGTTGCTCGCCTCCTGACAGTTCGTGGACTTCGGAGCCAGCCTTTGAGGATAGACCGACCTGGCTGAGCAAACGCTGTGCCCGGGACCGGACCTGTTTGTCGGGCGTGCCAGTCACTTCCAAGGCGAAGCTGACGTTCTCTTGCGCCGTTCGACCGGGTAGGAGACGGAATTCCTGGAAGACGTAGCCCACCTGTCGCCGAAGCTTCCAGATATCACGAGGAGACGTTCGTTCCGATGAAAACCCACTCACGCGGACCTCGCCGTGGCTCGGCCGCTCGGCCATGTGGACGAGCCGCATCGTCGTGGACTTTCCCGACCCAGAGTGGCCCGTAATGAAGGCGAATTGGGCCTTGGGGAGTTGGAAGGAGACGTCCTTGAGGGCAGGTTCTCCCCGAGCGTACTCTTTTGTGACGTGGATAAACTTGATCACGCGGTTGTCACGACCCCGTAAGTTGTTAGTTACCAGCCACTTTCGGGAGCAACGAGTGCCCGGAAACGAAAGCTAAGTTTGGGCGGCCAGCGTGTCAAAACGGTTCTGAGCGATCTGAGACGCAAGGCGGATGGCCTCTTTCATGGAAGATGGGTCGACCTGATCGGTGCCGACCAGGTCGAAAGCGGTTCCATGATCGGGTGAAGTTCGGACGAAGGGAAGTCCGAGGGTCACGTTCACCCCACTCCCGAACGTGACGGTCTTGAACGCCGCCATCCCTACGTCGTGATATGGGGCGACCACCGCATCGAACTCGCCCCGAAGCGCCCGCCCGAAGACAGTGTCTGCGGGGAAGGGGCCTTGGGCATCTACGCCGCCCGATCGGAGTTCTTGAATCGCGGGCACAAAGACGTGCGCCTCCTCGTCACCGAAGAGCCCCCGGTCTGAGGCATGAGGATTAAGCGCACACAGCCCTATTCGGGGTGCCCGAATTCGCCAATCATGTTCCAGAGCGCGGCAGAGCAGGGTCGTCTGCGCGACGAGGCCTTCAGTTCGGACGAGGTCGGGCACGCTCCTCAACGGCACGTGCGTAGTCGCGAGGAGGACACGGAGGGGGCCACCGATCGCGGTAGTTTCCGCGGCCATGAGCATCCCCACGTCCGGTGCGCCCGTGAGGCGTTGAAGCATCTCCGTGTGGCCCGGATCGGAAAACCCTGCGGAGCGCAGCGCCGGCTTGTGGATAGGCCCGGTGACGATTCCCGCCACCGACCCCTCCTGCGCCAAGGACACCGCGTGTTCGATAGCCAGGGCGGATATTAGTCCGGCTGAGGCCTCAGAGCCGTCGAACGCTCCGACCGGTTCATATCGACCTACCCCCGGGTCATGACCTTCGGGTCCCAGGATGATGATCTCGGACGGGGGCATCTGAAGGCTCTGGAGGGCCTTCAGAATGATCTCCGGCCCTATTCCCCGGGGATCCCCCAGCGTGACCGCAAAACGGTTCGCTGACATGGCTCCTCGCTCGTCAGGGCGCCCCGGCGAGTCTGACTTCGACGAAGATCCGGTCCCTCAAGTCCTTAACCACCGACTCGGTGAGGCGGTCGGACTTCAAGCGGGCTTCGATCTGATCTCGAACGTCCTCGAACTTGAGCACCCCGCCGCCTTTGATCTCAATGACCTTCGCGAGCCCCAACGTATTGGCGCTCTGGCTGCTGAAGCTCATCGGGCCCACCACATCACCCGCCTGGGCACTCTGGAGCGCGCTGGCGAATGCGGGTGAAATCTGATTGACTTCGGCGATCGTCAAATCCAAGGTGTCCACAGGCTCTTCAGCTAGCTCCGCCAGGTCAGCGATGTCCTCGCCCGCTCGCAATCGGTCTCTCAAATCCGTGGCAAGTTTCTGGTTCCGGTCGATGTCGGCCTGTGTGACCTCCGGCTGGAAGAGAATGTGCCGTAGCCGCCTCTCTCCACCCCTGACCCGCTCCACCATGATGAGGTGGTACCCAAAATCGGTTTCGGTCGGGAGGCTCACCATGCCGGGTGAAATCCTGAACGCCACCTCCTCGAACTCTTCGACAAAGGTGCCATCACGCCGAACCCAGCCGAGTTCGCCCTCTGCCGCCGCAGAAGGTCCGTCGGAGTACTTCTTGGCTAGCTCGCCGAAGTCGTCCTGATCCCCCGCACGCATTATTTTCAGCACGCTGTCGGCTTTGGCGAGCGCCGTGGCTTTGGCTTCTTCGGTGGGCTTGGGAGCCAACTGCAGGTTCATGAAGCTGACGGTCGGCGGCAGCTGAGGCATCTCTTCCTGATTCTCGTCGAAGAAGGCATGTAGCTCTTCCTCGTTCAGGAAAATATCCGTGGCCGTGCGACCCTTCTTTGCCATGTACCTCTGCTGCAAAAGCTCCCGTCGGATTGCGCTGCGGCGTTGGTCACGGAAGACCGACATGGTCATACTCTGAGCGGCGAGAGCGTCTTGAAGTCTCGACAGGGTGCCGAACTGACGAATCTGCCCGTCGATCTCCTGCTCTAGCCGCTCTTCGAGTTCCTGTTCTCCGATCACCAGCGTGCTGTCCTTCCCAGCATCTTGAATGACCAATTGCTGGTTGATCAGCTGGTTGAGCACATCCGCCTTGAAGCGCATCAATTCGGATATGCTCTCCGGCCGAGTCCATCCTTGAGCCTCCATACGGAGTAACTGAGAGTCGATCTCAGTCATCAGGATCACTGAATCGCCGACCACTGCGGCGACCTGCTCAACCACGTCGGTGAACCCGGCCGGGTTTTGGGCTGAAGCGGACTCAGCACCTCCCCAAAGGAGCATTGCAATGAGAAGGGGGGCCGACCAACGCGGGCTACCCGGCGTACACGCCGTAGCTGATGTCTTTGAACGGTTCGTCATCCGTTCTCTAAACCTGTTGGAAAAGTCATGTTCCGAACGTCGCGATCGAGGATTGGTCAATTTGTGAGCGAATCCTGGACTGGTTCAGCCGATGGCACAGCCGCTGGCGCAGCGGCTGGTTGCGGTTGAAGGTCGACTTCTTCCCCCGTTACCTCCGCGATTCTCGCTACAGTAGCGGTGATCGATCGAGCGGATATCGACCAGTCCTCGTTTCGTCGAAGAGACACCGTCACCACCCCAAGCGGGATGGCGCTGCGAGTCCCGGCCACGAGTTCGCGCATGATCTGAAGGAGAGTGCGTTCCAGCGCTGCATCCGATGTTTCATCCGCCAAGGCGGTGATCAGCCGGATACCTAAGGCGTCGGTTGCTTGGGTTATACGCGCACGGGTCTGTGTAAGCAGCGTATCCTGACGACCTTCCGTCAGGGCGATTCCAGCCTGCGCGGCCCTTGCCGTGAGCACCTGTGCCTGGCCGAGCCTCTGTAGCAATACGGTCACGTCGGCGTCCGAGGCGGTCTGGACCTGCGCCGCGAATTCTGCCGGTCTCGTCTGGAGGAACTCACGGAGATCGCCGGCCGAGTAAGCACCGCCTTGGTAGTCGACCACAGTACGGCCCGCGGCTCGGGCGCTCAGCGCATCTTGGGGCCGCGCCGCCAGTTCTCTCAACAAGGTTACCGCGTTGGCCGCCACTTCGATCTCCGCCTCTTGGTCCAGGTCTGCCAGATAGGTCGAGTCGGCTCCGCGCACCCGCTGCGTGACCACGAAGCTCCTGAAGGACTCCGCAGCGTTCTCGAAGGTCGTGGGTTTCCGGTCGGTGAGTTGAATCAAGTGTATCCCGAACTCACTTCCGACCGGGGGACTGACCTCTCCCACTTCGAGCGCGTAAGTCGCTTCTTCGAAGGCGGGCACCATAGCACCGGGCCCGAAGAATCCGAGGTCACCACCCAACGATCCGCTCCCGGGATCCTCTGAGTACCGCCGGGCTAGAGCCTCGAACGATTCTCCAGTGGCCGCGCGGTTCTTCAATTGAACCGCCAGGTTCACGACGCTGTCGATTTGAGCCTGGGTTGCCTGGTCAGGAAAGGTCAGTAAAATGTGGCGTGCCCGGACAGAGTCTGCCGGCGGATCCGCGTCCCACAGTGCTCTGAGATCTTCTTCGGTAAGCGCCGTATCCGCACTCACAGTGGACTGAAGGAAGAGATCAATGACCTCCTGCTGCAACTGGGGCTCAAGCAGTGGACTCAGGTCTACATTGGTGAGAAGTGAGTCTTCCTGGGCCGCTACCGCCAACAGAGCGTAATCGACCCAAAAATTCGCCAGAGCCTCCACGATTTCGGGTTGATTCGGGACCGCGTTCTGGCGCGCCAGAAGCTCAACCAGTTGGTCGACGGTTAGTTCGTGCGCTCCGACGCTGGCCACAATTCGATCGGAGCCCGCATCACAAGCCCCGAGAAGGTTGGCCAGCCCCAACGCTATGGCTCGGCAGGCGCGCGCTGTGCGACGCAACGGTTTCGGTGTAAACATCTCTGTCATCCTTAAAACGTTGTACAGTAAGCGGTTAAGCAGCTTCACTTCGAGTATTTAATAAAGTGGAAAGAGCCAGGATCAAAGTCGAAACTAGCGTATCGGGCCCCGCCTGATGAAGGGCTAGTGACAGAGGCGCCATTCTGCGCACCTCGACCTCCACTTCATGGTCGTGTAGGGGCCCTTCCAATACCGCGAGACGCGGCATCGCAGTCGACCTAAAGTTCACCCTCGCTTCACCTTTCCGTAGCAGGATACGCTCAACCCCGACTTTGCGCCCGAGAATCCTCAGGCCAGCGCCGTCGAGTAGTCGCCCGACCTCTTCGGGAAGTGCCCCGAATCGATCTTCGAGTTCCTCCCTGAGAGCGTCCACCTCTGCGAGGTGTGCCAGTTTTGACAGTCGACGGTAGAGGTGGAGCTTCTGGCCCGAATCCGGGACGTATTCGTCCGGTAGATACGCCGATCCGGCCATAGTGACTTCCGGGTGGGCGTATTCTTCCTCGACCTCGCCTTCCTTGAGCCTCTTCACGGTCTGCTCCAAGAGGCGCATGTAGGCATCGATTCCGATGGCGTGAGCGAAACCAGACTGATCTCCCCCCAGAAGATTGCCCGCGCCTCTGAGCTCCATGTCTCGTAGGGCCACCGAATAGCCGCTCCCTAGCTCGGTGTAGTGCTCCAGCACTCGAAGCCGCCACTCCGCCTCTTCGTTGAGATTGCTGGGCACCACCAAGTAGCAGTACGCCCTTCGGTCCGAGCGTCCCACCCGTCCACGGATCTGGTAGAGCTGCGAGAGCCCGAAGTGGTCCGCCCGATTCACAATGAGGGTGTTGGCATTGGGAACGTCGAGGCCGTTCTCGATGATTGAAGAGCAGACAAGGACGTCGATCTCGCCCTCGACGAAGTCGCGCATCACACGATCTAGGTCGCGCGGCTTCATCTGCCCATGAGCAACATCGATTCGGGCACCGGGCGCCAACTCTCGCATCCGGTCGGCCGCCCCTTGGATCGTTGATACCAAGTTGTGCAGGAAGAATGCCTGCCCTCCCCGATCCAGCTCCCTCTGAAGCGCTTCGGCGATGATCTGATCGGACCACGGCACCAAATGCGTAATGATCGGCATGCGATCGCGCGGCGGAGTCCGGATAAGAGAGAGGTCTCGGATTCCGGTTAGCGAGAGATATAACGTTCGCGGAATCGGGGTCGCGGTCAGAGTGAGAACGTCAACAGAGGATCGAAGTTGCTTTAGTCGTTCCTTGTGCCGCACCCCGAACCGCTGCTCTTCGTCGACAATGAGCAAGCCCAGCTTCGCGATCTCGACATCCTTCGACAGCAGACGGTGGGTCCCGAGAATGATGTCGACCTCGCCAGTCTTGATCTTCTCCAGGAGTACCTGCTGCTCTTTCGGTGTTCGGAAGCGGCTCAACGCGCCGATCTTGACCGGGTAGTCCGCCAGGCGTTCTTCAAATGTGTGCCGATGTTGTTCTACGAGGACGGTGGTCGGCGCGAGGAGAGCGACCTGCTTTCCGTCCTGTATCGCCTTGAACGCTGCTCGAATGGCGACCTCTGTCTTGCCATATCCCACATCCCCACAAATGAGTCGATCCATCGGGCCTGAGGACTCCATGTCTCGCTTCACGTCTTCAGTGGCGAGGCGCTGGTCCCGAGTGTCCTCGTAGAGGAAAGAGGACTCCATCTCTTTTTGCCAGAGTGTGTCTGGGGAAAAGGCGAATCCGGGAACGGTAGATCGGCTCGCATACAACTCGAGCAGTTCGACCGTCATCTTTTCGATGGCCTGGCGCGTCTTCCGCTTCAGGGTCTTCCAACGCTTGCCGCCGATGCGATGAACGGCCGGGGGCTTCGAGACTTCAGATTCCCCGACCCACCGTTCGACCTGGTCCAATCGGTAGACGGGTACTCGCAGAATCTCGCCGCCCGCATACTCGATAGCCATGGACTCGAGTTCCTTGCCGGCGACTTCGACCCGCTCGAGGCCCCTGAAGACGCCGACCCCGTGGTCCATGTGCACCACGTGATCTCCCGCAGTCAGCTGTGACAGACTCTCCAGAGCCACGGCGCCGCGGAAGCGTCGTGTCCGGCGCACCCTTCTCGAGCGCCTAAAGACCTCATGGTCGGTGAGGACCTGTAGGGGCGGAACAGCGCACTCGAGTACGAAGCCGGCCGCGAGCGAGCCGACCACGACGTTGGCACCGGGGGGGATCCGACGCGGACCGCCCAAAATTTCCTCCAGCCGGTCGCACTGGCCCTGGTTGTCACAAAGGACGAGGCTTTTCTGTCCGCTGGCTGAAGCGGCGCGCAGCACCGCCCCAAGGCGGGACATGTCTCGGTCGATCACGGGAGGCGCTACGCATGCGAGTGCCAGTGTCGGGCTGGACTCGGGCGACAGCTCAATGCAGGCGAGATCCGAGAGCCGGGCTTCTGCTTCCCCGGCCTCCACGAACAGCGTCTCAGGGCCTTCGGGCTCGTTGCCCTCTGACTCGAGTTCATCGTGCAGTCGGGTGACATGCTTCCAGGTACGGACCAACTCCGCCGACCAGTCATCGCTACCCAGCCGAAGGAGCAGTGCATCGGCGGGAAGTAGCTCGAGAAGGGACCGTGACACGACGTCCTCATCGCCCCGTTTCCTATGGAAGTCGACGGGCAGGATGTGTACCTCGTCCGTGGTTTCCTTCGAGCGCTGATCCATGATGTCGAAGAAACGAAGGGAGACGATCTCGTCCCCCCAGAACTCAACCCTGAACGGCTCGGGAGTCCCGAAGGAGAAGACGTCGAGGAGCCCACCCCTTACTGCGTATTGGCCCACCTCCTCGACCAGGGGGACCCGTTCGAATCCACGATCATCCAGATCTGTGACCAGGCGTTGAAAGCCTGATTCCTGACCCGTCTGCAGCGTGATGCGGAGTCCCGCCAGGCCCGCCGGGATCGGCGCTCGCTCTTGTAAGGCACGTAGCGTCGTCACCATGAGGCGTGCTCGGCCGCCCAGAAGGGCCTCCACGGCCTCTACGCGGAGTCCCCCGATTTCGAGGTGAGGTTCGTTCGATTCGTAGGGAAGGGCCTCCCGCTGAGGGAACAGAAACGACTCCTCGCGGCCCAACAGCATCTCGAGGTCGGCCTCTGCGTCCGTGGCGGACTTGGGAGACGGGGCGACGACCACAAGCACCCGAGTGGATAGCTGCTCGTGTAGGGCGGCGGCCACCGCTGTTGCAGCAGAGCCGACAGCTCCGCCGAGTTTGATTCGGCCGCCCCGATTCGGCATTTGCTGGCACAACTGCTCAAAGCCGGGGCACGTACTGATCGCCTGAACGATTGGGTGAAAACTGCCAGACACGACTAGGCCGGGGTGGGATCCTGAGTGGCGCGGGAGGAGGGGGGAGACACCGACCCTGCTGAGCTCGGCCCGGAAGCCGCTACCAAACTCTCGACCAGCAGGACGAGAAAGGTGGCAACCAAGAGCCATCGCCAAATTTCTGGTCCCTGACCCGTCGAGAACAAAGCGCGCGCCCATCGAGCGGTATCAGCCACCTCGGTGATGGTGCCGGGAACAAGAGTATGCAGCTCGTCGGATTCGATCGGATCGAGCACCGATTCGGAAGCCGGGGCGTTTACGGCCACCAGTCCGAGAATCGAATCGTTCTGCAGAATCTCGTAGAGTCCTGTCCAGGGCGTGACCCGGAACGGTTGCGCGGCGTCGACAGGGTGGAGTGCCCCCCTGGGGTCCCTGATAGCCGTGGCAGCGGGCGGCGTCGCAATGACCCCACCGGCGACTAGACTTCGAGCGGCAGCGTCGGCGTTCCCCCAGCGGGCTACGATCCACCCCAAGAGCGGCACCATGGCAGCCGTCACCGCGAGATTGGTGGATTCCGGTTCGAGATCTGACGCCAACAGCAGGTAGGGGCCCCTCGGCGTCGTGCCTTCGACCAACCACGGCTCGCCGGATGACAGGCGTGCCAGCACTCCAGCGTCCATCCCCGCATCGTTGGCTGTGAGTAGATAGTGGGAGTGAATGCGAACCTCACTCAGGTCGACCGGGCCCTCCCATTGGGTCAGGCCGGCCTCTCCACGGCCGTCCGTCAGGTCGTACCGCCAGGGTATCCCGGCCGCCGCCAAGGTTCGGTTCAGTCCAGGGAGTAGCGTGACGTCGGCGGGAGGAAGGATTACTGTCGCCCGCCGTGCTCCAGTCGCCTCCGTGACCGCCGCCCCTGCAACACTGACCAGTACCTCCGCGTCCCTGGGGGGGGTCAGCTCGATCCGCCCTGCGTCAGTAAGCACAGGAAAGGCCTCACTGAGAAAGAACGATGAAGCGCCGGTGGTCGCTACCGTAGGTGGAGGGCGCACGCTGAACGAAAAATACCGTCGGTCATCCCCGCGAAGGTCATCCGGGTCACTCTCTACGTACCCGCTCACCCTACCCACCGAAAACGGCCCGAGTGGGAGAATCGTCGACCCACCGGAACGAGCAGTGGCAGCGCCGCGAATGCGGTTTGCGACGACGAGCCGAAGTGGTACGCCGTCTTCTTCGTTCGCCCCAGATACCTTCACGGACAGTCGGGTTCGCTGATTGGCGAGTGGCGGTAGGCCTCCCCCAATCAAAAGGCTGTCGAGGTGGGCGTTAGGCGGGATCGGCGCCCGCTCGTTAAAGGCCACGATCGGGACGTCATTGCTCACTGAATACGGCGCGGTTCCAGTAAAGGCCGAGGCCTGCATATCCGATATGAGGTGAACCTCTCGAGCAGGTAGGTCCACGCTAGAAACAAGAACCGAGGCACGCTCGAGGGCCGCATGAATGTCGCCGGCCGCATCCGTGACCTCGGTGGACCTTATGGCCCGCCGCAAATCACTCCGGGAACCCGTGACCGCCACGTCCCAAGGTTGCCCGGCCCGGATCAGCCAGAGCCGGTCCTCATCGCTCGCGCTGTCTACGCTCTTTACGGCCAACGACTTGAGTACGTCCAGAACACGGTTACCTCCGCGAATCAGCCCGGAACTCAGTGAGTTGTCGAGAATGATCACCGTCGCGGTCGGGTCGTGCACCCCACCGCCGCCTCTCAGGAAGGGGCGGGCGCCTGCCGCCACCAAGAGGAGTATCGCGGCCATTCTGAGTAGGAGGAGCAGGAGTTGACGCAGTCTGATGTTGCGAGCGTGCTCTTTCTCCGTTCTCAGCAAATAGCGAAGGGCCGGAAAAGCCATTCGTCGAGCATCGTGGCGGTGGAAGAGGTGCAGTATCAGCGGCACCGCGACGACCAACCCGGCCGCAAGAAAGACCGGTGAGAGGAAACCCATCAGCCCAGCTGCTCCCGCTTTCTGAGGTAGATGCGGAGCGCTCGGGACAACGGCGTCTCGGTGCCCACGACAACGTAGTCGATGCCGTGCGGGCGGAGCCCGCGATCCCATTCGTTCAGTGCGTCCTTCACCGCGTCGCGATATGCGGTCCGCACGTCGGCCACATTCACATTGAGTTCCTCGGCCGTTTCTGGATCGAAGAAGCGAGCGTCGCCCGCCGCCGGAAGCTCACGCTCGCCCGGGTCGATCAGGTGAAACACCAACACCTCGTGCCCCTGATGCCTCAAGAAACGAAGTGCGGTCAGTGTCGACTCGGGGTCGACCAGTAGGTCTGAGAGAAGTACCACAAGGCCCGCCCTGCGTAGGCGGACGGCGATGTCTCGCAACGCCGAATGAGCTGACGTCATCCCCTCCGCTTCGAGCGGCGCCAATCGTCGAAGCAGCTCGTGCCAATAGCGTTGGCCACCGCGCGGTGCCACGCGAGTGACGACCTTCTCGTGGAAGGCCGCCATGCCCACCGAGTCGCCCTGCCGCAGCAGGATTAAAGCGATGGAAGCGGCCAGATGTTTGGCGTACCACAGCTTGGTTGGCAGTGTTTCGGGGTTAGAACTCCATCCCATGGACGTGCTGACATCCACGAGCATATAAGCGCGAAGGTTGGTTTCCTCTTCGAACTGCTTTACGTAATACCGATCGGACCGTCCGAACATGCGCCAGTCGATGTGGCGCAGATCGTCCCCCGGCTGATAGGCCCTCAGTTCGGCGAACTCGGCCGAAAACCCCCGGTGCGGCGAACGGTGCAGCCCCATGATGAATCCCTCAACGACCTGACGGGCAATGAGTTCCACTCCCCCTAGTTGCGAGAGGGTCTGTGGATCCATCAGGTCGGGCCGAGAGCGAAACCGGCTCGACACCTTTGAGGTGAATTCGGTCATGTCGCCACACTAGCGGGTCCCTAGAGAAAGGCAATGGGTAACGACGATGGGCCCCCCGAGTGTGTCGGCTCTCCCCCTCCGATCGTCCACTGTTTCGGATGCCCTGGGCCTTGAACGACACCGGTCGTCCAGGTTTTATGGGCTTTTGGGTCTGGCACGAGCCCTGCGATCGACAGGAGTTGAGGGTGGATTCTGAAGGAGGAGCGTATGTGGATTGCAACAATGGCTACCGTGCTTTCGGTGGCCGCAGCGGGGCCCCGAGTCTGGGGTGGGAAAGCGCTTGCTTGCGGATCGGCACCAACAGGCGGTTCCTGCAGCTCACATTTGGTTTGATAGGGGTGTCGATCCGGTCCTGGAGAGGGGCGATCGGGTCCGTGTGTACTACCGATCGACCGTGACCGCGTTCGTCGCCATCTGCCCCGTCTTCTTTGCTTGATTCACCCCGATTATCTTCATGCGTTCAAATCCACACCGACCCTCTTGGTGGAACCGTATCCGCAGTGGATCTCGACCACATCCGCAACTTCTGCATCATCGCGCATATCGATCACGGCAAGTCGACGCTTGCCGATCGTCTGCTCGAGGAGACCAGCACTCTCGATGAGCGCGAGATGCGGGAGCAGGTTCTCGACTCGAACGAACTCGAGCGCGAGCGCGGTATCACGATCAAGCTCCACGCGGTTCGCATGGACTACACCGCTGCAGACGGGGATCCCTACGTCCTAAACCTCATCGACACGCCAGGACACGTCGATTTTTCTTATGAGGTTTCGAGGTCCCTCGCGGCGTGCGAGGGGGCGCTCTTGGTCGTTGACGCGACACAGGGTATACAGGCCCAGACGCTGTCCAACCTCTTCCTGGCCCTGGAGGCCGATCTCGAAGTTATCCCGGTGATCAACAAGATCGACCTGCCTGGCGCCGAGCCGGAGAAGCGGCAGGAAGAGGTCGCGGACCTACTCGGTATCGATCCAGCGAGGATTCTGCTGGTCAGCGCCAAAGAGGGCATCGGTATCAAGCCCGTTCTGGAAGAGGTTGTACACCAGGTGCCGGCCCCTTCGGGCGATATCAAGGCGCCCCTGAGGGCCTTGATCTTCGACTCGTCGTACGATCAGTATCAGGGCGCCGTGCCCAACGTGCGGATTGTCGACGGAGTGGTGAAGGCCGGCATGTCCATCACATTCGGAGCGGTCGACCAGAGCTATGAGGTGACCGAGGTGGGATTCATGCGTCTCGGGCGAGTGCCTCGCTCTGAGTTGACGCCGGGTGAGGTCGGGTACGTGATCGCCACCATCAAGGACGTCGCCCACACCCGTGTCGGTGACACCGTTCTAGACGCCAACAACGAGGCGCAGGAACTGCTCGAAGGGTACCAGGACGTCCATTCGATGGTGTTTGCCGGGCTATACCCCACCGACGCCGACGACTACGAGAATCTCCGCGACGCCTTGGACCGCCTAAAACTCAACGATGCCAGCTTACAGTACGTCGCGGAGACGTCGATCGCGCTGGGGTTCGGTTTTCGGTGTGGTTTCCTGGGACTTCTCCACATGGAGATCATTCAGGAACGCCTAGACCGGGAATTCGGTGTGGATCTCATCACGACGGTCCCCAACGTTGAGTACAGGGTGACTCTGACGGATGGGTCGGAAGTGACGATCGAGAACCCCACGGCGCTCCCGGAGCGCGGCCGTATCAACACGGTCTCTGAGCCGATCGTCTTGGCCCGGATCATGTGTCCTTCGGACTACATCGGGAATGTTCAAAAGCTTTGTTACGACCGACGTGGTGTCTTCAAGGGTATGCAGTACCTGGACACACAGAGGGTCGAGATCGAGTTCGAGCTACCCTTGGCCGAGATCGTTCTGGACTTTTACGACAAGTTGAAGGGCGGGACGCGTGGATACGCGGCCCTCGACTACGAGTTCTTGGAGTTTCGGCCGCACAATCTGGTCAAGCTCGACATCTTGGTGAACACTGACCCGGTGGATGCCTTCTCCGTGATCATCCACGAAGAAAAGGCGTCCGAGTACGGTCGTAATTTGGTGCGACGCCTCAAGAAGCTGATCCCGCGCCAACAATTCGAGGTAGCACTTCAAGCGGCCATCGGCACGCAGATCGTAGCCCGATCGAACGTAAAGGCGCTCCGCAAGAACGTCACCGCGAAGTGCTACGGCGGAGACATCACACGCAAGCGCAAGCTTCTGGAAAAGCAGAAGGCCGGGAAGAAGAGGATGAAGCAGGTCGGGGCTGTGGAGATTCCACAGGACGCCTTTCTCGCCGTGCTCCAGCTCGACGACTCGTGAGTGGGGAGCGCGAGATCCCCGAGACGGGACTCGCACGGGCGGGACAGGAGGTCCGTCCATCCGTTGTGCTCACCACCTACGAGCAGCCGAGGGCGCTTGAGCTCGTGCTCTGGGGCTACGCCCAGCAGACCCACACCGACTTCGAGATCGTGGTGGCGGACGATGGGTCCGGGCCGCGAACGGGTGAAGTCATCGATCGGTTGAGGGAAGAGACCTCTCTCGACATTCGTCGGGTGTGGCATGAAGATCGAGGGTTCCGGAAGACCGAGATCCTCAATCGGGCCATCGTCGCGGCGATCGGCCAGTATCTCATTTTCTCCGACGGCGACTGTATTCCTCGTGAAGACTTTGTAGCCGTTCACACCAGCGAAGCCCGTGCAGACACGTTCCTCTCGGGCGGTTATCTGAAGCTTCCTCGGGGACTCTCGGAGAGCCTGACTGCCGATGACGTGTGCTCTGGGAGCGTCTTCAGGCGCTCCTGGCTGGCTTCGAGAGGGTGGAAGGGTGGACGCCGACGCCTTCGTTTGACCCGGTCGCGACGTGTCGGAACGATCTTGGACCGGGTTACGCCGACTCGTGCTACTTGGAACGGTCACAACGCGTCGACCTGGAAGGGTAGCATTTTGGCGGTGAACGGTTTCGACATGGACATGGGGTATGGCGGCTTGGATCGGGCCCTCGGTGAGCGGCTGGCCAACATCGGGGTGTCAGGACGCCAGATCCGCCATCGAGCGCCTTGTCTGCACGTGTGGCACCCGAGGCCCTACCGCACTCCAGAGGTCACCGCGGCCAACCGCGCTATTCGGGACCGCATCCGCGCAAACCGTGAGGAATGGGCGCGGGTCGGGATTGCGGAGCTTGGAGACTCCGATGCCAGTGTCTGACCCGGGCCGGAAGCGACTTGGGGTGGTCGGTACGCTCGTGTGGGACACGATCCTCCACCGTGACCCCCGCAGCGAACCAGTCGAAGAGTGGGGAGGTATCGCTTATGCCCTGTCGGCGTTGGAGGCGACACTCCCGCCCGACTGGGAGGTCGTCCCGATCATCAAGATCGGATCGGACCTCTCGGAAACCGCCTGGAGATTCCTCCGCGACTTCGAACGAATGGACGTGGATACCGGAATCCGGGTCGTTCCCGAACCGAGTAACAGAGTGGAGCTTATATACGCCGGCAACGAGCGGCGTAGCGAACGGCTTACCGGGGGCGTACCGCCGTGGCTCTGGGCTGAACTCGGTCCGTTGGTGAGCACGTGTGATGCACTCTACGTGAACTTCATCTCCGGATTCGAGATGGAACTCGATACGGCGAGGGCACTAAGGAGCTCCTTTCCGGGACCGACCTACGCCGACCTTCACTCGCTGTTCCTTGGTGTGGGCCGGAGTGGAATGAGGATTCCTCAAGAGCTTCCGTCATGGGGTGCGTGGCTTCGCTGCTTTGACGCCGTTCAAATGAACGAGCAAGAGTTCGAGCTGCTGGGCCGAGCGATGGGTGACCCTTGGCAGCTGGCGGCCGAGGTGGTTGGGCCCGAACTCAAGCTCATCACGGTCACCTTGGGCTCGAAGGGTGCAGGATACGTAGCGGGGGCGGGCTTTCAAAGTGATCCGGCGTCTTGGCCGGAGACGCGACACCGAGTAGCGGCCCCCGGGCACACACACAGCGGCCGCGCGCTCTCTGAGACGGGCGAGGTGGAGGGTGACCCTACTGGCTGCGGCGACGTTTGGGGAGCTACGTTCTTTGCCCGACTACTGGGTGGAAACCAACTACAAGGGGCTATGACCCACGCGAACCACATGGCATCGAGGAATGTGGAGCATCGGGGCGCCAGCGGCCTGGATCGACACCTGCGAGGCCGTTTGACCGCCCGGAGCGATCGATGAGGGTCATCGACCTTCCGAGCTCCCTCGACTATCAGACCTACGATGCGCTCCTTGCCGAGGTGTTGGAGGCCGGGGGTGAGAAAATCCTGTTCGACGGTCGGCATCTTCGTTGGGTCGGTCCCAACGGGATGGTGAATCTCTTAGCTGCTGGTTCTGTGGCCCGGGACCGTGCCGGAGAACTACCCCACCTGGAACTGGCCGACGTCGGGGACGTGAAGAGTTATCTGGATCGGATGGGGTTTTTTCAGGCGGCATCAGGCGTGTTCGATGCCGGGACCAAGCCGCACAAACGTGTAGCCGGTGACTCTGACGTCCTCCTCGAGATCACGCCCGTCACGACGAACAGCGATGTGCATGATGTCGTGGATCGGGTCCAGCGGCGCGCCGGTGCCATCCTCTCGAATACGCTGGGTTATCCGCTCACGAGTGTGGTCCAGTTCAGTGTGATTCTCAGCGAGGTGTGTCAAAACATCATCGAACACGCCGAGGCCTCGGGCTGGGTGGCCGCTCAGTCCTACAATTGGTCCAAACGGTTGGGACGCCAGGTGGTTGTCATCTCGGTATCCGACCTGGGCCGTGGGTTCAGGGGGTCGTTGTCTGACGAGCATTCCGTGCGCTTCGCTGATCGCTGGGGTGACGCCACGGCGCTCGAGGCCGCGTTCATCCACGGGCTTACGCGGTTCCCGGACTCGGGTCGGGGGCAGGGGATTCAACAGATTCGAAAACAAGTTCGACGCTGGGATGGCATGATTTCGATTCGAAGCGGGACCGCGCGTATCGCGGATGTACCCGAATGGTACGATTCACCGCCGTTGGAAGAGGGCCTAGCCGACTTCCCGGGTACGCAGATCAATATCATTCTTCCGGAGCGCATTGCCGATGAGGCGTGAGTTCAGGGTAGACCCGATCGCGATCGACGTGAACCTAGTGCTGCAGCACTCCATCGCCTCGCTCTACTCGCATCTGGTGACTAGGCCAACCGGAAGGGCAGTGCGTATGGCGATTGAGGCGCAGGTGGCCGAGAGCAGCCGGACGTCTTTGTCGCTGATCGATCTTTCGGAAGTCACGATCATCGACTTCTCCTGTGCGGATGAAGTGGTGGCCAAGCTCATTCTCCGGTTCTTGGAGGAGGATCGACCGGGTGACGCGCTGTTCGTCTTCAGGGGTGTCGGGGAGATCCACCTGGAACCGATCGAGGCGGTCCTGCACCGACAGTCGCTGGCCACGGTCGCCGAGGTCGCTGGGAGGTTCGAGCTGCTCGGAACGCGTACAAAGGACGAAGACCATGTGTGGACGGTTCTTCAGAATCGTGGCAACATTGCCCTTGCCGACGTGGAGGATGTGTTTCCTCACGCCGACCACCGCCAGGCGTTAGGCGAGTTGGTACAGCGACGGGTAGCCTTCTCGGCTCCGGGTGGTGAGGGGTACCATGCCCTGAGCACCCTCCTGAGCGGAGTGAGTCGCTAACTACGGCAAGAACCCCCTGGGCGCTTTTAGCGCCTCAGGGGATCCGTGGTCCTGGGCCCGGTCCTTCTCGGACTAGTCCTACTCAGCGTCCATGGACGGGTAGCGATAGTCGGTCGCCGGTACGAAGGTCTCCTTGATGCTCTGAGCCGACGTCCAGCGGAGAAGGTTGAGAACCGAGCCAGCCTTGTCATTGGTTCCGCTTGCTCTGGCCCCACCGAACGGCTGCTGACCTACAACCGCACCGGACGGCTTGTCGTTCATGTAGAAGTTGCCGGCGGTGAAGCGCAGGATGTCACGAGCCTCGCGGAGTGCCGCCCGGTCTTGGCTGAAGACGGCGCCGGTCAACGCATACGGAGACGTGGACTCGACCATAGAGAGCATCTGAGCCCAATCGGCATCGGGGTATACGTAAATCGTGATGACCGGTCCGAAGATTTCGTCGCACATGGACTCATAGTCCGGCTTGTGCGACAGGATGATGGTCGGGCGAATGAAATAGCCCTCCGAGTCGTCGTAGTCCCCGCCGGCGATCACATCCGCATCGGCGCTCGCGGCGGCCCGATCGATGTATCCAGTGATCTTCTCGAAGGCCCGCGCGTGGATGACGGCACCCATGAAGTTCCGGAAATCCGTGGGTTCACCCATCGTGAGGGAATTGGTCTCCTCGATGAGCGGATCCTTGAGCTGCTTCCAAATGCTCTCAGGGATATAAGCCCGTGACGAGGCACTGCACTTTTGACCCTGGTACTCGAAGGATCCTCGAACGATGGCAGTCTTCAACGCGGCCACGTTGGCGCTCGGGTGCGCCACGATGTAATCCTTGCCGCCCGTCTCCCCGACAAGGCGAGGATAGGACCGGTAGTTGGCGATTCGTTCACCAGCGGTCTTCCAAAGGCCCTGGAATACACCTGTGGAGCCGGTGAAATGAGCACCGGCGAAGTCCGGGCTGCTCAAGACCAGCTCGGTGGTTTCAGCGGGCGGCGCGGGAACGAAGTTGATCACCCCTGGAGGAAGGCCTGCAGCCTCGAAGAGCCGCATGACGTAGTAGCTACCCAGAAGCGCCGCGCTCGACGGCTTCCAAAGAATGGTATTCCCCATGATGGCCGGGGTCGCACTCAAGTTCCCGCCGATAGCGGTGAAGTTGAAAGGCGACACAGCATAGATGAAGCCTTCAAGCGGGCGATAGTCCGTGCGGTTCCACACACCCTCGCTCGAAATCGGCTGACGCTCATAAATTTGCTGGGCGAAATGCACGTTGAACCGAAGGAAGTCGGCCAGCTCGCAGGCTGCGTCGACCTCGGCCTGGTAGATCGTCTTGCTTTGATCCAACATCGTGGCGGAGTTCAGCGTGTCGCGCCACGTGGTCGCCAACAGTTCGGCCGCCGTGAGAAAGATCGAAGCGCGATCCTCCCAGCGGGTCGAAGACCACTCGTGATGCGCATCGGTCGCAGCCTTGATCGCGCTCTTGATCTCATCAGCTCCGCCACGGTGGCTGGTAGCCAGCACATGAGAATGTCGATGCGGCATCACGGCGTTACTGGTAGATCCCGTACGTATCTCTTTCCCATCGATAATCAGTGGAATGTCCACCTGTTCCGATTCCATCAAGGCCAGCCTAGCCTTGATCGAATCGCGCTCCGGCGTGCCGGGCGCATAACTTCGGGCGGGTTCGTTCGTGGGGACGGGGACGTTTAATCTACCGTTCATCGCTGTAGGCTCTTTGGGCGGAAAGTGGCAATTGGCACCTGCTCGAACACACGTTCGCGTTGGTCCCGGCGGCTCGAAACGGAAACGGAAACGCGCTCCGTTCACCGTCGTACGGCTGGAGAACCAGCCCGAACTTCCCTCAAGGACTGGAGCGGAATCTCGGCTGTGGACGCGGTGTTGGCAAGCGGGCCGAAGATGAGCCCGGGCGGATGGAAGCGGGAGGCTAGGGATCCCCCCAATGTGCCCTTCGAAAAGAAAACTACGGGTGGGAGCCAGTAGCTTCTACCACATTTTCGCTTTCTTGAGGCCCTGGGCCAATCCTTTGATGCCGCCGCTCTGTCGGGGATGGTAGATATAAAGGACTACTGGCGCGGCATCGTCCTCTTTGGTTGGAATGTCGCCAGCTACAAGTTCTCTCTTGTGGCTCTCTATTGGCCGGATGATCCATCACCCCGGGGGGTTCAACTGCGGGTGAACAGGGCTTGTTAGCCTAAGTTAGCCAACCCCATTCACCCGCAACCATCGCTGAACCTATCCTGTTAGGCTACTAAGATCGCCCTTCACAAGGTTGAAACAGCGGCATGCCAAGACGGTCGCGGCGGCGCCTGCAATAGCCACCGCAAGATTCGTGGCAACCACTTCAAGCTGGGCACCGACCGACGGGAGGGTGCTGAGAGCCGCGCCAGCAATCGGCAGGACAAGGACGGTCAGGACCAGCCTAGTCATGTCGTCTTCCCCGTAGCCGAGTCCGGCGATGAGGCCGAGGCTGACTAGCACCAAGGGGACATTAAGACTCGCGATGGCCACAAAGCCTGTCACAACCGCCAGGATAATGGCCGCAGCGCGCGCTAGAGCAATGATCTTGTTCATCTAAAACTCCTGGGTATAGGGAAGAATATCCGCCTCCGAAGCCCGCCTCGCTCGTTGACACAATTGGGCTTTTGAAATTCCCATCCGTGCTTGCTACAAGCGGGCTGGGTCACTGGGTCAATCCTGGTTCCACGGTTTCTGAGGCTCGGGCGCAGCCGGCTCGGGCGCAGGCTCGGGCGCAGATGCGACTAGGCCGCCAAGATCGCCTTTCACAACGTTGAAACAGCGGCATGCCAAGACGGTCGCGGCGGCGCCTGCAATAGCCACCGCAAGATTCGTGGCAACCACTTCAAGCTGGGCACCGACCGACGGGAGGGTGCTGAGAGCGGCGCCAGAAATCGGCAGGACAAGGACGGTCAGGACCAGCCTAGTCATGTCGTCTTCCCCGTAGCCCAGTCCGGCGATGAGGCCGAGGCTGACTAGCACCAAGGGGACATTAAGACTCGCGATGGCCACAAAGCCTGTCACAACCGCCAGGATAATGGCTGCAGCGCGCGCTAGAGCAATGATTTTGTTCACTTTTTCCGTTACCCTTTCAAAATGTGAGTGTACCGATTGTCGAGCCTGATCCCAGGCACTAAGAAAACCTACGGGCCCATCCCTCCGGCGGCAACTAGCCCCTAGCCCTTCCGTGGCATCCAGCCACACCCAGCTATCCAGCACGGTTTTGCTCGTCCTGAGTTGCGGGTCTGCGGGGGGGAGGGCAGGATTAGGGCCTGAAGAGAACCTTACTATGGGGAGAGCCGACACTTGGACAAGAGCAAATACCTACTTATCTCTAGCTGTATCTTTGGGTTGGTTGCTGCCCTGCATCTGTTTCGAGTGCTTGGGAGTTTATCTCTTACGATAGGATCATGGACTCTGCCCATTTGGGCATCTGTATTTGCATTTGTCGTGTTAAGTCTCTTGAGTTACCGGGGCATTACCCTTTGGAGGAGGGACGCTTCCTAATCGGATCTTCGGGAGTAAGACCGTGACCTACCACTCTGTCCCCCCGACCTAGAAGACGGCAACTAGCCCACCCCTCCGTGGCACCCAGCCACGCCCAGCTATCCAGCACTGTTTTGCGTACCCGGTGGAGGTCTACCGCGGACTTGCAACCTCCGTCGAATATGGCCTTCTTAATTCCTGCGGCGTGGTCCTCATCTGGACTCGATGAGGCCGCTGGTCGTCGTCTCTGCCACGGACGTGAACCCAAGATCATGACAATCTCAGGTGAGGAATCACAAGACTGGAAGGAAACCCTAGTGGATTGGGTAGGGGCTCGGTGGCGGTGGTTGATCGTCGCTGTCGTGTTGTTATTTGCGTTCAACAATCTCGTGGGTTTGGTCGTCGGTATCACGGGATTGATCGCCTTCGCTAACAGTGTCGTCGGTCGTGTTCTGAGGGCGCGGAATGTAGTCCAACAGGTCCAACAGATTGTCACCAATCCCGATGACCTCCGAGAAGAGGCGGGACCTAAACGTCCCGTCTCCCGGCCCGATCATCGCCCCTAGCGTCACCCAATGGGCGGAGGCACGAAGTGGCTCTCGACTTCGGAGGTTGAGTCTCAAACTCCGCATGGGTATGGTGATCGTACAGCCACGTCTGAGTGTTGTAGACCCTTGCTGGAGGATCTAATGAGGCCCAACGTCTGTCCCGCGAGTGGCTAGAGGCGCATCCCCCCGACGGCAACTAGCCCCTCCTCCGTGGCACCCAGCCACACCCAGCTATCGACCAGTGTTTCACGCCTCCGATCAGGCTAGTACGTTGCGAGAGCACTTCTAGTGGAGGATGGTCCGATGAGATTCATAGGCGCAGTAGCTCTAGTCGTAACCCTGCTCTGGGTGCCCGTGGATGGGGCCGCTCAGGACAATCCGGCTCACTCTCATATCGGGCATATTACTGACAGTTTTCGGGGCACCCCAGACGGTGTGGGCCTGCTAGCGACTGCGATTGCTGAAGCAGGGGTCGCTGCTCAGCACGCAGGGCTCGCTGCTCAAGATATGAGCGATCTGGATGGGATGAAAAGACATATGAATCACGTGCTCCACGCGCTCAATCCTGAGGAAGTTAAGGCACTCGACAGGGTCGCTACATCGGGGAACGGTCCCGGTGCCGGTTACGGCGTGTTAGCTGCAGCCCAAGGTGTAGTACGCCACATTGAGTGGGCTGCCACGTCCGATGGAGTATCCGAAGTCGGAATAATACATACCAACCACGTCGCTACGTCAGCGCAGAACACCGTAGAGCGAACTCTAAGAATGATAGGGTTAGCGTGGGCGATCCAGAAGGCCAGTTCTGCCTCTGACGCAGCTGTAATGGTAGAAGAACTTTCGTCGCTCGGTGCTCAGCTAACGGCTGGGACTGACGCCAACGGTGACGGGCGTGTCGGTTGGCAGAAGGGAGAGGGTGGTCTCTACGCTTCTCAGACTCATGTCAATCTAATGAAGCGATCAGAAGGTATCGGCAACTGAACCCTCACATGCTGGTTTCTATCAATATAATGTTCATTGACTAGTGGAAATCATTCTTCAAGAAGTCGTAAGTGGTGCCCTAACTCCACCTAGCTCGGACCCCATCCAGTGTCGAGTTACCAGTGGTCGAGGGGCACGTTGGTTGACGGCGTTTGGGACCCTGCTGGCCATTTCGACCTTCGCGGCCTGTCAGGAGAGCGTTAGCGAGCTCGATCTTCCCGACCATCTGATCGATGGGATCACTTACAGGGTAACGAGCTTCGCTATCGCCAAGTCGTTCCCCGCTCAGCTCCGGATCACCGTGGAGATCGAGAACGAGTCCACGACCTCGCAGTCTGTGACCTTCCCCGACGGGTGCGTGGTGCTGATCCGGGCCTACCATGGAGGAACGAAGCCGGTATGGGACATGGGCCGCACTGTGGGCTGTACCGACGCTCTCGTACAGGTTTTCTTGGCCCCCCGCGAGAGTGCGGAGTTCCACACGGGCTTGGTGAGCGCCGCCACCATCCTAGGGGACAGCTTACCGAACGGGGAGTACCGGATCACCGCGTACCTGCGTCCCGGAGAAATGGTGGAACTCGACGCGGGCATGGCGGATCTAGCCGTTCCCTGAAAATTGTTTGGTAGCTCGGGCGAGTCCCTCGACCCCTGTCCCCCCGGCCTAGCTGACGGCAACTAGCCCCCTCCGTGGCCCCCAGCCACACCAGCTATCCAGCAGTATTTTGCGCGTCCTGAGTTGCGGGTCTGAGTGGGACGGGGCAGGATTAGAGTATGCGCCAACTACTCTCCGACATCGCACTGATCTCCGACAAGTACTGTCGCGGCAAGACGAGGGAGCGTTCTCAACTTGGAAACGATCAAGGATTACCGTAGCCACATCCCCAGAAAGGACGGTGGCGCGGGCAAGGCGACCCTGTTCCAGAGCACCCGTCTGCTCCTGGGGCTGAATTGCCTGGAGCCCGGAGTCGAGCAGCGGGTCCACACGCACGAGGGTCAGGACAAATTCTATCATGTGCTGGAGGGGCG
>Ga0315339_1001226_pt1 | contig 24129 bp, 8 predicted proteins | sample ASW17metaG_FD_204514 | JGI IMG/M metagenome (GOLD analysis project Ga0315339, IMG submission 204514) | Ammonia-oxidizing marine archaeal communities from Pacific Ocean, United States - ASW #17 | ecosystem: Environmental > Aquatic > Marine > Oceanic | place: USA: California | collected 2016-12-05
ACATCTGCCGTCGATACTGGAACGTCGTTCTCACCAGCGATAGTCACGGTAACCGTGGCATCGGTGAAATTGGTGCCATCCGTCACCGAATACGTAAACGTATCGTTTAGCGTCTGACCAACCGCCAAGCTCTCGAGCGTTGACGCAGATGCATTATATGTGATTGTGCCGTCATCATTCAGCGTGGTCGTGCCATACGCGCCCGCCGTCGGCGTCAACACCGACAAAACGTCGTTATCTTTGTCACTATCGTTTGCAAGAACGTCAATCGTGACATTCCCGCCTTCCGTGACATTCGCCGTATCATCGCCAGCAACCGGCGGCCCCTCAACACCAAGAACGGTTAAGTTAACTTGACCTGTCGCCTCTCCACCTTCTGTATCCTGCACTGTATAGGAAATCGTCTGAACCGCTGCCGCAGCATTTTTTGCCAAATCAACAAATAAAGCGTGATTTGGATCCGGCGTAATCGTAATTGTCCCGTCGGAATTTTGGACCGCGGTCACAGCACCCGAGGCACCGTTGAATGCGACACTGCTCAACTTGAGGGATATATCCTGCCCCTCAATATCCGTGTCATTATCTAGTACGCGCAGCACGACGGACTTATCAGCCGCCAACTCTACGGCCTCGTTAGCTACCGTTGGCGCATCATTGACCGACGCAATGTCTACGGAGACACTCTTAGTCGCCGCAACGCCATTCTCATCAACAACTCGGAAGATAAAAGCATCCTCACCGAAGAAGTTTAGATCAGGTGCGTAAGAAAATGTTCCGTTCGCATTTACGGTCAGGTTGCCATTTTCCGGACTACCACCAGCAGCAACCGAATAAGTGAGTTGTGAGCCTGTGTCTGAATCCGATGCGTAATTAGAAAGGTCCCCGGTTACCGCAGACCCGTCTTCCGTTCCATTAAATGATACGGCATTGGATGTGACCTCAGGAGCATCATTTACCCCCTGAACTGTAAGGGTCAGACTTGTGGCATCGGATTCAACACCACTGGGATCTTCTACTTTGTACGTAAGAACCTTCTGGACTACGTCGCCCGCCGAAAGCCCTTTGTACCAATCACTCTCAGGAACAAAACTAATTCGTCCATTCGCGGGGTTAACCACAACTTGGCTTCCCGTTGTGGCGCCGGTAATGGTCGTTTCACCGGAAACAGCTGTTGTAACACCCTCAAATGTCACTTCCGTGATCGATAGTACGTCACCATCAATATCTGTATCGTTACTGAGAACCCTGACCGAGGTCCCTGCCGAAGACACAACCGTGCCAAAATCAGCTACAGTTGTTGGGCCATCGTTAACAGCAGATACATCGACCCTCACTGTAGCCGAACTATAACTCGGCACTTCGGCGTCGTTAGCCACAGTATATGTAAAGCTGTCGCTGCCGTTATAGTTAGCATTGGGAGTGTATCTTACACTGCCGTTCGCCACATCCGTGCTCACAGCAATCTTGGCGTCACTCTCAGTTAAGGTGAATGGCTGGCCACTCTGAAGCGCGGAAACCCGGATAACCCCGCTACTCTCCGATGAGGCAACAACCGCTTCGTTAAGATCAGTGTTACTATTTATCACTCCAACAACTTTGAGGGCTACTGCGGCAGCGTCCTCACCACTTAGCGTGTTGTAGTAAATTTCCTGCCCATTGATAACGAATGTGTACTCACCGCTGGAACTGAACGTCAGCAGCTCTTGTTGGGCTAAAATTTCAACATTGCCATTCGTAGCCGCCCCAACGGAGAGAAGCGTGGCCCCAACCAATGGGTCCCCATCGGCGCGTGTATCATTTTGCAAAATATTGACGACGACCGATGTGTCTTCATCGATGGCATCATTACCATCCAAAACATCATCGAGAGCCACTGGCCTTGCATCAGCAAGTTCTTGAGCAATTTTCAAGGCCTCTTCTTGAAGCGTTTTTGCCAAGCTTTGAGCAAACTGCGCCTGACCAGCAGATGCTTGAGCTGCCGAGCTCTCGGAATAAATCGCCTGCGCTCTCGCCAGTTCGGCTTGGCTTTGTGTGGTGTCAACCAGTGCCTGCGAACTCTGAGCCGCGTCACTCGCATTATTAAGAGCTGTTTTAATTGCAGCATTATCATCCGTTGCTGCCATCGCAGTTTCAGCGGCATCAACAATGGAAGAATAATTCTCTGCAGCGTTTGCATTTGTGACAACGATATTAACGGCATCACCAATGGCACCTGTAACATCCGCCAGGGCGGTCAAACTGGTCTCGAGCCCTTGTAATGCAGATTCGATCCCCGTCGCACTGACCGTAATTCCAGAACTATTCCCACTATCCGTGATGGCAGCCGTAACTATGACCGCGTCAGACGCTGCAGGCACTGTAAGAACAAGCTCATTTCCGGAGAACGCTGCCGATGGTGTTACACCGATACCGCTAGAGGCCTCGACTGCGGAGACAATCTTGTCTCTCACCACCGACAATGGGGTTGAGGCGGACGCACTCGCTGTTACATCCGCGCTGGTGACCGTATAAGCCACCTCGGTACCGCCAATAGTCAGCTTGAAAACATCGCCGGCCTCAACAGCGCCATCCAAGATTACAGAAAAGGCTTGGGAGGTCGTCTCTACCAGAGCGGACGTTTTAGTCACAACATCAGACAGCTTAGAAGATACAGAGCTTGCCGTGACGCTGTCATCACCCCCAACCTTCTCGCCAATCAGCGCTTCCGCAGCATTAACTGCCTGCTGAAGATCGAACATGGGTAACAAAAATTCGGGAACATTGGTTAGGTCGGTTGGAGGCGCATCACGCTCACCGCGAACATATCCCTCAATGGCGCTGACCGTGGCTTCTTCCGCGCCATCGGCAATCGCTTTCGCACGATGATATGTGTACGCCTGATCGATCGTCGTTTTAGCAGCAGTGATAGCCGCATCCGCATTCGCAAATGCGTCGCTGGCAGCATCGAGAGCATCGGCCTCCGAGCCCTCGATGGCATTTTTCGCGCCGAGAGCCGCCTGCTTTGCCTCATTGATTGCGGCTTCATTTGCCGCCACGCGCTTGGCTGCAAATTCCTCAACTCCTGCCGAAGCCACATCCAGCTGCGCATTCGCGTTTGCATACGCACCATTGGCAGATACCGAAGACTGATTGGCTGTATTAAAGTTCAATGATGCGGTTGAAATGAAGTCACTCGCATCCGATAACAACGCCGCCGCCATTGAATTCACGTTGGGGTCAGAGCCGAGCTCAGCAATCGCGGCGAGAACTGCCGTTTGAGCCCCTGCAACTGTCGACGGGAGAGAAGTTAAATATCCCCCATCGACAATGGCCTGAACCGCATTGAGCACCACTCCCTGGGTCGCAAGAGTAACTTCATCTGAAATTGCCGAAGCCTCTTCAGCCTCGGTTACTGCAAGCTCAAGCGCCGCCTTGGCACCAACGCTCTCAATCGCGGCGAGACCTTTGTCACCCGAGGCAAAGTCATACAAAATCTCAAGGGCACTAATAGCAGTTTCCGCCGAAACCTTTGCAGATTTCGCTGCTGTATCAGCTGCCGCCATCGCTTCGGCGGCAGAGAAAGCGAACACGTTAGTCGTATCGCTACCACCCGTTATGGAAACCGCAGACGAAAACGATGTGTCCGCACTATTGGAACGCAAAACAACAAATTCATCTGCGCTACCGGCTGATGCAACAACCAGCTGGTTACCGTCACCGTCACGCGCCGCGTTGATTGCTGTTATGGTCGCCGATTGGAGGGCAGCCGCATCCATTCCACTCGCGACAGTAACAGCCACATCGATAGATGTCTGGCCACTGCTCAGAGTTGTAGTGATAACGTCTCCAGTCTCAAGAGTGCCCGTTATCGAGAGCACTTCAACTCCGACGGTCGCGTCGTCCAGGGCCGATGAAATGTCGAACGCCTTGGCTGAAATCAAAGCCGCGCCCAGATTAGTTTGGGCTTCCGCGGCTTGTTCGACGGCAATATCCTTTTGCACCTTGATGTCGGCAAGCGCAGATGCGGCGAGCTCGTCAGAGCCCTCAAGGTTGGCGACAGCCGTCACCACCTTTATGGAATTGTCTCCGCCTCCGGCCGTCGTTCCCGAAGATTTAAACCCGGTTCCAGCAGAGGCGGCCGTAAGAACAATCGCCCCACTTCCACTCCCCACAGCCGCCGTCGCAACCGAACTCAGCGCAGCATCGGCGTTTATACCCGCAACAAGGGCGTCTCGAATATCCCCAAGTGTTTCGCCAGAAGCTACAGTGTGTGTAATCGTGACGCTATCAATCGTAAGTGCAAAAGCATCACCCGCACTGGGGCTTCCTTCCAAGGTGACATTATCCACCTGTGCAACTTGAGTGCTGCCGCTAGAATTATTGACCGTCGTTGCAACAACCGCGGTATTTTCATTGCCCGCATCTGCACCATCTGAAGCTAATGCCGTTGTACTGAACGCAACGCCTGGGAAATTGGAGGTCAGAAGTATTTCCCCGGCACTTGACCCGGATGACGCAACAACATCAATCGCTGCCGCCGACTGATTAATCACCTCGATGAGGCCGTCTCGGGCGCCCGTGAGTGTAATACCAGCACTCACATGCGAATCTGTTATCGTAAATGTGACCGAATTTCCGGATACAATAACGGTATAAGCATCGCCTGCCTCTAGGCTCCCCGAAAAGCCTAGCGTAACTGTATCAACCTGGGCCACGCCACCCGCCGTTGCTGCCGCCGACGCCGCGGCGTCAGCTGCAGACTGGGCGTCAGTTCTTGCAGAGGACGCGCTCGGGCTTGTGGCAAGCGCCGTAGACGCAGCCGTAGCCGCTGTGACCGCGTCTGTTGCAGCAGATTTTGTGGTTTCAGCAAGTGTTGCCGCATCTTGGGCTGCCGCTTTAACCACCGTAGAGTTACTGCCGGCGGATGCTGTAATAGCGTCGGCTTGATTTTTTGCCGACAGCGCTGAAGCTACAGAAGTTTCAGCCTCCGCCCTTGCGACCTTGGCCGCTTCATATGCCGCCTCTGCAACGACCTCATTGACACCGGCAACAGCTGTAGTCGCTAAAGCAGACTGGACAGCGGCCTCGGTTGATGCCGTCGAGGCAGCGGTCGAGGCCTCTTCCGCGTCTTCTAATGCGGCTACAGACTTAGCCAGCGCATTTTGTGCACGCGTATTTGCCTGATCGACGGCCGAGTACGCTTCCGGATCAATTGATTTTGCGGATGCGACAGAAGCTAGAGCTGTTGCTGCTGCTGCGGCCTCGGCAACAGTCACCTCATGAACGACTTTGGCTTCCGATAGAGTTGCGGCAGCAGCCGATGACGCGATTGCCGCGGCAGCCGCAGATTTTTCGGCGGCTTCCGCGGCGGACTTGGTCGCTCGAACATCGGAAAGACGACTTTGAGCTGCTGTCTCAGAAGAAGCTGCATCCGCTTTTGCCGCCAACGCCTGATTGTAGGCTGCTGTCGCTGCTGCCTTTGCCGACAATAGGTCCTCTGTAGCCGCCTCGACCCGCGCCGCCTCTCTGGCTGCCGCCCCCGCCTTGGCAGATACCGCCACCGTGTAATTTTTAGCGGCAACCAGGTTGTTGGCTTCAGCCGCGAGTGTAACCTGAAGCGCAGATTCGGCCGCCGCCTCGATTGAAGCAACCGCAGCTAATTGCGATGCATCAGCATCTGACTGCGCGGAAAGCAGTGATTCGGGCGCAGCCAAATCATCCGGTGGATTATCAAATTGGTGAACAGCGGTTGCAGCATCCTTGATCAATTTAATGGGGTCATTAAGTGCAGCTGCTTTCTCCTCGGCCGTAGCTTCAGAGTTATCAAACAACGCTCTCAGCGCATCTGCCTCAGTATTGGTGAATGCATCAAGAGTGATATTTAGCTTGCTCTTAATTTGCAGGAGCATGCCTTCGTCAAGGTCTCCGAGAGCCTGAGCCGCGGCGATGATGGCATCAAGAGCAGCGTCAGTCGCCGCTTCAGCCGATGCCATGGCAGACTGCGCAACCAAGGTTGCGGCATCAATATCAGCTTCCGCGCTTGCATCGCCCTCGTCTAGAAGATCCGCAGCATTACCCGCATCATCGGCTGCGGTTTTAGCCGCCTGGACAGCCGTCGCCACTTCTGCTGATTTGGTCTCTGCCGTCTCAACAGCCGTCGATAATGCGTCAACAATTGTCGTGATCGCGTTGTCGGCTCTCGCCTGAGCCGCACCTTGTGCGCCCGTTTCAAAGGCCGTCGCAAAACCCGACTTTGCCGCGGCTTCCGCAGCGACCCGCGAAGCGGCTGCCGCTGCACTAGCCGCACTAGTCGCAGTTGCCTGAGCCAGCGTTTGGGAAGCCAATGCTGCGTCTAAGGAGGCCTGGGCGGCTGCTACTGAACCCGTTGCATCGGCGAGAGCACTCTCAGCCTGCGCCAGCGCGGACTTCCAGATTGTTTCAATAGGACTGTCCGTATCCTTGCCATCGTCCGCAGCGCTAAGCTTCGCCGTGACTTCCGCGACAGCGCGCTGCCTTGCGACGAGCACGGCTTGCGACGACGCAAGGTCTATGCTCGGCTGAACGACGGCATCCGTTGCAGCGCTTGAGGCTTGCGTCGCCAATTGCGACGACATATTGGCCTTGCCGGCATTACCCGCCGCAATAGATGCGGAATTAACAGCAGAAATTCGATCAGCTGTGGCAGTCCCCGCAACCCAGCCATCGGCGGCAATGGTGGCATTTGCCGCAACTTCGTATGATGCAGACGCGGCCCCCGCATCGGTGACCGCCTGTATGGCCGCACTTGCCGCGCGAGAAGCCTGGGCCAACGCCTCACTGCCTGCACCCGCGGCAGATTCAATAGCTGCACCTGCTGCCGCCTGCGCAAGATCTGCTGCTTGCTGAGCGGCCTCGGACGCGACTTTTGCCGTATCGACGTCAACGTCTTTTGCGGCCTGCTGAGTAAGAACAAGTTTCTGTGCGGCCTCTTGAGCTTTGGCAACCGCCGTGTCTGCAAGTTCCTTCGCGTTTTCAGCGGCTGCATTGTCTGCATCCACTTTGTCTTTGATCGTTTGATTGGCAACCTGACGCGCAGCTAAAGACGCAGCCGCTTCAGCACTTGCCGCAGCCGCCGCCGCATTGATGGCAAATTCTTTGGCCTCTACCTCTGCCGCCTGCAGGTCTTTGGCCGCAACCGCGTCTGTTGCTTTTGACGTGGCACTCTCAAGTAATGCCTCCACCTGGCTCAACGCCGTCGCGGCAGCGCTTTCAAAAACCGACGCCAGACTTGAATTCACTTGAATTGACGTATTTCGCCCACTTGCCGAATTTGTCGCAGCACTGAAGGCAATCTCGGCCTCCCGTGCCGCAGCACTCGCCATTCTTTGAGCCGCTTCTGTCGTGGCTAATTCTAGTGACGCCGCCGCTGCACTTGATGCAACCACCGATGAATTCGCTCGAGCAGCATCGAGGTCAAAATTCGTATCGCCAATACTATCCAGCGCCTCAGCTGTCTGAGCTTGTTCAGAATGGCTCCGGACAAGAACCTCTGATGCCGTGGCTAGCTGGAGCGCCCCAACTGGCATAATCGCAGTCAAGGCAATTGGCGATGATGCTCCATCACCACCAAAAATTTCAGATTGAACCCCGGGCGCAACCTCAACGACATTATTTGTCAGCGAGATACTGACCGTAGCCTTATGAGCCACAAGCCGGCCGTCGCTACCATGAGAGGCGTAAAAGAATGTGTCGGTGGTCGTCGCGCCATTTTCGAGGCCACCCAATTTTGTCGTATCAACTTTGTAATCTAGCCCGCCACCCTCGAGCTGCTCGACCGTGCCTTTGAGCCCCGACGTGAAGCCGGCAACTTTCGCTGCCGAAGCCATGGTTTCGTCGAGAGCCTTCAAGACTTCTGTTGCCGCCTGCGCATCCTCGGCCGCACTTGTTGCAGCAGCAGCTGCGGCGGTAGCCTCCTGAGCCGCAGCTTTTCCAGCTTCTTGAGCTGCATCAGCTTCGGCATTCAGCGCGCCTTCCGCCATGTTCTGGGCAATTTGCCGCGCAGAATCGATCATTGCCTGAGCAATCTTTGCAGGATCAATAGATTGCTGCTGCGGCCCGATGTTGAGGCCCTGAAGGGCTGGGTTTGCCGTTGCTTCAACCGCATCCGCGAGATCGGCAAAGGCGTCGGCCTTGGTTTCGAATGACGCGAGGGACGTCAGTGAAGCACTGGAAGCGGCTAGGTAATTTTCACCGACGGCGAGAGAAGCAAGCGCTTCAACAGCGGCTGGATTTGATTGGGCGGCAGCACTATCTGCCGCGATACCCAAAGTGCCGAGGATAAGATTAACGGAACCACTGGCACCGTCTAATGAACCACTGACAGCCGTTACATGCTCACGGACGAGCCCAGGCTCGGCCTCGGTCCCTAAAAGATAATCTACTTCCTCATGCAGCGCCCGGGCATCTGCCGCGGATAAACCGGCGGCTGTTGCGTCCGACGCCAGCTGCTTCGCACCTTTTGCCGTGACCCCATCCAGCACAGCCGCATTATTGGCATCCGCCTTAACGCCACTGATCGTGAAGCCATCCAGCGCCTTTACAACGACAACTTCCAACGACGTTGGGGAATAGCTTTTTGAGGCGGTTTGAACAGAGTAATAAATTGTATCAACAAAACTTTCCCCGGCGCTGAGACTTGCCAAACTCTCCTCATTTGCCGTGTAGCTAATGGCGCCGGCATCACTGACCTCAACCGATCCGCCAATTAGTTCAAGCTCTGCTCCGTCCGCATCTGTGGTCTTAACACCATTGCTCGCGCCAAAAGTCAGCGCCGAGGCGTAGGCCGCCGATTCCGCCACGTCTTCAAGCGAGAGCTCAAGACCAACACTCGCCTGGGCCCGGGCAGCTGCTTCCCCGACAGCCAATTCGGCTGTAATTGCGGCAAGGTCGGATGCCGCATTGGCCGCGTCTGACTTAAGGTCTATGGCAAGGTCAAATGCAGTCTGATATTCTGTCTGGCTATCTGTCAGTGCGGTTTCTGCGGTGGCTAATTCCGTAGCGGCTTCATTTGCGGTGACAACCGCAGCGTCATAGCTGGCTTGCACTTTTGTGATTGCACTGTTGAAGAGCCCTAAGAAATTCTCCGAAAACGTCTCAACGAGGGCCGCATTTTTAGCCAATTGGTCTGCAAGGGTTGCCTGGCTTTCAAGAAGCGCATTGTCAGGAAACGCTGCAGACAGAGCAGTCGAATATGTCGAAACCTGCTCGGCTCCGACAACTTTTAATCCTGCAATTTGTACACTTGATACGGAACCTCCCGTGTCATTGGTGTATGCGACGGTATAGTCTCGCGTATTAAAGACGTCAGTATAGAACGCATCATTATCATCTGTGGCATTCCCCTCTCCATTTTGCGCACTTACGGACGCAATGAAGGGCTGCCCTGAAACCTCTGGAAGAAGGGAAATACTTCCATCTGCATTCGCGGTCGCCTGCAGAATGTCTTTAATGTCTTCATCTTCGTTAATTGCGGCAACGAAGGCTGCAGCAGCGCCATTAAGTGTCATTCCGCCGGCAACATCTTCGGCCGTAACGGTGTAGCTAACAGGATAGCCATCGACAGTCAGACGGTAAGCATCACCTGCTTCTATCTTCCCTGTGAGCGTAATTAAGCCAGATTGGGTCGAGATGGTGATGCCATCGCTAATGCTCGCACCATCTGCAAGCGCCGCGGTCAAGTTCAGCGTAACCGCACCGTTGTTTACGGCAGTCGAGCCTAGCGTTCCATCACTGGCGCCATCAACTTTTGCGGCATTGACCGCCACGTTCTCAGTCACGCTTAAATCTGGGTCAAGAGGACCAAGGTCTGCGCTATCTTCACCCGTGAAGATGTCTTTAAGATCTGCAGTTAAACGGCCGGTCGCCTCAGCAAGCGCTTCTTGATAGGTCTGCTTTTTGGCTTTTGCCATCGCATCACCGACAAGTTTCCCAGCAAGGTCTGCACGAACTTGCAGGAGCGCATTTGCCGCAATTTCTAGTGCCGTATCTGCCGCCGTCGAGGCGGTTGAAATTTGGCTGGAGCCAGACGCTGTTATCGACGACAAGTTGAGCGTCTCGGCCAATACGGTTTCGTCAGAGAGATCCGTTACGATGATGCTGTTCTCAGCTGCAATCGTGCCGCCGCTGTTTGCTACCGTTACCGTCGCCTGTTTCGCGGTAAGATTTCCGTCATCGCTTTTGGTTGAATAAACAAACGTATCGATGTCATAGGTTTTAGCTGAATTGCCGCTCCCCGTGGCGGAAGCCGCTGCCTCAAATGACACATCATCGGTTAACGTCAGGAGACTGATGTCATACTCAGCCTGGTGACTGGCACCGCCCGGCGAAGTCCAAGAAATATTTTGCGCAGAAAACTCGGCAGGATCTGTGGGCTTTCCATCGGCATCTTTATCGCTAGAAAGCGCGAAATTTATGCCCCCAACACTGGATCCGCGATCCGCAACCCCCAAACCACTAATCGTAGCATTGCCATTTATCGCGTCGATTAGCCCCGACCTTACGTCAGCGATCGTATAGGCCTCGCTACTGACTTCCGCAGCCGCAAAAGTGACCGTAGTACCCCCGACCGTAACGGCGAACTGATCCCCCTCGTTAAAGTTCCCAGACAGCTCAAGGCGAGATATGGAAGCCGCTTCGAGGCTTGCATTGATCGCCGATGACGCGTTGATATCGGTGGCTAGTTTTGCCTGAACATTAGCGAGCGTATTCCCCGCAGATGCTGTGACCGTCGTTGTTGTATCCGTATTGCCAATGGAGACGATAACTGAAAACGTATCCCCCGCGTCAATGGCATCGCTTGCAGAGAACGAAACAAAATTTCCAACGAATTTATCCTGAGTTGCCGTGTATGCGATAGAGCCATCGGAAGCGACAGCCACCGCCCCTTGGCTTCCGTCACTCGCCCCATCGGTCAAAGCCGCTTTATTTTGCGTTAAAACTCCAGAGACATAATCAAGCGCCAGCTCTTGAGAGCTATCCGCTGACGCGATGGCGGTCGCTGCGGCTTCTACCGCTAACTCAGCTTCGGAAAAGGACTGATATGCGGACAGAGCCTCTTCGGCGATGGATGCATCCACGTCCTGAACAATTGCTTTGAAGTCAACGAGCGCTTCGGCCTCTTCCTTAAACGCACTAGCCTGCTTTGCCGCCTCAAGAGCTTCCTCGGAACGCGCCCGAATTTCAGCTGCTGATTTTGCATTAATTGTTGCAGAAGCTTTTTCGGCTGATTCTTTCGCCTTAGTTGCCGTTGCATCCGCCTTGTTTAAGGCATCGGCCATGGTTGCCGTTTTTTCTTCAGCCGGCAGGGCCGCAATTTGCGCTTTCGCCTGCGCAACCTTTTCTTGGACCTTGTCGACAACTGTCGCGATTTTATCGACTGTCATCGAGGCTAGGTCTGCGCCCGCCGGAGCATCAGTGACCTTCGCCGCCTCTTCCGCCATTTTTTCATTAATTTTCGTCGCCAGAACCGTGACGACCATACTCTCCGCCGCAGCAAGCTTACCTGAACCCGAAGTCGATTTGACGGAATTGATGACTATCGACACTACGGAGTCCATCGCAGCGACGGAACCTTTGACAGCGACGTCGATTTGTGCGGCCGCCACCTCGGTTTCCGTCGCAGCGGCCTCGAGGCTAGCGAGCAGCTGAGGATTGATTGTTTTGCCCGCACTCAGGCTGCCCAGCATCGCGCCCGCAGACAACATCACCCCTGAGGCAGTTGCAGCTAGCGCGCTTGCAGCACCAAGCGCGTCAAGGGGTGCCGTAATTGCCGAACTGAGGGAGTTTGCGGAGCTTTGATCAAGGCCATAGGCAGTACCTTTCGCTACGACCTCCGCCTCTACGGCTGCTTTTTTCGTTGCCGCCGCTTGCTCCGCAGCACTTGCCTTGGTCGCTGCCGCCTGCGCTTTTTGGATCAGGGCCAAAATTGGCGCGGCATCAGCGCTCTGGTCCTCAGTAAGGCTATCAAGCCGTGGACCCAGATCTTTAAGCATCTTTTTGAATGAGGCGTCGACGCGGCTATCAATATCGCGCTCAAATCGCTCATTCATCTTGCCAAAAAGTTTTTCGCCTTTCATGAAGCCTTCTCTGAGCTTCATTTCATCCAGGCGCGCCTTTTCCAGCAGGCCTTTGACTTTTGCGAGATCTCCCATCGTATTTTGGCCAAAATCGGACCCGGGCTTGGGCGGCTTGAAGCCCTCGGGAAGCCCTTCACCCTCTCCCTGCTGCTCTCCCCCTTCCCCGCTCTGGTTATCTCCACCGGATGTTGACGACTGCGGCTTCGCCGGATTAACCGCCATCACCTTTCCGTACTGAGAGGACAGCTGCTCAGCCGACAGGATCACTGGCGCCGGAGGCGCCTGGGTCATGCTTGTGATGCCAACCGTCGCACCAACTTGGTTTAGAACAACAGTTCCCCCATCATTGGTGAGCACAATTTCGCCAACTGTGCCGCCCGGATCGGCAAGAAGGGAAAATGAATTCTCCTCACCTTCGCCACCAATTTTACCCGCTAAGGAGGTGCCGCGAATACCAATCGTCGCAACTGGCGTCTTGAGAGCCATTGCGTCGGGGTCGGCTTTCGAAATCTGACCACTGACAAAGGTAAACGCACCGGAGACAAGAGACACTCCCATCGAGTTATCTTCGCCGCCTGGTTCATAGACCATATCGTCCAGAACCATCCGCCCCGAATCGCCAAGCGAAAACGTGGATTCATCTGCAAATTCAAGCCCAACTGCTCCGTCTTCGTCTGTCTCGATAACATCGTTCTGGAAAACCGGATCACCCTCTTTCAGCTCAACTTTTGTTCCGTCAGCACGGGTGGCTGTGGCTTTGCCTTCAAGTTCAACAACCTTGCCGATGGGCCCTGCCGCGCCAGCAGGTGCCGCCTGGGCATACTCGCCAGGAGCCAGCGGGCCGGCGAGCCTTACAGCCACTTGCGCACTGATCAGAAGCCCACCTTCGAGGGCTAAATCCGGAGGATTTTGTAGCAGAAAGAAATCTCGTATCAGTATTTTTTGTCCATTCGCGCCGACTAAAAGTAAGTCTGGCCCCTCACGGACGAACTCTGCTTTGAGCACCCATGCGCCTGCGGGTAGTTCCTGAACAGAACCCCCTTGCGCATGGATGATGACTAATCCGCTACCTTCAGAGGCAGCTTGGCCATCTTCCGGACTGTTTGGCCCGTCGTACTTCAAACTCAGATCCTACCTCTGATCGTTGGACAACCCTCAGGGAAACCATCAACCTTTTTGTCGAAACAGAAACATGCGGACATATGTCCTGCCGGCAATCCCTTATCAATCTTCGTTTTCTGCATCACCGAAGACCAAGATCTGTAGGGCAACCATATACTGCCAACAAGAGTGAGCATTGTATGTGATGACGATCACACTAGCAACAAAATCGCGCTATCAACTTCCAATAAATTCAGGCCTAATACTATAAAAATTCTTGTTATGTCCTACTTATCTGGCGATGAGGCCAAGATCGAAAAGTGCTTAGTTACCGATTAGAAGATTTCTTTCGTGTTATGGTTGCAAACGGCAGTAGAGCACTTAAGAAGCTGAGCCATCCGCCTTCAAACCCGTCAAGCTACATAATGTCGAGGAAATCCTTCAAATCCATAAAACGTTCTGAGTAAAAAAGGTCGCGTAGCGTTTGTTTAAGCGTTACCAAACGCTGAAGGCATCGAAAGCATGGCCCCCTCTCTGACCGAGTGATGGACGTCACGAAAATTATTGGCCTGGCGGCCACCTGAACACTCCCGGACAAATCACTAAAGATTTAAATCGGTAGCGAGACCATGATAGTGATAGTCTCAAGTCGATAGGGCCGACCACGACGATATATAGTTAGCCAACTAGCATTCAAGACTAAAATCGACACCACCCAATCTTCATACATCTCAATCTCTGAAGTCGGAGCTACGGTGTTGTATGGTCCTCTGTCGTCGCCGTGGATTGACGTGTTTTGCGTTCGCCAATTCAGGCCCAATCCTCCATAAACCACACTGCAATGGCGGCACAAACGATGGGGGTTTACAGGAAAAATTTTAAGATCAATAATAACAACATCTTATTTGATAGAAGGAAATCAATGGTTTGTCGATTTTCACAATAATCGCATTACTATGCTCTCTCGGCCTTTTCATGGGGGCCATTCTCATAAGCACCGACACCCCCTCGGCTTTTGCTGATTTGCCGAGTGTGATTATGGTGATTGGGGGCTCAACCACAGCAATGTTTGTGTCCTATGAACCGCGATATGTCCTCCTATCTTTAAAGCTCTTAATCCGAATTCACACTGCACCTGGGATAACCCGCAATCACCTGCAAGCGGAGGTTGGCAGGTTTATAAAATGGGGCTACGCCGTTCAGAAAGAGGGACCTATAGGTCTGGAGAAGGAAGTACAAAGCGCGAAAGGTTTGGACCCAATCCTAAGTTATGGAGCTAACTTGGTCATATCTGGTTATGAGCCTGATCAGGTACGCAACCTCATGGACGAGTTTGTCGAGAACACTTTTAATCGCAATATGGCGCCGGTAAATATTATGAAAGACTTTGCGGCATCCGCCCCTGCCTTCGGAATGGTCGGTACATTGGTTGGCCTTATCATCATGCTTGGCAACATGGGGGGATCACCGGAAGATCTCGGTGCCGGCTTAGCGGTCGCAATGCTCACAACATTGTATGGCGTTATTTTTGCTCGGGTTATTTTTCTTCCCGCTGCTTCAAAAATGGCGCAGAGAGAGAGCATTATGAAATTCCGCAATAGCATCTTGATTGAGGGCTTTGGCCTCTTGGCCGAGAAAAAACCACCCCGTTACATTCAGGATGCATTAAACGCATATCTTGATCCATCAATTCATTACGATATTGAGAAAAATAAAAAATAATCATTGCCTAACAGAGTTCTCTGCGTAAGAAGGATCGCGATGCCAAAGCGTCCACCGCCAGTTGAAGAACCGCCTGATGAGTCATGGATGGCGACTTTCGCCGATGCTATCACATTATTGATGGCCTTTTTTGTAATGCTGCTGACGTTTGCGGAGTATGATATTCCAGCTTTTGACGAGGCTGCGGCCGCAATTGCGGAGCGTGTTACAGGGGTAGCTCCTGCAAGCCCGGCCCAGGAATTATCAATGAGCATGCAGGACATAGTCTTCGAAATGGAGGCCGATCAGGTCGTCAGCGTCAACAAAAACTCGCGCGGTATAGTTATCGAACTAGCCAGCGGCGCATTTTTCAAGCCTGGTTCCGCGCAGCTACGCAAGGTAGCGGTGCCAGTTCTGAAAAAGATGTCAGATATGCTGTCATCGAAGAAGTTTGCCTGCTTCAACATTAAGGTTGAGGGCCACTCAGACGACGTCCCTATCCGCACTAAACAGTTTCCGTCAAATTGGGAGTTATCAGCGGCACGAGCGTCCAGGGTTGTGCGCTTCTTCGTTGAAGAGAAGATGGCATCATTCCGCTTACAGGCAATTGGCTTTGCCGAGACGAAGCCGAAAGTACCGAACCGCGACGCTGAAGGGAAGCCAATCAAGCAGAACCAGATGACTAATCGGCGCATCGAATTACAGGTTGAACGGATGAGCCTCGAGGAACAGCAGCGTTGCAACGAGGAGACGGATTTCAAGGACATTCTCAAAAAGGTCAACAACAAGGGCACCTCTGCCGATGGGCAGGGCACTCCGTTACCACAACAGCAGTAAATTTACTTAAAGTGATCTCAAGCTTAATAGGATCGCGCCAGTCAACTATTAGGCAGGTGAACCGATTACAACTCCTCGGCACTCGGAGCATGTAAAGTCTTTTTCTATCTCGGCTCTCGACAGCACAGTATTTTTGTTCATCAAGCTCTAATCAATGCCCGCTCGGCGGCACAGCGAGGCAATGATCTCCTCACTGCGCAGCCCTTCAAATATCATGTTAACTTTCTCTCTGTGGAATTTTTACGCCAGGCCTTGCGGCGGAAATCCCAGACAACCCCGTCGGCCGGGCCTTTCTTGTTCTTGCCCATCGATTTCTACGTCATTTTCGGCTCAGTCAGGCTCCGTAAACGACTGTGATAAGCCCTTGATGATCGGAAAAAGAAGATAGGTAATCAAACGGCGCTTGCCGACTTTCATGTCTGCTGAAGCTGTCATCCCCGAGGTTAATTGGAAGTCTTTTGGCAAGCTTCTTAGCTCTGAAACGGAAATTTTCACCCGCCCCCTATAAAACGCGCCTTTTTCGCCATCCAAACTCTCTTCATATGTATCTTGTGAGAGATACGATAGCTTTCCTTTTAAGTCGCCATATTGCTGAAATGGAAGAGCATCAAGCTTAACGGAGACATCCGCCCCTAATCTAGCATCGCTAATGTCCTTGGGCGATATATCTACTTCAAGAGTTAAAGGTTGATTTGTTCTGACTAAGGTAGCGATAACATCTCCCTCTCTTACGATAGAGCCATTAGTTACCTTTGGAAGGTCGAGAACAATACCTTCAACAGATGCACGAACTTCCACATTACGCATGTCACGACGAAGCTTGACGGCCTCTTGCGAGAGTTGAACTCGTTTTTCTTCTTCTTTCGATCTCTCTTCCCCAAGGCTCGAGGACCACTGCGCTGTAAATTCCTCTTTATCCGCCTCCAGCACCGATAAGTCCGTCACCTTCGCGGCCAACGCAGCTTTTTTCAGGGCCAGCTGATTTCGTGCGTCGTAATACGATCTCTCCGATCCAAGTGTTGCGTCCTGTGCTTGCAAATAGCTAAGAAGCGAACCATTTTGCCGGTCATAGAGCTGTTTGCGAGCACCTTCGATCCGCCGCTTTAGTTCTGTCTGTTTCTTTGTAATCCGAACAGTTTCTTGAGCGGACATAATTTCTTGTTTAGTGGCATTGGTTTCTTGTCTTAATTTTTCAATGCGAGAGGAAAATGACGAAAGCTTAGATCGATATTGGTCAATTCTCTTCCTTAGAATATCTTTGAGTAAATCTGACAGGGAAATTTTCACAGGTAATGGTTTGCCAGTTTTTAAGTGGTCTTGTTCTAACTTAATTCTAAGAAGCCTGTCCTTTACCGAAGCGAGCGTTTCTGTATTTTGAGCGAGATTAGTTCGAGCGTTAGTATCATCTAGTATGGCAACAACCTGCCCTTCGCGTAAGGTCTGGCCTCGCTCAACAGTGACCTTCTTTACAATCGCATTTGAAGTGGCTTGGATATCAACGTTTGGAACCTTTGTTGCAAATTTGCCCCGAGAAGAGACTGTCGTATCGATTTCAAATGTGGACGCGAATGAAAATGCAACAACAAACAAAATGAAAATTATTGAGGCAGCATAAATTAGGAGCCTGGATGGCGGTGTGTAATAAATTGCATCCGTGTCATCGACATCGTCGTGTGTTTGCTCCTCCTCAATTTCAAACCCCTCTGAACGATCACCTTGTCCAGAAACCGCTTGGGTTTGTAAATCAGCTATTTCGGAATTGGCATGCCGTACCTCTTGCGACAATTTAACCATAATATTGTGTGCCGCTTGGGGGTTCTGCGCCACGTAGTTTAAGAAATTTGGTTTATCAATCTGCGTAACAATAACATCCGATTTGGCTCGGGCACCTGCGCTTCGAGGTGCACCATCGATGAGCGCCATTTCACCAAAAATCGTATTTTTCTGCTCAAGTTCGGCGAGAGATGTCTCACCATCAACTCCTAATTTTAATATTTCTACCGCACCGGATTGCAGCACATAAGCGTAGCGCGCAGACTCGCCCTCCCTGAATATATAAGAGCCTTTTGGAATATTTTGTTCGTTACTCATATCATGACTATCTTCGTTATGGTTAGAACTCCCTAGAAATTAGAGAGTTCTTTCTCACTCTCGTATAGCTCCAGATACAATGAGCTATTCTTTACGAGATCGTCGTGTGTACCCTGATCAACAATTTGCCCTTTATCCATAACCAATATCCAATCAAACCCCGGTACAAAGCGCAGATCGTTTGAAACCATGATAAGGGTTTTGCCAACACTTAATCGGTCAATATTTTTCATGAAATGAATTTGAGAAAATTTATCCAGATTATTAATTGTCTCATCGACCAAAATTAGGTTCGGAGCGCTGGCAAGTCCTCGTGCCATCGCGACAATTAGCTTATGGGACTGTGAGAGACTGCTTGCTGTTACATCGAGGTGTGTCGCGAGACCATCAGGCAGGCTTTTGGAAATCGTGTTTAAACCCGATATATCCAAAACCTCTTCAAATTCAGTTTCACTAATACTCGGACGTGCTCTTCTTATATTTTCTTCTATGGTGCTGCTAAAGAACGTTGGAGTATTATCCAGCAGACATACCTGTTGTCTATAAAAACTCAAATCAAGGCTTGCTAGGTTATTACCATCTATTTCAACGATACCTTCAGAGGGCTTAATTAGGCCTTGTAATAGACGGAGAAGCGTCGTTTTTCCTGCGCCTGACGGGCCAACGACACCAATTTTCTTTCTTCCTGGCACCTCACCATTAACTTTTTCCAGCGCAAGTTTTTCGCCAAATCTCACCGACAAGTCTTTGAAGTGGAAATCTCCTGAAATTATTTTCTGAGGGCCTAACCCAGCGCGCTCGGGATTGGCGTTCCATATTGAACCCAGTCGATCCATAGCGCCCGCAATTGATTTCAAATCAGCAAAAAACGTGATTAAACCCTTCACCGGAGCGACAACTTTTGCGCCTAGCATATTACAAGAAATAATCGCACCCGCCGATATGGCGCCCGCAAAAACCAGATTGATCCCCGTAAATATTATGGCCACGGTCATGAGGTTCATTAGTGTTGAGTTAATATTTATCCCAATCGTTGACACCTTTGAAGCCATCCCGCTCGCGCGAATATACTTTGCTGTTGCATCACGCCACTGACGCCTTTGGACGGGTTCTTGAGACAAAGTCTTTACAGTATCAATGCCACTAATTGTTTCCCGTAATGTTGCGTTTCGAGCATTATTGGCAAGTGCGGTACCGCTGCTCAGAGCTTGTCCTTGCTTTTTTGAAAACAAGTCAACCAGCCCTTGTAGAATTGAGAAGCCAACGACGACAAGTGCTAGTATGGGGCTGTATCCGATTAATACCGGTAAAAACACGAGAATACCCGTGGCATCGAAGATGTTTGTTAAGACTTGCCTGGATAAAAATGCACGGATTGTATTTATGGATTGTACTTTAGCTTCCATTTCGCTGGGTGGCGTGACCTGAAACATTTGAGCGGGCAAATGCAAAACTTTGTCGAATGCATCACCCGTCAATCGAGCTTCAATTACAGAAGTAACATGATTAACAACGTAATCCCGAACAAAGCCCAGAACGCCAAGAAACAGTAATGCAATCGTTACGGCTCCTGTAAGAACATACAGCGTACCAACGGCTTCGTAACCAAGGACCTTATCGAGTGAAATCTGGATGAAAATAATTGGCGCAATACCAAGAGCGTGCACCAGCACAGAAATAATGAACGTGAAAAACAAAGCGCCTTTAAAGCGGCTTAGTTCAGGATAAAACCAGCTCCAATCAAAAGCCCGGTCCATCGAAGCAGTTTCGCTTTTTGGCGAAACAATGATAATTTTCTTAGCCCATTTCTCAGCAAACTCTGAAGCCTCATATCTACGGACCTCAGCCGTTGGATCGACTGGGTCGATGGTCAGAATATGGGTCGATTTACCATCTTCGCTGGCCTTCGCGGCAATTAATATAAGTGCCTGGCCCGTTTTCATTACCCCGACGCACGGAAAAAGGTAACCCTTCTCTTCCAAATCAGAAAATTTTGTTTTTCGAGCTTTTGTAAGAATTCCCTGTCTAGCAAAAAAGTCCGTAAAGTCTTTTGAATTGGATAGGTCTCCATTTTTTAGAGTGTTCTCAACAAAATCAGCATTAATGCGCACACCAAATTGCCGGGCAATAAATGTTACCGCGAGACAAGAACTTCTAATTGTGCGAGACGCATCTGGCGCCATTTCTTTAACTCCCGACAGAAAACAAGCCTTGAATGACCAATCAGATTAATAAATCGGTTGGGGAAAGCTAGATTAATAAATTGGCTGGGGAAAGCTAGATTAAAAAATTGGCTGGGGAAAGCCAAGTATGACGCGCATTTAAAAAAAAGCCCGCCACCTAAGAAGAGATGGCGGGCTTTTTATTCGTGATTTGGGAATTAACCCATCCCGGCAGACGGATCTACCTCTGGGCCATCGTCTTCAGCGGGCATCCCCTCGTTCGGATCGGCCTGAGCTCCTGCCGGATCTGCCGGTGCGGGTGCACCACCTTGATCCATGGCACCATCCATCGCGGCACCAATGGCAGCATCAGCCGCGTCCGGAATTGCAGCATCTGGGCCTCCGGCAGGGCCACCATCAAGTGCACCTGCAAGTGCGCCCATTCCGCCATCATCACCCGGAGGAGGTGCCGCCATATCACCCGGAGGAGGTGCCGCCATATCACCCGGAGGCGGAGGAGTACCTTCCATTCCAACAGCTGGGTCGATATAACCCTCACCCATTTCCATTGGAGGTGGCATCACGGCATCCGCAGGCATAGGAGCATGATCATAACCACCGTCAGGCGGCATCATGCCGCCCCCCATATCTGCACAGGCGCCATCCATTGGCGGAGGCGCGCAAATGTCAGCTGGGCATGCTGCTGGGTCTCCCGGGGGAATCATGCACTCTCCCGCTGGATCACAAGGAAACGGGAAGCCAGGATCACCTGGCGGAGGCATCATCTCGCCAGCTACATCATGAGGCATGCATCCGGCATCAGCCATTCCTTGCCCCATGTCACCCATCGCATCCATTACTGGAGCAGGAACTTCCATGCCCGGTGGCGTCATCATTTCGACCGCATCTTGACAGATAGCGCCCATTTCCGCCCCGCCACAATCAGCAGGTGCCATGTGCATACCACCGCCTATCGCAGCGCCTACCGCATCGCCCGCAGCCTCGAAGGCCTCGGGCGAAACACCCATGTCTTGCATGATTGGGCCCATCACGTCGCCCATGGCTTCAAAGGCAGCGCCCATATCGCCGGCCTCGCCCATGGCCCCTTGAAAAGCCTCCATACCAGTGGCCATCGCATCAGCGAAGCCCGCCGGGTCTGCCGCAGCTGCATCCATAATTTCTGGCGGCATTGGCGGCATTGGTGCTGGGAACATCATTTATATATCTCCTTCATAAGCTCGAATTTGTTGAATTTTAGACCGAATAGAACGCTACACTTGAACAGCCTTGTAAACGTTAGGCTGCTAATATAGTGCAGAATGAAATAACATTAAACCTGCAATAAATATGTGACGGCGATCACACCGTAAAATTATTGCATACCCACTCAAGGGATGAACTTCCTCGATACGTTAACACCCCCCAAAAGCTCCAGAGCCAAACTTAAGCTCGGGAAATGAGCTGGTAGCATCTTAACCAGCTTACCCGATTGGGCAAAGACATTTATTCAGAGCGTCTTCTTCGCCTCGATGAATACCGGACTGCCAATGGCCTTGCCCCGCTGCAGACACCTCTCTAACGCCGTAAATATGTAGATTGTTGTTGCCAAGAAATACAAGTAGTCGTAAGTTTAGATAACGTCTAAATGTTTTAATGATATTCATAAAGCGAGTTTAACATGCGTTACGGTGAGTTCGTCGCGAAGCACAAGATTCGTCATACTGAACTCAGTTACAATTTACTTACACCGAAACCAGATCCCTCTGGAGAAAAGTCCCTTAGGCCCGCATCTATACAAATTACCCCCTCTAGAGCGGCCGCGCTTTTGGGGCCTTACGTTGGCGTCCGCATCACTGAACAATTAAAAGCAGTGGTTCCTCTTGCCGCTTACCTGATGATATTTCAGCTCTTAGTTTTGAACTATCCGATACAGGATGCGTTCAGTCTGTTTGTGGGACTAGTAGCCGTTATAGTTGGCTTAGCTGTGTTTATGGAGGGCCTAAACGTTGGCCTAATGCCATTTGGCACAATCATCGGCGACAATTTACCCAAAAAAGCCAGTATGTTTGTCGTTCTGATCATTATTGGCATCCTTGGGGTGGGCGTGACTTTCGCGGAACCCGCCATCGGAGCCCTTCAGGCATTCGGATCATCTATTGACGTCACAAAAGCGCCATACCTATTCGAAATATTGAATAACTGGACTCTTAATCTTGTACTAATTGTTGGGGCTGGTGTCGGTATAGCGGCTATTCTCGGCACGATCCGCTTTGTCAGAGGCTGGTCATTAAAACCTATGATCTATTGCGCCCTGGTTCCTGTGGTGATTTTAACTGCTTATTGTTGGATGGACCCCAATTTAAGAAGCGTTCTTGGTCTAGCGTGGGACTGCGGAGCCGTAACCACGGGACCCGTGACAGTGCCCCTGGTTCTATCTCTCGGGATTGGGATCGCAAATGCTGCAGGAAAAGGTAACAGCTCTCTCTCCGGATTTGGAGTTGTTACGATGGCGTCTCTGTTTCCAATTCTCGCAGTTTTAGCTCTCGCAATCTTTGTGTCATTTCAGATTTCACCAGAACAAATTATAGCCGCGTCTCAGGCCCAAAGTTCAGTCATTGCGGCTGAACCGACTATTTGGGATAAAACGCCATTAAACGAAATTGTTCTTGGGGTAAGAGCAATTTTACCCCTGGTGCTGTTTTTAATGCTCGTTCTTTTCATAGTACTCAAGTCAAGTCTGCCGAATCGTATGGTAACGGTTTACGGACTTGTTCTTTCGATTTTGGGGATGTGTATCTTCAATGTAGGCTTAACGTACGGCTTGGGTGCAATTGGAAGCCAAACAGGGAGCGTCCTACCTGCCGCATTTATGGAGTTGCCTATCAGTCCGGTTTCTCCAATTTTCTCCGAGTATGTAGGGCTGGTGATTGTCATCGGTTTTGCGTTCTTGATGGGTTTTGGCGCTACACTTGCTGAGCCTGCACTGAATGCCCTTGGTTTAACCGTTCAAAAACTAACCAACGGCGCCTTTAAGAAGTCTATGCTGATGTACAGTGTGGCGGTTGGTGTCTCGGTTGGGATCGCGCTAGGAATAGCAAAGCTAATTATTGGTTTCGACCTTGCTTCCGTTTTAATTCCTCTGTATGCGATCGGAGTAATACTAACATTTTTCTCATCCGAGGAATTCGTGAATGTCGGCTGGGATAGCGCGGGCGTTACCACGGGCCCTGTGACGGTTCCGTTAGTTTTAGCGATGGGGCTTGGTTTAGGTAACGCAGTATCGGCAGTTGAGGGATTTGGAATATTATCTTTGGCCAGTATATGCCCAATTATTGCAGTACTAAGCATGGGCATATTTATTCAGTTCAGGCGGGTTCATGCGTCGAGAACAACCACCTCTGATTCGGCGGGGTTAGAAAATGAGTGATCGCCATATTGTCTATTTGACAGATGTGAAATTAATTACCTGCGTCCTGCAAAACGGCTTGGCAGAAGAGGTCCTGGAAGCAGCAAAAAACTGTGGGGCTCAAGGTGCCACCGTCAGTTATGCACGTGGCACAGGGGTGCGGGATAGAATGGGGCTCATAGGCGTGACGATAGATGAGCAAAAAGAAGTTGTTCGTATTGTCGCGTCAAAGGAGCAGGCGAACCGAGTATTCGAGGCCATGTATTTGGCGGGTGATCTTGATACACCCGGCAAGGGAATTATGTATATGTCGGATTTAGAGCACGTCGCCACATACATACCAGAGAACATCGTGGATTCTGCCACTCAGCAAACGAGTAACGTCAATCATGTTGGTTGAAATCGGTTCCATGACGTCCTTGAGTGCGGGACAGAAAATCTATGATTTGCTCAAAGAAGATGACAAAGTTCTGTTCGTCTTCCTTGAAGCAGGCAGAAGCAACGATCTCTTCGATGAAAAGCAGTTTGGTGAATACGGAGAGGCTGCCACTCTTACAGTGATTGTAGATGAAACTGATCAGACAGAAATATTTGACCGCGTTTTCGAGCATGCCGAATTGCATGAAAAAGACCATGGCATTGTCTCTTTGAAATCCAAGGTTATAAGCATGTCTGACATCAAAACCTTGGGAACTTCCTAGCCTCCCTGTTAACCACGGATCCAACTGATCTGGTGTTG
>Ga0315339_1001228_pt1 | contig 24112 bp, 22 predicted proteins | sample ASW17metaG_FD_204514 | JGI IMG/M metagenome (GOLD analysis project Ga0315339, IMG submission 204514) | Ammonia-oxidizing marine archaeal communities from Pacific Ocean, United States - ASW #17 | ecosystem: Environmental > Aquatic > Marine > Oceanic | place: USA: California | collected 2016-12-05
TAATAATTAGTATGAATAAAAAATTTCCCCATAAAAAGTATAGTAAGTTTAAAGATTACTTTAATGACTATTTTCTTGATTTTGATCGCTCATTAAAAAAAATAGATGTAAATCAAATTGGTAAAATAACTCAGTTCTTAGAGAAGAATTATAAAAGTAAAAATACTATTTATGTGTGTGGTAATGGTGGCTCAGCGGCAATTGCTAATCATTTTGAATGTGATCATAAAAAGATTTTAAGTGAAACAAAAAAAATAAATCCACGTATAATCAGTTTATGTACTAACAATCCTTTAATTACTGCCATAGCAAATGATATTTCATATGATTCTATATTTGAAAAACAGTTACAATATCTAGCGAAAAGAAAAGATCTATTAATTACAATAAGTTCTTCTGGAGATTCTGAAAATATAATTCACGCAATAAAATATGCCAAAAAAAATGGCATAAAAACAATTTCATTTACAGGGTTTGATGGTGGAAGATCAAAAAAAATTAGCGATTATAGTTTGCATGTAAACTCTTATAATTATGGTGTTGTTGAAAATTTACATCATGCATTTATGAATATCATATCTCAATTTATTAGAAACAATATTTTAACAAATTCAGAAATTAAAAAAATTAAATTTTAATTTTTTAATTCTTAGATGAAAAAAAAATCAGTTAATTTATTACTATTAACTACATTATTAATATTAGTTTCTATTTTTTTATTTTATGATTCTTTTAAATTAGGATTTTTTGCAGATGATATATCTTTTATTAATGGTTTAAATAAAGTTACTAACATTAATCAACTCGGGGAATTTAATATATACTTTGATGCAGGAAGAGAATTGCAGCCCTTTTGGATGTGGCTTTTTCTTAATATAGCTAATTTTTTTGATCAAAAAATACTCCATTTAATTCAAATATTTATTTATTTAACTAATTCATTTTTATTATTCATCATACTAAAGTCCTTAAATATAAATAAAAAAATTTCAATAATTGTATCTTTTTATTTTCTTTTATTTCCACTTTACGCTGAAGTTGCTTTTTGGACTCACAATTTAGCAATGACTTTACTAGCAAGCTTTTTCTTTTTAATTTTTTTAATTTTAAATATAAATCAATATAAGAAAAGTAATCTTATTAACGAGCTTTATATAATATTATTTTCAATTTTATCAATTTTTACATATGAACAATATATTTATGCAATATATGCTGTAATATTATTAAGACTATTTTTTAAAGAAAAAATTCAATTTACAGAATCAAAAAAATTGGTTTTATTTTTAAACACCTTAATCATTATTGCTTTTTCAATTTATAAATTAAATGAAATGAAAAGTATGATGCTTGAAGGACCTAACTTAAATTTTTTACAAATAATACAAAATATAATGATATCAATATATCTTCCATTTAAAACTATAGTTTTATTTGAATATTCAATAGAAAAGTTCGCAGCTACAAAATTTATATTAATAATGTTTGGAATCTTAATTGCTGTTTACTTTTTTAACAACGTTGAAAATAAAAAAAAAACCTATAATCAAAAATTTAATTCTATAACTTGCTATAAATTAACACTTTGTATATTAATTTATTTTGCTGCATTTTTTCCAATTTACTTCCATTCTATATCGCCTAGACATTTTTATCTTCCAAGCATATTTATCATGATTGGTTTAGCATCTATTTTAGATTTTTTTATAAAAAAAAATTTATTTAATCAGAAACTATATAAATTTACTTATTTATTATTAATAGTTTCAACCATTAACAATGGAATGAATTTAGATCAACTAAAATACTCACAAATAATGAATTATAAAATGAAAGAAAATTTTTACAAAGATATAATAAAAAAATTAGATAATAAAGAAAATATAAATCTAATAAACTTTCCATTCACATATAATAATACTATTTTTTTTGCTAGCGAACAACCTGAGACAATTCAATTTATGTTAAACGATAAAAATCTTCCTTTGGTTTCATTAAACTTAAATCTAAATAACAATATTGAATTTAAAAATGTTTTTAACAATAAAATCATTTATAAAATTTTAAAAAATTAATTCCTTAAAATATTTTTATATATTCTTTTAACAAGAAAAACTGGCATCAAAATAATAATCAACCTTAACATTAAGTTAAGTATAAAATTTGTCATACTTATTAAATTTCTTGATCTAAGTTTTATTAAAAAGTTAAAATAAAATTTTGAGTAGTCTAAACCAGATCTTCTTTTAAAAAACTGATCATCTATATTCATATTTACTAAATAATTTTCTAAATTATGGAATTTTCCATTATGTGCAAAAACTTTCATCCATAAGAAATAATCTTCAAAATATTTAACATCTTCATAATTGCCAGATTTTAAAATAGTCTTTTTTTTAAAAATTACAGACGAATGATTAATAGGATTTCTAAAATAAATTTTTTTTATAATCTTTTCATGTAAATGATCAACTTTTTTTTTTGATACAATTCTATTATTTTCAATTTCATAAACATTCGAACCAAGTACATCAATATCTTTATTTTTATTTAAAAATTTCATTTGTAATTCAAATCTTTCTGGTTTTGATATATCATCAGCATCACATCTCACTATATATTCATAAGAACTCAATTTTGTAGCTATTTTTAAAACTGGACCTAAGCCTTTATTAATCGGAAAAATTATTAATCTTAGAAATTTATAAAATTTTTTTTTTTCATTAATATAATTAATTATATTTCCTTTAACTGGACCATCCAATACTACTATAATTTCATTTGGAATTAATGTTTGTTTAATCAAACTATCGAATGATTTACAAAAAGTTTTAAAATCTACTTTTTTATAAACTGGTAAAATTACAGTGAATTTAATATCCATTACAAAACTTTCTTAAATATATTTTGGAATCTTTTTTCATAAGTATGTTCTTTTAAAACCCTTTCGTAGCCACAAAATGATATATTTTTGGCTATATTTTGATTTTTTAAATAATATTTAATTTTATCTTTTGCTTCATCAATACTGTGAAAAACAACTATTTCTTTATCGAGAATAAAATAATCCTCAATATTTTCACAATTTTCTGTAAGTAAAAAGCCATTGCAACCTGGAACTTCAAATACTCTCGCTTTTATTTGATTTCGGTTTTTTTTTATAAAGTTTTTTGAATTATCAATTACTTTTCTTAATTTATTTAGTTCTAATTTTTTTTTTGTATTTCTGCTTAGAAAAATCTTAATGAAATTTTTTAGGTTTTTTTGTTGAGAACTTTTACTAAAGTTTAAATTAATTAAAGAATTTGAATAAACTTCTATTTTTTTTTCTAATGAAAGTTTACCATTTTGCCAGTTCTGCCCCCAACATTGAATGAGGTTATTCTTATCATTCAAATATTCAATATCTTTTCCTCTAGACCCATAAAGCATTCCAACAAAAGTTACACCAAATTTAATATCTTTTTTAATTGACTTGTACGCAAAATGATTACAAGCCCATTGAGAATGAATTACATTGTAAATTTTATGTTCCCTATATTTTTGTAATGAATTTTTGTCAGTAGTTGCAACATATGAAAAATGATTAGCTATATATTTACTATAATTTTCAAATCTCCAATGATCATCTGCCATCCAAGCAACCGTTGGAATGCTAAGCTCTTGTTTTAAATAATCTAAAGTTTCAAAAAATATTTCATCTTTGAACAAGAAAAAAAAAATCAAGTCATATTTATTTATTTTTGATAGCTTGATTATTTCTTCATTTAAGTAATTCTGACCATGTTCTAAAATTAATTCGTCCATTGCAACATAATCTACTTTTTCTATTTCTCTCATTTTCATAAAGCTTTGATAAAAATTATTATGTTCAAAAGAAAAGCCATTTAATGGTTTTCCATAATCATATTTCAGACCACAATATAATATTTTAATTTTTGATTTTTTCACTTTAAAAAGTTAACTTATACTTGCTTGTTAATATTAATATATACAAAATTGCTATTAATCTTTAAATTCTTATTGTTTAGTATTTTTTTGAGCAGCCCAATGTTTGGGACAAATACTTTTTCAGCATTGGATAATAATGAAGCCCAAAGCGCGTAAGTACTTACAGATAAAATAATATTTCTAGAATACATAATATTAAAAAAATCAAAAATATCATCCACCCCATCAAAATATACTCTTTCTTTATAAATTTCCTTAAGTTGAAGAAAATTATCATTCTTATTATTTGAGCAAATAACCTTAATTTTTGTTGGGTTAGTTTTGTCAATTATCTCTTTATAAAAATCTATATTTGGTTGATCTTGATATAAAATGCTATCATCAATTGGGTTGTCTTTCTCTAAATGCCTTATATGAATTGTTAAATCAGACTTTAAAAATAATTTTTTTTCGAGAATTTTTTTTTTTTCAATAATATCGTTTAATATTTCTATATTTTCATTTAAAAAATTTAGATCCTGAAAAAAACCATTTATGTAAAAATTTCTTTGTTTTAAATAATTTTTATTTTTTGAAATTTCTTTATAATTGTCGTCATTAATTTCTAGACAAAATTTTTTTAGAAAAAACAGTGGCTTGTTAAATTTTGGAAATATAAGTTTATCTTTTATTAATTTGTCAATATTTTCTTTAGAATTAAAATAAAAATTATTTTCATTTTTTGAAAATATAATTATTTTTTTATTATATTGTTTTTGTAATACGCGAGCTAAAAAATATTGGAATAAAAAATTTCCAAATCTACCTTTCTTTTCTAAAAAAATCATTACTTTCTAATTTTTTTATGCCAGTTTAGATATTTTTGAATACTATAATCAAGGTTATATTTAAAATTGTAATTTAATGTGTTTTTTAGATAGGTGTTTTCACATACAATTTTTTCAATATCACCAAATCTTTTTTTTTTAATGATGATTTTGAATTTTTTTTTAATTACTCTTTCAAAAGCTCTTAAAATTTCCATTACTGAATATCCTTTTCCAATTCCACAATTGATTTCATAAGATTTTTTATTATTTTTCATCTTTTTGTAAGCTAGTAAATGAATATTAGATATGTCTTCAACATCTATAAAATCTCTTATTCCAGTTCCATCTGGTGTTTTAAAATTTTTTCCATAAATATTTATTTTATAACTCTTATTAAAAATTGAGTTAATGATGTTCATAAATAAGTGTCCTGAATTTCTAACTGCACCTGTTCTTAAAAATTGATCGGAACCAATAACATTAAAATATCTTAGTATACAATATTGAAATTTATTTTTTTTAGCATAAAATTTTATTACCTCTTCCCCATACAACTTAGTTTTTCCATAAATGCTGTTAGCATTTTTAATTGATTTTTCATTAACTTTATTTTGACCTTCTTCAAAAATCGCACAAGTTGATGAAAAAACAAAATATTTTACTTTTGCCATTTTACATGCTTCCAGCAATTTTATAAGATTTAAAACATTGTTTGTGTAATATTTATCATGTTCTTTCATTGACTCTGGAACTAGAGTTGATGCTGCTAAATGCATTATACAATTAATTTTATTCTTTCTTAAAACTTTAACAATTTTATCTTTATCTTCGAAATTAATATTATAAAAATTTGCCTTTGGATTTATAAGCTTACTATTTCCCGTGGTTAGATTATCTACAATGCTATGTTTATAAGAATTATCAGTTAAAGTATAACTTAATTGACTTCCGACATATCCTGCTCCACCAGTAATCAAAATAGTCATATTTTATGATTTGATAATTTTTGACCCTTCATTATAAAAATTAAAATTGATTAGTTTGAAATTTTTCATTTTTTTTGCAAATTTTTTTTTGTTTTTATTGTCTACAAAAAATAATAAAAATCCACCACCGCCAGCTCCTAGTAGCTTCCCGCCGGAAGCACCTGAATTAATTCCGTGTTCATATATACTGTCAATATGTTTGTTACTTATATTTTTTGAAAGTTGTCGTTTTAAAATCCAATTTTCATGTAAAATTTCCCCTAAAAGATTTAGATCTCCGTTAAGTAATTCATTTTTAAATTCTAATCCTAAATCAGAAATTTTTTTAAGGATTTTTATATTATCATTTTTTTTTACTTGCTCTAATATAACTTGAGATTTGCGCGTTTTATTTGAATAGTATAAAAACATACTTTGTCCAAATTTTTCAAGTCTTTCTCTGCTTAATTGTAATTCAGTTACAGCCACTTTGTTCTTAGTAAATCTAAACCAATTTAGACCTCCAATAGCTGCATTATATTGATCCTGCATTCCTACAGGTTTTTTTAGCTTATTTATTTCAATATCACATGCAATTTTGGCTAATTGTTTTGGTAACATTTGAATATTTAAGTATTTACTAAAACTATTGATGGCTCCTACCAAAAAAGCACTTGATGAGCCCAATCCGCTTCCACTTGATGGTATGTCTGCTATAGAAACTATTTCTACACCATTTTTAATTTTAAAATATTTTAAAACTTCTTTTAACATTAAATGTTTTAACTTATTTGTATTTGCGACATTCTCTGTTTTTGAGTAAGAAAACCTTATCTGGTTATCAAATTTTTTATTCACACCAACATATATAAATTTATTAATTGTTGTTGATATTACATTTCCTTGGAAAGATTGATTTTTTAAATTGTCAGTTCCACCTCCCACAAAACTAATTCTAAAAGGTGTTTTTGATATAATCATCTATTTAAAATAAATTTAGCAGCAGATAATAAACTATTATTATAAATACAATTCATCTTATAATTTGATATTCTTTTTATCATAATGCTTTTTACACCAGCTCTTTTAGCGGCTAAATAATCATTAAGTGAGTCGCCTATAAAATAAGATTTTTTTAAATCAATATTAAACTCTTTTTGAGCTCTAAAAATTAATCCAGGTTTAGGTTTCCTACAATTACAATTAATCTTAAATTTTTTATTTTCATTAAGAAAACCTTTTTTGGGATGATGAGGACAAAAATAAATTTTATCAAAGTAAAATTTATTTTTGGATAAATAGATTTCATATTTTTTAAAAGAGGAAATTGCCAATTCATATGAAATTATTCCTTTTGCTATTGCTCCCTGGTTTGTTATTAGAAAAATTAGATATTTTGAATTTCTCAATAGTTGCAACCCTTTTAAGCTACCATTTAAAAAATTAAAAGGATTTGAATATTTAAGTGGCCCCTGATCTTTATTAATCACTCCATCTCTGTCTAAAAAAACAGCTGGAAGTTTATTTTTTAATGAATAATATTTATGTTTTAATAATTTATAATCTTTTTTTGCGTTTTTTAATCTGTTTGGAGTTCCCATATCGATACAATACTCTCTAGAATGATATGAAAAGATTTTATATTTTTTCTTCAAAAGTAATTTTAAAAAATCTTTACTAAAATCAAATTTTTTATTTTTGGGAATTAGCTTAATGAGTTTTTTTTTTATAAAAAAAATTCCAGCCATTGTTAAATTTCTAGAAATAATTTTTTTTTTATGTGGTTTAAATGAAATATTGTTCACATTATTTTTTTCATCAACGTCTAAAATATCACTATCTTCCAAATGATCGCTTGGGTGTGAAAATAAAGTAACATCACTATTAGCTGAAATATGCTTTTCATAAAAATTAGCTGTATCTATATTCAATAATAGATCTCCATAAATTATTAATAAATTATTCTTTAAATTGTTATAATTAAGTTTTAACAAACAACCAGCTGTACCCAATAATTTTTTTTCTTCAATAAAGTGTAAATCAAAAGATTTTATATTTTTTTTATACAAATAATTTTTTATTACATCGCTATTTTTACCAGGCATTATTGTTGCTGATTTTATATTGTTCTGTTGGAGATTGTCTATAATATGACCCAATAATGTTTTTTTTCTGTCTAAATTTATTAAAATTTTAACATTTTTTTGTATCTTTTTAAGACGTGATCCTTTTCCACCAGCGATAATTATAACATCAAATTTTTTAGATTTCGTTTTATTCATAATTTTGAGATTCTTTATACTAATTAATATAGTTCTTAAAATATATTTTTTTTAGAATGTAATAAATTATCTTATAAATAGAATACACTGTAAACTTTTGATCAAACACAAAATAACCATCTTTAAACGAAATATGGTGAATTCCATTATACTTTTTTTCTAATGGGCTAATCTTAAATAGTGTTTTTTCAAAGTAGTCATTTTTATCAAGTTTTTCAATTAAGTTTAAATAAAGTCCAGATCCATAACCATCTTTAAAGTTTTGAGCTGGTCTATATAGTTTTCCTTTATGTAGAATGATATTCCCAGCTGGTCTTGCTTTATTACTATTTTTAAGAATTGGGTTTTTTGGATGAGCAATCCAATTGTCAAAAATATTTTTAGCATAAAATAAATATAAATTTTTATTTTCGCCCATATTCTTAAAAGAACAAAAAAGCCAATAATATTTACCATATTTTACAATTGTTGGATCAATAACATTTTCACCAAATAAATAATTTTTAATAGGTTTGATCTTATTATTTTTTTTTAAGAAAATTATATTTTCTCTTTCTTCAGACATTTCTGGAAACAAATATATTTCTTTTTTATTTTTAAATAAAAAAGGATATGAAAAATGTTTTCCTCTAACTAGATTATTTATTTTTAATGTGTTTGATAAAAAATTAAAGTTAATCGAACTTAATTTTGCTCCCTCTAAAAATGAAAAATCTTCCACCAATAATTGAATATTATTTTTTTTTACCTTTAATATAAAAGGATCGGCAAAAAAATTATTTTTTTTATAATGAATCTTTTTATTATTTTTAAAAATTTTACCTTTTGTTTTTAAAAACTGATCAAAATTTGATTTACAATAAAATAGATCCCATAAATCTATTTGAAATAATGAATTAATACTTCTTTTAATTAATAATTTCATGTGCAATTTTTTTTATTAAGTAATATAACCTTAATGATCTAGAATTTGTGAAATTAGACATGCTACTATTATCTAACAAAAATTCTTTTTTATAAAGTTCTTTACCTGGACCTAAAAAAAATGTGAATGTTCTATTGTTCTTACATTCTTTAATTAATTCGTATAAATGAAACTTTCCAAAAGAATATTTATGAAATTTTTTATTATAGCAAGGCAATATATAATAAAACTTATCTTGAAATTTAATATTTATTACTAAGGATAATATTAAATTTTCAATCTTCATTACATTAATTTTTGCAATATTAGAATTAGAAATATAGAGCCAAAAATTTATTATTTCTTTATAATAATTTTGAATCTTAATATTTTTATTCTCTAAAATAAATTTATAGACATCTAAACTTTTAATTAAACTTTGATCAAGATTGATCATTTGTATTTTTTTTACATCTAAGTTTGTGTCATTATTAAATTTTCTCAAATTATAACTCATTTTTTTTTTAAAGTTACTTAATAAGACGCTATTGTCTGTAAAATTTTCATCATTTAATTTAATAGTATTTGTTAGCACGCGCTCTACTTCATGAAAATTTTTGGACATATACATTCTAAAAAAACCATTCTTTATATTATGAAAAAAGTATTTTTTTTTAATATTTAAAAAAAAATAGTCCATCATGTTTTTAAATTGATTAAAATTTTTTACGTTATGCATTGCGTCATTTTCTTCAGATATAAGTGGAGTTCCAATAAAACCGCAAAATGATATTTTTTTATATTTAAAATTATTTAATGGAAGAATAATAAAATTAGATTTTTCTTTAATCAAATATATTTCAAAATCTTTTTTATAAAATTCTATATATAAAATTAAAAATTTAATTGATTGAAAAAAATTAATTTGCAATTTATTTTCGTCAAACATTAATTCTAAATCAGACAATTTTTTTAAAGTGTCTATTTTTAAAATTTCCATTTATTTAGATTCGCTTAACCTTTATATTTCTCTTTTACAGCTATTTTTATTGCTCCCAATGAACTATTTTTAAAATAAAAGCCTTCTTTTTTAAGCCTAGAAACATTGTAATCATATATTGGAACATCTCCTTTCCAACCTATCTTTTTTTTTTCATAGATAATTTTTTTTGAAGTGTTAAAAAATTTTTTTAAAGTTTCTGCAATTGTTTTAACTTTAGTTCCACCACTCTGAGGTCCTAGCAAATATATATTGTGATAGTTTTTTTTTTTATTTGCTAAGAAATACATGCATTCAACTATCTCATTAACATGCACATATGGTTTTTTTTGACTTCCGTTGCCTAAAACATTAATAAACTTTTCTTTTTTTATTTTTTTAGCTAAATCAAATATTATACCATGTGTAAATGGTTTACCAACAACATTTGGAAATCTCAAAATTAGAAATTTTAATTTATTCAATTTACAGTATTTTTTTAAATAAACTTCAGATATCAGTTTGCTCTCTCCATAATTAGATTGTGGTAAAAATTTCTCTTCTAGCTCGGTTAATTTTTTTTTATAATTTCCATAAACAGCTGAACTTGATGAAAAAATTATTTTACTTTTATTAGTAAGGTTTTTTTTAAAATAATTTAAAGTGCCGTATGTTGTTAAGAACGTGTTTTTTAAATCTATTTTATAATCTTTAATTCCTGATCTTATATCTGAATTAGCTGCTAATAACCATAAATAATCAATTTTAATATTTTTTAAATTTATTTTTTTTAAAAATGCTTCATCAGACACATCTATTTTAAAAAATTTAAAATTTTTATTTTTCTTCAAATCTTTAAGATTCTTTAATGAGCCTAAAATTAAGTTATCAAAACCATATATCTCATGATTATTTTTTATTAAGTATTTTGCTAAATTGGATCCTATCGTTCCAGCCACACCAGTAATAATAGAGATTTTTTTATTTTTCATCTATTTAAATAGTTTTTTTATCATTGTTTGAGATTGAAAAATTACTTGATCAGAATTTAAATATTCCCAAGAGCCTAATCTACCAGCTAGATAAATTTTATTTTTTTTGAAATATTTTAAAATTTTATCAACATTTTTTCTATGATCTAGGTCATAAATTACATAAGCATATTTAAATTTTTTTATTTCAAAAAAATTAATATCACTAAATTTTTTGCAAAATTTTATCTTTTTTAAACCTTCATAAATCTTATTTATAATATTTTTATTATTCATTTTGCTTAACACATCTCCTTCTCTAAAAGTAATTTCTACTAAAAATGTAGTTGTACCTTTTATTGAATAATTTTTTCCTAAAAAATCTAGCTTAGATAATCTATGAAATATAATATCTTTATCTGGAACCATAAAAGCAAAATTTTTACCCGCAATATTTCCTTTTAGGTTTACTACTGTAATTATTATAGAATTGTATTTCAGATTTTTGGCAGAGTCTAAAATATCTTTTGGAGTATCTTGATATAGATGACAAAATTCATTTAATGGAATTGTTGAAAATAAAACCTGACATGATGTTTCACCTTTATTTGTTTTAATAAAAGTTTTTTTATTTTTTTTAAAAATTTTTATAATTTTCTGCCCTGTTATTAAATTGTTCTTTTTTTTATCTAGTGTATCCAAATAATTATCAAATAAAGCCTGTATTCCATTTTTTTTTGGATAGTGAAAATATAGTTGATGTTTATAACCTTCTGTTTTGATTCCTTTTGCGCTCTTAATAATATCTTGTTTTGGTGGCTTAGGAACTCTTACAACCATTTGTGTATCCATAAATGTTGGATCAAATTTCCATATTTTTCTATTGTATGGCTCCAAATACGTACGTGTAATTCCTTCACCAAATATGCTCAAAAAAAATTGTTGCATATTAACATATTTAAATTTTTCAAATGGATTGTTTAAAAAACTATTTAAACAGTATTGAAGGTCATCTTTTGGAAGTTTAAAAAGTTCATTTTCAAATGGATATTTGACATATCTGTTTTTATAAATAATTTTATTTGATCTTCTAATTTTGTGAACATTATTATTAAGCATTTTAATATTTTTATCTAATATTTCTTTATGTTTTGAAAAAATTATATGAGGGCCAATATCATAAGCAATTCCTTTAACTTTAAAAGATCTAAGAAGGCCACCGGGGGTTTTTTCTTTTTCTAATAATGTAATTTTTTTTATAATTTTTTTTTCTTGAAGAAAATGCGCTAAAGAAACGCCTGATATTCCAGCACCTAATATGATAACATCCATTTAATTTACAATATAATAAAATTTTAATATCTATATATATGTATTTTTAAAATTATGAAAATTAAAAAAATTTTTAATGATAGTAGATTTTACCATAACAGCTATTTCCTGTATCTAATAATTTTATTTTATTACTTGGTAAATTTAAATTATTTATTCAAAGGTGGTATAGTTTATGATGACTGGTCTTTAGCAACTGGATATTTAGACTTTAGTTTTATTGATAGAATAAAAGTAAATGTTTCACTTTTCTTTAATACGAGACCAGTTGGTGGATTATATGTAGGATTAATAACTGGTGTTGGTAAAAATGATTTTGTATATATTTTTTTAAACTCCGGGCTTTGGCTTTTAAGTGGATTAATTTTATATCAAACAATTGCAAAAGCTCTTTCATATAAAACAGCAAAAATATTTATAATATTATTTTTATTTCCTTCATTTGCCTCAACACCTTTTTTTTCCCCAGTTACACAATCACTAGGAGGATTATCAATTTTTTTTTGGAGCCTATCAATTTATTTTTCATATAAAAAAAATTTTAATCTTATAGCTTTTTTTTATATTTTATCTGTCTTAAGCTATGAAATAAGTGTGGTACTTTTTTTGTTTAATATATTTTTTTTTATATCAAAAGATGAATCATTCTTTAAAAAAAAAAATATATTTACTGAATTAAGAAATCTAATAATTAAATTTTCTTTATTAATATTTTGTATAGTAATTTTTCAATTTATAGTCGCAAAACTGACTGGTAATTCTGCCCCATTAAAATATGCTTTTAGTTTTGTAGATAGCTATTTAATTTTTGAAGAAGATTTTTTTTCAAATATAAAAAAATATTTTTTTAAGCCAATTACATTAATACTTTTTGATATTCCAAATCTTTTTTTTAATTCTTTAAGATTTATTGAGTTTAATTTTTATAACTTCCTTATTTATTTAATTTTTTTTTTAACATTTATTATATTTATAAAAGGCGAGAATAAAAAAAATAATAGTCTTCAATTAATTATTTTTTTTATATTTATTTTATTATCCTCAATGTTTGTATTTTTTATGTATTTAATTGTCGCTTCTGTTCCTCAGGTAAATGGATATTATAATAGAGGTCTTTTAGGATTATTTATATGCTTTGCTTTATTTATCAGTTTTTTGAATGAAATAAAAATTAAAGAGACATTAACAAAAAAAGTGCTTTCAATGTTAATATTTACAATTATCTTTTTAAATCTTAATTCTTTTATTATTCAAAAAAATAATAATGTGGAAGCAAATATTAAAAGAGAGAAAATATTAACAAAGGTAAAAATGTTTTTTAAAGATAAAGAGTCGTCCAATTTAGTTATGATGGTTCCTACTTATTTAAAAAACAACTATAACGATGAAACAATCTTCTCTGAAGAGGTTGACGACCTTCATTTTGCAGTAAATTATTCAACTAATAATAAAATCTATGGTAGAAGAGTTTTTTATTCAAAAAACTGTGAAGATATCATTAAAATTGTAGATAACAGCTTGTATGGATATGTGCCTTCTAGAAATAGAAAAAAACCTGGTATGATAAAAATTGAAATCATTAAAACATTAAATAATAAAGATTTATATCTTTTTTATAAAAATGAATTTATTAAATTAAAAAATAATAATACAAATAATAATCAAATTTTGTCTGAAAATATAAAATGCTCTCTTTAATTATTTCAATTTGTTTTGGTCTGGTTATTTTTTATATTTTGTTTAGCCTTTATAGAAACATTGCTTTAAAAAATAAATTTATAGACAAGCCAGAAAGTATTTCTATGCATAAAGATGGTATACCGACTGGAGCCGGAATAGTTATAGTTTTTTCATTGGTAGTATTTTATTTAATTTTAAAATCCAACTTATTTTTAGAAATAAAAACATCAAGTTATCCTAATAGAGATTATTTACTTATTTTTTCAATTTTAATTCTTGGTTTTATTAATTTTTATGACGATATCAAACAAATACATCCTATTTATAGATTAGCAGCACACTTTGTTTTGGTAATGTCTAGCCTTCCTTTGTTTTCATTTTTAGGGTTTGAATATTATCAATACATACCACAAAAAATTTTAATAATGTTGATAATTTTTTTATGGATTTATTTAATAAATATTTACAACTTTTTAGATGGTTCAAATGGTTATCTAACAATAAACTCAATACCCCCATTTCTAATATTTAGTTTTGTCTATTTTGAAAAAAATTTAATTAATTTTAATTCATATTTATCTCTTTTTATGATTTTAATTTTATCTGTGTACCTAATATTTAATTTTCCTAAAGCAAAATTATTTATTGGAGATAGTGGAAGTATTATTATTGGATATTTAATAGGATATTTATTTTTTGTTCTAATATTAGATGGATATTGGAATGTTGCGCTAGCAATGGCTTGCTACCCTATTATGGATGTATCTTTAACAATCATAAGAAAAATGAAAAATGGACACTATCCATGGGAAAGGTTATTTGATTATTTTTTTTTAAGAGCTCTTACTGCTACAAATTATAATCATCAAAAAATATTTTATATATCTTTATTCTACAATTTGATTAATTTATTTGTAATTTTTATGATGATTAAATTTCAAACTGAAATTTTAATAATTGCAACAATAGTTCTTTCTATAATGAAAATAATTTTATTTAATAGTCTTAGCAAGATTAGAACCTGAAATTTCCAAATCATTTTTAAGCATATCTTTAACCATGGCTTTAAAAGTTATTTTAGGTGTCCATTTTAACAGTTTTTTTGCCTTATTATATTGACCTCTTAAATAATCAACTTCTAGCGGTCTAAAGTACTTGCGATCTATTTTAATTAAAATTTTTTTTGTTTTTTTATCAAAACCAACCTCTTTGTATCCTTTTCCTTTCCACCCAATTTGGATATTTATCAATGAAAAAGCAATCTCAACAAATTGCCTAACGCTGTAGCTTTTATTTGTTGCAACCACAAAATCATCTGGTTTTTTATATTGTAAAATTTTCCACATAGCTTTTACATAATCTCTTGCATCACCCCAGTCTCTATGAGCATCTAAGTTACCAAGAAAAAGACATTTTGATTTACTTGCAGCTATATTCGCTATTCCCATAGTTATTTTTCTACTTACAAAAGTTTCACCTCTCAAAGGCCCTTCATGATTGAATAATATTCCAGTAGATGCAAAAATATTATATGCGTCTCTGTAATTTTTAGTTATCCAATGAGCATAAAGTTTTGCAACTCCATAAGGACTTGCGGGATGCAATGGAGTATTTTCATTTTGTGGTGGTGGTGATGTGCCAAACATTTCTGATGTGGATGCTTGATAAAATTTAGTCTTTTTTTCTAACTTACATAATCTTATTGCTTCTAAAACTCTAAGCGTTCCGACTGCATCTGCGTTAGCGGTATATTCTGGTGTTTCAAAACTTACTTGTACGTGAGATTGAGCTGCAAGATTATATATTTCATCAGGTTGTGTTTTTTTAACTAAGTTAATTATTGATGGAAAATCAGTTAGATCGCCATAATGAAGAAAAAGTCTTACATTTTTTTCGTGACTATCTTTATAAATTTCATCAATTCTTTGCGTATTAAAAGAGGATGATCTTCTTTTAATACCATGAACTATATAATTTTTCTTTAATAAGAATCTTGCTAGTATAGAGCCATCTTGTCCGGTAATACCTGTAATAAGAGCAACTTTACTTTTCATTTTTTTATTTACTAATTATAATCTGATATATATAGATTCTAATTTAAAATAACAGAACAAAACATCCGCATTTTGCATTAATGTTTTTAAAGCATTTATATTTTTAAATAAAGCGCATCACCCCATGAAGGATGGTCTGGTGTTTTAGTTAAAACTCTTTTAAATTTAAACTCTTTTAAAAATAAATCAATTTCATTTACGTGTGGGCAACCTTCATAAAGTTCTTCAAAATTTATTTCTGTGTAAACAGCATCTATTGATGATAAAATCTCACTACATCCTTCCATAGCTTTGAGCTCTGCTCCTTGTATATCTAGATTTAAAAAGTTAAAATTTTTTATATCATAATTTTCTTCAAAAATTTTGTTTATAGTTTTTGTGATTATTTTTGTTTTTTTTTTTACAATTATGTTTGGGTACAATTCCGAATGTTTAAGTAGATTCAAAACTGAACTAGATTGTAAATTATTAGTAATATTAAGATTCATTATTTGATCATTTTGGTTAAATGCTGCAAAACTCTCAATACTTATATTCATTCTTAAAAAATTATTATAAATAAATTTTTTAAAATTAAGTCCTTTAATAAGATCAGGATTTGCCTCAACTAATATTATATTTTTGATTTTACTTTTATAATAAGAGAATAGTTCTTCACCCTTACAACCGCCGATATGAACTATGCCTTTTATGTTAAGATTATACTCATCTATTATTTTTTTAATGCTTATGTACATTTTTTTTTTTATATTTATTAAAAATATTTAAATATTCTTTTGAGATTTTTCTCCAATTAAATCTTTTTTTAAAACTATATATTCCATTTTTAGATAAATTTTTTAATTTTTTTTTATTTATAAGCAATTCATTTAAACCAAAAAATAATTTGAACATGTTACTATATGTTGCTCCTGCTTTGGTCCATTTTGAAATTTCATCAGCATTACCTACATTTAATGATACAAATGGAAGTCCAGATGCTGCTGACTCAAATAATACTAACGGCGAGCACTCTATACGAGAAGTAAAAATGAAAATATCTGAACTTGAATATGCACTAATAATATCTTTTCTATCAACTTTTTTAAAAAAAAAAATATTTTTTTTTTTAAAAAAAAATTCAGTAATTTTTTTTAAACATAGCAAGTAAATAAAATAAATTCTAGATGAGGTATCATGGCCTATGAATATTAAATTAATTGGATCTTTTGCTTTTAGAAAAAAGAAAACTAATATTGATAAATCTTGACCTTTAGCAAATCTATAATTTGAAACATTTAAAATATTTAAATGATTTTTATTTATTTTATATTTTAAAAAAAAATCTTTTTTATATTTTTGTAAAAACTCTAATCCAGCGCCATTGGGTATTAATACTTTACTTTTTATATTGTTATTGTTGTAAAAAACTGCATCTTGATAAGTTTTAGTATGCAATACATGCATATTAAAATATTTTAAATACTTGGGTAAATTTGAAAAGTAATTATTATACCTGGTTTGACTCAAACCTGAAAACCCACAAGGAGCAAAAAAAATATTTTTATTAATTTTATCTAATATGGGAATTAATGCATCAAAAGTCCATTGTTGAGCCGCATATACTAAAATAAAATCAAATTTACTTTTTAAAATATAATTTTGGTAACTGGTAATTTTTCCATTTATTCCTCTTGTCAAATTTCCGCTAATTTTAAACCTAGCGATATTAAGATTTTTACTTAATTTTTCTTTATATGGTAAGTTTTCTAAATGTTTAGAAGTTGCAATAGTTACTTTATGACCAAAAAAAATAAAATTATTAGCAAGTTCTTTAACAACTTTCTGAACACCTCCCACAGATGGTTCAAAAAACTCACAACATATTAAAATATTCTTCATTCGTATTTTTTTTATTCCTTTTAATTATATATTCATTAAATAATTTGTAATTTCCTTTAATTAATAAAATCATTGCCTTTAAATCTAAACATAATGTGTAATATATAAAGATTCGAAATCTCTGAACAAATATGCTCAATGAATCTTTACTGGCAGTATTCTTTCTATCATCTCTGTAAATAGTAAAATTTTTATCTATAAATAAAAAATTTTCTCTTCTTGCAAGCTTCAACCACAAAAAATAATCTTCAAACGAAAAAAAAAAATTAGACTCGGGAAATCCTTTTACTTTTATAAATAAATTTTTTTCTACAACAATTGAACTTGTTCCCAAAACATTTTTCCATGCCAATAAAGCAAAATTAATATTATTAAATGGAATCTTAAAAATATTTTTTATTAAAGTTTTACTATTTGGATTATAAAAATCATAATTGGTACATGATAATGGTGATTGATTGATAATCATCTGGTTTATTTGGTAGGAAAGTTTTTCTTTTTTCCAAATATCATCTGCATCACAAAATGCTAATAATTCTGCTTTTTTACTAGAAAGATTGACACCGATATTTCTTGCTTTCGCTGACAAAATTTTTTTTTCTATTCTGATTTTTTTAATAATTTTATTTCCTTTAAATTTTTTTTGAATCAGATCAATAGTTTTTGTATCTTTACTGTTATCTACTATAATTACTTCAAAATTTTTGTAAGATTGTTTTAAAATACTATCTAATGTTTTTATTATTGTTTTTTCAGAATTATAAGTTGGAAGAATTATAGAAATTAAAGGATTCTTTTTTATTAATGTTTTTTTTTGTTTTTTTTTATATTTATAATTATAATTGAATAAATAATAAATTTTATTTTTTACAAGTTTATGTAATAAATTTTTTGAAAAAAAAAAAATTTTAATTACATAAAAAAACTTTGAAATAACGCCTGGATAAAAATATTCTTTTAAGTAACGCTTATAATGATTTTTAAAATTCTTATCATACTTAATATGTTTAAAAAATTGTTCATTTACTTCAAGATTTTCTCTAAATGCTTTAGAAACAACCAAAGTTGATATTGTTAAGAAAAAGGATCTTTTTGCGTCACTAATATTTTTATTATTTAACCTATAGAAAACAAGATTTTCATTTAAATTTTTAAATTTTACTCCATCTTTTTGAAGTCTTAGATATAATTCATAATCTTCAGCAAAAGGAACATGTCTATATAGATGTTTTTTAATTAATTTATTTTTCACAAAAATTGATGGGTGAACGATTGGGTTAGTATATGTTTTTTTTTTTAAGTTTGTTTTGTGATTATAAATATATTTATCTCCATCAGAAATAACGGTACAATTAGTTGACAAAAACTTTATTTTTTTTTTTTTTACAAATAAAACTTGTTTTTCTATTCTTGTGCTCTTAGAAATATCGTCAGCATCTATTCTAGCAATATAATTACCAGTAGATTTAGAAATTAAAAAATTTAAAGCGTCAACAATATTATTATAACTCATTATAAAAAATTTTATTTTTTTATATTCTTTAAATCTTTTAACTATCTTTCTGTTATAATTCTTTGTATTTCCATTTAAACAAATCAATACCTCGATGTTTTTATAAGTTTGGTTTAAACAAGAAATGATAGCTCTGTCTGCATCAAAATAATTATTACTAATTGGTAATAATAACGAAACTTTCATTAATTTGGATAATTTTTAATTGTTTGTGCTATTCCTTTATCTAAAGATACCTTTGGTCTCCAACCAAGTTTTTTAATTTTATGTGAATTCAGTAATTTTTTATATGTGCCGTCAGGGTATTTCTTATTTAAAATAATTTTACCTTGATATTTTAAGATTTTTGAAATTTTTTTAGCTAAATCGATAATCTTAATTTGTGTTCCTGAACCAATATTAACTGGTTCATCTTTATTGTATCTTTTTATACAAAAAACTACTGCTTTTACAAAATCACTTACATGCATAAATTCTCTAAAAGGTTTCCCAGATCCCCAAACTTCAACTTTTTTTCTTTTTTTTATTTTTGCTTCTACAAACTTTTTTATTAAAGCTGCAAGTACATGACTATTTTTTGGATGATAATTATCATTTGGACCATACATATTGCATGGCATCAAAGCAATATATTGGCAATTATATTGTTTTCTATAAGCTTGTATCATTTTTATTCCAGCTATTTTAGCGATAGCGTACCATTCATTTGTTTTTTCTAAAGAACTTGTAAGCAAATATTCTTCTTTGATTGGCTGCTTACTGTTTTTCGGATAAATACAAGATGAGCCTATAAAAATTAATTTTTTTATTTTATTTTTTCTTGCAGACTCAATAACATTATTTTGTATCTGTAGGTTGTCATAAATAAATTCGCCTGGGTATTCACTATTTGCATAAATACCTCCAACTTTTGCTGCAGTCATTATTATAATGTCAGGTTTATTTTTTGATACCCATTTTGAAACTGCTTGTTGATTCTTAAGATCTAATTTTTTCCTATTAATTGAAAAAATTTTTTTACATTTTCCTTTTAGTTCATCAATTAAGGCTTTGCCAACCATTCCATTTGGACCTGTTACCCAAATTTTTTTTGCTTTTAAATTAAATTTCATATCATTCTAGGATTAATAATTTATATTATAATTTTTTTTAAAATTAAATGATATAATTTTATGCATAAAATTTTAATTTCTGGTGGTGCTGGCTTTGTGGGGTCTCACTTATGTGAAAAAATTAACAATCGTTATAAAAAATCTAAATTAATAATTTTAGATAAACTAACTTATGCCGGCAATAAATTGTTTATTAATGATCTAATAAAGAAAAAAAATATAATTTTTGTAAAAGGCGATATTTGTGACAATAAGTTAATGAAAAAATTATTAAAAGATGTGGATATTGCTATTAATGTCGCTGCAGAAAGCCATGTCGACAATTCTTTTAATAATTCCTATTCTTTTACTTTAACAAATACATTTGGAAGTCATGTTTTTTTTGAAAATTGTAAATTTAACAAAGTAAAAAATATTTTACATGTTAGCACTGATGAAGTTTATGGACAAAAAATTTCTGGTACAAGTTTTGAAGATGATAAATTACTTCCTACAAACCCTTACTCTGCATCAAAAGCTGCTGCAGAAATGATAGCATTAAGCTACAACAAATCATTTAAAACAGATTTAACAATTATAAGATCTAATAATCTTTACGGAACTCGTCAATACCCAGAAAAATTAATAGCAAAAACGATTTTATCATTTTTAAAAAATAAAAAAATGGAAATACATGGAAAGGGAAAGCAAATAAGACATTATCTGCACATTGATGATTTGACTGATGGTATCTTAATGATTTTGAAAAAAAAAATTAAAAATCAAATTATAAATTTTGGATCATATGAAAGTTATAATAATAAAGAAATAGTTCAAAAAATTTCTAATCATATGAATATAAATTTTAAAAAAAATATTAAATTTATTAAAGATAGACCGTTCAATGATTTTAGATACAAGATTTCTATAAAAAAAGCTAAGTCTTATGGCTGGAAAGCCAAAAAAAAATTTGATCAAAATATTTCAGAAATTATTGAGTGGTATAGAAATAATCAAAATATATTTAAAAATATTAAATAAAATATTTTTTATAACTTCTTAGAATGTTTTCTGATTTAAAAAAAATATTTTTTAATTTAAGAATTTTTTTTAATTTATTGTTATTGGATACTAAATAAGTTGGATCGTATTTTTTTTTCTTATATCTATTATATAAAATTTTAACATTAAAAGAATTCTCAACTTTTTTAATAATTCCTAAGTTTGTTAATCCTAAAGACGAACCGATATTAATAATAGTAGACTCTATTATCCTTAGCTTAGAAATCAACATACTCACAATAATAATAAATTTATTTATCGAAAGATAATCTCTAACGCATGTACCGTCGATAGTATTGCAGTTATATCCATACAAATTAAATTTTTTATTATTATTATAACTTTTGATAATATTTGAAATTAAATCATTTTTTTTAAAAATATTTTCTTTTGCAATAGATAGATCTTCTCCAATTATATTAAATATCCTAAGTATAAGATATTTTGTATTAGTATCTTTTAAATGGCTTCGAATTTTTTTCTCTGTAAAATACTTATTTTTTGCGTATTTGCTAATTGGTTTGCACTTAGTATTTTCGCTAACTTTTATATTTTTTGTATTTCCATAAACATCACAGGATGATGCATAAATAAAATATTTAATTTTAAATTTTTTTAAATATTTTAGTAGAGAAATGGTTGCATTTACATCATTTAAATATTTTTCTTTTTTAAAAGTTTTTTGTTTTAATATACCTGCAAGGTGAATAACAAGATCAATTTTTTTATTACAAAAATTTTTTTTTAAGTTTTTGTAACTAATGAGTCCAGGATAATACCTACAATTTTTTTTTACATTTTTAATTTTTAACAAATTTTTTGTTTTATCTAATATAAAAATATTATTTTTATTTATTAATTTAGAAATTAAGTGAGATCCTAAATATCCTGTGCCACCAGTAATTAATATATTCATTTTTAAATTTGTTAACTAAATAAATAATATAATGTTTTTATTAATTTTTTTATTTTTAATAAAATTAATTCTATTTTTTCACCTTTATACTTTATATAATAAAATTTAAAATTATATTATATAAAGTGAAAATTAAATTATACAGATCTGCCACAGTTGAAATTATAGATGAAAATTTTAAACTTTTAACCAACCCATGGCTTGCTAATGGCTCAATTGGCTTGATTTATACACTGAAAAAAATTTTAAAGTAGAGTATATTTTTCAAAATGATATTTATTTCTGAAATTGGTCTAAATTATAATTCCATTTTCTCTAAATGTGAGGAACTTATCAAGCAATCAAAACTTACTGGAGCTGATATAGCAAAATTTCAGCTTGGGTGGAAAGGAAAACCAGGAGAAATAAATTTTATTGATAAGGAAAAAATATCTCAATTATATAAATGGTGTGAAAAATATGAAATAGAGATAATGTTTTCAGTTTTTACACATGAAGCATTAGATTTATTAAAAAAATTTCCTCTAAAGAGAATAAAAATTGCATCAAGAATTCTGAAAGATGACATTAATTTGTGTAAAGAAATATTATCTTTAAACTTAGAAACATTTATTTCTTTGGGCATGTGGGAAGATAAATCTAATTTACCTTTTAAAAGCGATAACATCAGGTATTTATGGTGCAAATCAAATTATCCTACTACAAATGATGATTTAAAATTATTACCCAAAAGTTTTGTCCAGGATTCCATCGTGGGTTACAGTGATCATTCTATTGGGATTGAAACTGCATTGCTTGCAATAGCTAGGGGTGCAAAAGTAATAGAAAAACACTTTACTCTAGATAAGAGTAGTAAGTTTATAAGAGACCATATCTTATCTGCTGAACCAGAAGAAATGAAATTATTAGTTAAAATTGGCAGAGAAATAAATAAAAAAATATCTCACGGAATTTAAACTGAAAATAATAATTTTAACAACTAATACTCTTCACCACAAATTCTTGATTAAATCCTTAAATGAAATTGAAGGTTTAGATCTTGTTATTATATTTGCTCACAATAAGAATAAAAAAAATAAGCATTATACAAAACATCAAAAAGATGAATATAAATTTGAGATGAAAAATTTTTTTAATAATAAATTTTATAAAGTAAAAAATAAAATTTTTTATATAAAAAATATTAACTCAAAAAAAATTATAGATTTAATTAAAATACAAAAACCAGACCTTGGTATCCTATTTGGTACCAAAAAAGTATCAACTGTTATGATAAGTGCTTTTAAAAAAAAATTAATAAATGTCCACAGAAGCATAATGCAAAAATATAGAGGTTTAGATTCTGAGTTTTGGGCAATAAATAATAACGATTATAAATTTATTGGAACAACTATTCATTTTGTTAATTCACATTTTGATAAAGGAAAAATAATTTTTGAGGAAAGATTAAAATTAAAAAAAAATATGAAGTGTTATCATTTAAGATATTATACAACTTTAATAGCTATTAAAAATATAAAAAAAATTATCTTAAATATTTCAAATAAGAGATTAAAGGTATATAAAAATCAAAAAGTTGGAAAATATTACTCAAATATTCCAAATAAACTTAAAGTTGAAGCTTGCAAAAAATTCAATAAATATTGCCTGAATATCTAAAATTATTATGAAAATATTATGTTATCATGGTGTAAGCAAGTATAAGAATTTTGGTTTAGTTAA
>Ga0315339_1001230_pt1 | contig 24087 bp, 20 predicted proteins | sample ASW17metaG_FD_204514 | JGI IMG/M metagenome (GOLD analysis project Ga0315339, IMG submission 204514) | Ammonia-oxidizing marine archaeal communities from Pacific Ocean, United States - ASW #17 | ecosystem: Environmental > Aquatic > Marine > Oceanic | place: USA: California | collected 2016-12-05
TTTAGCTCCATTTTTTGCAGCAGCGTATGCACTTGCTAAGCCTGATGGACCCGAACCAGTAATTAATAAATCACAATATTCATACTTGTGTTCATACCTTTCTTTATCATGTTTAATTGATGCAACTCCAAAACCAGCTGCTTTCCTTATAAATGGTTCATAAACTTTATACCAAAAACTCTTTGGCCACATAAATGTTTTATAATAAAAACCTGCAGGAATAAATTTATTGAAAAAATTATTTATTGCTCCAATATCAAAATTAACACTTGGCCAACAATTAACACTTTTTGCTTCTAATCCTTCAAAAAGTTCTTGCTCTGTTGCACGAACATTAGGCTCAGTTTCGTTATTTCTGTATAGCTGCACTATAGCATATGACTCATCTACGCCAGCCCCAAAAAATCCTCTTGGTCTGTGATATTTAAAACTCCTTCCAATAAGATGGACTCCATTTGCAATTAACGCAGACGCAAGAGTATCACCTTCATATCCAAAATAGCTTTTTTCATTAAATTTAAATGAAATTCTCTTATCTCTATTAATTAAACCAATTTTATCTAATCGAAAATTCTGTGTCATAATTAAATATTTTCACTCGGTTTTAATGTTTTAAATATTTCATGAGTTGCAGTATCTCTTTGAACTTTAAACCACTGCCTACATCCTGAAATATGATGCCATAATTCTAAATGTTTTCCTCTTAAGCTTTTTCTTAAATAAACAAAATTATCCCATTCTAAATCTGAAATTTCTTTATTTAGTTCTGGTCTTTTGACACTTGCATCACCACCATATGCAAATTCATTTTGCGATCTTATTCCGCAGTAAGGACATTTAATATGTAACATTTATGAAATCCAAGTTTTAGTTCCAAGACCTTTTTCATCTAGTAAATGACCAGTATGAAATCTACTTAAACTATATCCTGCATTTAATTCATGAACTCTATCTTTTGCTATTGTATGCGCGAAAGTCCAACCAGATGCGGGGGTTGCTTTAAAACCTCCATAACACCATCCACAATTTAAATACAAACCTTCAATATGTGTTTTGTCAATAATTGGAGAGCCGTCCATTGACATGTCCATTATTCCTCCCCATGTTCTAAGCATTTTTAATTTACTAAGAAAGGGAAACATTGCTACTCCTTCTGTTAAAACATGCTGAAGTGTTGGTAAATTTCCTCTTTGAGCATAACTATTATATCCATCTAAATCTCCACCCATTACCATTTCACCTTTGTCGGATTGACTACAGTAAAAATGTCCAGCACCAAAGGTGACCACATTATCTAAAATTGGTTTTATCGGTTCTGAAACACAAGCTTGTAAAAGATGTGTTTCTATAGGGAGAGTCATATTTAATTTTTCAGCAAGAATAGAAGTGCTACCAGCGACACATAATCCAACTTTATTTGCTTTAATATTTCCTTTAGATGTTCTTATTCCTTTAATCTTTCCTCCAACAACATCAAAGCCTGTAACTTCACAATTTTGAATAATGTCTACTCCCATTGAATCTGCTTGACGTGCATAACCCCATGCAACTCCATCATGTCTCGCAGTACCTGCACTCGGCTGCATTAATGCGCCAAAAATTGGAAAACGAACATTTTCTGAAAAATCTGCCATTGGAATTATTTTTTTTACTTCTTCTCTTCCTAATAAAACGGCATCAATACCGTTTAGTTTCATAGAGTTTCCTCTTCTAGAATAAACATTCATTTGTGCATCAGAATGAGCAAGATTAATTATTCCTCTTGGAGAAAACATTACATTAAAATTTAATTCCTGACTCATGTTTCTCCACAAATTCATTCCAAATTCACTAAATAGAGCATTTTCATCATGCATATAGTTTGATCGAATAATTGTAGTATTTCTTCCTACATTTCCACCACCTATCCAACCTTTCTCAATTATTGCAATCTTTGAGATGTTATGTTCTTTAGCAAGATAATAAGCTGTGGCTAAGCCATGTCCACCACCTCCAATAATTATAACATCATATTCTGATTTTGGAGTTGGATCCTTCCAGGCTACTTCCCAGTCCATCTGTCCTTTGAAGGCATTCTTTATTAGGTTAAATACAGAATATTTTTGCATAATTTAATTTTATAACAATCAATATAAATAGTTCTTATTTTTTTTATATATATTTTTTAGAACTTTAAAAAATTGTTAAAAAGAGATAATAATCCAGCTTCAAAGAAATTTGAATATATAGAAAGCGTCAAAATGAGCACAGTTAAGTCTGATATAGAAATAGCAAGAGCTGCAAAAATGAAGCCCATCCAAGAAATTCTTGATGGTATTAATGTTCCTAATGAAGCTAGCGTATATAGTCCTATAGGACGATATATTGCAAAAATTAAACCTGAATACTTAGAGACCTTAAAAAATAAAAAAGATGGAAAATTAATTTTAGTTACGGCTATCACTCCAACTCCAGCAGGTGAAGGTAAAACCACAACATCTGTAGGTTTAACTGATGGATTAAATAGAATAGGAAAAAAATCTATTGTTTGTCTTAGAGAGCCAAGCTTAGGTCCTTCTTTTGGAATGAAAGGCGGAGCAGCTGGTGGAGGATATGCTCAGGTAATCCCCATGGAACAAATCAATCTTCATTTTACTGGAGATTTTCATGCAATAACTTCAGCTCACAATCTTTTATCTGCATTAATTGATAATCACATTTATTGGGGCAATAAACTAAATATTGATATTAGAAGAATTGTTTGGAAAAGAGTCATGGATATGAATGATCGTTCATTAAGATCAATCAATATTAATTTAGGAGGAGTGGCTAATGGATATCCTAGAGAAGATGGTTTTGATATTACTGTAGCTTCAGAAATCATGGCGATTTTTTGCTTATCAAACGATTTAAAAGATTTAGAAGAAAGAATTGGAAATATAACAATTGGTTACACAACAGATAAAAAAGCAATTTATGCAAAAGACTTGAAGGCCCAAGGACCAATGGCCGTTCTTTTAAAAGATGCTATTAGACCAAATGTTACTCAAACTTTAGAAAATAATCCTGCAATTATTCATGGTGGTCCATTTGCTAATATTGCTCATGGCTGTAACACTGTGATCGCAACTAAAACAGGATTAAAACTTGCAGACTTTGTTGTTACAGAAGCAGGTTTTGGTGCAGACCTAGGTGCTGAAAAGTTCTTAGATATTAAATGTAGAAAATCAAATTTAAAACCATCTTGTGTTGTTATAGTTGCAACAATCAGGGCTTTAAAAATGCATGGTGGTTTAGCAAAAGATGAACTTAAAACAGAAAATGTAGAGGCTTTAAAAAAAGGTCTTGTAAATTTAGAAAGACATATTGAAAATGTCAAAAAATTTGCCTTACCTGTTGCTGTAGCTGTTAATCATTTTATTGCTGATACCGAAAATGAAGTAAAAACATTAATTGAATTTTGTAATGGCTTAGGTGTTAAAGCAAGTTTATGCACACACTGGGCAAAAGGTGGCGAAGGTACAAAAGAATTAGCATCGCATGTAGCTGAATTATGTGAAAAAAATGATGCTAAATTTAAATTTTTATATGAGAGTAAAGCTCCTCTATTTAAAAAAATAGAAACAATTGCAAAAGAAATTTATCGTGCTAGTGAAGTTGTGGCTGATACTAAAATAAGGGATCAACTTAAAAGTTTTGAGGAAAGTGGGTATGGCGAACTTCCAATCTGTATAGCTAAAACTCAATATAGTTTTTCAACAGATCCTAATTTAAAAGGTGCTCCTAGTGGACATGTTCTGCCAATAAGAGAGATTAGACTGTCTTCAGGAGCTGAGTTTATTGTGGTTATTTGTGGGGCTATAATGACAATGCCAGGACTACCAAGAGTTCCAGCTGCAGATTCAATTAAATTGGATAAAGACGGTGAAATTGAAGGACTTTTTTAAAAATTAGCTAATTAAATTTAACCAGTTTTTTAATTCTGTCATTCTAGAGTTTTTTTCTGAAACCTTAATTTCTTCTTTAATAAAGTTAATATGATTTTTAACTTCATCTTCATTTTTAAATCTATTTCTTTGATTAATTAAACTATCTTTTCTAAATTTTATAATACTTATCATTTTTTCATAAGTGATTTCTGGGTGATATTGTATACCCCAGATTTCACTAATACCCGATTTAAAATGAAGACCTTGTATTTTATTAATTTTATTTGAAGCTAAATGAATGGCACCTTCTGGAATTTTTATCACTTCATCAAAATTAAATGCTGGGGAATTAAACTTATTAGCTTTATTTTTATATAGTGGATTATTTAAACCATCTTTAGTTAATTTAATATTATTTGCAATTCCTATATGAGAACCTTTTTCTCCTTTTTTTACCTCTCCACCTGCAGCTGTTACGGCTACTTGCATTCCCCAACAAATTGCTAATATTTTTTTAATATTTTTTAAACATTCTTTCATAAAAGAGATTTGCCTTCTTATTTCGATGGTATTATTATAAATGTTTAAACTGCTGCCACCCCAAATTAATCCATCAAAATTTTTTAAATTTGGTACACTTTCATTTATATCTAATTCTAAACAAGGATTTATCACTTTTATATTTAAATCTTTATTATAATAAGAAAGACTTTCTCTTAAACTTTCTGTATGCGTGGGTATTCCAACTTTTTTAAAATTTTTTCCTTCTTGAGGTGTATTTCCTTCACAAATTAAAATATTTAAATTTTTCATTTTTAAAATAGTTTTCCAGAAATACTATGCTCATACATAATTCTCATATCTTCTTTAGTTAATTTTTTTGGATTTCCTCCTGTAGATGGGTCTTCAAATGCCATTAAAGCAAGTTTATTTAAATCTAATTTTTCTTTATCTATAACATCAGAAATTTTATGAGGTATATTAAATTCTTTTCTTAATTCCATAATCCAATTTATAAAACTTTCAAATTTTTTTTCTAAATTAAGATAATCACAAATTGAAATTATTTTTTCAGATATTTCTTTTTTATTGAATGTTAAAACATAAGGCATAAAAATTGCATTTGACAACCCGTGATGAACATTAAATTGTGCATTTACGGGATGACTTAAAGAGTGAATTGCCCCAAGACCTTTTTGAAATGCTGTAGAACCCATACTCGCTGCTGCTAACATTTCTGATCTAGCTTTTAAATTTTTTCCATCTTTAAAAGCAACAGGTAAAGATTTTTTGATTAATTTCATTCCTTCAATTGCAATTCCATCTGCCATTGGATGAAATCCTGTGGCACAGAATGCCTCTAAATTATGAGCTAATGCATCCATTCCAGTTGCAGCTGTCAATCTTGGAGATAGATTTATTGTTAAATTAGGATCTAGAATAACAATAGCTGGTAGCATTTTAGGGTGAAATATAATTTTTTTAATACCTGTTTTTTTATTAACAATTGCTGAAGCCCTGCCAGTCTCTGAGCCTGTTCCTGCCGTTGTTGGTACTGCTATAATTGTTGAAATCTTACTTTCTTCTGCTCTTTTCCAATGCTCTCCAATATCTTCAAAATCCCAAAGTGGTCTTGATTGACCACACATAAATGCAATTCCTTTTCCAACATCTAAAGCACTACCACCACCAAAAGCAATTACGCCATCTGATTTATTTTTATTAAATATTTTTACACCTTCTTCAATATTTTCTCCTAAAGGGTTTCCTGAAAAATTTGAGAAAATACTCAAATTTTTAAAACTATTTTTTAGATCATTTATTACTTGAATTGTCATAGGTAAATTAATTAAATCTTTGTCAGTAACAAAAAGTGGATTTTTTATTTTTTTAACTTCACAGGCTTTTGGAATATCTTTAGATCTATTTTCACCTATCCAAACTATCGTTGGGTAATTCCAGTTAGATTTCATTTACCAAATAATTTCAAGTTTTTTATTATTTTTTATAGCTTCAATTAAAGATATCATTAAAGGTATTTTTTTTGTTTCTAAATCACTTAAAACCTTATCACCAATTTCAAACACTAATTCTGCTCCTTCAATTGTATCATTTTTCATAAATTTTTCTTTTGCAGTTAAATAATCATAACCTTCTCCAAGATATTTTCCCATTTTACTATTTCTTCCACCAGCTGAACTAACATATAAATCTCCAAGGCCTGCCAAGCCATATACTGTTTCTTCTTTGCCATTTAGAATTTTTGTAAAATAATTCATTTCTGTAATTGATCTATGCATAAGAGAAGCTGCTGTATTTAAATAAAACTTATTCTTAATTTCTTTATTAGCAGTTTCACTGCTTATACCTTCAGAGGCACCAATTATCATTGAGTATAAGTTTTTAATAGCCGCACAAACCTCGACGCCAATTAAATCATCAGAAAATTCTGCAGAATAATAATATGTGGCAATCATTTTTCCAATCTCATCTAACGTTTTTTTATTTTCATTTGCTAAAACTACACTACTTTTAATCTTATTAGCTAAACCAGACGCTAAACAAGGTCCCGCAACAGCAGATACATTTGAATTATTTACACCGTTGTTTTTAAGAACAAATTTAAATTTTTTAACTAATGTCTCAAATTTATTATTCATAACAGTTAAACCTTTGGTGAGTAAAAGAATTTTTGTATTTTCATTTAAATTTTTTGATATTTCTTTTCCAGCCCATTCAATCCCTTTTGAATTAACACCAATGACCAATAAGTCTGGTTTTTTGTTCATCTCTTCAAAAAAGTTATTAAAATTTTTAATCTTTAATTCTTTAGGTAAATTACAATTTAAAACTTTATGAAAATTATTATTGTCATTTATATTTTGAATTGCCTCGTCTTCTAGGTGGGTACCAATTAATGTTACATCGTTTTTATTTTCAATACATGGTACAGTAAATGCAGATCCCATCGCACCGGCTCCTAATACTATAATTTTTTTCATTTTTAAACGTACCTAAATACTATTATTGAAAATATAAAAGATATAATTGTTGCAAACCAAAGATTAAGATCTGTGAGACCTAACCACGCCAAATGAATATAAGCCGCGCTGAGTAATGAAACAAATAGCCTGTCTCCTCGTGTAGTGTCTAAGGTTAATATTCCTCTTCTTGGATTTCCTCCAGGATCTTTTTTTTCCCAAATAACCATACCTATTAAACAAAAAGCGATAAATAAAAAGAATGACGCTGTTTCCCATCTCCAAGCCATCCAAGTAATAAACTCAAAATCAAAAAAAGATTTCTCCTGCGTTTTAGATACTGAATCCCATCCAGCTGCTTGTAACTTTTGAAATATCATACTCTACCCAATGCAAATCCTTTCGCTATGTAATTTCTTACAAAATAAATTACTATTGCACCTGGCACAATAGTTAAGCTACCAGCGGCGGCTAACAAACCTAATTCATATCCAGAAGTGCTTGCTGTTCTGGTCATTGTTGCTGCTATTGGTTTGGCTGCTACTGCTGTCAAAGTTTTTGCCAATAATAATTCTACCCATGAAAACATAAAACAAAAAAATATTGTTATACCTATACCAGCAGTAATAGTTGGTATAAATATTTTAAAGAAAAACCTACTAAAAGAATAACCATCTACATAGGCTGTTTCATCCAATTCTTTTGGGACTGATGACATAAATCCCTCTAAAATCCAAACTGCTAAAGGAATATTAAATAAGCAGTGAGACAACGCAACGGCGATATGTGTATCAAATAAATTAATAGAAGAATAAAATTGAAAAAAAGGTAATGCAAAAACAGCTGGTGGTGCCATTCTATTTGTCAAAAGCCAAAAAAATAAATGTTTATCTCCTAAAAACTTATACCTTGAAAATGCGTAAGCTGCTGGCAAAGCGGCTGCTACAGAAATTATTGCATTTAAAACTACATAATAAATAGAATTCAAATAGCCATTATACCAAGTACTATCTGTAAATATTGTTTTATAATTTTCTAAAGTAAAATCTTGTGGCCATAAAGAATAAGTATTTATGATTTCAGTTGTGGTTTTAAACGACATGTTTAGCAACCAATAGATTGGTAACATTAAAAAAATTATATAAAATGTTGGCACCACCCATTTTATTTTTCTCATGACTGCTCCTCATTTCTCATCATTAAATTATAAAAAACCCAACAAACTAAAAGTACAATAAAAAAATATATTAAAGACATAGCGGCTGCTGGACCTAAATCAAATTGACCTAATGCCATTTTGACTAAATCTATTGATAAAAATGTAGTTGCATTACCAGGTCCACCACCAGTTAATACGAATGGCTCAGTATAAATCATAAAGCTATCCATAAATCTCAATAAAATTGCTATCGTCAAAACTTTCTTCATTTTTGGTAACTCGATATATCTAAAAATAGCCCATCTGCTGGCTCCATCAATTTCTGCAGCCTGATAATATGCTGGCTGTATTGACATTAAACCTGCATATGAAAGTAAAACAACTAATGATGTCCAGTGCCAAACATCCATTAAAATTGTTGTAAACCAAGCATCACCAATTTGTTGAGTAAAATTATAATCAAAACCTAAATCATTTAAAGTATGTCCTAAAAAACCAATTTCTGGTAAAGCAAATATGTTCCACATTGCACCAACTACATTCCAAGGTATTAATAATGGCATAGACATAAGCACCAAACAAACCGACACCCAAATACCTTCTTTTGGCATAGATAATGCTATACCTATTCCCAAAGGAATTTGGATGAATAGTATTATGCCTGTAAACAAAAACTGTCTTCCTAATGCTGCATGAAATCTATCAGATTGTAATATCTGTTTAAACCATCTTGTACCTTCCCACATAAAAACATTGTTTCCAAACGTTTCTTGAAAAGCATAATTTACAACTGTCATTAACGGTACAACTGCATTAAAAGCTACCAGTAAAAATACTGGAATGACAAAGAACCAAGCTTTTTGATTAACAGTTTTATTCATTATTCAATAATCCAGTCATCTCCATACGCATAAGTAAATTTTTTATTAAAAGATACAAAAGCACTATCTGTTGGTATTTCATTACTTGATTTTGATAAAATTTTTATTTTTCCTTTTGAACACTTTGTTTCTATAATTTTATGTCTACCAGTATTGCTTACTTTTAAGATTTTAACTGGAATACCTTCTTTGCTGAATTTAATAAATTCAGGTCTAATGCCAATTTCGGTCTTAGAAAAATTTTCATTTTTAATTTTATCATGTGTGTCTATTTTATTTCCTTCTATATAAACCTCTCCTTTTGAAATTTGACAAGGAATAATATTCATTCCGGGTGAACCTATAAAGTGTCCAACAAAGGTATGCTTTGGTTTTTCAAATAAATCAACTGGTGTACCTATTTGAACAATTTGACCTTCGTGCATAACTACTACTTGGTCGGCAAATGTTAAAGCTTCTGTTTGATCATGCGTTACATAAATCATAGTTCTATTTATTTTTTGATGTAGTTCTTTTAATTTAGATCTTAAAATCCATTTTAGGTGTGGATCTATTACTGTTAATGGTTCATCAAACATAATTACATTTACATCTGATCTTACTAACCCCCTTCCTAAAGATATTTTTTGTTTACCATCTGCTGTCAATCCTGATGCTTTATTACTTAATGTGGATTTAAGCTCCAACATTTCCGCAATTTCTAAGACTTTTGAATTAATTTCATTATTAGACATACCTCTATTTTTCAGAGGAAATGCTAAGTTATCATATACTGTCATAGTGTCATAAATTACTGGAAACTGAAAAATTTGGGCAATATTTCTTTCAACAGGATTTTTATTTGTAACGTCTTCATCATTAAATAATATTTTTCCTTTTGTAGGTTTAATTAATCCAGATACAATATTAAGGAGTGTTGTTTTTCCACAACCCGAGGGACCGAGGAGAGCATAAGCGCCCCCATCCTTCCAATCAATATCAACATCTCTTAAAGCCCAATCATCTTTTTTAGACTGTTTTGAAAGATAGCTATGACTTAATTCTTTCAATGTTATTTTAGACATGATTTACCAATCTATTATTTTGATCAAAATATAAAAACTCATCAACATTCATATAAAGGGTTTCTTCATCTCCAATTTTTTTTGGATATATTCCATTAGACAAAGATACCCAATTGTAATTACCATTTGTAAAATGGATTAAACTCTCAGATCCACTTAATTCAGAAATTAGAACTTTTCCTTTAATTTCTAATGGATTATTACCTTCTTTATAGGTTGTTATATTGTGTGGTCTTATGCCAATTTTATAATTACCATCTTTTAATTTTGAACTATTTACTTGCCATTTAAAATTATCATTATTAATTGAAAATAGATTTCCAGATTTATTTACTTTCGCTATGTTCATTGGTGGGTCACTAAAAACTTTTGCTGAGTTAAGGTTATTTGGTTTACTATATACTTCTAAAGTATTTCCATATTGTATAATCTTTCCCTCAAGTAATGTTGCTGTATAACCCCCAATCAAAAGTGCATCCGTTGGCTCAGTAGTGGCATAAATTACTATACATTCTCTATCTTCAAATAATTTTGGTAATTCTTCTCTTAATTCTTCTCTTAATTTAAAATCTAAATTAGCTAAAGGTTCGTCTAAAAGAATTAAATCTGAATCTTTTATTAATGCTCTTGCTAAAGCAGTTCTCTGTTGTTGTCCGCCAGATAGTTCACTTGGTTTTTTATCTAACATGCCAGAAAGTTTTAATAATTCTGCAATTTTGCCTACTCTTTTTTTAATCTCTTCATTTGCTATTCTTAAAATTTTTAAAGGAGATGCTATATTTTCAAAAACTGTAAAATTTGGATAATTAATGAATTGTTGATAAACCATTGAAACATTTCTTTTTTGAACTTTAATCTCTGTAACATTTTGGTTATTGAAAAAAATTTCACCCTTTGTCGGCTTGTCTAAGCCTGCCATAATTTGCATTAGGGAAGTTTTTCCTGCTAAAGTAGACCCTAACAAAATATTTATAGTATTTTTTTCTAATTTTAAGTTAGTTGGATAAATATGAGTTTCTTGACCAACTTTTTTTTCTATGTCTCTAAGTTCTAAGCTCATAATTTTTGATTATTTATTATTAATAACTAAAGAGGGGCAACTTGTGCCCCTCTTTTATTGATTTTTAGCAACCTAAGTATTTAGTTCCAAGCTTTTTCGTATGGAACTGTTTTTCCTTGAGGTTTTTCTTCACGTTTAGCTTTTGGCGAACCTTTAGCTTTTAACCATTTGTCTCCCTCTTCAGGATTCAATCTTGGTCCACATCCACCATACGTATTATTAGCTTTATCTGCAGCTTCCATACGTGACATTACTAAATCCATCTCTTCAGCAAGACGATCCATAGCTTGTTGTGCTGTAAATGCACCTGAGTTAACATCACCAATCTGCTGCCACCAAATCTGAGCTAGTTTTGGATAATCTGGAACGTTAATTCCAGTAGGCGACCATTGAACTCTTCTTGGAGATCTATAGAACTCTACCAATCCACCAAGCTTAGGAGCTCTTTCTGTGAAAGATTTATGGTTAATATCACTATCTCTAATAATTGTTAAACCAACATGTGATTTTTTCAGAGATACTGTTTTTGATACAACAAACTGAGCATATAACCATGCAGCTTTTCTTCTATCAACTGGAGTAGACTTAAATAAAGTCCAAGATCCAGCATCTTGATATCCAAGCTTCATGCCTTCATCCCAATAAGGACCTTTTGGAGATGGTCCCATTCTCCATAATGGAGTACCACTATCATCAACCGTGTTATTTCCAGAACTTTTTGGAGCAACCATTGATGCCGTAAAAGCTGTATACCAGAAAATTTGCTGAGCAACGTTTCCTGATGATAAAGCTGGTAGCGATTGATAAAAGTCCATTGCCGCAGCACCTGGAGGAGCATAATTTCTTAACCACTCATCCCACTTTCTAATAGCATAAACTGCTGCTGGACCATTGGCTGCACCACCTCTTGTAACAGATGCACCTGCTGGATTACATGAGCCAGATTCCATTCTAATACCCCACTCATCAACTGGAACACCATTTGGCATACCAACACTTCCAGCACCTGCCATTGACAACCATGCATCAGTCATTCTCCAACCTAAGTCTGGAGCTCTTTTACCATAGTCCATATGACCATATACTCTAACGCCATCAATGTTTTTTACCTCATTAGTAAAATATTCTGCTATGTCTTCATAGGCAGACCAATTAACTGGAACACCAAGATCGTAGCCATATTTTGCTTTAAAGCCTTTTTTTATTTCAGGTTTATCAAACCAATCTTTTCTAAACCAATAAAGGTTAGCAAATTGTTGATCAGGTAATTGATATAAATCACCATCTGGTCCTGTTGTAAATGATTTACCAATAAAATCATCTATGTCTAGTGTAGGTAAAGTAACATCCTTACCTTCGCCACCCATCCACTTAGTTAGGTTAACGGCTAGTTGAAGTCTTGCGTGAGTACCAATCAAATCTGAATCATTGATGTAGCCATCATACAAGTTTCTACCTGTTTGCATTTGTGTCTGTACTGCTTGAACCACTTCACCTTCACCAAGAATTTGATGGTTTACTTTAATACCAGTGATTTCTTCAAACGCTTTAGTTAAGGTTTTTGATTCATAAGTGTGAGTTGGAATACCTTCAGATAAAACATTTATCTCCATTCCTTTAAATGGTTTAGATGCATTTATAAACCATTTCATCTCTTTCATCTGTTTTGATTTAGATATAGTTGATGGTTGAAACTCATCATTAACCCATTTCTTAGCTTCATTTTCTCCAGCAAAACTCGAGGAAATAAAAGTAAGAAGGGCTAATGAAACAATACTTAAAAAAGTTTTTGTTTTTAACATTATTTCTCCCTCTATTGTTTAATTTAAGAGAGTATTAAAACTATATTATCGTATAATGTCAAAATTTAACGGTAACAATTTACCTATATTTAGAAAAAAATTTAAAAATAATACAATTTATGATTGAACTTTAAGATAAAGTTTTTTTAATTGCAGCATTCCATCCTTTAATAAGAGTTTTTCTTTGAAAAGATTTCATTTTTGGATGAAAAATTTTATCTACTCTCCAATTTTTGGATATATCTTTTAAAGATTTAAAAACTCCTATTTGAAGGCCCGCCATAAATGCTGCTCCAAGAGCTGTAGTTTCTTCTACTTTTGGTCTTAATACTTTAACATTTATTACATCTGCTAAAAATTTTGAAAACCAGTTATTTTTAACCATTCCTCCATCTACTTTTATTATCTTTGGTTTTAAGCCATCATTTTTCATCGCTTCAAACAAATCATAAGTTTGGTAAGCAACAGATTCTACAGTTGCTCGCACGATTTCTTTTGGGCCTGTATCTCTTGTCAAACCTGAAAGCACTCCCCTAGCATTCACTGCCCAATAAGGTGCACCAAGTCCTGTAAAAGCTGGGACTAAATATATTCCATTATTTGATTTTAATGACTTTATTATTTTTTCTGTGTCTGAAGCTCTGTTTATAAATTTTATTTTATCTCGTAACCATTGTACTCCTGCCCCGGCTATAAAAATAGATCCTTCTAATGCGTAAGTTGTTTTTCCGTTTATTCTATAGCATATTGTAGTTAGAAGCCTATTTTTTGAATAAACTTTTTTACTTCCTGTGTTTAAAAGAACAAAAGCACCTGTACCATAAGTACTCTTTAATGATCCAGATTCAAAACAACACTGGCCAATAGCAGCTGATTGTTGATCTCCTACCATTCCCGTAATTGGGTAAGATATACCAGTTAATTTTGGATCTGTATGTCCAAAATCAGCTGAACAATCTTTCACTGTTGGTAAAATGTTTTTTGGTATATTTAGCATTTTTAATATTTGTTCATCCCATTCATTTGTTGAAATATTAAATAACATTGTTCTGCTTGCATTCGTGGCATCTGTCGCATGATCTGCTCCATTAGTTAATTTCCACAGAAGAAAGCTATCTACAGTTCCGAATAATAATCTTTTTTTTTTAATTAATTCTCTTGCTTTAGGAACATTATCTATAATCCATTTAATTTTTGTTGCTGAAAAATAAGCATCTATTAATAGTCCAGTCTTATTATATATAATAGTTTCTTTTTTTTGTTTAATTAATTTTTTACAATATTCTGATGCCCTTCTATCTTGCCAAACAATTGCATTATAAACTGTTTTGCCAGTTGCTTTATCCCACAAGATAGTTGTCTCTCTTTGATTGGTAATTCCTATTGTTAAAATTTTACCTTTTAATTTTTTGCTTTTCTTAATAACATCTCTTAAAACTTTTAAAGTAGTTTTCCAAATTTCATCTGGATTATGCTCTACCCAACCATCTTTTGGGAAATATTGCGTAAATTCTGTTTGAGCCACATGGATTGGTTCACCTTTCAGATTAAATAAAATAGCTCTACTTGAAGTCGTTCCTTGATCAATAGAAATGATAAATTTTTTCACTTAATTTTTTATTAGTTTTGTCCTAATATTTTTTTTTGTTGGTCAGCCCAAGTGCGAATTAAATTATCTACACCAAGACCAATAAATGCAACACATAGACCAAGCATAAGGCCATTACCCGTTCCCTGTCTGTCTGATAAAGCTTTTAAAATATATTGTCCCAAATCACTTGTACCAATCATTGCGCCAATGATGACCATAAATAATGCAAAAACTACTGTTTGATTTATACCCAACATTATATGTGGAAATGCAAGTGGTAACTCTATCTTAAGCCATCTTTGCATTCGTGTTACACCCGACATTGATCCAACATCTTGCAATGCATTAGGAACACTTGTTAATCCTTCAACAGTATATCGTGTAGCTGGTATTGTTGCATAAATAATTACTGCAATTAAAACTGCTGTATCAGTTATTCCAAAAAGCATGATTACTGGAATTAAATAAATAAATGACGGAAAAGTTTGTAGTGTATCACAAACTCCCAAGATAATTTTTGAACTACGTTTATTTTGAGCACACAAAGATCCAATGGTTATTCCAAGTATTCCAGAAACAATTACGCCAAATGTTGCCATATACATTGTTATCAATGCTCTATCCCACCATTCAGTCATGGCTATGAATAATGTGAAACTACCTACTACTAGTGCAGATCTTATTCCGCCAATTATATAACCTACCCCCATGAATAAAACGAATGTTGCAACTACTGGCATGTGAAGATAGGTCATTTTCATTGGTATTAAAACTTTTGTAATTAACCAGGTATTAAATATTTTTAATGTGAAAAAAAAAGTATCCCAAATCCATTCTACTCCGGCATTCCAAAAAACTTCTGTAGAAATTCCTTTATTATGTGGAACTATAAATAAATAATTAAAACCCTCTTTAAAGAAAAAAGAACCTAAAAATGCTAATATAGATCCAACTAGAACTATAATGCCAAATATAATTGTGAATTTGTTTTCCTGAAAATATGTAAGGTTTTCAAAATAATTGGTTTGTTTATTGGCCCAAGCTAAAGACATTTTATCTAAAAGCACCGCTATCAAAGTAATACAAACACCACATTCTAGAGCTAATCCAATATTAAGTTGATTAAGTGCCAATAACAGGTTCCAACCTAGGCCCTTAGCTCCAATAAATGATGCTATAACTGCCATTGCTAAACACTGCATAATGACCTGATTAACTCCAATTAAAATATCTCTTCTAGCTGTTGGTATAAGCACTTTAAATAAAAGTTGAAAATCATTACAGCCACTCATCTTACCAGCTTCAATTACTTCAGGGGATACTTTTCTAAGCCCCAGTAAAGTAAGACGTACCATTGGTGGTGTTGCAAATATAATTGTTGCAATAGCTCCAGCATGATCACCAATACCAAACAATACCATTATAGGAACAAGATATGAATAATGTGGCATAGTTTGTGCTACATTTAAAAGAGGGTTAAGAATCTTTTCAACTCTTTTATTTCTATAAGCCCAAACCCCTAGTGCTAAACCTAAAACAAATGAAATCGGAGCCGCAACCATCACAAATGAAAGAGTTTGCATTGAAGGTTTCCATTGCCCAAATACTGAAATATAAATCATAGTAATACCAGCAAATATTGCAAGGTTTCTTCCATTAAGTTTATAACCCAATAAAATTGCTCCTCCTGCAACTACCGTCCATGGAAGTCCTGGTAATTCTGCCCATGGATTTGCATCAATCCAATCCCAACTTGTAAATGCAACTACAGTCTCAGAGCCACCAATTAAAATTTCACGAATAAATTCAATCATAAAAAGCATTGAACGAGAAATCATTCTGGTAATATGAAGAACTAATGGACGCGATTTAACTTCTTGAATATTAGAGTCAAAATATTCTATTGGAAACCAATCATTCAATAAAAAATAAACCGAGTCATTAATCCATCCAGGTAACCATGCAATAAATGAAGGTAATCTCCAAAAAACACTATACTTGGTTTGATCTAATTTATCTTTATCAATAAATTCAGTTCCTGCTTTTGCAAATTCATAACCTTCTGGAACATCTATTGCAAAACATAAAGTAAAAAAAACAATTAATAAAAGAAACCACTGAAACGATTTTGGATATTTTTGTAATATCTCCATAAATTTTAAGAATTATCTTTTCTTCCTCCAAAAAGAGTATGAATTATTTTGGAAGGCTTAACAACTCCAACAGTTTTTTTATTAGAATCAATAACTGTTACAGATTTATCCTGACTTAAAATTTTTTCTGCAACCGTTTCTATAATTGCATCTTTTGAAACTTTTAAATCACTTAAGTTTTGATTATCTCTCATTGGATCCATCACTGCTTCTATTTTTAAAACTTTTTCTCTAGGAACTTCTTCTGTAAATTTTCTTACATATTCTGTAGCTGGACTTAAAACAATATTAGCTGGAGTATCTAATTGCTCAATTATACCATCTTTCATTATAGCAATTCGGTCTGCTAATCTAAGTGCTTCATCAAAATCATGTGTAATAAATAATATAGTTTTATTTAATACACCTTGTAACCTTAAAAACTCATCTTGCATTTCTTTTCTAATTAGTGGATCTAGAGCGGAAAAAGGTTCATCTAAAAACCATATGTCTGGCTCAACAGCCAAAGAACGGGCTATACCTACTCGTTGTTGCTGACCACCTGATAATTCTCTTGGAAAATAATTTTCTCTACCTCCAAGACCAACTAACTCTACCATTTCCATGGCTTTTTTAATACTATCATCAGTACTACTACCTTTTATTTGTAACGGAAAAGCAATATTTTCTAAAACTGTTTTGTGTGGTAATAAAGCAAAGCTTTGGAAAACCATTCCCATTTTACTTCTTCTTAACTCAATTAATTGTTTGTTGTTCATCGCCAACAAGTCTTCACCTTCAATAAAAATTTGACCTCCAGTTGCATCTGTTAATCTAGATATACAACGTAACAAAGTTGATTTACCTGATCCCGATAAACCCATAACTACTAACATCTCCCCCTTGGCTACTTCAAAAGAGGCGTTGTTAACTCCAACAATACATCCTGCATCTTGAAAAGTTTTGGCATCAACATTTCCATTAGCATTTTGGAGCATTTTTTCTGCATTATTTCCAAAAATCTTGTAAACAGATTTGCACTTTATTACTGGCGTATACGACATAAATTTTATTCAATAAATTATACTAAAATTAAAAAAAAATCTCCTTTCTAAAAATTTTTTATAAAATATACCCTGGTATCAATACTGGTTTTAAAAAATCCTTTAGCTTCACCCTCAACTGTAACCGTATCCTTTGTTCCCTCTAAAGCTCTAACTGTATATCCAGCAAAACATTTATTTACTGAACTTTCCCATTTCACTGAATATCCATCAATTTTATTCCCATTATCTATGTATAATTGGTTTGCTTTGCTGTCTGTTATATTTGCTCCCATCACAGCACGTTGAGTAACAATTTTGGTATTTTTACAAACTGTTTCATATTCACTAAGTGACAATTTATAACCCTGATCACTTTCATAAAAAATTAATTTTCCCCTTGGAAGTGAAGAAATAATTTTTTGCTCAGCCTCTGTAAGTTTATTAGTATCTATAGTCTTGCTAACATTCAAAATTTTATCACTAGGTCCAAAATAAATATTTAATATAAAGAATGTAAATATTATTAGTACTATTAAACCAAAAAGACCCACCATATTTCTAAGGCTATCTGGAGCCTCTTTAAATTTTTTTAAATTATTTTCAATTAACATTTTTTTATCTAATTTTATTCTAATAATTCTCCATCTTTCCAAATACCTTCTTTAACCCTGCCATCTGCCCAAGTAAAAATTCCTTGTCCATTCATTTTATTGTTAAGCCACTCACCTTCATATGTAGCACCATCTGGAAAAGTCAAAGTTCCTTGTCCATGCCATTTACTTTCAAAAAATTCTCCAGCATATATGTATCCGTTTGGCCAAGTTTCTATTCCTTGTCCTACTTTTTGACCATTGATCCATTCACCGACGTATGTAGTTTTGTCTGTATAGGTCCAACTTCCAACACCGTTGTTGCAGTCACCTTCAGTACATCCGGTTGAACGTGCAAACACAGTATTACAAAAAATCAAGCCTAATAATATATATAGAAATAGTTTTTTCATTTTCTCTTTTTTAAAATATTACTTAGGTTAAAAAAAAATCTCCCCTAGTTTTAAAACTAGGGGAGAAATTTAAAATTTACCTTGTTAAAAGTTTATTTTGTAAACTTTTCCCAAGCAGCTTTATTGTCAGCTAACCATTTTTTAGCAGCATCTTCATGAGTCATTTTATCAACGTCAACTAAAGCAGCCATTGCTCCAATTTGACTTGTATTAAATGCCATTTTTTTAAATGCTTCTGCTGCAGCTGGATGAGTTTTTGGAAAATTCTCATTAACGGCTTTTTTCAAATAACCATCGGGAGAACCACATTTTCCATCACCACCATCTACTGGTCTACAACCATCTGTATATGGCGGAAAATCAATAAATGTAAATCCCGCACCATCAGTAAAGTTTGGTGTCCAGTTGAAGATAATAGTTCCTCTTCCTTCTTTTTTAGCTGTTGCTAACTCTGCCCATAATGCATCAGCACCACCTGCAAATTTAACTACCCATAAATCGTCTAGACCTAGCGCTGTCATACGCTGAGGCATCAAATCACCATGCCAACTTTGAGGTCCTTCTAACCACACACCTTTTCCACCTGAATCTGGTGTTACAAAGTTTTTTGCACAATCAGCTGATTTTAAAGCTTCCCAGCTAGGTAGACCAGGACATAGATCTGTATCCATTATCCAGTTTGGAAATCCCATGTCTTCAAGAGATCTAGCTTCATGATCTCCCCAATCCAATAATCCACCTTTGTCTCTTGCTGTATCAAAAGATTTACCAAATGCAGATTGCCAAACTTCATGTGATATAGTTACATCACCTATACGAATTGATTCGTATACAGCTTGTGAGTCTGCTGGTACATATTTAACATTATTTCCCATATTTTCAAAAATTCCACCAATAACATGTGCCATAACAACCTGGCTTGACCAATTATGCACTGGAATTACTATAGGAGCGCTACTATCTTTTGCTGTACTAACTTTTCTTTCCTTGTCTTGTGTAGCAAAAAAAATGATAGCTATTATTACTATTATTCCACCAATTATTAGTGGAAGATTTTTTGATTTCATATTTTCTCCCCGTTATTAAGTTATCTAATTATGTTACTATTTAAATTTATAGTCAATCCCCTTTGATTATATTAAGCTATTAACAAAATATTTAAATTAACGTTGTAAATGTTACATACTAGTAAAAATATAAGAAATCCTGGATTAAGAACTTTACCACCTGGAGTTGAAAAATATTTTGTAAAAGGCGGTGGCCTGTCTGTAATAGAAGTTTCACCTGAAGATAAAATAGAAATTATTAATGAAGAAGGAAAGCAAATTTGTGAAGTAGTTGTTTTTAACTCAAAAGGTAAACCTGATTTGTCTATTTTAAATTTAAAAGAAAATGCAAACGCAGATTTTTCAAAAAAAACTATTTCTCAAGATGAAAAAATTTTCAAACTATTTAAAAAAAAAAACCTAGATTTAAGTAAAGCTAAGTCATCTATAATTTTTAATAAAGATTGTGTAATGGGTGAAAAAATAACTTTAAATTCTAAAGATAGATGTATTGTAATGATTGCAGCTCCTGGAGATGCAATGAATGTTCATGAGCAAAATCCACCAACAGATTTAACTGTTTTTTTAAATAAATCAAAATTTGAAGAAACAGATGAACAATTTATATTACCAGATCCACTTAGTGATCCAATTTTTGAAAAACTTGTTAAAAGAAGAACTGCAGAAACTTACGAAGTAAAAACTGGAGAATATATTCAGATAATTGATCCAGGAGGTAGACAATGTTCTGATTTTTTAGCTTTTGATACACATAAACTGAACGATGGTATTGAAAGCATTATAGATGATAAGGCTACACGAACATTTATGGGTAGTGCTTATCCTGGACCAGGACTATTCTCAAAATTTTATGATGGTGATCATGAGGGGATGGTTGAGGTGGTAAGAGATACTGTTGGTAGACATGATACATTTAATCTAGCTTGCACATCTAAGTATTATGAGGATATGGGTTATATGGGTCATATTAATTGTACAGATAATTTTAATAAAAATTTAAAAAAATACGATATTAACTCTCGAAAAGGTTGGTCTGCCATAAATCTTTTTTTTAATACCGCAATAGATGCAAATAATGTTGCTAGTTTTGATGAACCTTATTCAAGACCTGGGGATTATGTGTTATTTAGGGCCTTAAAAGATTTAACTTGTGTTTCTTCTGCTTGCCCATGTGATGTTGATGCGGCAAATGGCTGGAATCCAACTGATATATTTGTTAGAACTTACCCAAAGGGGAAAAAATATTCAAAAGCAATTGCATTTAGAATGAAAACAGACGCTGAACCAAAATTAACTCAAGAAACTGGGTTTCACAAAAAAACTTCTGAACTAACAAGAAATTTTATTGAATATAAAGGTTTTTGGTTGGCTAATAATTTCACGAATTCAGGAACTATAAAAGAATATACAGCTTGTAGAGAGAGTGCAATTGCAACTGATCTTTCGCCATTAAGAAAGTTTGAAATTTTAGGGCCTGATGCTGAAAATTTGATGCAATACACTCTTACTAGAAACGTAAAAAAATTATCAGTAGGACAAGTTATTTATACTGCGATGTGTTATGAAAATGGGTGTATGCTTGATGATGGTACATTATTTAAATTTGGACAAGATAATTTTAGATGGATTGGTGGAGATGAATACAGTGGTGAATGGTTAAAAGAACAAGCTAAAAAGAAAAACTATAAAGTTTGGATTAAATCTGCAACTGATCATATTCATAATATTGCTGTTCAAGGACCAAACAGTAGAAAAATATTAGAAAAATTTGTATGGACACCCCCAATTCAAGCCTCAATTACTGAACTTGAATGGTTTAGATTTACAATAGCAAGAATAGACAATGAAACAGGAACACCAATCGTTATTTCAAGAACAGGTTATACTGGTGAATTAGGTTATGAAATATGGTGTCATCCTAAAGATGCTAGTGAAGTATGGGATAAAGTTTGGGCTGCAGGAAAAGAGTTTAAAATTACCCCATTAGGTTTAGAAGCTTTAGATATGGTTCGGATTGAATCTGGACTTATTTTTTATGGCTATGAATTTGACGACCAGACAGATCCTTTCGAAGCAGGAATTGGTTTTACCGTTCCACTTAAAACAAAAGAAGATGATTTCGTAGGTAAAGAAGAATTAATAAAAAGAAAAGCAAATCCACAAAAAAAACTAGTTGGACTAGAATTAGTTGGGCATGAACCCGCAGCTAATGGAAATTGTGTTCATATAGGTAGAGGACAAGTAGGTATTATAACTAGTGGAATGTTATCTCCAAAACTTGGAAAAAATATTGCACTTTGTAGAATTGATGTAAAATATTCAGAAATAGGAACTGAAGTTGAGATAGGTAAACTTGATGGTCATCAAAAAAGAATTGGAGCTAAAGTTATAGCTTTTCCTTTTTATGATCCAACAAAATCGAGAGTTAGGGCTTAAATGAAAAATACTAAAGCATTATTAGAATTTTGGGAAGAACAAATGAGACACTCTCATCGTTCAAGTAACTATTTTTTTAGAAAATCACCATCACACTATCATATGATGTTATTAGTTATGTCTGCACATAAGCAGGATCAAAAATTATCAGTTGAAGAACTTAAGACAAAATTATTTAAAACTTCAAGACCAAAATCTGCATTAATAATTAATGAAGCTTGTGAAAAAGGTTTTTTTTTTCTAGAAAAAACTTCTATTGATCAAAGAAAAAAAAACATTAAACCAACTTCAGATTTTGTTAAAGAGTTTGATGACTATATAATTACTTTGAAAAATTTAGTTCTGTAAATTTTATCCAACATTTTTCATAGCCGCAGCTATTCCAGCAATTGTGACTAACATTGCATCTATAAGAATTTTTTTATCTTTAACCTTTAATTTTTTTTTATAAATTTTTTTCATAATATCTGCCTGCAAAATGTTTAGTACTTCTGCATAAGTATTTCTTTTTCTAATAGAATCTCTGTATTCTTTTCTTTGCGCCAAAATGTAAGTTGGTATTATTTTTCTATTCAAATAGATTAGAGTTGATAATTGTTTTCTTAGATTTTCACCTGTTTTTTTTAGCTTGTTGTCGCCTAAACATTCTTCATAAAATTTTATTATTCTCTGATCTGTTTTTGCTAGAACCATGTCTAACATATCCATCATAGCATAAAAATATGGCCATTCTTTCAGCATGTTTTTCAAAATTTTTATATTTTTTTTTTTAATAGCATAATTTAATGCCTCATAAATTCCTAACCATGCAGGTAAAAGGAAACGAATTTGTGTCCAAGCAAAAACCCAAGGTATTGCTCTTAGACTTTTTACGTCTTTTGATTTGTTTCTTTTCGCAGGTCTTGAACCGATAGAAAGTTGCTCTAATAATTTTTGAGGTGTGATATTAAAATAATATTTTAAAAAATTTTTATTAAAAAAATTATTTCTATAAGCATAGGTAGAAACTTTGCTCATAACATTCATTAGTTCACGCCATTTTTTTTTTGGTTTAATAGGTGGTGCTAAAGTTGCTTCTAATACCGATCCAATATAGGTTCCAAGGCTGTACTCAGCTAATGATTCTGTTGCATATTTTTGTTGTATAATTTCGCCTTGTTCAGTTACGCGTGTCCTACCATTAACTGTACCTGGAGGTTGAGATAATAAAGCTTCATAAATCGGCCCTCCCCCTCTTCCAACCGAACCACCTCGTCCATGAAACAAAGTAAGTTCTACTTTATACTTATTAGATAATTCTTGTAACTTTTCTTGAGTACAATATTGAGCCCAGCTTGCAGCTAATTTTCCTGCGTCCTTACTTGAATCAGAATATCCAATCATGACCTCTTGTTTTTTTTTAAAATACTTTAAATACCAAGGTATTTTATAAATTTCCTGCATAACATGATGAGCATTTTCAAGATCACTTAAAGTTTCAAACAAAGGAACTGTTCTTAAACATGATTTCATACCAGCTTCTTTTTGCAAAACCAAAACCGATAAAATATCAGACGCTTTAGATGACATTGAAATAATATAAGCTCCTAAACATTCTCTTGGTAATTTCGAAATCATTTTAAATGTAGACCATGTTTCTTTGTCTTCTTTATCAAAAGAAATATCTTTTGATATTAAAGGTCTTTTTGATTTAAATTCCTTAGACAAAAATCTAATTTTTTCATTTTCAGACCATTTTTCAAAATCACCCAATCCCAAATGCTTACAAATACTTTTCATTAGTTTTGAGTGTCTTTTAGATTCTTGACGTATATCAAGACGAGCTAAGTTTAGACCAAAAGAGTATGTTCTTCTAAGTAAATCTAATACTGAACCATCAGCAATGGCTTTACATTTGACTTCACATAACGAGTTATAAACAACTATCAAAGGATTAATAATCTCACTAACAGATTGT
>Ga0315339_1001231_pt1 | contig 24083 bp, 19 predicted proteins | sample ASW17metaG_FD_204514 | JGI IMG/M metagenome (GOLD analysis project Ga0315339, IMG submission 204514) | Ammonia-oxidizing marine archaeal communities from Pacific Ocean, United States - ASW #17 | ecosystem: Environmental > Aquatic > Marine > Oceanic | place: USA: California | collected 2016-12-05
GATCGGCAAGAACAGTCTGAGCGAATACAAGCAAGCAGCAGCGGGTAAACAGATCGCTCACGCCGGGATCGCGACTCGCAATCGCCCCGACCAGCCAGTCGATCTGGCTCCTGTGTCCGTGACCGGCCTCCTCGGCAAGGGCATCGAACTGTGATCGCAGGTCGCGCACAACTCGACCGAGCAGTTCCGTGTCGCGGGGACCCAGTGAGGTCAGGTCGACTCGTTCCGTCATCACCGATGCCTCGAGAACCGGCGGCGGGAGTAGCCCTGAGGCGCTTGCGGTAGACTGCCGACTCTCGGGCAGCCGCCGGTCGGACGGAACCTCGGAGCCGTCAAGTCAGGACCATGTGTGGTATCGCAGGGATTATCCATTTCGACGGCAGGCCGGTCGACCCATGCCAGCTAGAGCGCATGCTCGCGGCAATGAGGTACCGGGGACCCGACGACAGCGGGGTCTTCGTGGATGGAAATGTGGGGCTCGGACATGTGCGCCTGAGCATCATCGACCTTTCGCGCGACGGCCGCCAGCCGATGAGCTCGGCGGACGGAGATCTCACGCTGTCGTACAACGGTGAGATCTACGACTACCTGGAGCTGAAGCAGGAGCTCGCGACGGAGTGCCGATTCCAGACGAAGACGGACACGGAGGTACTGCTCCATGCCTATCGGAAGTGGGGATTAGCCGCACTGCACCGTCTTAACGGCATGTTCGCGTTCGCAATCTACGATCGCCGCAACCGCGAGCTTCATCTGGTCAGGGATCGTTTCGGCATCAAGCCTCTCTACTACTACCGGACCGGCGAGACTCTGTTCTTCGCTTCGGAGCCCATAGCCATACTACGGATCCTCGACCAAGCGCCGCCCCCGGACGACCGGACAATCTACGACTTCCTGGTATACAACCGAACCAACCATACCGAACGGAGCTTCTTTGAAGGTCTCCGAAAGCTCCAGCACGGCCACTACCTGAGGATCTCCGGTGCGCAGGTAACGCAGCAGCCATGGTACCGCCTGCGGGAGCAGCTGAAGCCCGGGTTCCCGACCCCGGCCGAGCTCAAGGAGTCTCTCACCTCGTCGATCGAATTGCGGCTACGTAGCGATGTGTCTGTGGGGGCGTGCCTCAGCGGAGGGCTCGACTCCTCCAGCATCGTGGCGCTTGCGGCGGAAGAGCTTGGCACCTCGCTATCGACCTTCTCCGCTGCCTACGGTGAGGGTGACCACGGCGACGAGACCCGTTTCATCGAGGAGTTCAGGGGGCGCGTGCCCGAGATGCACTACACGCGCCCGACGTTCGACGATTTCTTCGCAGACCTCGACGACTTCGTGGAAGTGATGCAAGAGCCCGTTCCCGGCACCTCCGGATACGCCGAGTACAAAGTGCATGAGCTCGCTCATGGCCACACCACCGTGCTGCTGAATGGCCAGGGCGTTGACGAGATGCTCGCCGGTTATCTATACCTGGCCGGCTTCTACTACAAGGAGCTCTTCTGGGGCTTGCGATGGGGCAAGTTGGCGCGGGAGATGGTGCTCGACGTCGTCACCCACCGATCGCTGACAGGACCGATGGCTTTCGGCTACTTTCTGCTGCCGGCTCAGCTCAAGGACAGCGTGAGCCGCATGCAGCGTGGTTACCTGACGCCCGAGTTCGCGCGGGCGGGTTCTGGCGACGAGACGATCCTCGAGGAACTATACGGGGCCCCCTCTCTCAACGATGCACTCCTAGCCCATTTCGAGCGCAAGTTCGAACACCATCTGGTTTGGGGCGATCGAAGCTCGATGCGCTTCTCGCTCGAGCTTCGTTTCCCCTTTCTCGATCATCGGTTCGTCGAACGCGCCCTGTGTTTGAGCAACGAGCAGGTCCTGCGCAATGGGGTGACAAAGGTCATCCTGCGGGAGGCCATGGCCGGCGTCTTGCCAGAGGCCATCGTGGGGAGGCACGACAAGATCGGTTACGAGACACCCGAGGCCGAGTGGTTCCGTCAACCTGCGTTTGTCGAGTTCGCCATGGACATCCTCGGTTCCACACGATTCAAGGATCGCGGCTACGTGTCTGCGACGAGGGCGCGCAAGCAGTACGAGCGGCACCTGCGAGGCGACTCCGACCTTGCTACGGAGATCTGGAAGTGGATCCACCTCGAGCTCTGGTTCCGCAAGTTCCTCGACGGCTGACCGGATGACGGTTTCGGAGATTACTCCCCACCGGCGACGGTTAGCACGGTACCGGTAACGAACGCGCTCTCCGGTCCAGCCAGGAATAGCACCGCCTGGGCGATCTCCTCTGGTGTGGCCATACGGCCCACGGGGATCAGATCAACGCGCCGTCGCAGTTGCTCATCCGTTCGCGACGCCTGGAGGGCGGTGTCCGTGACCCCGGCGCGCACGGTGTTTACCAACACATTGTCACCCGCACCGATCTTCGCCAGCGACTTCGTGAGAGCCTCGAGCGCCGCTTTGGCCAGGCTGTATGTATAGCTGCCGGTCGACCCACCATAGCGAACGCCAATGCTGCTGATGTTCACGATACGACCGGATCCAGCTACGCCCATGACGGGCATGGCGCGCCGCGACAGCAAGAAGGGCGCCTTGGCGTTGACATTAAACACATCACCCCAGGACGTCTCGAGGTCCTCTCCGCGCGGCGAGAGGCCGGCATTGTTGACCAGGATGTCGATCCGCCCCTCCGACCAGGCAGTGAACTCGTCCCACAAGCGCGTCACCTCGAGATCGTCGCGGAAGTCGGCCCGCAAAACCACGGCCCGACCATCCTCAACGGCGAGTGCCTGCTCCTCAACGAGTCCCGAGCCGCACGAGTGTAGTGCTACCTGCGCCCCACCTTCCAGGAACCCGCGCGAAATCGCTCTTCCGATGCCACCGCTGGCGCCCGTAACCAAGACGATCTTGTCTTCGAATTGGCGTCCGCGGTCAACGATGTTGGGCATTGTAGTACTCGAGCCAATCGACGAAATGGCTCTTGCCCATGCGCGTACCGTCGACGTCACACTCCCGGCACGGTGAGAAGTCTCGGTCTCCCTCCGCCAACCCCAGGCGAGTGCGTTTGAGAAGCAGGCTGTTCCAGATATCCGCCACGCTTTTCTCGTTCAGATCGCCGAGAACGAGTTGCTTGCCCCAGTCATGTGGGCAGAGCAGGACCTTGCCGTCGTGATCGACCAGGAACTGGTAGAACGGATAGTGGCAGGGCCGCGTCAGCGGCTCATCAAGGGCACGAATCCCGAGCGCCTCCATCGTCAACGTTCCGGCGCGGTTCGACAGCGTGATCCCGTAGTGCTCTTCGGGTGGCAAATAGCGCTTTCGGAGAATGACGTTCGATTCGTCGATCCCCGCCTCGCGACGCATGGTCGAGAACGTCTCGATCTGCTCGGGGCCGTCGTACATGCTGATTGCAAGCACCGTGAGCCCCGCCTCGAAGAGCGCGACGACCTTGGCGGCGGTCAAAGTGTCGCCGTTGGTGACGATCTCTACCCGTGCCTGCGGGCAGCGCTCGCGGGTGGCGCGAAGAAGATCTTCGACGCGATGGTGGAGCAACGGCTCGCCGAAGGCCGAGAACAAGATCGTGCCGTCGAATCGCACCGCCCGAAGATCTTCCAGGATCTTCTCGTACAGCTCCAGCGTGATCTCCTCATCGACATTGGGGAAAACCTCTGGATCGACGCGCGGGCAAAACTCGCAGGTGCGATTGCACAGACCGGTGAGATTGAACTCGACAAGCGATAGCGGCGGGCAATCGAGCTGCTCATGATGGGCCTCGAGATGCGTGTTCAGCACCTCGCGCTTTCTCTTGATGTTCGGATCCGTGAAGCGTGTCGACATCTGTCGAGTCCCTCTTGTCTCCTCCGAGCGAACAAGGATAGCAACAAAGGCCCTGGCGGGCCGATTCGCTCGCACCGCCTAGCCAAGCGGCGTTCAGCCGGCGATTAGGGCGCCGGGGCTTGGGGGAGACGGCGCCGCCGCAGGTACGCGGTCCGGCTCCAAAGAGGCACGGCGCGCCTCCTTCTGGTCCCGGAAGTCACCTTCGAGCAGTGGATCAACCTCGATGATCGTCTTGAGGTGCCGTCGCTCGCGGCAGTGCTCCCAAGCTTCCTCGAACCGCTCGAGCGGCACCCGATGGCGCAGGAGATGCTCCAGATCGAGCTTTTCGAGCGATTCGACTGCAGCCCGAAAGTCCTCGGCGGTACTTCCCACGGACCCGACAACGGACTTGTCGTACGCAACCAGCGATTCGAACGTGAACTGGCGCCTGGCGTAGGGTAGGCCCAGCAGCAGTATGGTGACGCCCGCAGGCGTGTTTCTGAAAATGTCGTCCAGCACCTCCGCAATGCCGGTGGCTTCCACCACCAGATCGAACTGATCGAGATGACGTAGGTCGTCATCCACCTGAATTGAATAGCGCTGCTCGCCGAACGCCGCACGGCGCCTCGGATCTTGGTCGAAAGCTGTGACCTGGTGACCCTCGATCGCCAGCAGCTGTGCGCAGACATGGCCAATCGGTCCCGACCCGACCACTGCGCAGCGTGTCTCCGTTTCCCCGAGGTGGTGCCCGACACGACGCAGCCCCTTGTGCACTACGGCGATCGGCTCACAGAGGCAGGCCTTCAGAAGGCTGGTCGTACGTGGAATCCTGTGGACGAACCGCCCCGGCACCACGACAAACTCGGCGTAGGCTCCGTTCCGCCGCATGACGCCGAGCTCGGTTCGGCTCCCGCAGGCGATGAAGTTCCCGTGCAAACACGCCTCGCAGCTGCCACAGCTCTGAATGCACTCCGCCACGACCGGATCGCCGACGGACACATGCTCGACCCTGGTTCCCAACACGGCGACGCGCCCGGAGAACTCGTGGCCTGGAGTAATCGGGTACTGGGACATCCCGTCTTGGAAGTATCCGAGGGTGCCGTCGAGGATCTCCAGGTCCGTAGTGCATACGCCCTCGTAGGCAACCTGAATCAGGACCTCGCCGGGTCGCAGTTGCGGCATCTCGAGGTTCTTGAGAACTGCCCGGCCGGGGCCCTCGATGGACACTGCTCGATAGGTGCCAGTGAAGTACGCCGCCCGTCGCATTGCCGGGTCTTCCATCGCCCCCGGGTTCAACAAGCCAGCGATCGTGCCCCGCGTCTTGTTGTAGCGGTAGTTGACCACGTCTCGGAAGACTCGTAGAAGAGCCCCCTGCAGCGCGGCGGCAACCAGGTCCTGAAGGGTCCAGACAAACTCGCGGGCGATCTCGAACGGGATGCGCCGCGGCTGCATGAGACCGATCTGGCGCGCCGCGATCGCCTCGCGCTGAAACCGGCGCCGAACTTGATCCCACGACTCGCGGTGGATGTGGAAGATCGTAGCGTCCGGTGTATAGACAGCGTGGTAGTCGCGCTCCATCCAGTGCTTGGCCCACGCGATGTCTTCAATGCCCGACAAGGACTCATCGAAGCGATGCTCTTTCCAGAGATCGCGCCGAATCGCGGCGTTGGCGTTGTTGGTGAAGAAATCAGGCGCGCGCTGATCGCGGCGCTGGTCTCCGAACGTACGAACGTAATCGCGAAGCTCAGCGAACTTCGAATCGGGAGTGCCTCGCTGACGACCGTAGGCTACCGCCACGTTGTCGTCACGAAGCGGCTCGATGAGACTCCCCAGCCAATCGTCTGTGGTCGGCACGACGTGGGCGGAGACGATGACCAGATAACGACCGGTGGAGGCCTCGATCCCTAGGTTCAGTGAGTAGCCGAACGTAAAATCGTCGCTGCTGAGCTCCAGCAGCCGCACGCCCGCGTTCCGTGCAATCTCCGTGGTCCCGTCGTACGACCCGGAATCGACAACGATGATCTCGTAGTCGGTATAGCGCTGGTTGGAGATCGTCTCCAGCAGCGTCGGGAGAAACCGCTCCTCGTTGAACGCTCGAATGATGATCGAGGTTTCGGGCGTGTTGTCACCCATTCGACGCCTCGAGTACACGGAAGAGGTTTTCGATGGTCGTGGAGTGGACACGCTGCCACGCGGACGGGCTACTGTTGGCGTTGTGCGGAGCCAGCAGCACATTGCTCATCCGACGCAGCGGACTGTCCGACGGAAGCGGCTCTGCTTCGAAGACGTCGAGCGCCGCACCAGCGATGACGTTGTCCTGAAGCGCCGCGACGAGGTCACCCTCGACAACCAACGGGCCTCGGGCCGTGTTGATGAGCACGGACTCTCGTTTCATCTGCCCGAGCTCTCGAGCACCGATGAGGTTTCTGCTCGTAGCGTTCAGGTCACAGTTCAAGCTAACGAAGTCGGCCACTTCGAGCAATTGGACGAGCGGGACGCACTCTAGCCCATGCTCGTCGACCAGCAATCGCGACGGGGTGACGGGATCGGCGCCCAGGATTCGCATGCCAAAAGCCGAGGCCCTCCGAACGACCGCGCTACCGACATTCCCTACCCCGACGACACCCAGAACGCACTCACGAAGCGATCGGCCCTTCCGTTTCTTGGACCACGAGCCCGACTTAACGTCGGAGTCCATCCAGGGGAGCTGCCGAGCGAAACAGAGGGCGTATCCGAGGACCGAGTCGGCGACCGCGTCCGTGAACGCATCCGGCGTATTGCACACCTCTATGCCGAGCCTCGCGGCGGCCTCAAGGTCGATAGAGTCGATCCCCGTCCCCCATTTCGAGATCACGCGCATCGCCGTGGCTCGCTTCAACACTCGCTCGGTGAAGCGGTCGTCACCGCAGATCGCGCCGTGAATCCCGTCGACCAAGTCGACGAGGTCACTCTCTTCCAGTCGCTCGCTCACGTAGGGCACGACGAGCTCGGCGCCGCGCGCCTCCATCACGCCTCTGTAGTCCTCCAGGACCGGCTGCATGTACGGCGCCGAGACCAGGACGCGCCACTTCTTCATGAGGGTCCACGCGGGAGATAATCGCGCACCAGGGGATCTTCTCGGAGGAGAGTTTCGACCTCCCGGAGATCGTCCGGCGTGTCCACTGGATGGGTGTACTCGTCGATCGGAACGATCTGCACCCGGTGCCCGTGCTCAAGAAACCGCAGCATATCGATGGACTCGCTCTCCTCGAGCGGCGTCGCAGGCAGCCGGTGGAACAGATCCAGCGCCGCACGTCGGAACGGGATGACGCAAACTTGTTTGTGGGCCTCGACGTCGAGCAACTCGCCGCCACCGTTGTCGGGAATCGGTTGCCGGGAGAAGTACAACGCGCTCCCGTCGCGGGCGAACACCACCTTGATGGTGTTGGCGTCGAGCAACTCGGCTTCGGAGCGGATTCTCGAGGCCAAATTGACGCATTGGAGGGTAGGGTCCGATGCGAACGGAGCCACCGCCGAATCGATCATCGCCGGCGTCACCATCGGCTCATCCCCCTGAACCATGACGATGAAATCTGCATCCACCATCGCTGCCGCCTCCGCCACCCGGTCGCTGGCCCTGCGATGGTCGCCCGACGTCATGACGACGTTGCCCCCGAAACCCTCCACTACTTGACGAATCTCATCGTCGCAGGTGGCGACAAACACTCGCTCTGTCCCGCGCCCGAGCGACGACCGGTGAAAGACATGCTCGATCATCGGGGTGCCTAGGATCGGAGCAAGCGGCTTACCGGGAAAACGGGAGGACGCCATCCGGGCCGGAATAATGACCGCAGCGTTCAAAACGTTCTCTGAGTCGAGTGGAACCGACGATGCCTTACGGTCATTGTGGAGCCGCCTCGCTAGATGTTCCCGGCTGACGAACGAACAAATAGTTGTATGTCGACGAGAATGGACCGGTCTCGAACTCGGGTCCGTGCCTTCTCCATTCGAGCCGGAAGCCAACAGATGTCAATGCATCGCTGATCACGCTCACGGCATCCTCCTGAGCGGCATCGATCTCGATCGATACGGAGCGGAGTCGAGGCTCGCTCCGGAGATAATCGCAGACTCTAGGCCGTCGACGTCCACCTTCAGGTGATTCGGCACGTTGGTTCCGAACCGCTCGAGGTAGTCATCCAGCGAAAACCCGATGGCGCCGTGGGCAAGGTGCCCAGACCACGGCGAGGGCGATTCCGATGCCCGGAACTCGCTGAGCGCAGAGCCCGGATCGGTCGTCGGCGTGACCAAGAATCCGACCCCGGAGACATCGCTGACGGCGACTGGCATCGCAGACACGCGATCGGCCATGCGGTTTATCTCGATGTTCCGGTTAAGAACAAAGTAGTTCCACGCCGACGGCTCGAACGCCACGACGCGCGTTCCCCGCGCTGCAGCGTAAAGTGAGTAAAGGCCCACGTTCGCCCCCACATCCCACAACAGCTCGCCGGGCGCGAACGAATCGATCCACTCGATGGTCTCGGGCTCCTTGGTAAGCAACGTGTCTGCCCGCCAGACCGCTAAACTCGAAGGACCATAGAAGCTCAACGGCCCGTGATCGGTCTCGATCCGCTGGACAGGCGTCAGCCGCTCGCTCAGATCCGCACGTACGATCGTGCGCCGCCGAGACCCTAGAGGGGCAAGCGTCAAGTTCACGACGCGTTCGAAGAGGTTCAGCAACAGGGAGTAGAGCACGTTCTTACCGCCTCCCCTGGTCGGATCCAGCGCCAAGATCCTCAAGCAAGCTCACGAGATAATCAGTTACGTCGACCTTATCCGCAAGCAACTTGTCCCGTAGTCGCCCGTACCGCTCCCCGGCGGAAGAGTCGCTCGCAAGCTCGATTGCCTTCATGATCGCCTCCTCCTCATCGTCGATTCGATGGCTGACCCCGGAGGCCTCCCGCTCGGTGTCCGTCCCCGGGCGAATCGTGCTAACTCGAATGTTCGGCACTCCGAGCAACGCAGCCTCAGCCGCCATCGTGCTGCTGTCGCCAATGAACAGGGACGAGTATGCGATCAGGTCGTGGATTCGAGTTGGCGACGCCCGCATGCGGTACTTCTCCAGGTCCGGGGGAACTTTTCCCTCGGAGGTCAGGATTACCCGCCCCAGCTTCTCCAGCTCGTGCACGAGCCGGACGCGACCCGCCTCGGTGAAACCGCGATGTCCGACATCGTGCGCCGCGGCCCACGAGACGAATCGCACGATGAAGAATCGCTCGCCCTTGGCTATCCCGGCATCGGTCAGAGCTTCTGGGTCGGGCTGGAATCGCGACGGGTGCAGGTACGCCAGCTCGTGGTAACCAGGGTAGCGACGCTGCCTTGGACCGAGGTGCAATCGATACGCTTCGGGTGTGCAGATCAGGGTCGCAAACGGGCGCCATGCCATGCGTTCGAGCGTAGCGTGCTCGCTATCATCGAAGATCACGCAGGGCTTGCGCAGCAGCGCGGCGACGTGGGCCGAGCACATCGACAGCGCGACGAACACGTCGGGCCGAAAGCGCCTCGCCAACCGCCACAAGCGCCAGTCGCGCAGCAGCATCTCGCCGGCAAGGCCCACCAGACCCCTGCCCTGTCGACTGAGGCAGTCGTGCGGGATGCCATAGTGATCCAGGAGCTCGACTGTGACGTCCTTGTCGCGGCTCACCACCATGACCTCATGGCCGTGTTGCTGCAACTCCACGATGGCGTATCGGAACAGGTGGACATGCGCCGGATGGGCGATCTCGAAGACGAAGCGCATGGTTAATCGGTACCGAGTCGATGGCCGGTCGCGAGCGGGGGCCTTGGCTCCAGCTTCAGCTGAAGTACTTCAACAACAGCAGCTTGGGAACCAGACCCAGCCGCGCGGCAAGCCGAAGGGGTCTCTCCAGAATCTTGATTAGGGGGTAATAGGTTCCGTAGTCATGGAACGTCCGGAGGTCCGCGGTCATGATGCTATCGAACTCAGCATGCGACAGTCCCAGCTTCTTCACCGTGTACTCGATCAACTCCTCGTCGTACGGATACTCCTGGCTCTCGATCTCCTGCAGCGCTGCAGCGCGGTCCAGCTGGGCAGAGAGAATCAGTGCCGACTTCTCGATCTTGCGCTTGTCGATGCGGAACTTCTTCGGCAAGTAGTACGACTGAAAGAAGTGGGTATAGAAAGACTCATGGTGGTGACCGCCGTAGTAGGTCCAGCCCAGCTCGCTCTCCAGCACGCGATTGATCCGCGCGTGGTCATATGGGACGTAGTTGAGAATCGGAATCGTCTTGACGCGATGAACTAGCGAGTATCGAACGAAGTCGAAGAGTGTGAAATTCGGAACCGTTTTCAGGCGGCCGCGATCTCCGAACTGCCGTTGCACGCTGCGGATGTAGCGCCCATCCATATAGGTCCAGCCAATCGGCATCAGCCCTTCGGTTCGAAAAGAGTGTCCGTTGAGGATGTACTTCACGCCCTCGCGCCTCGCCGCCCGGTGCAGCGTTCCGAAGATCGCCACGTCGGTGGGAATATCAGCGTCAGACACGGACGCCTTCAGAAACGCCTTCTGAAGATCCTTGAACTCCTCGTAGTCGGCCACGTGCGTATAGAGGTCGACGTCGAGGGCTCTCGTCGCGTTGCGGATGTTGGTGACCGCGACCTCCGAGTTCCACCCGTTGTCGAAATGCACCGCTAGCGGACGCAAGCCGAGCTCCTTGGCCAGGTACAGCGTGTACGAGCTGTCCCGCCCCCCGCTTACGCCGACAATGCAGTCGTACTGGCGGCGCCGGCCGTCACGCCGGATCTGCTCGGCGAGTCGCTCGAGCCTGAGGCGTGCGGTCTCACCCTGCGGAAAGATTCGGTCGAGCTCGTCGAACGCGTAGCAGAAGTTGCACACGCCGGCCGCGTCGAAATGGATACCCGGGATCGTGGTGTCGCAGACACAGCGCGAGCAGATCGCCTTCGGGACGAGCCCGCTCACTGGAGTCTCGCGATTCGAGGGCTTCAACAACGCGACTCGCAGGGGAGTTACCGGAGGTGCCGGTTGTGTTCCATGTCAAACCACATGGCGAAGAGCATAAGCTGAACGCCGGTGACCGATGTGAACACGAACATCAAGCTGTTGAGCGGCGGCATGATCCCGGCATTGGCCCATGCGTAGACCATCCGCATGAACATCAAAGCACTGCATGTCTGCAGAAAGAATCCCATGCCGTAGAACAGCACCAGCGGATGAAAGTCGCGAATCACGTATTTGTGCAGCATCCTCCAAACGAACAGACGCAGCAACAAGAACGAGAGCTTGGGGATCATGCGGAACGGCCGGATACCCGACGTTTCGCCGATATTGTAGATAGGCAATACCGGAACATCCCGAACCCGGCGGTTGGACACGTTGAGGCGAACAAGCAGATCATTGGGCTGACCGTAACGCTTGTACATCGCGCTCCAATCGATGAGGTGAAGCGTATCGGCGTTGACTGCGGTATATCCGCACTGGCTGTCCGCGACGTGCCAATACCCCGACGCGATCTTGGTAAGCATGGACAGGCTCGAGTTGCCCAGATAGCGCCACTTGGGGATTCTCTGCCACGCGAGGCCAGTGAACAGCCGATTCCCCTTTGCATAGTCGACCTCGTCTGCGACGACGGGATCGAGTAGCTTCTCAAGGTCGTCCGGGTCCATCTGCGCGTCGCCGGCCATGACTACGGCGACGTCGATCTCGTGATCACGACACCACTCGTAGCCTGTAGCAATCGCACCGCCGACGCCCTGATTCTCCTCGTGGCAGAGAAGCACGATGCGCTCGGGAGCGTTGCGTTGATGGCTCTCGACGATCGACACCGTTTCGTCCTGGCTACCGTCGTCGATAACGATGATCCGGTCGACATAGTCAGGGATCGTGGTGATCACCCGTTCGATCAGCCGCTGCTCGTTGAGCGCGGGAATCACGACCCCGATTATCTTGTCGCGATACATGCGGCGCTCACGGCTTGCTGACACCCTCGCCATCAAGCACGACGACGCGATGGGTGTCGGTTCGACCCCAGGGAGGTCGTGAACCTGATTCCCGCAGGGTACCTCCGAGTGGTATTTCATCCCAGCGCTGCACAGGCAGGGTCAGAGCCGCAGCCCCGACCCTGAGCCTCTCGAGCTCGGCGCGCGTTTCATCCCGATCTTGGGCGCGGATCAGCGACCACGTCGGGCGAGTGTAGAGCATGAGTCCCTTGCGGCCCAGGTAGTAGACGAAGCGGTCATCGTCGAGCAGAAGACGCTCCCCTGGTTTCAGCCGCCCAGCAACGCTTTGCAGCGGCGCAATGTTGGCGTCGAACCAGGCGTCATGACGTAGACTGGCGGTCCGCCACTTCGAGGACACCGTGTGCACCGACCCGGCAGCTACGACGATCCCGAGCGTCAGAAAGACCGCGCGTATCGCCAACCTGCCGGTAGGCGCCGATCGCACCGACACATCATATGCGGCACAGGCAACGAGCGCGGTATTCAAGGCCGCGATCGGATACCAGTGCAGAACGTAGCGGTAGTTCGTCAGCAGCACCTCGGATAGCGGCGACGGGCCGAGCCAATCGAACGCGCCTAGGAATGGCAGGAAACCGAACCCGACCGTCAGGCTGGTAAACAGGACCCGGTGCGAGTGACGGGTCTCGCGGAGCCACGGCCATGCGATCAGTCCGGCAGCCGCGGACAGCAACCCGAGCACGCTCAGCCGGTACTGATCCAACGCCATGAACCAGCCGGTCCGCGTGAACACGCTTGTCCGCTGGACGGTCGCGTACTCCTGTTCGAGGGGCGCGGGATCTTCGTCGGCGAGGGATCCTTGCACCGCCAGGTTGCCGTCCGATTCGCCGAGAAGCCGCCCAGTCTCGACATACGAGTCGATATAGCGGACGCCGCCGAACAGCAGGCCGCAGGCTGCCACTAGCACAACCGACGTCCCGAGGCCTTTCCTTTGCAGCAAGCACGCGAGACTCCATGCAGCGACGATCGTGACCACGACCGGGCCTCCCAGCGTATGCCCGGCAAGCGCCGAGGCGGACAGCACGAACACTGTCGCGTAGGCAAGCCAACGGACCCTGGTACGACCGCCCATCGAGGACAACACCGCGATCAGCAGCATCAGCGGAATGATCCGGAACGCGTCGCGACCGAGAGAGTAACTGATGTGTTCCAGAGGAGATGCCAGCATGACCAGGACGATCGCCAACGCCGCCGCGCCTAGCTGACGCGCAGCCGCTGCACCGGCCGCAACCGCCAGCAACATGTAGATCACCGTAAGCTGAAACGGTGCTCCGAGAACCTGTGGGCCCGGGAATTCCAGAAACCCCGGGTGAAGGCTCATCAGCGCATGGCTGAGGAATGCCGGAAACATGAAGCCGTGGTAGTCGCCGCGGAACATGCCATCGAACGAGTCCGCCATCCCCGCCATGTTGGCTGCCCCCGGACTGCCCGCGAAGTACAGCGCTTCGCCCAGATAAACGAGCGCGTCGTGCGCGATCATCGTGGCGCTACCGTTGGCGATCAGCACGCCAGCGAGGACAAACATCACCGCGATCAGGCCCGCATACGCGGAATAAGCAAACCCACGCCCACGGGAGAGACGATGTGTCCTTCGGTAGGCACGCGCCAGATATCTCAGCGCGGTTCGGCCTCGCATCGCCAACACGGCGAACGCTACACCCACGGGTGGAAGGAGGAAGAACCATCGAGACGAGCCCGGCAGCGCGACGCCCAACAGCATGACCCACGCTCCGACTGCGAACGGAGCCATGGCAAAACCAGTAAGAAACCTGGCGGCCCGGGGACCCGGAAGCATCCGCGGCGACAGCAGTCCGACGACTCCGAGCGCCATCGACACCATCAGAAGTTGCAGGATGTATGCTGATGTCAGGGTGCGGCGCATCTTCGTAGCAACCCTGCACGGCTCGCAGGCCTCGACGGTCACGGTGTCCAACCGGTACGCGAAGGCTTCGCTCGCGTGGAACAGTAACTCGAACGTCTCGACACCGCTGAAGGTGAAATCGTTGAAGCCACCACGCGGCGCACGCGTCGCATACGGGGCGTCGTGGCCCAACCGCGAGCGCAAGCTCACGCTGCCAACCAAGGATCTGCCGCGCACCGTTACCGTGTATGTGGCGTCCGGTGAGAGATTCCGGTAAACAAAGTAGATCCCGGCGGGGGCGGAACCATCGCGCATGATCTCGATGCCCTGTCCTGCCCGGCCTACTTCGGGTGATTGGTAGGCCGATAACTCGGGCGCCACTCCGGCGCCAGCCACTCGGCTCACCATACGCTCCTCGGCGATCGATAGTGGTGTGCCGCCTAGCTCCGGCGTACTCGCAGCGACACACCCCTGGGCCAGGAGAACCGCCGTCAGTCCGGTCGCGCTGACTATCGCTGCGCGACGGCCGCCGACGGCGTAATCGGACCTACGAGAACGGATCATTGTTTGGATCGCGTCGGTGAACATTGGTGATCGCGTATGAGAGGAACGGGGTCAACCCTATCGTTGGTCGGCGGCCGATCCATCCTGCGCGCGCCTTCGGGCATCCATCTCGAGGAGCAGCGGCGGCGTCCAGGAGAGCAGGAGCGTGGAGGCCAGCCGAGCAACGGTAGTGAAGCGTTCGTACAGCGGATAGTAAGAAGGGTAGTCTCTGAAACCCCGGTTCGGGCGTTCCAGAAGCTCATCGAACTCTTCCCTCGACAGCCGGAGTTTCTTTACGACGTATTCGACGTCCGCCTCCAGACGGTCCGGCGGCTGCGGCGGCTCCAACAGCTCCGACAGCGCTGCCTCTCGCGTCATCTCGCCACTCCGCACCAACGCGGCGTGGGTGATCTTACGCTTGTCGATGTCGAATTTGACCGGCAGCCAGTACGAATACACGAACCGCGTGTAAATGTTCTCGTAGTGGTGCCCGCCGTAGTACTCCCATCCGAGCTCACGAGAGAGCAGCCGCTGAGCTTCGACCTTGCTGTAGTCCACGTAGTTCAGCGGCCGCTCCCAGCCGATTCGACTAACAGCGCGTCGCCAGACGAAGTGCGACAACGTCATGTACGGATAGGATCGCAACGGCTTGGTTCCGAACCGACGTTGGATGTGTCGGATCATCCGGGCGTCGCCGTACGTCCATTCTGACGGCATCTTGCCCTCTGTCCGGAAGCTCCCGCCGGTGATCACCCAGCGCACCCCTTCGGCTTTGGCAATCCGATCCAGTGCCGCGATGATGCCTTCGTCGGTGGGTGTGTCAGCCCACGGGAGCGAAGACCTCAGGTACGCGACCTGGAGATCTCTGAACTCCTCCCAGTCAACAACATAGGTCTGCAGATCGACATCCAGCTGGGTGAGGACCTTGCGGATGTTGCTAACCGAGATCTCCGAGCACCAGCCGTTGTCGAAATGCACGGCAAGCGGGCGAAGTCCCAGCTCACGTGCGAGGTAGAGCGAGTACGTGCTGTCAGTGCCGCCGCTAATGCCAACGATGCAGTCGTAGCGTCGCCCCGCGCCGGACCGCTTGATTGTCGCCACGAGCTCGTCGAGACGGCCACGGCCCTCCGGTCCCGTAGGCCATGCCTGCTCCATCGCATCGTGGAGGTGGCAATAGCTGCAAACGCCCGCATCGTCGAACACCGCTCCTGGCACCGTGCGGTCCACTACACAGCGCAAGCACACGGCGTCGCCGCTGCTCATGAGATCGAACCGCCTGAATTTCTGCACCCGGCGGCGCCGAAGGCTGAGTCCAATTCGGGCGAGGTAGGGTAGTTAATCAACACTGCGCGTCTGCGCCCGTAGAAAACGAACAGGCTGCCAGCGGCGACGGCTGTAGCGTCGGCCTTTTCTACGACGGTCACCATGTCATCGAGAGTACCCGCGCCGCCGCAGGCGATGACCGGCACAGAGACGGCCGCCGCCACGTCGGAGACAAGCTCGAGCTCATAACCGCTGGTCGTGCCATCTCGGTCGATCGAGGTCAGCAGAATCTCTCCCGCCCCCAACGTTTCGGCACGCCGCGCCAGCGAAACGGGGTCCTGCCTCACACGCTGCCGGCCGGAACGCGTCAGCGCTTCATAGCCGCTTCGGCCCCAGCGCCGCCGCCGAGCGTCGATCGAGACAATGACCGCCTGGCTACCGAATCGATCGGCGGCGCGCTCGATCAGGTCAGGCTGATCAACGGCGGCTGTGTTGATCACCAGCTTCTCGGCGCCCGCGTGAATGATCTCCCGCATCTGCTCGATAGTGCTGACGCCGCCTCCGACCGCAAACGGCATGTAGCACTCGTCTGCAATCTTCTGAATCACGTCCAGCTTGGGAATGCGGCGCTGGCGCGTCGCGCTGATATCCAAGAAGACGAGCTCATCGACCTCTTTCTCGTTGAATATCTTCACAGCGTTGATCGGATCGCCAACATACTGGTGGCGTCTGAACTTGACGCCCTTTACGAGGCCGTCGCCACGCAGCAGAAGAACCGGGATCACCCGCGGCCGCATGGGGTTCACAGCGATGTGGCGAAGCGCCGGACGATCTCGAAACCGCGCCGATGGCTCTTCTCAGGGTGGAACTGGATGCCGCACACGCTGCCACACTGGACCACGGCGGGATATTCGTAGCCGTAATGGGTCGTAGCGACGATGTCCTGGGGATCGGCGCAGTCGAGATGGTACGAATGCGCGAAGTAAAAGCGCTGATCGGGATCCACACCGCCGAGCAGCTGCGTGTCACGCTTTACGTCAATCGTGTTCCATCCGAAATTCGGCACTCGGCGACTGCCGTCAATGCCGCTGAAGTCAAAGCGGCGGACGTGCGAATCGATCCAGCCGAGGCCTCTCGCTCCCCCCTCGTCACTGGCCTTGGCAAACAGATGCATACCGAGGCAAATCCCCAAGACGGGTATCCCCGCCTCGTGAACACAGCGGTCCAATGTCGGTATGAGATCAAGCTCGCGCAAGTGTTGCATACCGGCACCGAAAGCGCCTACGCCGGGAATGATGATCTTCGACGCGTTCTCTAGGTCCGCGGCGCTCGACGAGGCCGCGACCGCGACACCTACCTTCCCGAGCTTATGAACGATGGACCGGACGTTGCCCATTCCGTAGTCAATGACGATGACGATCGCGGTCCTCCGCGTTAGAGGCACAGCGCGAACGCGCCAGCCCTCCGGTACCCGGGCCGTACAGAGACGCACCCAGGCTCAGCGGGAGCTTAGCAGCCCGATGAACCCTGGAACGATACGCTCGAAGTAGCAATGCGCGTGCTCGAACTCCACCTACGAGCAAGCCCCGCGAGGCGGGAGCCTCAATGGCGACCATGCTACCTTTTCGGGGGCTGGGCGGCTTCGCCCATTACCCGGCGCCGTTCGCGTGGCCGCGTACCCCGACGCATCCCGTCCACGAACCCGATCGACCATGTGCGGAATCGCAGGTCTCCATAGCCTTCGCCAGGAGCCCATACCGGGCCTGCCCGGCGCACTAGGCCTGATGAATGAGCTGCTGGCCCACCGCGGACCCGACGATCAGGGCGTTTGGCAAAGTGAGGATCGCGCCACCGGCCTCGCGCACCGTCGCCTGACGATCATTGATCTCTCCGACACCGGTCACCAGCCGATGGTCGGCGAGGATGGCAACGTTCTCACCTACAACGGCGAGATCTACAATTACTTGGAGCTGCGCGAAGCGCTGGGCGACTCATGGAGGTTCCGGTCAACCTCCGACACCGAGACAATCCTCGCCGCGTACGCCCGCTACGGGGCGAGCTGCGTAGACCATCTGCGCGGCATGTTCGCCTTCGCGCTGTGGGACGGCGCGAGGCTGTTCTGCGCCCGCGATCGCTTCGGCATCAAGCCCTTCTACTACGCGGTCGTGGGAGACACCTTCATCTTCGCCTCCGAGGTCAAGGCGCTGGTGCCGTTCCTGGAATCAGTCGACACGGACCCGGAGGCGTTCGCCGAGTATCTGACGTTCCAGTACCCGATCGGCGAGCACACCCTGTTCAAGGGCGTCCAGCAACTCATGCCTGGCCACTGTCTGAGCGTCGAGCGTGGCGAGGTGCGTGTGCATCCCTACTGGGACGTCGACTATAAGATCGACTGGGATCACGGTCACGACTATTTCCAGAAGCGACTGCGTGAGCTCATTGAAGACTCGGTGGAGCTCCATCTGCGCAGTGACGTTCCGGTGGGCAGTTATCTCAGCGGCGGAATCGACTCGAGCCTGGTCGCCACCCTCGCGCGAGGCTACAGCGATGGAAACCGGCTCGCCTTTCATGGCAAGTTCACGGACCACCCCGGCTACGACGAGAGCGGCTACGCCGAGACGGCGGCAGCAGCGTGTGACAGCGACCTGAAGCAGCTCGAGATCACCGCGGACGACTTCGTCGAGCATATCGGCAACGTGATCTACCAACTCGACTACCCAGTGGCGGGGCCTGGGTCGTTTCCGCAGTACATGGTGTCTGGTCTGGCAAGCAAGCACGTGAAGGTGGTGCTCGGCGGGCAAGGCGGCGACGAGATCTTCGGTGGATACGCACGCTACCTGATCGCCTACTTCGAGCAGTGCATCAAGGCGGCCGTCGACGGAACTTACAAGGACGGCAATTTCGTGGTGACTGCCGAGTCGATCATCCCGAACCTCGGTGTGCTGCGCGAGTACAAGCCGCTTATTCGGAAGTTCTGGCAGGAGGGATTGTTCGACGATCTCGACTCCAGGTACTTCCGCTTGATCAACCGCTCCACCCAGCTACACGACGAGATCGAATGGGACGAGCTGGGCGACCACGGCGTCTTTGAACGGTTCCAGGCGATCTTCAACAATCGCAATAACGTGCGGAAGGAAGCGTACTTCGACAGCATGACCCACTTCGACTTCAAGTGTCTGCTACCGGCGCTGTTACATGTCGAGGACCGCGTCAGCATGGCGCATGGGCTGGAGTCGAGGGTGCCGCTTCTGGACCACCCGCTGATCGAGTTCATGGCAACGGTGCCGGCCGACGTCAAGTTCAAGGACGGTCGCATGAAGCATCTGTTGAAGAGCGCCTCTGCGGACGTGCTCCCGGACAGCATCCTGAACCGTCGTGACAAGATGGGGTTCCCGGTGCCGCTCAAGGAATGGTCGGAGGGCGATCTGGCGCCGTTTGTCGACGACATGCTCCGCACCGACAAGTTCCGCAACCGACCGTTCATCAACGGCTTGGCTGTCGAGCGCGGGCTCACCTCGGCATCGCGTTTTAGCCGCAAACTCTGGGGGCTGCTCTCCATCGAACTCTGGTACCAGGCCTTCCACGATCGTGCCCATGAGTATCGGGCCCGGCTCGAACGTGCGAGGGACGCGTCGCACCCAGGTGCTCCGGCTCAGGGATAATCAGAGCATCCCCCGTCGTACCCGGGGCAACTCAGCTAGCACGCAACGGAGAAAACGCGGCATGAGAGTCTTCATCACCGGCGGAGCCGGGTTTATCGGCTCGCACCTCGCCGACACGCTCCTGGCCCGCGGCGACGAGGTCCTGGTTGTCGACAACTTCAGCACCGGCCGGCGCGACAACCTGCAACCCAACGAGCATCTCGAGCTCGTTGAAGGTGACATAGCGGACAGGGACCTGATGCTGTCGCTGGTAGCCGATTTCGCGCCGGAGGTCATTGTCCACGCAGCAGCGAGTTACAAGGACCCCACAGCGTGGCACTCGGATGCTTTGACCAACGTCGTGGGTACGGCAAACGTAGTGCAGGCGGCGTCAGAGGCCGGGTGTCGGCGGTTGATCTACTTCCAGACAGCCCTGTGCTACGGAGTATTGCCGCTCGAACAACCGATCACGCTCGAGCACCCGCTACGCCCTGAAGACAGCAGCTATGCGATCAGCAAGACTGCTGGCGAGCAGCTCATCGGGCTCTCCGGGCTCGATTTCGTCAGCTTCCGCCTCGCCAACGCGTATGGCCCCCGGAACATGAGCGGGCCGCTTCCGACCTTCTATCACCGTCTCAACAACGCCAAGCCTTGCTTCGTCATGGACACGCGACGCGACTTCATCTACATCGACGATCTGGTCGAGTGCGTCATGCCGGCCATCGATGGGCGCGGGCAGGGCTGCTTCCACATCTCCTCCGGGAGCGACTATTCGATCCAGGAGCTGTTCGACGCTGTGGTGGCCACCATCGGCATCGAGCTCGATGAGCCGGTCGAAGTTCGGCCGCGGAGCGCCGACGACGCCTACACGATCCTGCTCGATCCAGCGCGCACCGAGCAGGAGTTCGGGTGGGCGGTATCGACCCAACTTCCCGAGGGTGTACAGAAAGCGATCGCCTACTACGAGCAATACGGAATCTCGGAGACCTACACGCACCTCAAGGGCGTCGCGGAGTAGCGCTTCGGTGGTGGAATCGTTTCGCGACCGTCGAGTGCTGGTCGTAGGAGGCGCCGGGTTCGTCGGCAGCAATCTGTGTCACGAGCTGCTCACTCACGGTCCGGCGGAGGTGCTGGTAATCGACAACCTCTTGTCCGCCGAACGGAACAACCTGCCCGAAGCCGATGCGGTCACCTTCATCGAAGGCTCGATCACCGACGATAGGCTCCTCGAGCGCATTCCCGACGAGATCGACTACGCGTTCCACCTCGCCACCTACCACGGGAACCAGAGCTCGATACATGACCCGCTCGCCGACCACGAGCACAACACGTTCACATCGCTGAAGCTCTTCCACCGACTCCAGGCACTCCCGACGCTGCGCAAGGTGGTCTATGCATCCGCAGGTTGCACCGTGGCCGCAAAGACCTCAGACGCCCCGAACGCGACCGCCGAGGACGAGGTCGTGTCGCTCTACCTGGACAGCCCGTACCAGATCTCCAAGGTCATCGGGGAGCTCTACGGAAATTACTTCTTCATGCACTCGGGATTGCCGGTAGTGAAGGCTCGCTTCCAGAACGTCTATGGGCCACGGGAGATCCTCGGTGCCGGTCGCTGGCGTGGCACGCCGGCGACGATCTGGCGCAACGTAGTTCCGACGTTCATCTACAAGGCGCTGCACGGCGAAGCGTTGCCAATACACGGGGACGGCAGCGCCACGCGTGACTTCATCCACGTCGACGACATCGTCCAGGGTCTGCTCGTGTGCGCGGCCAGGGGCGAGCCGGGAGGCGTCTACAATCTGGCCTCCGGCATCGAGACCTCGATCTCAGACCTGGCGAGGACGATCAATCGGCTGACGGACAACCAGACGGATTTGCAGCTCGACCGCGCACGGGAGTGGGATCGGTCGCACCGCCGCTATGGGGCTACCGAGAAGAGCGCCACTCAGTTAGGGTTCCGTGCTGATATCGGACTGGAAGACGGAATCGCCGGCACCGTCGAGTGGACGCGATCCAACCTCGATCGCATCAAGCACACTATGGCGCGCCACGCTGCCCACTTGGCATCGTGAGGGCTGTTCGATCGGCGCCGTTCCACCGCACGAGCAGAGGCTAGGCGAACCTGGATTCGACCGTGTGGACGCAGATCCCACGCTCTCTACGGTCAAGCGCGTCCCGAGGCTCGACGATGAAGTGCACCGAGCGATCGCGCACGTCGTAGGGAGCGGGCTCGACGCCATCGAGCTTCAGGGCTCCCTTGTAGATCCCCGCGCTGGCCACGTAGGACCCGCGTCCGAGAGGTAGGGCATCGCCCTCGAAGAGGAAACTGCCTTCACCCGGCTCGATCCGGCCGCGCCCGGCCTCGGTCGCATCGGCGAACCAATGCGTTGCGCACTGCCCGTTAGGCAGGTAGACGGCGAGCGCGAAGAACGGGTTATCGATCGGCCTACGCGCCTTGTAGTCGATGGCAACACGGAACGGCTCCCGCACGAAGAGAACGCGGGTTTCCTCTCGAGGCTCTCCTGTAAAGAGACGCACGCGCTCGATCGTAATGCCCCCGGAGCCATAGCGATCAACGGAGTGGAGGGCATGCGAGGCTCCGTCTTCCTTTGCGCCACCTCCTCCCGCCCCCCCTGCTGACTGCTGTACTTCGATTGGCGGCAGCGTCAACTCCGTGACGAGCGGCGAACCCGCCCCTGTCGCCAATACGCCGACCGACGCATAGCCTTCGGCAACGGCGTCGTGTGCCTCGACAACAACGGAAGACTCGCAGCTCGCCTCGACGCTCAGTGTCAGTGGGCTGTTCTCGTGCAGGTATGGACGCGGAATAGCCAGCTGGAATGGAGCGTAGCTGTGCCGCTCCTCGCTCAACACCAGCGGCCGGTGGGTGCCCGCCGCGCCGCCACTGCTCTTGCCCCAATTCGACAGCTTCCTGTTATCGATCAGAAAATCTCTTTGCCCGAGATCGTTGTCCATCGGGCCTCCGACGTCGATGCTTGCCATGGGCTTGTCGCCGGATCTCAGCTCGATTCCATAGATCTTGTTGTCTCCGGAGCCGGACTCCGTACGGAACCGACACAGCTGATGCCAGTACAGCTGGTCGGTGTCACGTATCGCCTGCGCCTCGCGCTTGCCGATGCGCAGGTCGCGAGCCAGGATCCGAACCTCCTCCTCAGCGCGCACGTGCGCTGCGTACGACTGCAGTACGTCTAATGGATCGCCGACCTGATGAACACGGCCCCTCAAAATCCACACGACCTGCGTGCACAGCTTCTGGATCGCCACCATGTCATGGCTAACGAAGAGGACGGTCGCTCCCGTTTGCTCGGTCAGGTCGCGCATGCGCTCGACGCACTTGCCGGCAAAGTACGCGTCGCCTGCGCTCAACACCTCATCGATGATCAGGATCTCAGGATCCATCACCGTGGCAGTAGCGAATCCCAGTCGCGCATACATCCCCTGTGAATACGTCTTGACGGGCTGTTCGATGAAATCCTCGAGCTCCGAGAACTCGATTACCTGCTCTTCAGCATCGCGGATGTACTGCGAAGAAAACCCCTGGTACGCGAGCGACGCCCGAATATTCTCGCGACCGGTGAACTCCGGGTGGAACCCGGTTCCGAGCTCGATCAACGCCTGAATGCGGCCGTTGACCTCGAGCGATCCAGCCGTGGGCTCAATGTTGCCCAGGATGATCTTCAGCAGCGTGCTCTTTCCGGCGCCGTTCGGGCCGATCACACCGATGCGTTCGCCTGCTGGTATGTCCAGGCTGACGTCACGCAGCGCCCAAAACTCACGCGGATCGATGGTTTTCCAGAACGCTAGCCGCTCCAGCCCCAATGCAGAGAGCACGCGATCTGCGGAGCTGTCGAAGAGAGGGTACATCTTGGCGACTTCACGTAGCCGGATCGCCGGGCTAGACATGGTCCGAGAAGGTCGTCTTGAGGCGTGTGAACAGACGGTGCCCCAGCGAGAAGACGATCACGCTGACCACCAGCAATACCGGAAAGGTCTGCGTCGGGAAGACACCCTCCAGCAGAACACTCTGATACGAGATGATGATGTGGAACAGCGGGTTCATGGCCATCAAAGGCCGCAGTTGAGACGGGACCATATCCACGGTGTACTGGATCGGACTGATTAACATCAGCGCCAAAATGACGATGGGTATAAAGGTCTGAAGATCCCGAAAGAACACGTTGAGCGTGGACAGAATCCACATCAGCCCGCAGGTCAGCAGAATCTGACAGATCCAGATCGGCACGATCAACAGCACCCACGGTGTGAGCTTGCCGAGGGCGGCACTCGCCGCTACCAATAGCACCATGCCGACGACCTGAGTGCTCTGCGCCACCAGCACCGCTTTTACCGGGATCAGGTCGATGGGAAACATCGTGTTCCGGATCAGCGACGCGTTCGCGACCACCGACGGCACTCCGCTCCCGAGGCCCTCGCTGAAGCCCAGAAACGGGATCAAACCGCAGAAGATCAGAAAGATGTACTCCGTGGAGCTGAACTGTGGCAGGCGGACGCGAAGAATCACCACGTACACGATCGCGTACACGCCCAGCAGCAGAACCGGATAGAGAACGAGCCACGCAAGTCCGAGTGTTGAGCCCGCGTACCTGCCACGGATGTCCCGGTAGACGGTCTGAGAGAGGATCTCGCGGAACCGGTAGAACAGCAGGTACGGCTCAGTCCAGAACTTCATGCCAGCGTGGGTTGCGGGGAAACCACCCTTGCGGGCCAGAGTGGTCCGAGGGCCGCCAAGGAACGGACGCAGGATGGCAAGTTTCTCGACGTTGGGGCGCCGAGATTGGATGCTAGCACGGTGACACTAGACGACATGCTGCGGAAGCTCGCCGGTCAAGATGTCGACGATTCTGGCGGCTGCGGTGCCATCGCCGTAAGAAGGCTTCTCAGTAGGCTCGTTGCC
>Ga0315339_1001232_pt1 | contig 24076 bp, 21 predicted proteins | sample ASW17metaG_FD_204514 | JGI IMG/M metagenome (GOLD analysis project Ga0315339, IMG submission 204514) | Ammonia-oxidizing marine archaeal communities from Pacific Ocean, United States - ASW #17 | ecosystem: Environmental > Aquatic > Marine > Oceanic | place: USA: California | collected 2016-12-05
TCTGTGACGAGATATGATAAGAACGATTGTCGTCCGTAGACGTCATCGTCAGTTTTACATCAGCTCCAACTTCCTGGCGAACAATTTCGGCCAATTCGCTGACCGGTTGATTTTCATAGCCAGCGTTGTAAACCTGGCCTCCTATAGTATCCAACGGTGAACGAAGTATGGCTAAATAACTCTCAGCCATATCCTCTATATGAATGTTTGGGCGGAGTTGCGTTCCTCCAAAAACCGTGATTTCTCGCTTGTGGTAAGCGAGATTAGTCAGGATGTTCACGACCACATCCAATCGTTGTCTAGGTGAGTACCCACACACTGTGGCAGGTCGTATCGTAACCGTAGCGAAATCCGGAGACTGATACTCGAGAAGAATTTGTTCACAGTCTGCCTTATATCTAGAATAATCCGTGAGTGGCTCTAGAGTCATAGTTTCATCCACGTTCGTTTCTTGTTTGACGCCGTAGACACTTGAAGAAGACGCGTAAACAAATCTACTAATACCGGCATTTCGGCTAGTTTCTACCAGTGGTCGAAACGCGTCTAAGTTGATTGAACGTCCAAGAGTTGGATTCAACTCAAAACTGGGATCGTTCGAAATACATGCCAAGTGGATAACAATGTCATGACCAGGCACAATCGTTCGCAATAGATCTAAGTTACGAATATCGCCTTTTATGGCTGTCAATCTAGAGTCTTTGGGTAAGGCTTGTTCGCCATAAATCATCAAATCTAATACCGTTACCTCGTATCCCTCACTCAGCAACCGAGGAACCAGAACCGCACCGACATAACCAGCACCGCCAGTAACAAAAACTTTTTCAGACTTCATTCGATATTAACCCCCGATATTCGACAAAGTCCCTAATCTGTTTCAACTGAATCGGAACATTTCCAACCGTCTGTACTGCGATAGCTGATGCACAACAACCGAGTGCTGATGCTTCCATTAGATTCAGCCCACAACTGATACCCATAGACACTGCCGCCAGCAGTGAGTCACCAGCCCCTGCTACATCTACGGGATTTACTGTCAAAGCCGGGAAATACTGCCTATGAAGGAAATCATTATTCAATTCTTTATCGTATGCGATAAAACCCTCAGCGCCAAGCTTTAGAATAAGGTTTCGAGATTCTGTATTTTCAATAAGTAGATTAGCAATGTATTCGACCCCGTCATGCTGATTACCCATTGCGATGCGGGCTTCTCGTTCGGTCGGACACAAAAGTTTAAATCTCTTAAATTTGGATACATTTCCAATCTGACTACTACACTGTAGATCGCCAAACAACAACAAACCCTGCTTATCAACCAGGTCTCCCAGCAGCTTAAGAATATTGGGGGTAATCAAACCATAAACAAAGTCACTTACAACGATAGCGCTTATACTGGAACTTAACTCAACAATAGTGTCTAAAACTTGAGCCTCAATGTCTTTCGAAATAAGATGTTCTTTTAACCGACTCACTCTGAACAACTTCTGATTTTCCACGAGATATCTGATTTTAGATGTCGTTGGCCGTGAGCTGTCTTTATATAAAATAGGTTGTACGCCCACACCAACTAATTGACTCTTTACCATCTCTCCGTATTCGTCTTCGCCCGTTACCGACAAATAACTGCAGTTTGCACCCAAACTTGCTACATGTGCTGCCACAATAGCTGCACCGCCAATATAATCTCTGGATTCCAACTCCTTAACAACAACAACTGGCGCCTCATTGCTCAAACCGACTGGATCACACGCCACATATCGATCTACAATTGTGTCTCCTAAAACGAGAATATGTGTTCTAGTTAAATACTCAAGTTTAACTATGATTTTCTCGAGGTTAATTTGGTTGTCTGTCAATATTTTCTGAAATTTCTGCCATCGTTCCAATTCAAGCTCGTTCTGTGTTCCATGTAGTAGATCTGCAGTCGAGTATCGAGTTTCCCCAGCAGCGTAGACTACATCGATACCTTGTTCTTTAGCTTGGTTTACAGCTTTTATCAATCTTGGTGGGCAGTTCGTTTCAAATTCCTTTCCTAGGACCAGCGCCGCTGGCTGAAGTAGTTTTACGAGATCTTGTAGCGATCCATCATCTAAAATGATTACCTGATCAATAATATCGAGTGTGGCGAGCGATTCGGCCCGATCTAATTCAGAAAATACTTGATCCCGTACAGCAAGTGGCATCTGAGTATTTCCTTCCAACGCAACTATCAGCTGTACTCCGTACAAAGCAGCATACTGAAAATAGCGAATATGCCCGGGGTGAATCGAGTTAAAGTGACCAAAACATAGCGCTACCGCACCGGATAACCGCCATGTATCGGTTGATCGAATATTACTGAAACATACCACTTTTGGATTCATATGGTCCTACCCATTCTGGGCCCGCACCAATTGATCATGAATCGGATTGAGTTGGTAAGCTTGATCCCAATCATCCATGACTGACCAATGACTATCTGCACAACAATCGTTCTGCGCCTCTAAAAGCGATTCGATTTGACCAATGTCTCGATGGATCCCCCGATTCTCCCAAGTAGCGATTCTCCGAAGGAATTCTGGTATGACTTGCGTACTAAAGTCATCTACAGTTTTCTGCTCTACTATCCACTCCATTATTTCAGAGCCAAACATGTAGATGGCTCCATTTGCAAGATTTCCTGGTGGCTGGGTAACCTTTTCATGAAACCTCGTCACAATCCCTTTACTGTCGACCTCCACAATGCCGCATGAGGAAGGCATTGGTGTGCGAAAAGTCATCATCGTCATTGCTGTCCCTGCAGGTTTAAGCGACCTGTGATATTCCAGAAACTCTTCAAACCTACACTGACACCAATTGTCAGCATGGATAAGCAACACTGTAGATCCTCTAAAATAATCTATATTCTCTCTCAACGTGCCCGCGGTCCCCAGCAGATTTTCTTCATAACCACTCGTTACCCACGATCTAAATTGTTCTCGATCTAAAAAAGATTGAACTAACTCTCGATGATGATGAAGATTTACCAAAACATTTCGGATGCCGCTTCTATAAAGTGTGGTAAGCCAGTGCTCCAATAGTGGCCTGCCTCTAATTGGTACTAAGCACTTCGGACAGTTATCTGTTAAGGGGCGTAGTCTTGTACCGAGACCAGCCGCTAATAACAATGCTCGTATTTTCTTCACTAAACCTGATCGTCACCTAAGTACCGAAACCACTCTTTCGTCGCGTTACGAATTGTTTCAGGCGTCCAAATTGGTGCGTGCTGCCAGTAATCAATTTGCTTGAGAAGCGATTTGACACCGTCCTCAATCGTAATTTTTGCCTGCCAGTTCAACTCAAGTCGAATTCGTTCCGTATCTGCGAAAGTACAATCTGGCTCACCCGGTCGTTTAGGGATATGAACTTTGTCTCCACCCAGCAACTGAACTAATGTATTGACCGAAGTCGTTGCACCACTCCCAACATTATAAACTCTTCCGACATAACCCGCTTTAGCTGCGGTTAATAGGGCATCAACAACATCTGTAACATAAGTAAAATCTCTAGTCTGTCGACCATCTCCAACAACAGTAAACGGCACCCCAGCTAGTTTCTGTGCGAGAAAGACGCCAAACACCGCACCATAAGTTCCAGAGGTTCTGGAACGTGGACCATAAACATTAAAAAATCGGAGCGATGTTGCCGCCAATTTGTAAACCTGCGCCCAGTGAAGCACCAACTGCTCACCGAGAAATTTTGTTAGCGCATATGGGTACTGCGGTCGCTTTTCCGCAGTTTCTGGAGTTGGATAGACATCGGGTATGCCATAACAGGACGAAGATGCCGCGTACACCAGTCTAGGATTATTCGCTTTCTGACAAGCTCTTAATACATTATAGGTGCCGTCAACATTAGAACGAAAATAGGCATCAGGATCCGTTATTGACGGAACGATGTCAGCCAGTGCTGCCAAATGAAAAATCCAATCAGCGTCAACCAATTCAGACATCCAGTTACCAGCTTTAGCTAAGTTACATTCAATGACTGAAATCTGCTTCTGGCTATTCCTAAGATTTTCTAGCCTACCCGTGCTAAAGTTATCGAGCACTTTAACCTCATGCCCTAATGCTAATAGCTCATCTACCAGATGACTTCCGATAAAACCGGCTCCGCCTGTGACAATAGATTTCAACGATTTACTCCGACCTTGCAATCAAAACCGAACCGATCATCGCCCATCAATACTGAAACCTTGGTTTGCTTAGTCAGATCAAGGAATCGACATAGCATGAAACTATATGAGGTTCCTGATAATTTCATCAACCAGATCACACCTATTCTTGATGGTGTGGTCTCTTAAAGTCCTAGCTTTTCCTTTTTGGGCGATGCTTGAACGTATATCTTCATTTTCGAGAAGGAATGTCGCTTTCTCTACAGCTTCTTCTGTTGATGTATAAGTAAACACTTCTACACCTGGTTCAAATAGATCCTTGATATTTGAACCCGAATCCGTCAGGAGACAAGTTCCTACGCCTGTCGCTTCAAACATTCTCATGTTTCCCACCGAATCATGGACATGGTCAGTATGTTTATTAAAAGTCACCTTAGATTGTTGTAGTATTCGGTAATACTCCAACCCCCTAACGGCACTATGACATCTCGAAGGGAAGAGTGATTTTAGGGGCTTAGTCGGTAACACCCTCAACCATCTATTGTCTGATTCGGCTGACTTATCCAGCCTAATAGATTCCCCTTTAGCAAAAGTTTTATAAAATTTTTGGCGTTTTTCACTCAATAACCTACGACTAATATCAACGGTAGAAACCAATGAGTTCTTGATTGAATGAATTCTATTCATCTTCGCAGGTTCATCGATCCAAATATTCATCTCCGTAGATCTCATAAGATGCTTCAGCATCCAATAGCGACTTTCTGGAGCTCTGGTAGATCCAACAAAAGTAAATTTTCCATTTGCTGGTGTTGTTTGCCCTTCCAATTCCAAGCTTTCAAGTACATCTTTATCAAACGCGTGGTAACTGAGAATCGGCTTGTATCCCATACGCCTGTAATGCTCTACGATTTGCGGCGGACTTGAAAGTAAAACATCAACACCCTTAATCCTGTCACCACGACTAGGAAATCCGGAGTACATCATCACAAGTTTCACAGAAGGCACTTCTTGTTTGATTAGTGTAGGCCAGTTGACTAACGGTTCTTTCTCGCACGGTCGTCCGGGAATTGCAAGTTCTGTGCCCTGGAAGTAAACAACCTGTGGCTGTATTCGTTGCAACTGACTTAACAACACTTTCTTCTGCCAATCTCTTTGTAATATTTCAATAGAGTTTTCTTTCGCCCACTGCTTCTGTGTGAGTTCAAAGTCCCACACAATGTCAAATGCTTCTTGGCCAAGAAGTCGGATGGCTCGTGAGAATGAATCCGAATATAGATACTTCAATTTAAACAAAGATGCAATCTGAGCATCATATGACCAGTTTACGAACTCAGGAAAACACCTCAGTATTTCTTTCTCGGCTAGTGGGGTATGAAGTCCGGCGAGGCGAACGATGCGGTACTGAGTCACGAACTAAGCTTTATAGCAATTGGCTACTGTCCGGAATACATACTCGAGCATTTCAGTTGTCAACTCAGGATAAAGCGGTAAAGAGATAATCTCTCTTTGATATTTATATGCAACCGGAAATTCATTCGGTTGATGCCCAAGATAATTGTAAGCTGGTAAAAATGGCAGCGCTGTCGGATAGTGAATCCCATAGTCGATGTCGCTTCTTCTAAATTCTTCAATTAGGCCAGTGCGATTTTTCGTTCTAATAACATAAAGGTGGTACACATGCTCGACTCCCAACCTTGATTCTGGGGTAACAATATCCGCAACTTCGGCTAGCAACTCGTCATACAATTTGGCTTTCGATCGACGTTCCCTAGTCCATTGATCGATATGTCTTAATTTTACCGAAAGAATCGCCCCTTGAAGCCCATCAAGTCGGCTATTGATTCCTTCAATTAGGTGGTAATTTTTTTCGAGCGCTCCATGATTTGCGAACATTCTAGCTCGAGTCGCAACTTCTTGAGAGTCCGTAACTAGTGCACCGGCATCACCGTAGGCTCCAAGATTCTTACCGGGGTAAAAACTAAAAGTACCTACGTCGCCAATTGTACCAACATAACGGTTGTTGTACTTGGCAAAATGAGCTTGAGCACAATCTTCTATGACTAAGAGCCTATATCTTTTTGCTATTTCAATAATTTGATCCATATTTGCTGGTTGCCCATACAAATGAACCGGTATTATTGCTCGCGTCTTTTTTGAAATTTTTTCCTCAATTTTCTCGGGATCTATAGTGAAATACTTGGGTTCAACATCAACAAACACTACTTTCGCCCCTGTCTGAGTGATTGTCTCTGAGGTAGCTATCCAGCTAAGTGCTGTTGTTATAACCTCGTCTCCTGATCCAATACCTAGCGCCCGCAAAGCGATATAGATTGCATCTGTTCCGTTGCCGCACGATACACAGTGTTCTATTCCGAGTGCACTAGAATATTCGCGCTCAAATTTTGAGACGTAATTACCGCGTACAAACGCAGAATCCTGAATTACCTCACCAATTGCTCCATCAATATCAGCCTTAATAGTCTGATATTGCGCTTGCAAGTCCTGGAATGGGACTTTCAAAAACCGTGGTTCTCTTTGATTATTGTTGCGGGATTTCCGACTACTACAACACCCGGGGGTACGTCCTTGGTTACTACCGAGCCGGCTCCAATCAAGGCATTTTTTCCAATCGACACGGGGAACAAGGTAGCATTACTACCTATAACAGCGCCCTTCCTAATAATTGTAGGTCTCCAAAGCTCTTTGCTTCCGGTGTTTTTTAGCGACGGTGGTTTTAGATCATTGATTGTCATCACTCCGTGACCCAAAAATACACTGTCTTCAATAGTAACTAACTCACAAACAAAAGAATGTGAAGAAATTGTTACGTTATTACCAATAACTACACCACGAGCAATTTCTACATATGCCCCAACTGTACAATTTTCTCCTATCTCGCATCCATATAAATTTGCAAAGTGCCAAACATCAGTGCCTTTGCCGATTGAGCAGTCAACAACAATTGCTGTTTCTGAAATAGCCAAGATAGTATCCTACTCTGGCTATCCACTGCCTAATCGACTGTGCTTAGGTCTAAAGCGTAGACCTACCTCTTTACCAGTTTCAATAGATTCGTAAATTGCGGAGATTAATTCCAATGACTTTCGTCCCTCTAATCCATCAACAAGGGCGGGTTTTCGATTGTGTAGGGAATCAACCACATCTTCTAGATACGCCCGATGTCCAAATCCATACACATCCGTTGGGTTTTCATTTTCCAATAACATGTCGCTGGTTCCAAGCACACTATCTTTAAACTCCCAAGTTATTAATTCATTCACAGCAAAACCTCCTATCTCGACAATACCATTTTCACCGAGAATTGATAGAGACCCTTCAATGTCTCGCGGTCGCGTAGCTGTCGTAGCTTCAACCACACCCAAGGCACCGCTCCTAAACTTAATAACAGCAACTCCCGTATCTTCGGTCTCAATGTCAACCAACCTAGTTGATGAAATCGCATAGACTGACTCAGGTTCTCCTAACATCCACTCCAGAAGGTCGATGTGATGGCTGGCTTGATTACTAAACACCCCACCATCCAGTGCCCACGTCCCGCGCCAAGAGTCCTGATCATAGTAAGACTGATCACGACACCATCGGACTCGAACTGTTCCCATTACAATCTTACCGAACTTTCCGTGTTCAAGAGCTGCCCGCAAGCGCTGTACTGGCTTATTCCATCGATTTTGTTTAACGACAAACAGTCGAACACCATGTCGGTCGCACGCATCAATCATCATATCGGCAGAGTCGAGAGTGAGTGCCATAGGTTTCTCTACGACCAGATGTTTCTCATACGGCGCAAGTGCGAGAACGTTCTCGGCATGTAACCCACTAGGGGTTGAAACTACAACGACATCAATATCAGACCCAGTTTCTTCCATCAAAGTATCTATATCTAGATACCACGGTACGCCGCACCTTGTTCCAGCTGCCTTTGCTCGCTCACCATCACTGTCACAAACTGCTGTCAGCTTTGCTCTTGGGATCGGATCTATCGCTAAGTGTTCAAAATATTTTCTCGCGACTCGTCCACAACCCAGTAACGCAAATTTTATCGACTCTTGCATAACAAATAGAGAATTCCGTTTGTTTAATGAGTAGAACTTTCCTAGACAAGGGATCTAAATATCACACTGTGCAAATGCAAAACATACCCATAATAATGGCGGTAAATCTCCCAACTGAAACACTCTAGATTTGCCTTTAAGAAAATCTTGATCGATTTATGGTTGGCATAATTAGTTCAGTACCTACGAATGTATACGTTGCATAGCAACAAAGCGACTCCAACCTTGTCGAACCTTAGCTGATACTTGAAGACACAAAGCTAGAGCGAACATAAATGGACTTGCTAACCGCGCAACAATTAAATCTTTTGTTGGCTCACCTTTGATTGGATAAGAATAGTGCGAAACTGGTGGTAACGCCATAATCCTATCAAATTCTTCTTCTGCTAGCTGCCACTTAGAGATAACGTATTCCTTCTCTTCTAACAATATAGATGGTTCGTAGGCATCTCGTTGAAGGCGTTCCAGTGCAGTTGCGCGATCCAGTTGTCCGGAACAAATTAGATTCGCCAGATGAGCTCGTCTCTTGTCAAACCCAAATTTCTTCGGCAATACGTATCCTTGATAAAATCTGGTAAAAATAGATTCGCCATGTTTTACCGAATAGTCTTTCCAGTCAAATTGATCCCGCAAGACCTGTTCAATTTTTTGATAACTACAATCGGCATATTCCAGTACATTAACTGATTTTATATTCCTTATAGACTTTTGTACTCTCCTCTCCAGGGGTGTAACCATTGGAAAAGTTCGCAGTTTAATTTTTCCATATTTTTCATGAATTGCGAGCAAATTCGCTCGGTAGTTTTTATATGGGAAATTCCAGTCCTGCCCCATTATTGATTCGGTTTCAGGATTCTGTCCCATCAATACGTAACGTACCTTCATCCGACTTGCAATCTTTGGCAACAATGAAAAGATACCAAGATCCGTCGGAACTTCGATATCCACAACCGATGCTCTAAAAAACGCCAGTTGCAAGTCACGAAACTCGTCCCAATCGACAATATAATTATAGTAGTCGAACCCAGTCCTTAAAATAATATTTTCTATATTTTGAATCGCCAACTCAGAATCCCAGCCATTGTCAAAATGAACAACCAGTGTTCGAAGTCCATACTTTTTAGCCAAGTAACAAACATACGAACTATCTTTTCCGCCACTTAAACCAACAATACAATCATATTGTCTCTTGGATCCTGCTTTCTTAATATGTGTTACGAGATCAGAAAGTCTCTGTTGTTTTTGCTCCGTACTTAGTAATGCTGGTTTAATAGTTTCATCATAGTGACGACAATGACTGCATATTCCATCTTGATCGAACTCAATATTGCGATCGGTTGTATCCATCACGCAGCGGCGGCAGATTCTATACTCTACAGTAGAGGTAATTTTAGTCATCGACTTCTGCAGGAGATACTAAGGGATAATTTATTAGTACCGAGCGATGTGGACCGGAAAAAGTAACTAAGCTACCAACTGCAATCGCAGACAACCCAGTCGTATTCATGCCTTCTATTATATCTTTTACTGAACCAACCCCGCCGCCGCCAATTATTGGAACACCTACTTTCATGGCGACTTCTTCTAGAAATTTTAGGTCGAGCCCTCCTCCCATCCCTTCCTTTGAAATCGAAGTTAGCAGTATCTCACCTGCTCCACGGCGACTCATTTCAATAGCCATTCTTAACGGGTCAACTTTTGTTCTCTTATTACCCGAATAAATGTATACCCGTCTCTTGTTAAACAATGTTTCCTTATAGTCTATTGACACAACTATGCTCTGACTACCGAATAACCTAGCAGATTCATTTATTAAATTTGGTGTTTTAAGGGCCGCCGTCCCAATTACCACCTTTTCCGCACCCGACCGCAATACATTACCAACTTGTTCGACCGTTCTTATTCCACCACCAAATGCGAATGGCATATAACATTCATTGGCGACTCTTTCTATAAGTCTGATATCTGGCCCGGTCTTTTTCACCGAGGCCTCTATATTCAGCATAACCAACTCATCGACCATTTTTTCGCTGAATACGCGAAGTGCGTTTTGGGGATCTCCAACATATTTATGACTGCGAAACCTTCTCCCTTTCCACAGTCCTTGATTTCTAATTAGAAGAACTGGAATTACTCTTTTCGCAGCCATTTGGGTCTAGTATTTATGGTGACATCATACTAAGCCAGAACAATGCAGAAAATTCCAGACTACTTGCATACCATCTCGGTGGCTTTTCTCTGGATGAAACTGTGTCCCAAATATATTCTGTTTGCGGATTGACGACACAAACTCGATATCTTCGTAAGTACTCGTAGTAACTATGTCCGTAGAGTCTTGGCATTGAAGGTGATATGAATGAACAAAATAGAACCGTTTCGTTTGCTCAATTTGATTCAAAAGTGGGCTTGGATTAGCGTCAACACTATTTATCCTCGACCATCCTATATGTGGAATTGAAATTTTCTTATTCCTAGATTTGAGTAACTTAGTACTTCCACGGATCCAACCGAGACCTGCCGTGTTGCCCTCTTCACTATCTTCGGAGAACAATTGCATACCCAAACAGATGCCCAAAATAGGTATTTGTTTCATCACAACTCTACTGTTTAATGTATCAATTAGATCACGCTCTCGGAGTCGATTCATTGCTTCACCAAAATAGCCAACACCTGGTAAGATTATGAAGTCTGACTGATCTATATCTTTCGCTTTTTCTCCCACTTCAACCTTAATTCCTAAACGAGTGATTTTGTGCTGTAAAGACTGAATATTGTTTATTCCAAGATCGACAATTACTCCCTTCATCAGTCTAAGCCTAGATTATTTAAGTTTGATTCAAGTTGTCGAAATCTAGCGGAATTTTTCACATCGCTCGCTTAAGTTGTGATAGCTGCATCTGCAAATTTTCTTTGCAGTACATCTGCCTGAATAAATTTCCATGTCCGTGCAGCGGCTTGAAACTCTTTCTTGTTGTAACAACGCTCAGCGTATCCTCTAATTTCCGCTCCATACCATAGTTCTGATTCCAGGAAGCTTCTGCTATTAACCGTATCAAGAACGAATTCCTTCAATCCACTTCGATACCATTCTGCCATTGGGCTAGCAAAACCGTACTTATTCTTCCTGGCTCTTATTGTTTCAGGTAAAGTGCCGTGCATCGCCTCCCTCAATATCCTTTTAGTATATCCATGGCCTATTTTAGATTCAGATGGTAATGAAAACGCAAAACACATTAATCGCCAATCCATAAATGGAGCCCTTACTTCAACACCATGTGCCATGGAAAGACGATCAAAATCGGCGAGATTTCTTGGCAAGAGTCCAGAATGTGTGTCCCTATAGAGTTGGGAATTTAAAGCATCAAATTTTATTTTTGACTCATAAGAAAAATCTTCTAACTCATATGTTATATCCGCTGGTCTAATCTTTAACCAATTACTCATAGGGGACATTTTTTGTTGTTTTTTCATGTGGTCTTTAAAACTACGTAGCTTTCGATAAATATATTGGTTCCTACTTAACAGATTGACTAAATGTTCTTTGTATCTTCGGGGACTAGGCAAGATGTCACACATCACGTCGGGCACCGTTGGTCGCTTAAATGTCGAGGATAGTGGCGACTCTCCTGCATATATACCCTCTAAGACATTTTGCATATCTCGCCACTTTGCCCAGTTTGGAACTGGCCACAGTGCATCACGCATCGCAACAGAGGGATATTGTTGATACCCTGCAAGTGTCTCATCCCCACCGTGCCCATCTAGAGAAACGAAAACACCTTGTTTTCTCATCTCTTTATAGAGCAACCAAGGTCCAATTGTTGGCTCGTTGTCAATTGCTTCCAAACTAAAAATTGATGAAATAATATCTTCCGGTAGAATCGAACAAGGGTCAATAACCACATATTGAATATCAGTACTCGATGCCTCGGCAGCCATTTCTGCATACATTCGTTCATCATGGCTCGTCCCAGAATAGACCAACGTAAAGGCTTTTTTCCAATCAGAAGACAATCTTTGATGTCCATCTTGATCTGAACGAATTCTAGCCATTGAACATATAACTGAACTCGAATCAAGACCCCCACTTAGTGCAGTACCGAGCGGTACATCGCTACGCATACGGATCCTACAAGCATCAAAGAATAGTGACTTATACCGATCAACCTGCTGATCAAAATCAGCAGGTGGCCAAGAAATATGTTCATATGTTTTCCACCACTGATAAATCACTGGACTACTATCTTTTTTGCAGATCAAGCAGTAACCACCTCTAAGGTTTTTAACGCCATGCAAAATAGTCCGAATGTTGTCTGGTTCATTCTTCATTCTGGCCATCATCTCAAGATCAAATTCTGGTCTATGAGGCTTTGGTAGCGACATAAACGCCTTTAGTTCTGACGCGAATATGAACGTTGAATTGTCAGCCATAAAAAAAATAGGTTTTACCCCGTAACGATCTCTAGATAGAAACAACTCTTGACTATAAGAATCCCAAATTGCGAAAGCCCACATACCGTTGAATCTGTACTGACAATCAGCGCCCCATTGCACGTACGCTGCAAGTATCACCTCTGTATCTGACTCACTCTTGAATATATGCCCCAACTTTTCTAGCTCATCTCGAAGTTCGAGAAAATTATAAATCTCCCCATTGTGGACAATCCAGTAACGTTCGTTAGCGTAGGACATAGGCTGATCGCCGGACATTGATAAATCTAATATTGAAAGTCGCCTGTGACCGAGTCGAATGCCACTGATGTTTTCGAAATGAGTACCGCGTCCATCCGGACCTCGATGCGCTAGTGAGTCTGTGAAACGATCAAACTGCTCCTCTGGAATAACGTTACCACCGAAACTCCACAAACCTACAACTCCACACATTTTAGCTAGCCCACACTGAATCAATAATACTGTCGTTCATTTCTGTCACCAATGTTTGTATTGTTGTGGTACTGAGCCCGAATGTTGGTCTTCTATCAACGACAAGGGATGCTATGCATCTAAATGTATTAGAGCCTCGGCAACGTGTTTAGTATTTTTGTAGACCCTTTCATGATACAGCTTAGCCCGCCCAGTTAAAGTATTGTCATTTGAATCTTCGTCTAATATCACTCTCAACGACTGCTCGTCCTTAGCATTAGTCGCTACGCTAGTTATCTGATGATCTGAGAATTCTCCCAAACATATCGGAGATAGGCCATGGTAGAGCGACCGAAATATCCGTACGGGGCTTGACCGACTCCAATTAGGAGCCTGTGGAACGTATATCTCATAACGGGGCAAAACATCAATAACGCGTTGATTCGCATAAGCTCCCGTAATAATATTTATCGGCGGATAGTGATCAGATAAAACCTCAAATATTTGATCAGCAATCGTTTCAATCACCTTATCATCATCTCCGTTGACTCTTGACGCTCCAAGTAGCTCCATCATCTTTACGGGAGAAAAGTAGACTGACAAGCCATCGTCGATTACGTATTGTAATTGTTTTTTGTCGAACGACTGAAATGCAAGATACTCAAATAAGAGTTTGAGAATTGTTTCAATATACTGATATTGTTTGTATGGCCCTACGAGACTTTGCCTAATCAGTTCCAGTCTGGTTTGCCTAAACTTTGTCAAATTCCCTGAAAAAAACATCCCATTAGATCGACGGGTGTTTCTTTGAAACCTATTTAAAGAAAATACCAAAGGCAATTCTAATATTGGGGAAAACGAAACCTTTTTGTACATCTTATCGAGGTCAGGGTGTGTAACTAAATATAAAGACACTTCATCTCTAATCTTAATGAGGTTTGTCAATCGTCTCTCATACGTCAAACGGTCATTTGACCTAGATACATCACCTAAGCAACGACGAAACCACGTAAATACAGGACCTATTGATAACAGAAAATTGAGAATCGATCTGATAATAGGAAGAAATAGACATCCCCATAGACGCTGGCCTGTTAATCGACGACAATTTTTTACCTTGCTATTCAAACCACGAGTTAACAACGAAAACGCATTTCCGCTAGCAGAACCAAATACCAATTGAAAGTTTTTCAAACGCGTTACCATAGACCAAATCTCTTCTCCCGTAGAAAATGCATTGAAACTGACATAGCCACTATCAGAAATAGTTAGGAATTCGGTCAAAATCACTATATAGCGAGTGTTTGGCGCGTTGTGTTTAACATCTATTAAATGCTCAACAAACTCAGTGGAAAAATCTTCCATAAATATGTTGATCTTTTCCGGTACGATTTCTTGACTTAATGTAACAGTAGCATCTAAATGTTTTGGCCAAACGAGACCGTATTCATCAAATATGGATTTATCGAAAATATTATTCAGGCTATTTATAAAATCTTGCTGTCCACAAGGATCTTTACTGTTACCTAATACAAAATATATTTGTGATTCGCTCATTTAGACTTGGAATTCAACTAATGCATTCGGCGAAGACATTTACAATACTAACTAATGGAAACCTACGGCATTCATAGGTATGTTTGATCAATTCTTTAGACTGCTAGGATCTATGGATATTTTCACCGACGGTATTCAGAAGTCTGCATATTTTTTTGATTTTTCCTGTTTCTAGATCTGGATAATTACCAATGTACCAACCAAAACTATGGACGTGATCGGTCTCAGGATACTTTTCCCACTCTTTCTCGTTATAAATTGATCTTAGATAGGGCTGACGCAACTGGTTTCCCCCACCAGCATTGCCACGCCTGAACTCAATATTTGCATTATCTAGAATGGTTTCCATACGATCACGCACGTCTACATTAGGTTGCAACAAAACGACTGGAAAAGCGTAGTTACAGCTACCTATTGTTTCAAAATTTGTCCGAAAAAGTGTGCTATCCAAATTTAGCAAGAATATTTCTAGATTTTCCCTACGTTTCTCATTATTAGTATCCAGTTTTCTCAATTGCCGACGACCCAAAACACCACCAAGTTCCGTATTTCTTACATTGTAGGCGGGAAACGCAAAGATAAAATCTGGATTTAAGTCTGGATATTCTTTCGCATATCTAACTTGTAAATCTACATCGGTAGACTCTCTAACCATGCCGTGCGAACGAAACATTCGTAACATTTGGTAGACCTGATCATCATTTGTACAGACCATCCCTCCCTCTATTGTTGTCATATGATGAGCATAATAGAAAGAGAAATTTGACATCCACCCAAACGAACCTAATTTTTTTCCACAGAAAGTTGCACCATGAGACTCACACACATCTTCAATTAATTGGACTTTTCGAGTTCGTAGTTCTTTCAACAAGACGTCGGAAAGGCCATTAAACCCCTGCACGTGTGTTACGAATACAGCTCGCGTTCGACTGTTAATCTTTTCAAGTATATTTTCTGTATCCATACATAAGGTTAGGGGATTAATATCGGCAAAAACTGGCTTAAAACCATTTTGCAAAACAGAAGCAATATCCGATACCCATGTTAAGGGAGGAACTATTACCTCCCCATCTTCGACAAACTGTCTTAACACGGCTAGGCTAATCAAGTTAGCAGATGAGCCAGAGTTAACAAACACACTATGTTTTACTCCTAACCAATTGGACCATTCTTCTTCGAATTTTTGAACATTTGATGATTGTGTTAGTTTTGGGTCATCTCCCTTCAGATAATCAATCAATGCGTCGAGATCGTCTCGCGAAATATTATTTCGCATCAAAGGATGATCTATTTGTTGAGGCGACACCGCTATTTCTCGTTGTAATAATCACCAAATTCGACAAGAATTGTCGATTTTCCATCATCCCTAGTCAAAGCCTGCTCATAAGCTGGAAATATTTCTTCTGGTTCCTCTAATCTTACAATCTCTATGTTCTTGCAAATTAGTCGAAACGCATCGGTAAAATCACCCACATGTTGATACTGAGGGTGTAGTGGTCTTTCACTTCCAACACTAGTTCGTATTATTACCTTTGCTTTATAACGACCATTCGATAGCTCACTCAGTTTATCTAGATGGTTTGCCAAACTATTCATAGCCAACAATAGAAAGTTCCAACGAGGATAGATACTGACGGGCACCCATCCTTCTAGAGCCAGCCCAATTGCCATTCCCATCTGCAGTTCTTCCGTTACCGGCATTTCGAGTATCTGTTCTTTATCTATCTCTGATAATGTATTAAACATCGCTGTACCTGGAACACCAACGGCCTGACCGAGAATGAAAACTCGCTCGTCCTTGCCCAGATAAGTCATGGACTTTCTTAACTCATCAAAGTAAGCCAACAGTACTACCTCTCAGAATTGCACCCGCGTTCCAGCGCCGGCATGTGGATATTTTGTTTCATACTTGTAATAAACGATTATGGGATCGTCACTATCCTCGTAAGATAATTTATCAACACCCCACGCTAACTTTGTATCTGTGCAAACAGATTTACCATTGTCTTCAACAATAAAACGAATCGGCAAATCAAAATTCCGACTGTACTTGATCGATTCATGTGCTATTCCTGTTTCGGAGGTCATGTCTCCCATGAAACAATGAACCCTACTCTTCCCCCCTCGCTTTTTGATCGCAAGCGCTATACCGGTCGCAATTGGTAAAACACCTCCAACAATTGCTGACGAAAATATCCTATATTTTGGGAAACAGAGAGATATTGAACGTCCTGCCGCCACTTCGTTAAATACCTCTTCTTGTGGCACTCCTTTCAACAGACACTGATAATGACTTCTCCACGAACAAAGCACCCAATCTTCCGCTTTAATTCCACCAAATACATTGATAATCTCATCTTCATTACCGAAATATAGATGAACTGGTGCTCGAATTTTACCTTTATTAAATTCAGCAGCGACTTTTTCCTCAAACTCAATTAGATCACTTTTCGTTAGGTTCGTAATCATTAATGGGTCTCGAGCAATCGTCTATTTAATTTTACCTTTCCCATGTTTTTAATGTTGTCAACGGCATTGGAGCCCAAAGTAGTATTAACTTTGTTGAGAAATTTGTCATTTGAGTGGTAGGTTGCATATGCACGATCTCTAAATTCCAGGATCTGAGCAGGTGTTAAATGTTCGGTTGGTAGTGGACGAGTTTCGTACCCCAGAAATGAATATTCTAAATAACTATCCGGTAAATCAAGGCCATTTTCCAAAGCAGTTTGGTATAACTCGCTGCCAGGCAATGCCATAACTGGATACCCATTCCATGCCAGTGTGCATAACTCTAAGCTTAAATCTAACGTTTCCTGCATAGTCTGTTGATTATCACCGGGTAATCCAAAAAGATAATTCCCTATGACAGAAATCCCAGCTGATTCTATTTTTGCGACGACATCTCTGATATCGACATCCTTGAACTTTCCTTTGGACACTTCCAATCGCATCATTCTATTCCCACTTTCTATTCCTAATGCGAGCCAACGAATTCCAGCATCTCGGACTAATTGAAGGTTGGCAGAATCTCTAACTGTATCGACCCTAGAATAGGCCCACATGCGGAGTTTTTCCCCATATCCCTTATCTCGTAATTCTGTGCACAAAGGAACAAAATACTTCTTGTTTAACAAAAACATTTCATCACTAATTCTCAGTGTTTCTACTCCCATAGCTATGAGCTTTTCAATTTCTCCAACAACAAAGTCTGTAGACCAATATCTCATGGTGTTATAGCTTCCGGCGACTCCAATGGGCTCGTTGTCATCTCTATTCAAGATGTTTATCATGCAAAAATTGCACTTAAATTTACATCCCAAAGACGTGTAGATAGCGGCAAATGGTGTGCGTTTTTCGTGGTCATATTCTGCATGCCAAAAGTGCGCACGATAAAGATCAAGTGGTTCTTTTTCATAGGGTAAAAGGTCCCAAGCATAACCTGGCAAGTCAATATCCATAAGGTGCTGCGGAACTATGGTGGCCGGTTTTGTCAAGAAGGCTCGGCCATTCACTCGAATACCCAGTCCGTTAACGTTTACTAACGAACCGATATCATTTATATCCGATGATAGAAGATCGCGTAATGCATAAACTCCTTCGTTGGTTAGAAGGATATCGATACTCGACTCTTCTTCCAACACTTTTAGCGGCAAAGCCGAAACATGTGAACCGACAAAACATATTGGTATCTGGACACCAATAGCTTTTATTTCATTAGCCAATTCTATTGCACCAACCATATTGACCGTTCCAGAATTCGGATTTTGTCCATATACAACAAAGCAGATTAATCTAGGTGCGATAGACTGTACTTTTAGCGCTGCATCGTTGGTAGTCAGTCGCTCGGCGTTCACATCTACTATTCCCGGCTCGAAGCCTACTGAACGGACGGATTCGGCGAGGAGTAATGCCCAAGTCGGTGGCTCGATCGCAGAATATTCGTTGGCCAGCACTTGATAAATAGCACTGTGGTTACCAGGATTTATAAATAATACGTCTAAAGACACGCAACCATCTCTCTAGTTCAACAATGTTTCCATATACCACTGATAAGTAATATTTACCGATTCATCAAATCGATATTTCGGAGTCCACCCCATAGCAAATAATTTACTCGAATCAAGTACCTTTTCCGGCATTCCGTCTGGCTTATTAGTATTGTAAACAAGGTCCCCCTTGTACGCTGTTATTTTCTTAAGTTTAGATGCAACTTCTGCGATCGACATTACTTGCCCTGTTCCGATATTTAATGGAGGCAGACCATCATATTCATTTATTACAAATATACATGCATCAACCAAATCATCTAGGTAAATAAACTCTCTCCTCGGAGTGCCCGAACCCCAGATTTCGACACTCTGGATGTCAGATTTCTGGGCTTGATAGAATTTTGCTAACAATGCTCCGATTACGTGGGACGCATCTTGATCAAACTTATCTCCAGGACCGAAAACATTTGCTGGAATAACAGAAACATAGTTCACGTTGTACTGTTTGCGGTATGCACTCACTAATTCGATGCCCGCTAAATTGGCAGTTGCGTATGCTGCATTGGTTGTCTCAAGACTACCTGTCATTAGCATTTCTGGCTGCATGGGCTGCTCTGCGTGTTTTGGATATGAGCAAGAACTAGCGATATAGAGCAATTTTTTGACATTATGAATGTGTGAAACTTGAATTAGATTACATACAACTTGAAGATTATCTAGCATCAGCTCCGCAGGGAATTGTTGGTTAGCTTGAATACCACCGACTTTCCCACCAGTAACAAATACATATTCTGGCGATGTAATATCAAAATACTCAGTTAATCTAGCAATATTTTGCACGTCTGGCTCACCAGCTCTGTCATTTGCTAAATTTGAATATCCTTTTCCGCGCAGCAAAGCGAGAAAACGATCCCTAATCATATTGTTACCGCCTGCGACATATATTGATGCACTCTTGTCCATCTATTAAATATCCTCTAGTTCAATATATTTTGTTCGCTCACCTCGACGGTGCTGTTCTTTCTCTTCGTATCTTGGCCGGTTATCTTTGAAGATAATCTCACTACCTTTTGATTCAAAACGAAAAGGAATATGAACAATATTCTTCAATTTCTCCTTTACTTGTTCTTGTTTATCTAAAGGTACAAACAACAACAACATCCCTCCCCCGCCAGCACCAGACAGTTTTCCACCGAGCGCACCGGCTGTCCGTGCAGCTTCGTATAGTTGGTCAACTCGATGGTTTGAGATCTCCCGACTCAGACTTCGCTTCTGCAACCATGCTTCATGAAGCAAATTACCAACTTCGTTTAGATCATCTCCTTTTCTTAAAATAATCTCACATTCTTCTACCATTGAATAGATTCTTCTTAGTTGTTTGTCTTTCGAGAGGATATTGTCCACGTATGTTGCAGCGATATACTCGGCGGTTCTCATTATTCCCGTATAAAATAGCATAAGATGCTGATCAAGCTGCTCAATTACGTCACAATCTATACACAACGGTTTGACGGCAATTTCACCATCTGTAAAGAATTGAATTTTGTTAAACCCTCCATATGCAGCATTCACCTGATCCTGAGATCCTACCGTTTCGCCCACCAAATTCTGCTCGATATGGATACTCTCTTTGGCTATTTGCGCTGCTGAAACTACCTTACCCTGATAGGCATAAAGAGCATTCAACAACCCCACTGTAAATGCCGAACTAGAACCCATTCCGCTTCTGCCCGGTAGATCACCATCGTAATGAATCTCTAAACCACCATTTATGTTCAAATACTTTAGTGTCTCGCGTGCTGTCGGGTGATCCAATTCACTCGAGGTTTCACAATTTTCAATTTTTGAATACACCAATCTTAAATTGTGTTCAAAAAACGGTGGCAAATAACGACAACTTATGAACAGATATTTATCTATTGTCGTAGATAACACTTGTCCACAATTGTTCAAATACCAGCCGGGATAATCTGTACCACCACCAAATAACGAGAGCCTATATGGTGTGCGAGAAATTATCATTTCTATTTACTGGAATTTTATGAACAGTTATTGCGAGCAACAACAATACTATTGAGAAAGTCGTCAGCAGCCGCATAGCTATCCGGTGTGCCAATATCAATGAATCTATTACCCCCTTGATATCCGTATAACTCATGGGCTATCCAACTAGGAAAAACATTTATTTCTAACGAATAAGGAACATTACTCGGAATGTTGTCAATCACTTCCCGGGACAAAATATAAACTCCCGCGCTAATTAACCCTTCTCCAAAACATTGACTTTTTTCACTAAAAGAAGTGATCTGACCAACACTATCTACCTCGACACAGCCATAACGGCTAACGTCGGTCACTTTACTTAACAAGATTGATAGTTTTGCATTCCTATTTTTGTGCCAAGCAAGAAACTTCTGAACGCTATATTCAACATATGAATCCCCGTTCATTACCAATACATCTTCCCCTACTAAATATGATTCGGCTAGTTTCAGTGCACCAGCAGTACCAAGCAGGTGCTCCTCTTTAGAGTACGCTAGGCTAAGTTCTGAATAGGTAGAACCGAAACTATTTTCTATATAGTCGCCCATATAACCAGTACATAGTACAACCCTCTTTATTCCGGCTCGGACAAGGTCATCTAGCAGGTAATTCAAAAAAGGCTGGCCGTTTACTAACGCCACTGCCTTAGGCCTATCAGTAATACTCTTACGTAATCTCGTTCCTAAACCACCAACGAGAATTACTGCATTCAATCTGCCCAGATTAGGCATTTACAAATATGTTTGGCTTAATGATCTGATATCCCTTGATCAATTCCTTGATCCCATCATCAATACTGTGATGTGGTTTCCAACCCAGAGCTTCGATTTTTTCATTACTTACCATGTAGTCTCTTTTGTCCGGATCCTCACCAATCTCTGCACTAGCAATATGCAAATCTGGTACGTGATTTTTTATTTTTTCACAAAGCTGTCTTTTTGTAAGGTTAGCCGAACTTAAACCCACATTAAATGGCTCACCGAGCATTCGTTCGCGTTGTTCTAGCCCAAACATAAATGCACTTGCGACATCCGCAACATGAATATAATTCCTACGAAAGTGCCCCTCAAATAGAACAATAAAACGGTCGTTAATAGCACGGTATACAAAGTCATTTACTAGCAAGTCCATTCTCATTCGTGGACTCATACCAAATACTGTAGCTAGACGAAATGTAATAGCGTTACCTTTATCCAATAATGCCTTTTCAATTTGTACCTTTGCTGTACCGTATTCCGAAATCGGGTTCAGCGGCGACAGTTCCGTGCAATATTTGTCCTTTTCTCCTATTCCATATCCACTATTAGTGGTTGGGAACAGTACTAATTGATCTTTCGAAACATTATTGACAATGTTGATGTGGGCATCATAGTTCACTAACCTGGTCAATGTGACATTTTTCTTACAAGCCGGCGCACCAACTAGGGCTGCCAGCGGAATGATTACGTCAAATGTCGGTAACAACTTATTAATAAGTTCTGAGTTACAGATATCTCCTTTGATAAATTCAAAATTAACATGACGACAACAATCTAATAATGAAGTCTGATCAAAAAGTAGATTATCCAAGACTGTTATATGGTGACCAGACTTCAACAGTAAGGGGACCAAAGTTGACCCTAGGTACCCTGCTCCTCCTGTTACTAGTATTTTATGACCCATTCCTAACCCTTATCAATTTTATTGTATAACCCTACTAGCGGTGCTGGCGGCGCCAACAAATAGTTACTCAAAAACGAGTAATCTTTTAAATAAATCGAACCCAAGCTACCCAAATTTTCTACACAGTAGCGTCTGTTGGATTGTCTTGATATATATTTCCTTAACAACTTCCGGATCCACCAGTAGAAACCGAATAGTGACACTTCCACCGGGACACTGATCCCAGGCAACCGCTTTATAACTTCCATGCTAAATGGTTTTTGCACCGAACTCTCGTGAGAATATTTTTCTTTGTACTGCCATGACATCATTTTATTAATGTGCCTCCATAGTTCCCGATCAACTATTTCGATCGATTCATCACGTGACAGTCCATCCTGTGCAATCAGATGATCCACAAACTGTTCTCGCAAGACTGTGATCGAAGATGAGAATGTTGGATCTACAACCTTGTCGTAGATGGACTGTCTATTCCAACCAAAAATATGGTGTTCGTGAACCTGAAACATGACTGTGAACACATTTAAACATTTTGTTTTTCCCACTAATGCTGCGATCGCACTGACCAATACCTCAGGTCCGAAATATCTTGTAATTGCGATGTCTGTACATTTATACATCTCTTCGAATACTTCTTTTCGGTAAACATTGTATGTGGGGGCCACAGCATTTCTCATGTAGGTCATAAACCGATCTTTAGCGCTCTCCTTGTCGAAATCATTCTCATCCACTCTGACTGTTTCCCCAATTTCCCCAAAAAATAGTGAGTTGCCTTGTAGGGTAAACTCAATCCTTGTCCGGCCACATGCTCCAATATAAGCTTCATTTTGATTAAGAAATTGCACACATTCTACTATTCCGGAAGGAATTAAAAAGTCATCGTCCCCATATTGGCATACGAATCTTGTTGGGGCTAAAGCAACTAGTGACTTCACAACAGTCGCCTCGTTCGGATAGTCAACTGTTGGAAAATATTTATGGATGATATTCAGCGTACCAGAAAGATTATTGACTTGTTCCTGTGTTCTACAAAATTCGTCGGTTCCGCTCGAATCACCGACACACACCCAACCTTTAAACCCCATCGCCTTATAGAAATGCAGTGCACGGATCACAAACAAAGATCGATTTATTGTTGGAATCAGAATGCTGACCTGACTGCTTAAGTCACAACTACCATTCATGATAATTTCCGAGTTTTTACAATCTAACGTTAGCGCTAACGCGGCATTGAATAGCAGCGATTAGGCGACCGTTTTATGTACGCTATCTAAACTTGTCTCTAAATTAGAGACATTAACATCTTTCGTTTTTCTCAATACAGCATCAACTTATGTTGTGCTTCTTATATCTGCATGCCTAAACCCACTAGGTTACAGCGCCAAGCTGGAGATTCCATAATCTTGTGAAAATACCGTTGTTTGACAACAACTCATCTTTTGTACCTTCCTCAATAATTCTGCCACCTACCATTACTACTACGCGATCAGCATTCGCAATAGTGGAAAGTCTGTGCGCGATAACTAATATTGTCCTAGTACCGTGCATTTCTTCGAGCGCTTGTTGTACGTCTCTTTCTGACTCAGAATCTAATGCGCTTGTCGCTTCATCTAAAATTAATATTTCTGGATTCCTAACTAACGCCCTTGCCAATGCAAGACGCTGCTTCTGTCCACCTGACAACTTTAGTCCACGATCTCCGACGATCGTATCATAGCCATTATCTAACATGGAAATAAACTCGTCTGCGTGTGCAGCTT
>Ga0315339_1001234_pt1 | contig 24061 bp, 21 predicted proteins | sample ASW17metaG_FD_204514 | JGI IMG/M metagenome (GOLD analysis project Ga0315339, IMG submission 204514) | Ammonia-oxidizing marine archaeal communities from Pacific Ocean, United States - ASW #17 | ecosystem: Environmental > Aquatic > Marine > Oceanic | place: USA: California | collected 2016-12-05
GGCCCAAGCTCCCCGGATTCATCCTAATGTTCCTGCCGATTTGTTCGGTTATTGTTCAGTTAGGAGTGACAAATAAAAATAGGCCAGAGCACAATATGCTCCAACCCTTTGAAAACACTGGTGGGCGCACCAGGACTCGAACCTGGGACCCGCTGATTAAGAGTCAGCTGCTCTGCCAACTGAGCTATGCGCCCCCCGACCGCCTATAGCAAAGCGCCAACTACTTGTCGATGCTGTTGCATGCGAGCTTTCGGTGCGTGACGCGTGCTGGCATCACCGCTCGACGGCTGCTAGAAAGTGCTGTCTACGGGATGGTGCCGAGTGACGACCAGAGATGTGAATGTGACAGCCTATCTCATAGCGCGCGTCGAGGTCCTCGATCCGGACGCCTACAAGCTTTACACAGCGCGCTCGCCCGGCGCAGTCGCCGCCCACGGCGGGCGCTTCATCGTTCGCGCCGGACCGGTCGAGGCGCTTGAGGGACCGGAAGAAAGTCGCCGCCTCGTGGTGATCGAGTTCCCTAGCCGCGCGGCGGCTGCGAAATTCTACCACGCCGCTGATTATCAGGAAATTGTGGGCCTGCGTCACGCGGCCGCGACTTCCGAATTGATTCTCGTCGACGGCGCTGACGCCGACGTCCCGCCGCGCGAGGATCGCCCCTAGTGCGAGAGCCACTTGATATCGAGGTCAAGGACGGGATCGCCACCCTCACCCTCAACCGGCCGGCCAGTCGCAACGCGCTCAACCGCGAGATGGCCGACGCGCTGCTTGCCGCGCTGACCGACGTGGGGCGAGACGCCGCTGTGCGCTGCGTCGTCGTCGCGGGTGCGGGCGAGAGTTTTTGCAGCGGCGGCGATGTCAAAATGTTCGCTGAGGTGATGGGCGCGGGCCGTGCCACCCGCGAGGCGCACTTCAAGGGCTTCGCCGGCCATGTCCATCAGCTTATTTCTGCGCTACGGGGCCTGCCGAAGCCCTCGCTCGCCAGCGCGCGAGGCGCCATCGCCGGTTTCGGTGTCAGTCTAACGATGGCATGCGACATGGCCATTGCCAGCGACACCGCGTTCTTTACACTGGCGTACGCGCGCATGGGCCTCAGCCCCGACGGCGGCAGCACCTATTTTCTGCCGCGGCTTGTTGGCGAGCGTCGCGCCAAAGAACTTGCGCTTCTCGCGGACCGCATCGACGCCCAGACCGCGCTTCGCTTCGGCCTCATCAACAAGCTCATCGCCGATGACCGGCTCGATGCCGAGACCGCGACACTGGCGGCGCGGTTGGCGGGCGGGCCAACCCGAGCCTACGCCAACGCCAAGGCGCTGTTTGACGCCACCTGGTCCAGCACGCTCGAGGCTCAGCTCGCCGCCGAAGCTGCTGGCCTGGGGCGGAGCGCGGCCACGGCGGACTTCGAGGAGGCGGTGGCTGCTTTCATCGCCAAGCGCCCACCCAGCTTCAAGGGCGAGTGAGCCGCCGCGCGTGTGGCTCAATTCGCCAGAGCATGCTGCCGTGGGATCTGTAGGTCCCGATGGATCGAAACACACATCACCAGCCCAAATCCTGTCAGCAACGTCATCATTGCCGTACCCCCATATGAGATCAGCGGTAGCGGCACGCCAACTACGGGAATCAGTCCCGTGACCATGGCGATGTTGATGAAGACGTAGAGGAAAAAAGTGTTGGCGATCCCCAATGCCAATAGCCGGGCGAATTGGCTGCGAGCTCGCAACGCCACGACGATGCAGTAAGCCAGTATCAGCGTGTAGAGCGCTATCAGCACCAGCCCGCCGACCAGTCCAAACTCCTCCGCCAGCATGGTGAAAGCGAAATCGGTCTGATTCTCGGGCAGGAAGTTGAGGTGAGTTTGGGTGCCCTGCATATAGCCGCGCCCGAACAGCCCGCCAGAGCCCAGCGCTATTTTCGACTGCAGGATGTGATAGCCCGCGCCGAGCGGATCGCGTCCCGGATCGATGAAGGTGAGAATGCGTTCCTGTTGGTAGTCGTGAAGAAGGCGCCACGCAAAGGGGACGGCGCCAAGCCCCGCGATGATCAAAACGGCGAATTTCCATGCTCGCACCCCTGCGAGCATGAACATCGCGCCGCCGCCGAAGACAAGAAGGCTCGCTGTTCCCAGGTCCGGTTGGCGCAGTACTAGCGCGGCCGGCGCTAGAATCATCACCAGCGGCAATACCAGCCAACGCAGTCGCCCCACCTCGTCGAGGGAGCACCCGTGGAAGTAGCGAGCGAGCGCGAGCACCAACGCGACCTTCATCAGTTCCGAGGGCTGCAGGCGAACGACGCCGATGTCGACCCAACGCTGGGCGCCCATGCCAATCGAGCCCGTGAATTCGACAACCACCAGCATAGCCAGCGTGATCGCATAGATAACGTAAGCGTGACGGAGCCAAAAGCGCATGTTGGCCAGCGCCACCACGAACATGACAATGAGAGCGGCGCCAAAACGGGTAAATTGGCGTGCCACCAAGCCGTCCCACTCGCCGTTGGTCGATGACAAGAGAACGCCGACGCCGACGGCCACGGTCACGCAGATCAACAGCACCAGACCCCAATTCAGATTCCACAGCTTCTGCCGCAACGTCAGCTTGACGTCTTGAAATGCCATTGCCGTTGTCATCGCGCTCTAGCCCGCGTTTCGCGACCGGCCCGGCTCTGCGGTCGTCGAGCCTGAGAGCCGGGCCGGATCGAGGCGCTGGACCTCGAACAGCACATCCCGCGCGATCGGCGCCGCGGCTTTGGAGCCCGAGCCGCCGTGTTCAACCACCACAGCGACGGCGTAGCGCGGCGCCAGCACCGGCGCGTATCCGACGAACAAGGCGTGATCGCGCTCCACCCACGGCTTCTCCTCGTTTTTACGGACACGATTCAACCGCTCGCGTTTCGAGATCCGCCGCACCTGCGAGGTGCCCGTCTTGCCCGCCATCGCGTATCGCTCATCCTCGATCCGCGATCGATAGGCGGTACCATTCGATTGGCCGGTCACGCCTTCCATACCGGCACGAACCAGGTTAAGTGCGGCCGCGCTGACTCCAATCGGCTCGCGCTGAGCAGACGTAAAGGCGGGGTCGCTCGCGCCGTCACCTCCCACCTCCGCGCCGCGCACCACACGTGGCTGCACCTTAAAGCCACCGTTTGCGATCTGGGCCGTCATGACAGCGAGTTGAAGCGGCGTCGCCGACACGAAGCCCTGGCCGATTCCGGTGACCAGCGTTTCGCCCTGCTGCCATGGCTCGCCTCGAACGGCTTGCTTCCATTCCTTTGTCGGTATGAGGCCCTCGCTCTCCGACGGAATCTCTATGTTGGTGGGATGGCCCAAGCCAAAGCGCTGGGCCATCTCCGCGATCCGGTTGACGCCGGTCCGGCGGGCCACGTCATAGAAGAACGAATCGCACGAACGCACGAACGCGTCGACAAAGCCGACGCGGCCATGGCCACCGTGTTTCCAGCAATGGAACTCCTGGGCGCCCAACTTGACCGACCCGGTGCAGAACACAGAGTGCTCGGGCCCGACGACCCCGTTCTCCAGAGCCGCCAACCCGACGATCATCTTGAAGGTCGAACCGGGGGGGTATTGCCCGGAGATGCTTTTGTTAACGAGCGGTGTCCTCGGGTCGTTAAGAAGGGAATGCCAGGTCTCCTGACTGAGGCCGAGGTTGAAGACATTGGGATCGAAGCCCGGTGCGGAGACCAGAGCCAGTATTCCTCCGGTGTCCGTGTCGATCACCACTATGGCGCCGCTCTCCTCGCCCAGCCGCGCATAGGCCATATGCTGGAGGTCGGCATCGATGGTGAGGAGGGTGTCGGCGCCCGGCTGACCCTCGTGGCGCGCAAGCTCGCGGATAACCCGGCCATATGCGTTGACCTCGACGCGACTGTCACCAGCCTTGCCGCGAAGCGCCAGGTCGTAGGTTTTCTCGATGCCGCTCTTGCCAATCCGAAAACCCGGCAGCTCCAGCAGCGGGTCTCCGTTCAGTTCGTCCGCCGCCACGCGCGCGACATAGCCGACGACGTGACCGAAGGGCTCTCCCAGCTCGTAGTGACGCGATTCGCCGACCTCGGGATGAATGCCCGGAAGATCGGGGCTATGCACGTTGACCCTGGCGAATTCCTCCCAGCTCAGGTTTTCCGCCGCCGTCACTGGGACGAATGGCCTGTTGCGCGCGATCTCTCGAACGACTTTGCGCCGCTCGTGGTCACTCAGCGAGATGAGCGCGGCCAGTGCGTCGAGTGTTTCCTCGACGCTGAGGGTGTCCTCAGGCACCAGCACGACCCGGTAGTTGCGACGGTTGCTCGCGAGTTCGACGCCGAACCGGTCGAGGATGCGTCCGCGCCGGGGGGGCAACAGGCGCATGTTGATGCGGTTCTCGTCCGCCAGCACCTTATATTGGTGCGATTGGATGACTTGAAGGTCGTAGAGCCGGCCAACCAGCAACGCTAGGAGCGTGACCTGACCACCAGCGAGGATCGCGGCGCGGCGCGTCAGAGCCTTGTCGCGGCCAAGGTCGCGCCGCATGTCAGGCCGGCTTCATCAGGCCACGCTGGGCTCGCACAAACAACCACGCCACGCACGGATAGGCAGCGATGGTGATAACTGCCTGAGTGATTGCCGGCCGCGGGTCGATGATGGTTTCATAGAACAAGTTGGCGAGGACCCAACTCGCCGCGACGGCAGCACTGCCGACCAGCAAAAAGCCCAACCACTCGACCAGCACGCTTTTCCCGATGAAGACCCGTCGCTGTGAAATACCCAGACCAAAGACCGCCAGCAGCACCAGCGAACTCATGCCGAGCGGCGTGCCGCCGAGGGCGTCTTGCACCAGCCCGAGGACGAAGACGACCCCCGCCGGCAGGTGCTCGGGCCGGTAGATGCTCCAATAGTAGACGGCGATCACCGCGAAGGCCGGCGTCACGGGATCAACATAGGGCAGGCCCATCGGGACCAAACCGAGCAGCACCAGCCCTAGTGTCAAGATCGGCGGTGTCACCCACCACGACATCCGCCGCAGCCGGGCCGTCCACTCAGCGCCCATGGCGCTCCCCAGCTTCCCGTGCCCCCGATAGGCGTGGCAGATCGAAGCGGAGGATCCGAACATACTCGAGGCGGTCCCAGTCGACGAACGGCTGCACAGTGATCGTGGCATCGTCCACCCTGGCCACAGTGCCGATCGGAATACCGGACGGCAACAGACCGCCGTGACCAGAAGTCACCACCCGATCTCCCGGCGAAACCCGCGCACCACCGGCCAGGAACGTGAGGCGTGGAAAGTTCGAATTATCACCGGCCAGCAGCGCCCGATGGCGACTCCCCTCGATCACGACAGGAATGCGCGAGTTAAGATCGGTGACCAGAAGGATACGACTCGACCTATGGCCAGCCGCCGCGATGCGGCCAACGAGCCCTGCTTCGGCGACGACGCCTTGACCATCGGCGACGCCATCGCGGCTGCCCGCGTTAACCAGCAAGGTGCGGACGAAGGGGCCACCTGAATCGCCGATCACACGAGCCGAGGCGAACGATACCTGCGGCTCGCTGCGCGACCTCAAAAGAGCGCGATAGATGGCGTTTTCACTCTCCAGTCGCCGCGCGACCCCCTGCCAGTTGGAGAGCCGCGCCACTTCCTCGCGCAGTCGCAAGTTCTCGCCGCGCAAGTACCACAACTGGTTAATCTCTTGGACACCTGCATTTAGCCCCGACACCGGATGGGAGATCACCTCAAGTACAGGGGCCGCCGCGTCGGTGATGGCGAGGCGAAAGCGCTCAACAATTATGGTATCGGCTTTGCCGAGGATCATTATCGCGAACGCCGCGCCGACCAAAATCACGAACGCAAAACGTTGGACGACGACCCTGACCGGCACCGCCAAGCGCTGCAAGCGACTGCCGGTAGCGTTCATTCCAGGGCCTCCTCACCGCGCCCGACAGACGAGCTACGGCGCCACAAATCAGAGCTATTGATGCAAGACGTGGCGCAGCGTCCGCAGTTCCTCGAGCGCGCGTCCCGTCCCCAGCGCCACGCACGACAGCGGTTCATCGGCAATTGACACGGGCAGCCCCGTCGCGAAACGAAGGACATAGTCCATGTTACCGAGCAACGCGCCGCCGCCGGTCAGCACTATCCCCTTGTCGACGATGTCGGCCGCCAACTCCGGGGCGGTGTTTTCAAGCGCTACCTTGACCGCCTCGATGATCGCGCCGACCGGCTCGGCGAGGCTCTCGGCAATCTGGTTTTGATTGATCACCAACTCCTTAGGAACTCCGTGCATCAGATCGCGTCCCTTGATCTCCATGTGGGCGCCGACCCCATCCTCTGGCGGGCAAGCGGTGCCTATATGCTTCTTGATGCGCTCAGCGCTGCCTTCGCCGATTAGCAGGTTATGGTTGCGCCGGATGTAGGCGATGATCGCCTCGTCCATCTTGTCACCGCCAACTCTGACGGAGCGCGAATAAACGATCCCTCCCAGCGACAGAACCGCCACCTCGGTGGTGCCACCGCCGATATCGACCACCATTGAGCCGGTCGGCTCGGTCACCGGCAGACCCGCCCCGATCGCCGCAGCCATCGGTTCCTCAATCAGGTAGACCCTGCGCGCGCCCGCGCTCTCAGCCGATTCCTGGATGGCCCGGCGCTCGACCGCCGTAGAGCCCGACGGCACGCAGATAATCACCTGCGGTCTGGCGAAGCTGCGCCGATTGTGCACTTTGCGGATAAAGTGCTTGATCATCTCCTCGGCGATCTCGAAGTCAGCGATCACGCCGTCGCGCAACGGTCTGATAGCTTCGATATTTCCCGGCGTCCGGCCCAGCATCAACTTGGCTTCGTCGCCCACCGCCAGAACCTGCTTCTTAGTGCGGTAGTTGACGATGGCCACGACCGAGGGCTCGTTGAGAACGATGCCACGGCCTTTCACATAGACCAGCGTGTTCGCCGTCCCGAGGTCGATAGCCATGTCCGCCGACATCATTCCAAGCATTTTCGCGAACATCAGCGGTGCCCGGCCTCTCTAGTCAACCGCATACGTACAAGCCTTCCAACTTCGCTCATTCGCGTTCCGCCCCCCTAGGCTGAGAGAGCCTCCGGCGCGGATTTATCCCTCTTCACCAGCAGCTTGTTCAGCGCGTTCACATAAGCTCGCGCTGACGCGACAAGCGTATCGGTATCCGCGCCTTGACCATTGACCGACTTGCCGCTCTCCTCAAGCCGCACGGTCACTTCGGCCTGTGCATCGGTTCCCCGGGTGACGGCGCTTACCTGGTAGAGTTGGAGCACCGCCCGGTGCGGAAACAGCGCTTTGATCGCGTTGAACGTGGCATCGACCGGCCCGTCTCCCACCGCCGACGTGCCCTTCACCTCACCATCAATCTCAAGCTCCAGATCGGCGGTCGGGTGGGCGCGCGTGCCACACACGACCTGCATCGAGATCAGTTTGACGCGATCGTTGGTCCGTAGGATCTCGTCATCCACCAACGCCACGATATCGTCGTCGAACATTTCTTTCTTGCGATCAGCAATATCCTTGAAGCGGGTAAAGGCGTCTTGTGAGGCGTTGTCGCCTAGGTCGTAGCCAAGCTCGCGCAACTTTTCGCGAAACGCGTGCCGGCCGGAATGCTTGCCGAGAACGAGCTTTGAGCGGACCAGACCCACCGATTCGGGAGTCATGATCTCGTATGTGCCGGAATGCTTGAGCATGCCGTCCTGATGGATTCCGGCCTCGTGCGCGAACGCGTTGGCGCCGACGATTGCCTTGTTGTTCTGGACCGTAAAGCCAGTCACCGTCGATACGAGGTGCGAGGCCTTGGTGATGTACTCCGTCTTGACGCCGATTGAATAGGACATGATGTCCGAACGCGTATGCAGGGCCATCACCACCTCTTCGAGCGCCGCGTTTCCCGCCCGCTCGCCCAGGCCATTGATTGCGCATTCGATCTGACGAGCGCCGTTGGCGACCCCCGCCAGCGAGTTCGCCACCGCCAGCCCAAGGTCATTGTGACAGTGGGTCGAGACGGTTGCCTTATCGAGGTTGGGAACTCGCGCGAACAGCATGGCGATCAGCGCGCCGAACTCTTCAGGTGTCGAGTAGCCCACGGTATCTGGGATGTTGATGGTCGTCGCACCGGCGTCGATCGCGCTCTCCACAGTGCGGCAGAGAAAGTCGTGCTCGGTGCGCGTACCGTCCTCGGGTGACCACTCCACGTCACTACATAAATTGCGAGCGTGGCTCACGCTATCGATCACAGCTTGGTGCACGTCCTCGGGCTCCATCTGCAACTTGTACTTCATGTGCAGAGGGCTGGTAGCGATGAAGGTATGAATGCGTTTCTGGCGGGCCGGACGCAACGCCTCGGCCGCGCGGTCGATGTCCTTGCGACCGGCTCGGGCGAGACCGCATACCGTCGAGTCCTTAACGATCTTGGAGATCTCGCGGACCGCTTCGAAATCGCCATTGGACGCGATCGGAAAGCCCGCTTCGATAATATCGACCCCCATCAGCTCGAGAATTTCCGCGATGCGCAGCTTCTCGTCGAGATTCATTGAGGCGCCTGGCGATTGCTCGCCGTCGCGCATGGTCGTGTCAAAAATACGTACTCGATCGGCGATGTCGCTCATGGGACCTGATCCTTCGTTCGATTTAGCAACCTAGGCAAGTTCGCTTTCCCCTGGGCGGCGCGCGCTAACGCACGTCCAGGGGCGCCTAAGTCGAAGGTCATTCATCGCTCGCGAGTAGGTACGCGCCAACATGTATTGGAGTCTTCGGCTCCACTGGCCGACACGACAAGCAGCACGGGTGCCCACAGCAATTCGTCCAACCATCGCCACGTCCCTCCGGGACGGCTGAATTTATCGGCTTGTTGCAGTCGTTTACGTCGACACATGATGGCACAACGTCAATAACACACCAACCCTGCCTAGACTGGCGTGCAAAATCATTATTACGACCGTTGGGCGTCCCGCCGCAACCGCTTTTGGCGGACCGCGCGAACGCCGCCCCAACTAGCACATGCCGGTCAGTTCTTGCTCTTGTCCACCAAACGTCCAGCGGCTATCCACGGCATCATGGCCCGCAACTTTTCGCCCACCTCTTCAACGTGGTGGCTATCGGATTTGCGCCGCAGGGCCTTGAAGCTGGTTTGCGCCACCTTGTTTTCGAGCATCCATTCACGCGCGAATCGCCCAGATTGGATTTCATCCAGAATGCGCTTCATCTCCTCGCGCACCGCCCCATTGACGACGCGCGGGCCTCGCGTGTACTCGCCGTACTCGGCGGTGTTAGAGATCGAGTAGTTCATGTTGGCTATGCCACCTTCGTAGATTAGGTCGACGATCAGCTTCACCTCGTGCAAGCACTCGAAATAGGCCATCTCTGGCGCGTAGCCAGCCTCGACCAGGGTCTCGAATCCGGCCTTGATCAACTCGACCACGCCGCCGCAGAGCACCACTTGTTCACCGAACAGATCGGTCTCAACCTCTTCGCGAAAGCTGGTCTCGATAATCCCGGCCCGGCCGCCGCCGATGGCCGACCCATAGGAAAGCGCAATGTCCTGCGTATTGCCCGAAACGTCTTGAGCAATGGCCAGCAGACACGGGACACCGCCACCGCGCACATACTCCGAACGCACGGTATGGCCAGGCCCCTTGGGAGCAATCATGAAAACGTCGAGGTCGGGTCGCGGGGCGATAAGTCCGAAGTGGACGTTGAAGCCGTGTGCGAACGCAATCGCGGTGCCGTCCTTCATATTGGCGATGAGATCATCGTCGTAGATTTCGGCTTGCAGCTCGTCGGGTGTCAGCATCATCACAACGTCGGCCCAGCTCGCGGCCTCCGCCACCCCCATGACCGCGAGACCCGTATCCTCCGCTTTCTTTCGACTTGACGAGCCCTCGCGCAAGCCGACGGCGACCTGCTTCACGCCGCTGTCCTTAAGGTTGGCGGCGTGGGCGTGACCTTGACTCCCATAGCCGAGAATGGCCACCTTCTTTGACTTGATCAGATTCACATCGGCGTCGCGGTCGTAGTAAACACGCATGTCTAGGCTCCTGAGTTAGTGGCCGGGCCGCGTCAGGTAGTTTCAAGGCCCCGGCTCATGGCCACTACCCCCGCCCGAGCGATCTCGACCAAACCGAGTGGTTTCATCAGGTCGATGAAGGCATTGAGCTTATCACCCGATCCGGTCATCTCGAAGACGAACGATTGGGTCGTGCTGTCGACCACCCTGGCGCGAAAAATATCCGCGATTCGCAGCGACTCGACCCTGGCCTCGCCCAAGCCCGCTACCTTGATCAGCGCCAGCTCGCGCTCGATATGGGGCCCCTGCGTCGTCAAATCGGCGACGGTATGAACCGGTACCAAGCGATCGAGTTGCGCCTTGATCTGCTCGACGATCATCAGTGTGCCCGAGGTGACGATGGTAATACGCGACAGGTGCTCGACCTCATCGACCTCCGCCACCGTCAGGCTTTCGATGTTGTACCCACGCCCCGAGAACAGGCCAATGACGCGGGCGAGCACACCAGCCTCGTTGTCGACCAGAATAGAGATCGTATGGTGGCGATGCGCTGCTGGCTCCACGAGATCACCTGGGAGAAAATGGGCCACGGCGGGGCGGCGAGCGCCATGAATACTCTATTTGGCCCCCGACGCAAAAGGGAGTTAGACCAGCGCGAGCCCTTGGTCAGTGCCCTGCGGCGCCTCGTCGTCGAGTCCGAGAATCATGTCGTAGTGCGCCGCGCCCGACGGGATCATCGGGAAGCAGTTCTCTTCTTGATCGACCACAACGTCAACGATGACCGCCGTCTTGGCAGCCAGCATCTCCTCAATGACGGCGTCAACCTCGGCGGGCTGGCTGGCACGCAAGCCAACCGCACCGAAGCTCTCGGCGAGCTTGACGAAGTCGGGCAGCCCGTCGACGTAGCTCTCGGAATAGCGGCCGCCATGCATGATCTCCTGCCATTGGCGCACCATTCCCATGTAGGAGTTATTGAGGATGAAGACCTTCACCGGCAACCGGTACTGGGCAATCGTCGAAAGTTCTTGGATGTTCATAAGGATCGAGGCTTCGCCCGCGACGTCGATGACCGTAGCATCGGGGTGGGCGATCTGAGCGCCCATTGCCGCCGGCAAACCATAGCCCATCGTTCCCAGACCGCCTGAAGTCATCCAGCGATTGGGTTGGTCAAACTTCAGAAACTGAGCGGCCCACATCTGATGTTGGCCAACCTCGGTCGTGATGTAAACATCCGTGTCTTTGATGTGCTCGTATAGCCGCTCGAGCGCATACTGTGGCTTAATGACCGACTCCGATCCCTGATAGCTCAAGCATTTCCGTGCCCGCCACTCCTCGATCCGCGCCCACCACAGCTTCAGCGAATCGGTGTCGGGTCGGGCGCCGCGCGCTTTTAGTCGCGCGTTGATCTGGGCCAGAACGTGCGCGACGTCACCGATGATCGGCACCTCGACAGACACATTTTTGTTGATCGACGAGGGGTCGATGTCGATATGGATCTTCTTTGAGCCCTGGGAAAAAGCATCCAACCGCCCGGTCACGCGGTCGTCGAACCGCGCGCCGATGGCCACCATGACATCGCAGTGAGCCATGGCCAGGTTCGCCTCGTAGGTCCCGTGCATGCCCAGCATGCCGAGGCACTGCGGATCAGTACCTGGAAATCCCCCGAGGCCCATGACGGTGGTCGTCACGGGATAGCCGGTCATGCACACCAGTTCCGACAACAGCTCGGCCGCGCGCGGGCCCGAATTAATGACGCCACCACCGGCATAGATGATCGGCCGTTCGGCGCCGACGATCAGCTCGACCGCCCTCTCCACCTGCGCCGGGTCCCCTTCGATCCGTGGACGGTAGGTGCGGTGGGTTGAATCGTCAGGGACGGCATATGTTCCTTCGGCGAGTTGAATGTCCTTTGGCAGGTCAATGACGACCGGGCCCGGTCGACCCGACCGCGCCACGTAAAAGGCCTCGTGCATCACCCGTGCGAGATCGTTCACGTCCTTGACGAGATAATTGTGCTTGGTGCACGGGCGGGTGATACCGACGGTGTCCGCCTCCTGAAAGGCGTCGTTGCCGATCATGTGCGTGGCGACTTGCCCCGTTAGGCAGACCAGCGGAATGCTGTCCATGAACGCATCAGCCAGTCCCGTGACCGCATTCGTCGCACCCGGACCGGAGGTTACCAGAACCGTCCCGACCCGCCCCGTCGAACGCGCATACCCCTCCGCCGCGTGGACTGCGCCGGCCTCCTGGCGCACCAGGACATGGCGCAGTCGGTTCTGCTTATGCAGCTGGTCGTAAATCGGAAGGACGGCACCGCCCGGGTAACCGAAGATGACTTCGACGCCTTGGTCGGCCAGCGCTTGAAGGATGATCTCCGCGCCGGTCATTCGTCGCTCGGACATGGGGCCCTGCCGCAAAAGCCACCTCTTCAAGAACAAAACGCCCGGCAACGTTGCTGCCGAGCGGTCGGACCGTGCCTGGTGGCGACAGCATGCGGCCTCTTTGGTGAAATTAGACCGTCTCTAAACTTGGGTCAACCGGCCGCGATCAGATCCACAACGGCCGCCGCGTCGACGTCGGAGCCCCCCGCCTCAAGCCTGTTCCAGTCGGCCGCCTGGTGGCGAAACCAGGTGTATTGACGCTTGGCATAGTGACGGATGGCACGCTGGCCACCCGCTACGGCGTCATTGAGCGATATGTCGCCGCGCAGGTAACGTAGCAGGTCGGGAAGGCCTAGCGCCCTCATCGCTGGCAGTGACGGATCAAGCCGTCGCGCCCTGATCTCAGCGGCCTCGTCCAGGCCGCCCGACGCGACAACGTGGAGATAGCGCCGATCGCAGCGCTCGTAGACCTCCGCCCGCGGCGGCGCCAGAACGATCTTGGCGATCGGCGGTCGCGCCAGAGCGCCCTCGCGAGGACCGGATTGCCATGCCGGCAACGCGATCCCGGTTGCCTCCAGCACCTCGGTCGCGCGTATCAATCGTTGTGGGTCGGTCAGCCGGGCGGCGCTTACGGCATCGTTTTTGGCGAGTTCGGCGCGAAACGCCTCATGCCCCAGCGCCGCGTATTGCTGACGAACGCGCATTCGCACGGCATCCGGCGTCCGGGGGATTGGCGCCAACCCCTCCAACAGCGCCCGGAAGTAAAGACCGGTGCCGCCGACCAGTATCGCCGTTCGCCCGGCACGGTCCGCCGCCTCAATCTCGGCCCCCACCCGCGTCCGCCACGCGCCGACCGAGAAACGTTCGGCCGCGCGAATGACGCCGTAGAGCCGGTGAGAGACCCGAACTTCATCGGCGATACTCGGTCGCGCCGTAATGATGCGCAGCTCCCGATAGACCTGCATGCTGTCGGCATTGACGATGACGGCATCGTCAATGCGCAAAGCCAGGCGCATCGCCAGAATAGATTTCCCGCTTGCTGTCGGTCCCGCGAGCAGTATTAGGCCGCCCGGCATCGCCGTCGCGTCCCCGTACGCTTTTCCGCCCCTCTACCAAGTTGCGCCAAATGGTCAGGACGGCACACTCGTCGGAGCGAGACGTCCCCTCGCTCAGCCCCGGTCGAGACGTAGTGCAACAAACCGCAACTCGCCCCCACGCGTCAACGTGAGGACCACCGATTTGCGATTCGACTCCTCCACCTCACGCACTTTCGCGACCAGTTCGCGAGGGGTCTGAACCTCGTCCTGACTGACCTCGGTGACCACATCGCCCGGCTGGATCCGCTGTTCGGCCGCACTGCTGTCCACGTCGACGGCGGTGACCACGACGCCTTCGACATCCTCGGAGAGGTCGTATTTCTCTCGCAGTTCGTCGGTGATAGCCGCAAGCGACATCCCCAACACCTCGGCGGTCTCCGGCTGGGACGACTGTATCGCGGCCAACTCCTTGGGCTCGGTCAGCTCGCTGACGGTCACTGTGATCGTCTGCAATTCCCCGCGCCGCCACAGCTCTACATCCACCGTCTTGCCGACCGGCGTGTCAGCGACGGCTCGCGACAACGACCGGACATCGGTAATCGGTTTGCGGTCGAACGCTAGGATAATATCACCGGGCTCGATCCGTCCGTAGGCAGGATCGGCCTCATCTATAATGCTCGCGACCAACGCGCCCCGCGCCTCGTCGAGCCCGAGCCCCTCGGCGATCTCCTCGGTCACCGTCTGTATCCGAACACCGAGCCAGCCACGGCGCACCCGACCATAGGCTGCGAGCTGCTCCAGCACGGGCCGGGCCAGCGACACCGGAATCGAGAAGCCGATGCCGATGCTGCCGCCCGATGGCGAGAAGATGGCCGAATTAATGCCAATCACCTTCCCTTCCATGTTGAACAGCGGACCACCGGAGTTGCCGCGATTTATCGGCGCGTCTGTCTGTATGAAATCGTCGTAGAGCCCAGCATTAATATTGCGTCCGCGCGCCGAGATGATGCCGGCGGTGACGCTGCCGCCTAAGCCAAATGGATTGCCGATGGCCAATACCCAGTCGCCAACACGTGCGGTTTCGGAATTGCCCCAGGCAACGCTCGGAAGCGCTCGGCCCGCATCAACCTTGAGAACGGCGAGATCGGTGTGTTCGTCGCGGCCGAGAATCTCGGCCGCAAGTTCCGTGTCATCGCTCAGGATCACAGTGACCTCGTCAGCCTCCGCGATCACGTGATTGTTAGTGATAATGATACCGGCGGCATCAATTATGAAGCCCGACCCGAGCGAGGTCACGCGCCGTGTCGGCGCTTGCTCGGACTGATGGCGCTCAAAGAATTCCTCGAAGAATTTCTCGAACGGCGAGCCGGGCGGGAACTGCGGCGTCGGCACGTCGCGCCCGCCTCGGCTCACGTTCTGGGTGGTCGAGATATTGACCACCGCCGGCGACAACCGCTCGACCAGGTCGGCGAAGCTGTCGGGCACACCGCGCGACCACGCCGAAGCCGGGAGCGCCACGAGTGATGCAGCGACAATCGCCGCCCAGACGCCGAGCGACGCCCGCCTACCGCGCTGGTCGACGACGCCTCGAATGCTTGGTCCCACGCGCGTTCTCCATCGTTGTGGTCGGCCCGACGCCCGTCCAGGTCACTGGACCACCGTGCAGGTTATGCAGTCGTTACCCAACAGACAACTTATTCGCGGAGGCTAACTAGAGCCCATGAACTGGGCGCAATTATTTCACGCCAAAGCTCAGCTCCGGATCAACCACGCCAAGCCATATCCGACGGCGGCGAGCCCCAACCCGGACCAGCGCAGGTTGACCACCGGTTGGCCGAGTAACGCCGTCAACATGCGCTGCATACCGGCAGGAAACAGTGCCCACAACGACCCTTCGATCACCATTACTAGGGCGAGCGCCAAGCCAAGCTCCGTCATCGTGTTGGTTCGCTGGCCGCCTGCAGCTCGCCGCGCAAGCTACGCCCGTCCGCGTCGCCTCAGCGGCCGGACTCCTCTCGCAGCAACGCCGGGCTGTCGAGGGTGCCGAAGTAGCGGAAGAACTCGCTGTCGGGGGACAGGACCATCGTCGTATCACCACTGCCCAGCGCCACTTTGTAGGCCTCCATGGAGCGGTAGAACGCAAAGAACTCAGGATCGGTACCGAAGGCCTCCGCGAAGATACGGTTGCGCTGGCCATCGCCCTCGCCCCGCAGGATCTCTGACTGTTTGATCGCTTCGGCCAAAAGCACCGTCCTCTCGCGGTCGGCGCGAGAGCGGATGCGTTGGGAAATTTCGGCGCCTTGAGCACGGAATTCCCGCGCTTCGCGTTCGCGCTCGGAGTTCATGCGTGCATAGATGGCTTGGTTATTGGCATCCGGTAGGTCTGCGCGTTTGATACGCACGTCGATCGCCAGAATACCGAGCTCCTCGGCCTGTTCGTTGACGAGAACGAGAATTTGGCTCATCAGCGCCGCACGCTCGCCGGTCAACAGATTTTCCAGCGGCACCGAGCCAAGCACCCGGCGCAAGTTGGAGCTTAGCAGCGTCCGCAGCCGCTCCTCTGCGATGCGCTGCTCACGGACCGCCTTGTAGAATTGCAACGGATTAGAGATGCGATAGCGCAGGAACGCGTCCACGACCAGCCGCTTCTGGTCGAGGGCGATTATTTCCTCGGGTAGCGCGTCGAAGCCGAGAATGCGGCGGTCCAGAGTTTCGATGTTTTCCACCAACGGCCACTTGAAGTGTAGGCCTGGTACGGTGATCACGCGTCGTGGGTCGCCGAACTGTAGGACCAGCACCTGCTGGGTCTGGTGAACCGTAAAAACCGAACTGAGGGCGATGAAGCCGAACAAGACCACGACCACCCCAGCGATCACCATAGTGAGGCGGCTCATTGGGCCCTCCGGGAGCCGCGACGGAGCTCCGGCAGCGGAAGATACGGCACCACTCCGGATCCAGAGCTGTCGTCGATTATCACTTTGTTCATCCCAGTGAAAATCTGTTGCATTGTCTCAATGTAGATACGCTTGGCGGTTACGTCCTTGTTGCGCGCGTACTCGACATAGACCGAGAGGAAGCGCGCCGCTTCACCCTCGGCCTCGGCGACGGTCTGCTGCTTGTAGGCATGAGCCTCCTGAAGGACCCGCTCAGCTTCGCCTCGGGCGCGCGGAATAATATCGTTCGCATAGGCTTCCGCCTCGTTGCGCTGGCGCTCAAGGTCGGCGCGCGCGCGCTGAACATCACGGAAGGCGTCGATCACCGCCTCTGGCGGATCCACTTTCTGGAGCTTGACCTCGCGCACCGAAACCCCGGCTTTGTACGAATCGAGGATGGACTGCAAGAGTTCCCTCGTGTGCACCTCGACCTGCTGGCGGCCTTCGGCGAGGACCAGTTGAATCGGCGTCTCGCCCACCACTTCGCGCATGGCGCCCTCGGCCGCCGCTTTGATTGCCACCTCGGGGTTCTGCACGTTAAAGAGGTACTCGCCCGCATCCTTGATGATCCAAAACACCTGGAAGTCGATGTCGATGATGTTCTCATCACCCGTGAGCATCAGGCTCTCGGCGGGCATATCGCGAGTCACGTTGCTACGCCCGATGTCGCCGCCCGACGTATAGCCGACATCAATACGGTTGATGCGGGTCACCCGCGGCGTCAACACCCTCTCGATGGGGCTCGGCAGGTGGTAATTGAGACCAGGCTCGGTCGTCGATACCCACTCGCCGAAACGCAACACCACGCCCTGCTCGTCGGGAAGAACGCGGTAGAAGCCGCTGGCCAACCACAAGACGACGACCGCCAGCACGGCCAACAGGATGCCGCGCGGCCCAAAAAACTTACCTGGAAGAAGGCCGCGAAACCGGTCTTGGCCGCGCCGCAGCAGCTCCTCAAGGTCGGGAGGCTGTCCACCACCGCCGCCGGTCGGACCACCGCCGCCGGTCGGACCACCCCCGCCCGTCGGACCGCCGCCGCCGGTCGGGCCGCGGCCCCATGGCCCGCGGTCGCCGCCGCTACCACCTTCATTACTCCACGGCATTCAGGCCGTCTCCTTTAGATTAGCGACGTCCGACCAGTGCGCGAACGCCACCGCCAAACGGGGGCCGCGCCAACAACTTCATTGATCGTCGCGTGCGGCGGGTTATATGACAGCCTACGGAATACTGCAAACAAAGCCCGGCCCGTCGCCGACCTGGCCCCGTTGATACATCGAGCGGCACGAGGAATTTTCAACATGTCACGACTGACTGAACAAAGCGTACTTGAAGCCCTGGGCGGTGTGCGCGATGACGAGCAGGACGATGACGTGGTCAGCGCCGGCATGATTTCCGGCCTGGTCGTCAAACAGGGCAACGTGTTCTTCACGATCGAGGTGCCAGCCGATCAAGGCGCTGCCAAGGAACCGCTACGCCAAGCCTGCGAGAAGGCCATCGACCAGCTGCCTGGCGTCGTCTCGGTGACTGCGGTCCTAACAGCCCATAACGAAAGCGCGACAGGACCCACTACGTCGGCGCCTCAAACCCGGAACGATCCACCCAAACACACCAAAGATTCCCGTCCGGCCGAGATCCCCGGCATTCTGGCGATCGTGGCGGTGGCGTCGGCCAAGGGCGGTGTCGGCAAATCAACGACGGCGGTAAACCTTGCGTTGGCACTATCGAAATTGGGCCTCGCAGTCGGCCTAATGGATGCGGACATATATGGGCCCAGCATTCCCCGCATGATGGGCGTCGACCAGCGCCCACAATCGCCGGATCGTCAGCGGATCGAGGCCCTCCCCGCGTTCGGCATCCCGACCATGTCGATCGGCTACCTGGTGCCGAAGGACACGCCGATGATCTGGCGCGGCCCGATGGTGCAGAGCGCTATCGAACAGCTGCTGCGCGAAGTCATCTGGGGCGCGCTCGACGTGCTGGTGATCGATCTGCCGCCCGGAACGGGCGACGCCCAGCTCACCCTCTGCCAACGCGTCCCGTTGACGGGGGCGGTCATCGTCTCGACGCCTCAGGACGTGGCGTTAGCCGATGTCCGCAAGGGGATCAACATGTTCGCCAAGGTCAACGTGCCGATCCTCGGCGTGATTGAGAACATGAGCTACCACCTTTGCCCCCATTGCGGCGAACGCTCTGAGATATTCGGCCACGGTGGCGCCCAGACCACAGCCGAGGAGTTCGGAGCCGAGTTTCTCGGGGAAATCCCACTGCACATCGCCATACGGGAGACCTCGGACGCGGGACAGCCGATCGTTGTCAGCCAACCCGACTCGGCCGAAGCCGCCGCGTACACGCAAATCGCCGAGCGTCTGCGTGGGCGCATCGACGCGGCACAGGAGGCCGGCCGCATGTCCGCGCCCCGCATCGTCATTCAGTAGCGGCGGTCAGGCGGTAGTGGCGGTCAGACCTCGCGATCCAAGAACGTCATCAGCTCGCGCCACTCGCGCGCCGAAAGGCTTGTTTGCTTCTGGGTCACCTTTTCGCCACCGATGAGACGCTTGACCACGTCGAGAGCGCCGGCAGACAGCCGAACGCCACCGATCCCATAGTCCATGAAAGCTTCAAACGTGTCTGGCACCCAGCGCCTCACCGTTTCGAGCATGGCATCCGCATAGGCGCGGATCTCGTACTGGGCATGGGGGTCGGCGCGTAGATCAAGAAAATGCAGCAAATTGTGAAGGTCGATCTTCCAGTACCACTGGGTATAGAAATTGAGCGACAAGTTCATCCGCGCGAGTTCTCGCGCTAGTCCGCGGCGGCTGGGGTCAGCGGGCTCTCCCTCGTCGGTTTCGTTCAGCATCTCGGCGTAGTGCGCGTAGGCGTTGCTCGCATCCTCGCGCAATAGCGCAAATACGCGCGCCGCCTCCTCGCCGCTCAATGCCTCGGCGCGGCCCTGGCGATTCGCGCTCGATTGCGCCGCCAGATGCTGCGGCGCCGGCATGTAGAACTCATTGTCCAAGATCGAGTAGCGCGCCGAGTACTCGTTGACATTGGCGGTGCGGTGGCGGATCCATTGGCGCGCCACGAAGATCGGTAGTTTGCAGTGATACTTGATCTCGCACATCTCGAATGGCGTGGTATGGCGATGGCGCATGAGGTAGCGGATCAAGCCGCGATCCTCGCTCACCCGTCGCGTCCCACGCCCGTACGAGACCCGCGCCGCTTGGACGACCGCCGAATCATCGCCCATATAGTCGACCACCCGCACAAAACCGTGGTCGAGGACCGGGATTGGTTGATAGAGGATATCCTCGAGGCCGGGTGCCACCGCGCGGCGCGTAGGCTGAATTTCAGCCCGCTGGGCCTCAATCTCTTCCTGCTGCTCGGGACTGACCGTCATTTGCCGCCACGTCGATTCCAGGCCGCACTCTATAGCCGCGCGCACCAGCCGACCAGGGTCGGGCCGGAATGCCAGTCTGCCAATATCGCGACTTCAAAACTGATCGATCGAAGCCTATATTACACGCGTCGGGAGACCGACTATGGCGATAAACGGCGTACGGAATAGGCGTTACGGACCCGGGGGCAGTACCCGGCGCCTCCACCACGAGCGCGGCAACCGAGGCTTTGGGGCTGACGTTGCCGGTTGCTGATGGGGGCGAACCAGGATCGACGTGCGCAATAAAGGTGCGGTTTTCGCCCGGCATGGTACCGCCGTTATCGGGCCAGGCATAAAATTGCCAACGACAACCAAACGGGCGTAGCCCGTCTTGCTGCTTAGCAATAGGTAAGCGCGGTTCGGGGGGCGCCGGGCAACAGAAGCCCCCCACTGCGCCGCCCCGGCCAGCCCGCGAGCGACACGCGGGGCATTAACGGTTGGTCAGCCGTTCCGCCCGATCTAGTATCGCTCTCCCCCTTATCGGCCCATTCCCGTCGCGGGGATATCGAAAGACCAAAGCGAATGGTGAAGGATTTCATGAACTACGCCGCCATGGTCGACGGCGCACTGCGGTCGGTTGTTCGCGACGTGATTTCCCGGGTTCAGGAAACCGGCCTGCCGGGCGACCACCATTTCTATATCTCCTTCCGTACCGACTATGCCGACGTGGCCCTGCCCGCTCACCTGCGCGAGCGCTACCCTGAGGAAATGACCATTGTCCTGCAGCATCAGTTCTGGGGACTGGAAGTAAAAGAGCAGGGTTTCGAGATCACCCTGAGCTTCAACGACATTCACGAGTACCTCTTCGTGCCCTACGCGGCGATGACCGCCTTCGCCGATCCGAGCGTACAGTTCGGCCTTCAGTTCAAAACTCTGGACGAGTCGACGATTGGCCTGCCCGTCGCTATGCAACCCACTCAGGATGAAGCGCCGACGACCGAGACTAAAAAGCCCGAGCAGCGAGACGCCGGCGCCGATGTCGTCGCCCTCGACCAGTTTCGCAAGAAATGATCGCCAGTCCGGCGAGAGAGTGATCAGGTCCGCCACCGCGGGGTGAGCGGCCACACTTATGGAGTGCGCCATGGCCACTACCACGCGTAGCGAGACCGACACGTTTGGCCCGATCGAGGTTCCATCGGACAAATACTGGGGCGCGCAAACCCAGCGCAGCCGCCACAACTTCGCCATCAGCATCGAGCGCATGCCGATCGCCGTGATTCGCGGACTGGCCATCGTCAAGCGCGCGGCCGCTAGCGTCAACGCGGACTTCGGCGACCTCGCCCCCAACCTGAGGGATGCAATCATCAAGGCCGCCGATGAGATCATGGAAGGAGGTCGCGCCGACGACTTCCCGCTCGTCGTCTGGCAGACCGGCTCGGGCACCCAGTCCAACATGAACGTGAACGAGGTCATCGCCAATCGCGCGATAGAGATTCTTGGCGGCGAGATCGGCACCAAAGTGCCTGTTCACCCCAACAACCACGTAAACATGGGGCAGTCGTCCAACGATTCGTTCCCGACCGCGATGCACATCGCCGCCGTCGAGCAAGTCCACCACGAACTGCTTCCCAAACTAGCGCGGCTCCAGGGCGCGCTCGCGGCCAAGGCCGAGGCCTGGGGCGAGATCATCAAGATCGGGCGCACCCATCTTCAGGACGCCACGCCGCTTACCCTCGGCCAGGAGTTCTCGGGCTACGCGGCCCAGGTCGAATACGGGATCGAGCGGGTCGAAGGCACATTGCCGCGCCTCTATTGGCTGGCGCAAGGCGGCACCGCCGTTGGCACCGGCCTCAACACCAAGCCTGGATTCGGCGACAAAGTGGCTGCCGAGATCGCCTCGGTCACCGGCCTTCCCTTCGTGACCGCGCCCAACAAGTTCGAGGCCTTGGCCGCTCACGACGCGCTGGTGGAGGCCTCGGGCGCGCTTAACGTGCTCGCGGCCAGCCTGATGAAGATCGCCAACGACATCCGGCTGCTGGGGTCAGGGCCGCGCTCGGGCCTGGGCGAGCTCAGCCTGCCTGAGAACGAGCCGGGGTCATCGATCATGCCGGGCAAGGTCAATCCGACTCAGTGCGAAGCGATGACCATGCTGTGCGCCCAGGTCATGGGCAACCACGTGGCGATCACCATCGCCGGCGCCAGTGGCCATATGGAGCTTAACGTCTTCAAGCCGGTAATGATCCACAACCTGTTGCAATCGGTGCGTCTCCTGGCCGACGGCGCCGCGAGCTTCACCGACAATTGCGTCGTCGGCATTGAGCCCAATCGGGCTCAAATCGATCAGCTGATGAACCGATCGCTGATGCTGGTTACTGCACTCGCCCCGCACATCGGCTACGACAACGCCGCCAAGACGGCCAAGAAGGCCCATGCCGACGGCACCACCCTCAAGGAGGCGGCTCTCGCGCTCGGCTTCGCCACCGAAGAAGAGTTCGGCAAGTTCGTGCGGCCCGAGCACATGATCGGTCCGCGAGCCTGATCGTTTGGGGCGATCACCCCGTGAGCCCACCGATCGCGCCCGATGTTCTGCCTGACGTGCTTGCCCCCAACCTCCGGGTCGTGTTCTGCGGCAGCGCTGCTGGCCGCGCATCAGCTGTGATCGGCGCCTACTACGCCGGGCCTGGCAACCGCTTCTGGCCGACCCTCTACGAGATTGGCCTGACCGACCGCGACCTCGCGCCGCAAGAGTTCCACGCGGTCCTCGACTACGGCATCGGCCTCACAGACCTCGCCAAACACGAATCGGGCGCCGATCACGAACTACCCAATGCGGCCGACGATGTCGCTGGCCTGATCGCGCGCATCGAGCGCCACCGACCGCGCTTCCTCGCCTTCAATGGCAAGCGCGCGGCCCGCGCCATCATGGGTCGAGCGGTCGACTATGGCCCGCAATCGTGGACGATTGGTGATGCTCTCGTCGTCGTGCTGCCCTCGACCTCTGGCGCCGCCCGACGCTACTGGAAGATCGCTCCCTGGCGCGCCTTGGCAGCGGCCGCACGATGAGCCAGACCCCGCGCCGTCGCTCGGTGGTGCTTAACGGCCATCACACCAGCATCTCGCTCGAGGACGAGTTTTGGGAGGTATTGCGCGAGATCGCCGACGCCCAGGAATGCTCGATGAACGCCCTCATCGCCGAGATCGACCGTGTGCGGCGCGGCAACCTCTCGAGCGCCATTCGCCTCTATGTTCTCGATGACCTGCGAAGTCGCGTGGGCCCGCGGGCGGGCTAGCGTGGCCGATCAGTCGGCAAACGCGTCGAGCAGCTTCTTTAGGGTCTTGCCGACCTTCTCCTGAGGGCTCGTTGCACCCGCATCCGGCTCGCTCGCCCCGTCACTGGCGCCAGTTTCTGGCAGAAAGTCCGTGAGCACGTCGGGGGCCAGCTTGCGCAATACCGTGGTGCCGACCCGTTGAGCGATGTAGGCCTCCAGTTCACGGGCCTTCACATCGCGGCTCGGCGCATCGATCGGGCCCTTGAGGTTGAGACCCAACGGTGGCGCGTTTGGATGCTCGCTCAGGCGCATTTCCGTTTGCAAGTCGAGGAACCAGCGCGGCAGGTTGATCTCGCCCGCGCCGCGCCCTTCGGCGGCATCCATGAGGGCCCGCAGGTCATTGGTGCGCCCGACACCGTCGGTGATTCGAACGGTCCCATCAAGCACCGTGTACGACGTCTCGCCGTCCGAGGTGGAGATCTGGATCAACTGAACAAAGTTGGTAGTTCGGTCGAGCTCTTTCATCCGGTCGCTCAACGACCGCAAGTCGATGCCGCGAAAAACGCCGTCACGTGCCGCGAACCGCATGTCCCCATTTAGGCTGGAGACAAGCTCGTACTGGCTCCGTCCCTGGCTTGTCATATCGCCGCTTGCGGCAAACCGGCCGGTCACGCGGTCAATCCCGGCGTTGGCCCTCAGCGCCTCTAAAATGTCGGCGGAATCAAGCGCGAAGGTAAGATCGATTGTCGGCGTCTCAACATCGGCGATGCGCGCCCGAAATTCCACGTTGCCGCCATAGAGGCCGCTGACCAGCGGATCGATGGTAAGAACGCCGCTGTCGAGACCGAGATGCAGGGACGATTCGGTGAAGTGGTAATTCCCATAGTCGATGGCGACCGCCGCCAAATCGATCTCGCCGTCCATCGCGCCCAAGGCACCGAGATCGATCGGCGCCCGCGACCAGTGCTCGGAGCCGCTGCCACTAGAGCCGCTGCCACTAGAGCCGCTGCCACTAGACGTACTCTCCGAACGTTCGACCGGCAAGAACAGATC
>Ga0315339_1001236_pt1 | contig 24058 bp, 26 predicted proteins | sample ASW17metaG_FD_204514 | JGI IMG/M metagenome (GOLD analysis project Ga0315339, IMG submission 204514) | Ammonia-oxidizing marine archaeal communities from Pacific Ocean, United States - ASW #17 | ecosystem: Environmental > Aquatic > Marine > Oceanic | place: USA: California | collected 2016-12-05
TGACCTCAATGGAATAGGCATTGCGCGCAGGTGCCCCGTAACGATTATGAAAACCACGGTCTTCATCCACTTTCTGAATAGCGTGGCTGCCAAAAACCATGCCGCCCAAGGACACAAGCATCAGCGGGATTCCGTTCTTTGCGGCCAAACGAACCGCCGCCAACGTGCCGGACCCGCCAAATTCCGTCGGGAACAACACACCGTTGATGGTGACAACGTCAGAACTTGGACCGGTCCATTGCAGCGCATTCAGCCGCCCCGCCGTTTGGATCTCGGCCCAACTCGTATCCAGCTTGCGACTGACATCGGTGTAACCAAAGCCGTGCGAATGGAACAAGAATGGCCCCAAGGCCATGGTGACAGGTCCAGACATCAGGTCCCCCTTTAATCGGAAAAGCTGGCGGAAACGGTCGCCGAAATCCGGTCGCCCAACCGAGACTCCAACAGATCAACCAACCCTTCGGGGTCAGAAACGCCAGACGGAGCGGTAATGTGGATACCGCCGTGAATTTCGACCCGCGCATCGCCGAATTTGCCACCGGGCGCACCCTGCGGCCCACCAGATGCCACTGCAACCGAAGGCGCGACCATTCCCGCTGAAACCGCAAGAGACGCCAGACCAGCGGTGCGGACACGCTGCGACATTTGCTGCAAACGCTGCATCCGTTGGTTGGTCGCGACGAATGCCGATTGGCTGGAAAAGATAGGTTCCGGCCCACGCTCTCCTGCCAGATAGGGCAAGCCTGCCCTGATCGCCCCGCCAAAGGCCCGCGCACCCGCCAACGGCGTGACCTCGCGCGCCGGGCCAACACTTGTCTGTGGCGCGCCGAATGATGGCGACATCCGAAGCCGCGCCCCCAAACCGGCGACGCGCCCCGGTTGCATAGCCTGCCTTAGATCGCTGATGAGGGACGCTGACTGGTTGGAAAGAACAGACCTCATGCTCCCAAAAGCACCTACACGTGATATTACATCACGCGCAGGCCCTACACCCCGCCGCAAAGTATCTGATGGCGGGATACCCCCAATCCGTGCATGTGCAGCCCCGCGAACCCGGTGCGCCCTTTTCTGCAAACCCCGCCCCATGTCCACCAAATGCGCCCGAAAAACTGCCTGTGCCTGAGACACATTAAGAATCCCCCCTGACATCGACGGCACGAACCATTCCGAATTCGGTGTCTGTTCGTTCACGAGATAAGGAAGACCCGCGCGAACCGGCCCACCAAATGCACGCGCGCCTGCCGATGGCGTTTCTTCACGATTTGGAACCGTATTTGTCTGTGGTGCACCGGATGACGGCAAGGCCCGCAGCTTGGCGGCAAGTTCCTGCACCTTGGCCAATGCACGGTCGATAGATTCCGTGCTGATTTCTGGCGTGACCTCGGTGCCGGACAAAACTTGAAATGCAGCCGTCAGTTCTGCCAACGCTGCTTTGTCTTTTACAATCTGACCTTCAATGATTTCCAGGTCAGCAATCCGCGAAACCATTTCCGACTTTGCCCGCTGGTAATCCGGCGACACCAGATCATAGGCGTCCGATGGTGTGCCCAGCTTGTCCATTTCCTCTTGCAGGGCAGCAATTTCGAGTTTCAGCTTTTTTGCCAAATCCTGATAATCTTGCAGCCGGTCGGCATTCGGAAGGTTTTCGCGTCCCTGATAACGCTCTAGTGTTTCCACAGCGACCCGTTGTTCAGGTGGCACATAGGCGTCTGGTGCAGGCGGCGGTTTGCCATGCACCCACTCAAACACCCGATCATACCCGTCCATAAGCTGCTTTAGGCCAGGTGCGTTCTGAAAGAACGTGTCCATGTCCTTGACGTTGTCGGATTGGAACTTTTCCCAATCCGCCGGATCGTCGGGCACCTTTGACCAAAGTTGAAACATCTGGATGCTGGCAAAAACCGACTTCCACTTCAGCGCGGCCAGTGAGCGGTTCATAGAGGTCGTCGCCGCCTGCGTCGCAGAAACCGCACGACCCATATGGCGACCAACACCATCGGCGTATCCCGCCGCATTTGACCCGGCGCGACCGAAATTTGGCAGCATCCGTCCCAACAGCCCCATTTCACCAGCCGCAAATGCCCCCCGCGCAGCAATCCCAGCCAGCCCAAAGCGCAGTATCGCCAGCGTGCCAATCAAGCCGGACGCAGCCGTCAGCAACGCCCCGCCAGCCACGGCCATACCACCCAACGCTATGCCGCTGGTGACCAGCAACTTTGTCAGTTTCGGGTGTTCCTTGGTCCACTTGACCAGCTTTTCGATAAAGACTTGCGACTTTTTCAGCAGGTCGTTCAACGGCGGCAGAACCACCTCGCCAACACTGACGCCCAGCCGCGTAAGCTGGTTGCGCAGCAACTGCATGTTGTTGGCGGTCGTCTTTGCGCGTTCGGCATATTCCGCCTCTGCGCTGCCTGCGTACTCGCGCTCTTCCCCGACCAAATCCAGCGATTCCAGCAACAGGTCAAGGTTCCCGATCAGCGGCGTCAGACCGCGTGCTTCATCCCCGAATATCTGGGAAACTGTCGAGGACCGAAGGTGCGCGGGCAACTGATTGATGCGCTTCATCACATCCAGGGTTGTCCCAACTGCATCCTCCTGCATTGACCGCGCCACGTTGGCCGCGTCCAACCCAAGCGCCTTGAATGCTGCGCGCTGTTTTGGCGTTGATGCCGCACCGCGCACCAGCGCCTTACCCATGTTACGGAACGATGTGGCGGCAACATCCGCATTGGTTCCCGCCGCAATCATGGCCGATCCGAACGCAAGCGTTTCCGTCGCGTTGAAACCCTTGACCTTGCCATCCGCCGCCACGCGCGTGGAAAAGTCCAAAACAGAGGGCGCGGTCGATGCCATGTTATTGGACAAATGGTTCATCGCATCAAACAACAGACCAGTTTCGTCTATGGTCAGGCCCAATGCTGTTTTGATCTTCGCCATCGACTCGCCCGACAGCCCCGCCGAGATATCAAAGGCTACACCAATCTTGGCTGCCATTTCCGCGAACCGGGTCAGGTCCGCTTGCGCGATGCCAGACTGACCGCCAGCCGCGACAATTTCCGCCAGCCCTGAAGCCGCCATCGGAATACGGGTGGACAGTTCCAAAATGTCATTCGACATCGCGCGGAAAGCGTCCGGGCTTTCAAAATCCACCACCTTGCGGACATCGGACATCGCGCTTTCAAATTCGACAGCCATCATGATCGGCGCTGACATTGCATTCAATATACGACGGCCTGTCGCCATCGCGGCATTGCCCACAAAGCTGAGGTTCGCCGCCCGCGCCAAGGTTCGGTCCATCCGTTCGCGGCTGGCCGTGATGCGGTCCTGCATGGCCTTCAGGCGTTGCAGGCGTTCAACTTGCCGCCCCATAGCGGCATCCGCACGCCCCAAGGCCCCCACAAGACGGCGCTGTTCACCCGCAAGATCAGATGTATTCACACCCGCCGAACGCAACTTCCCTTGCAGTTGCGCCAACTCTGTCTTGTTTTTTTCATGTGCCTGACGCAGGCGTTCAGCAGCCCGTTTTGCTCGCTCAAACTCCTGCGTCATTTTCTTGGTGGGCGATGCGGTGGCCTTCATTTCAGCCCGAAGGGCCTTCAGCTTTTCGCGCGATTTACGGAGCGCTGCCTCAGACCTGCCGAACGTTGATTGCGCGGCTTTGAAGTCTTGAATCAGCTTCAGCGGCCCGCGCAGCCCCTGAAGCCGCCCAACATCTGACCGGACCTTGTCCGCAAACCGACCTGTCACGCCCGTCATATTCCGGATCATTCCCGAATATTTATCGACCGCCTTTACGACCAGTTCCGTTGTGATCCGCTTGTTTGCCACAGGTCTGCACACCTTGAAAAATTAGGGGAAATGCCTATTTTAAAGGCATGGATGTTTTTGCGATGATCTTTGCTGTTCTGATGATTGCTGCCGCCATCGCGGCAACGGTCATCATCGGGGTTTATGCAGGCGGGATTTGGGGCGCAGGTGCCTTCGCACTGTTGCTGTTCATCCTTTACCGGGCATTCACCCACCAAAGCGGCCCCGATCGACCAGCCGACCGGGACGCGCTTAATGCGTTTCAGCAACCACTGTCTGACGATTGACGCTATTCAAACTTCAAACGGGTGGCATCAAACACCTTTTGTGCGGCGTCATACCAGTTGTTGAAGCTGGACATCTTCATCATCAAAACCTGCGGCAGTGGCGTTGAAAACACCGAGGCGACAAAGCCAGCGGCAAAGCGCAGGTCTTCTGCTACTTTGCCGGGTCTTCGTTTCCCGACGTGCCACCAGCGCCGACGCCCTTGTCGATCCCCATGACGGCCTCGCACGCTGCATTGACCGCCGGAAGGTCTGAATCCTTGATCTTGGCAGCTGCTGCTTCTGGAATACCCGCAAGTTGCCCGATCCAGAACCGACTGACCCGCCCCGCGTCAATGGGCGATGGCGGATCAGAGAACGTGGCCTCCAGTTCCGCATAGGCAATCTGTGCGCCAAGGTCGGGTTCATCAAACGACAACACGTCGTAGGTGATCCCATCCGGGTCCGGCATGACAATTGGCCGCTTCAGCGGGACGATAATCGGAAGGTCCATGGTGCGCGCCCCTTACAACAGCAGCGCGGCGCGAACGTCCGCGTAGTGACTGACACCGGCAACTTTGATGTCAAAGTCGTCTGCCTCGATCATTTCGGAACCACCAATTTCCAGTTTGAGATAATCCCAGGCATACTCACAATCGAGCGCCTCAACTTTCTCGCCTGATTTGAATTCGCCAAAGTCGATACCCTTCAGGAATCCGCGCAGATAGCAGGTTGCGTTGGTCACCGTGCCGTCTTCGTCAACCAAAGCACCGGTAATCATCAACGTGCCGTTGTTCGTGCCCGGAATAAACCCAAGCCCGGAAACGACTTGTGGGTCCAGGCCCAATTCCTTGAACTTGGCATTCTCACGCTCGTAACCATACGGCGTCTCGCGTTCTGTGGCCATTCCGGCGTTTCGGAATTTCTCGGTTTTGGCCTTGAACGGCGGAATCGTCATGCCGCTGGCTTGACCAACCTTTACATCCTCGTTGAACCACAGCGCGCAGTCCTTAAGCAAATATGCGGGGGTGGATTTCATATCACGTCTCCTGAACAGGCCATAATTTTATGGCATCAGAGCAGATGCGCAGACAGGATCATGTCGGCGCACCTGCATCATTGGGTTGGGAACTGGCCTGGATCAGGCCGCAGCCTGAATTGCCTGATTGGCCAGTTCCAGATAATATTCGATGTTGCGGTGTGCGATGAACCGAATGTCTTCCATTGGTGCTGGCGGCTCAAAATCAAGCGACAGTGTGATGCGACCCGACGCCAGTTGAATTGGCTCGTTCAGATCCTGGTTGAACCAGACCTTGCCGCCGATGATCGCGCCTTCAGCCTTGAAGGTGCGCATCGCGGCATTGCCGGACTCGATCATCAACTTGACGTTCGCAGCCGAAAACGGCTTGTCCACGAATTCCAGATACGCCTTTTCGATGGCTTCATTGATGAAGTCCGCCGTGCGGCGCACCGCAAGGAACACCCACATGTCATCGCCCGTTGCGCCACGGTTGCCCCAGGTGATGTAGCCTTCGCCGGTGTTGATGATCGTGTTGACGTGCTGTTCGTTCAGATAGTTTGAATGCGCCCCATAGGTCACCGGTCGCGTCACACCACCAATACCGTTGATCGGCTTGTTGGATAGTGAATGCCAGAACCCCAGCGCCTTATCGACACGCGCCTGAACACCCGCAAAACGGGCCGAAGCAGGGCGCGCCACATAGGCGCTGGTTTCGGTATCCCAAACCAGAACTTTGGGGTCCACGACATAGACCCGCTGAGAACTGATCTGTTGGCGGTACAGGATCGCGGTTGCATCATCCGTGTCCGGACCATCGACAAAGGCAATAGCCCGCAAGGCATCCAGAACGCCAATCAGTTCAGCAACAACAGGGTTCGCCGCCACACCGTCACCAGAGGTGAAACCCGGTGCCGCAATCAGGCGCGGCTTGATGCCCAGCATCGGTTCAGACTTCAGCAGTGCGTGAACGCCGGTCCGCGCCGTCGCATCGCCGACCAGATTGGACATCGTGGCCGCAAGGTCCACGCCCTCCTCAACGCGGATGACAACGGTATAGGCACCGACCTGGTCAAACACGTCATCAATTGCGTCTTTCAGGGTGCCAGCGTCGCCAATTCCAGCTGCATCGGTTGGCGTACCCTTGAGCAATACAGGTGTGTTCAGTGGAAATTTCACAGGATCCGCATCAGGTGCCGTGCCCAACAGGCCCACGACTGCCGTTTGCGCTACTTGGACCAGAACGGGGGTTTCATTGGATTCCGACAGTCGCGTGCCGTGGTGAAAGCTGAGGTCAGCCATTGGTCTCTCCTTTGGTCAAAAGAAAACCCGGCACGCTGGCCGGGGTAAAAGGCGAAATCGCCTATCATGTTGTGCGCACATGCGCTTCACTAGTTTGCCAGAACCGCCAAACCGTTTTTCTCAGTATGTGAGTTTTAGATGGCGCAGCATCCAGAGGTCGCTCCCCGGAAAACGCGCCGCGACATCCGCCCCCCTACTGAGCGGCGGTAAGCGCCAGCGCCACGGCAGTTGCTCGATCTTCAATATCCTTCACGACACTATCCAGCCCCTTCAACATGAAGGGCAAGACAACCTCGCCTTCGGTCGGATTTTCCGTGTCGATCTTGGCAAGAAAACTCGCTGAGAGCAGCGCGAACGGTTCAGCAGCTTCACGCACCTCCGCGAGCGAATTGGCTGTGGAAAGTTTGGCGACAAGCGCTGCGAGGCCATAAATAGCAAGCGCAGCCGCGTCCGATGTTGTTCCAAGTAGGCTGTCAGTATCGCCCGCCGCGCCCTTGACCCTCTGGCGAACGGCAGATCGGTCAGCTTCCATTTGGAGCGCTTCCCACTCTTTCTGCGTCAGTTTTTCATCCATCGTTCTTCCTCCTTATGCAGGGTGGTGGATCATACGGTTCAGTGAGAACACCGTATTCCCACCATAGGTGTCGATTGCCTGCGGAACCGCACCACCCGGCACCGCACCGCTATCGACCACTTCATTGACAAATCGAACGTAGAGCCGACCGTTTGCAGAAATTCCGTCTTTGCGAACAACCGGAATACGGGCCAACGTGGAGACAACCATCGACAATCCGAAGGACGGCACATCAACTTGGTTATCCGCAATCAGCAAGTTGATGTCGTCAGAAGACGCGTTGAGATTGGCCAGGATGAACTGCAGCCGCGTCACACTGTTATCGACTTGATAGGCTGGGTTTTCGCTCGCACCAGGCGGTGATTGCACCGCTTGGGCAATCGAAAGAACAGTTGGACCACCATCCTTGATGACCACGCGCGCCGCCGCCAATCCTGGCGTCACTTCGCCCCAGACCGTCCTCGTGGGGTCATTGACGTCAGCCGCCAGCGCCATGCCTGTTTTTGAGAAGGTAACGGCCGGGTCAAAAGAAAGCTCACTACCGAGCCAAATCTGGTCTTTGGCATTCTCGATAAAGTCATCGACTGCGATTTGATGTGCTGATTGATCGGCGGCGATTTGGGCGCGAACGCCTTGGAAATAGCCAAGCAGTTCTTCCGCTGTGCCAATCTGGCGAAGCAGTGCCTCGTGCGTGGTTTCGGTCATCAGTAGTCTCCTGTGATTTCTTGAACGCGGTCCGCCAAACGAAGGTTTTCCAGCCCGTTACGGAGGGCGAGTGTTGATAGGGTTGCCATTTCCCGTGTCATAAGCAGCTGCAACGGCGGACCGGCAGACACGATATTGATGCTGGACGGATCAACCGCTTCCAGCACAAGTTCCAGGGCGATGGCAGCGCGGGAAATGGACGACTTCCAGATCAGTCCCTGCGTCGGATGTGACGCGATGGCAAACAACGTGCCGTCAGCCAGAAAGAACCCGACCTCCTTGATGAAGTAATCACCAGCACCCTCGACCACGAAGGAAATGTCTGTTTGACCGTTTCCGACCTCGCGCGCGTCTTGGATTTCGACGCGCTGGCGCTCGCCAAACAGGGCGGTTTGCGTGGCTTTGCCGCTTGCATTTGTCGGCACCACATAGCCCGAACTGCCAACGGCGACATGGGTAATGTCTACCGCAAAGCCGCCGGTCTTGGCAGCAAGCGCGGCAGCAAAACCCGCCTCGGTGATAACCGGGGTGAATGTTTCTGACATAAGCTTCCTCTGATTTTAGGCGACGCGCCCGCGCGTGACGGAAATCGCTGATGCGTGGCCCGCCGGGACCGATTGTAATGGCAGGCGCGGCTCTTGCTGGATGACGTTCATCCGAAACCGCGCGAACCCGATTGATGACGCGCCCGCCGCCATCCGCATTGATGGAGGACGAAGCTTTGCACCAACCGCCACCGTGAAACCGCGCGACACCGGCGCGACACGTTCAATGACCGCGATAATCGTGCGAACCATCTTTTGGTTGATGAACACTTCCTCATCAGAATACAGTGCCCGCCCGGCATAGGCGGTCACGCTGAACGTCCCGCGCGTTCCTTCCGGGGCTTCCTGCCACCATTCCAATAGTTCTGCGCGGACATCCAAGGCTTCCAACGCGCGTTTTATCGCGTGTGGCGTGCCCTTAAAGCGGTGAACCTCTGCCGCCATTACGATAACGTTGCGCTTGATGTCTTCCGGCCAGTCGACATCCCAAACATCAACTGAATTTTCCCACGCCAGATGATCCAGTAAGGTCTCCGATACTGCCATCGGGTCTTTGGAAATCATCGCGACCGGCAGCAAAAACAACCGTTCCTCTAGAATATCCAGAGCCTTGGCCAAGTCTGTTGCCGTGCGCGGCAGCAGCGATTGCGCACGATCAAACATCACGCCACCCCCCGGACACGGCCTCTGCGGTTACAGTCACTGCCGTGCAATGCGGGGCCTCAAACGGCCCAATATCCAGGTCAGCGACCGGCTTGGTGATGACAACATCAACGACACCGTCCACGCTCAGGGCTGCCGCTAACGACGTGCGGTACAGCTTGCGACCGATGCGCAACCGATTGCGCATAAAGGCGTCCGCAGTGGCCTGCGCCGCCGCCAGAACCGCCCCCGCTGTCGCCGCAGACGAGACGTGCAGAACAGCCTCGATCTCATAGGGCACAGGCGTCGCAGCAAAAACCGTCAGCTTATCGGCAACAGGGCGGCGCATGTCCGGAATGCAGTTGTCAAACACAGCATCCAGCAAGCCCTGGTCTGCGACCCCATCGCCCTCACTGGACAGGACGACCATATGCGCTTCAGCGTTTGGAACCGCCGGGTCCAAACCATGGTTTGGGCCATAGACAGCAACATCTACAACCCGGTCATCAGCGGCCAGCGCCCAATAGACATATGACCCTTCCGTGCCATGCGGCGAATAGGATTCCATCACCAACTGGATGCGGGCGCGGAACGCTTCGTCATCTTCCTCGATAACGTTATCGGGCTCAGCATCCTCCAGAATCTTACGCACAACCCCACGGTTCGCGCCGATCTGTTCAAGGTCTGATCCACGTGCCGTCGAAAGGAACACCGACCGGATCGCCGTGTTGATCTGGTTCAACAGATACAACTCTCGCGCTGCTGCCGCCTCATTCAGATACCGCATCGGGCTTGCCGCAATGTTTCGCGCCAGCGCCATCACTTCCGTTACCTTTGGCGCGTCAAATACCTCTGACAATTGCGCTTCCAGCTCTTGAAGACGCGCTTCCAGAATTGCGGAAAAATCCAAAGTCACGATTGAGGACAAGTCAGGCAATGTGCCAAGGTCAAGGGCTGCAAATCGGCTCATGCGGCAAGGCTCCAATTGTCTATCCGCGTGCCCTGCACCCGGATGACTTGCGCTTCATCATTCACAATCGTGACATCGCCCAAATGGGCGTTGGGCAGATGATTACCGGTCAGCTGCAATACCATAACCCCATCCGCGCCAGCAGAAAGGGTCACCTCCGTCAGTTCAAATCGCGGCTCCCAACGGTCGATGGCCTCGGCAACCGACACGTAAAGCGCCATGATGTTGGCATCGTTCATCGGCATGTCCACCATCACAGGGACGTCGGACCCAAACTGGCGCATGAACACGCGCGTATTCAGTCGCGTCACCAATATGGTCTCGATGCTTTGGGCAACATGCGCCCAACCATCGACCGTGGCCCCCGTGTGGTGGTTCAGATCCATGCCAATTCAGCTTTCTGCTTTAGCGACCTTGTCAGCAGGCTTGCCGCCCACCTTTGCGCCAGGCTTGGCTTGGTGTTCAGAGACCAGTTTCAGACCTGTTCCGTATGGCGGAACGTAGTATTTTGCGGCGCGTTCGGTCATCTGAACCTTCTCGCCAACAGTTCGGTGTTGGCCGTTGATAAAACGCACCTCTGTCACTTCGTAGTCTTTCAATTCGGTCGTCATGGGCTTTCCTTTCAGTTTGGTGTTCCAGTGTCTGCTGGCCCCGCGACCACACCTTTATGCGTGTGCGTGTCGCCAATATCCTTTCCGTTGTGAGACAACGCGCCACCGGTATTGACCGCCCCCGCAGCAGAAAGGGTCAGCGAATATCCCCCAATGGTCATGACGATGGCAGAACCACCACCAGTGGCCTTGATTGATGCAGAACCAACCGAAAGCAGCACAAATTCATCACCAGCTCCTGACGGCCTGCCGTTAGCGTCCGAGTTCAGACTTCCCTGAATGCTCGCATCATGCAGATCACCGCTTTCAGACGTGATTTCCACCTGCTGGCCAACGGACGGCGGGTTGTGCGTCTTGTTCGCGCCAGCTGCCGGTTCAACCCACGGGATCCAGCCGGTCAGCATTGGCGCATCGCCTTCAGTCAATTGCACGCGGGCAAGACCCTTGGCGGCATCAACCTCTGTGACCACACCGGTACGACCTTGCGACCCTATGCGCCGTTCCAATTCGGACAGGCGACGGCGCAGGTCGTCAAATTGCTCAGCTATCCCCATCAGCCGCCATCCACTTCTGACGTGGCTTCGGTGATGTCAGTTGCCGAAGGGACGCCGCCGAAAGAATACAGTCGCAGCGATGCTGCATCGCGCGAAGTCATGCCGGTCAGCGCCTCATAGTCTGGATAATCTGCCGCCAACGGTTGGCCCAGCATCAACTGAAATAACCCAAGCTGCTTCACACCATGTTCTTCCATCAGCGCCAGAAACGCAGGCCAGTGGCTGCCTTCCGCAAAGACATGCCCCAGCGGCGGGTCAGCAAAGGCATCAACCACCAGCTTGATCTGGCCACAGGCCAGTCGTACGTTCTCAGCCGCACTACTGGACCGCACCTGCGACTTGGACACCAGCGTGCACAGGTTGCCAAACACCTGCGCCCATGGATTGGCTGCGTCAGTCAACACCCGGCAAATCTGGCATCCAACCACATCAAGGATGGCCTCAAACTGCGCATCAGTTGACGGAAAGCCCTCAATGACTTCTGTTTCGCCAGTATCCTTGTTCGTCTCCCCCATCGTTAGCGAAACACCGCAATTGAATGTCAGTTCAACCCGGCCATTGGTGCGCAAGCCGGTGTTGCCCAAATCGTCAGATTTGGCGCTGTCCGAATAGACCGCAATAAACGGGCGTTGCTGATCTGTCCGCAACTCACCGTCGACGGTCTGATCAATGGCCGAAATCTGGCTGTCCAACACGTTGGACCCAACCAGCGTCCCGCCCGCTTTCAACGCCTCTACAGCGGCAATTCGCAGCGCCATCATCGTCAATGACATCAGGCATCCCCCAATTCACAAATCAACCGAAGGTGTGAGCGGTCATCGACCGACAAAATCTCAAAAGCCGGTTCGCCGTCCCGCTCCAGTGCAACGATCTTGTCACCCTTGCGCATATCAATGTCCGGATAGGCCGAACGGTCGATGCGCAGATAACCACCTGCAGCCATGATGCCCGACCGCGCATTGATGCCACGGCCAAAGCTCATCCGCTCTGGCTCCCGGTCACCTGTCCGAACAACGGCCAGGAACTCGACCTGTTCACGCGTTTGGTCCTGTTGACCGGAAACCAGCGGAAGATGCCGCAGCGTTTCCGCCCAGACATCGTCCACCGCTTCCTTCAATTCATCACGCAGGACGTTGTCCATCAGACTTGTAGCGCAGCCAAGGCGTCCTTAGCGGCTTGCAGGGCAGCGATCTCTGGCCCGGCAGGTTTTCCCAAGCCAACAGCATCAACGGCAGCCTGCGCGTCAACAACAGCCGCCTGAGCGTCTTCAATCTGCTTTGCCTTCGCAGCGGCAGCCAATTGTTCTGCGGTCTGCCCGGAAGTCTTCTTCGCGGCAGGTTTTTTCTTCGGCGCATCACATTTTGCAGCGATGCCATCCTGAACAACGCTGTCTGCATAAAACGCTGGAACCTGAACGGGTTCGCCATCCTGGACCTGAAGGTCTTTATCTGTACCCGCCATGTCGGCAGGAATGGTCAGATTGCCTTTGAATGCCACCCACGTCTTTTTCACCGTTGCCATGATTGTCTCCTGTTCTGGCTGGATTCCAATGCGGTCCACCGCATGGGGATACAGCCAAAGGCCCGGCGCAATCGCACCGGGCCACTGTCTTGGCTGGTTGGTCTTGGACCCGTTAGATGGTCAACTTGCGCAACGCGCCCGGACGGGTGCAAAGCGAAATCGCGTTCATCTGTGCGTCCAGATGGCGACCCTTGCCGTTGGGCATTGCGTATTGGTGCGCATAGCGCGGCAGGCCAATCGTGTTCACCGTCTCTTCCAGGTCAGCAGGGGCAAACAGCGTGCTGAACAGATCCGCCACGCCGGTCGGGAACACACGGGCTTCATTGTCCGCGATGAATGCCGAATTGCCATTGGCAAGTTTTGCCCGACGCCCGGTGCGATACCGCTCCCAGGTCACGCTGCCAACGCGGAAAACATCCGGCGCACCGTCGCGTAATTGATAGCCTTGGTTGTCGGCAAGGAAGGTTTCACGAACTTCTTTTTGATCCCACAAGGCCGCATGAAAATCACGACCACACATGGCGTGCATGCCGTCATAGGTTTCGTCCAAATCGTCTTCGATGGAAAAGACCACATCGTTCTTGATCTTCGTGGCGATACCGGCAACTTGCGCCCCCAGCCCCATAACAACAGGCGCAGGAACTGCCAGTCCGAACCGGTCATAGAGGTTGTGCAACACACGCCCTTTGCCAGACAGCACGATGCCCTTGATGGCACCGACACGCTGATGTTCAAGCGTCGCATCAAAGCTGCGTGCGTGTTTGGCCAGCTTCGTGTCAATACGGTTCTGAACCGTTTCCAACTGGTCTGTTTCGCCAAACATGCGAACGCCCTGAACTTCGTCAGCCAGAACCGCATCATTGATTTCGAAGTGGTCGATTTCGAACGGGATCAACCGGCGGTCATCGTCATCAGATGTCTGACCGGGGCCACCACGGGCCGAAGGTTCGATAATGGCCAGCGTGCCGTTGTTTTCTTCGATCTTGACCGTGGTCGTGGCCACCCCTTCTTCGCCAAAGATACCGGTCGCACCGACCTGACCGGGCACAAAGGGTTGGTTATTCAGCGCAGCAGTTAGCGCAATAACGGAAAATTCTTCCCACATAGACTTCGTCTCCCTTAGCGCACGCGGATGCCGACAGCGTTCAGCTGTTCGACTTTGGCGGCAGTTTTGGCGTCATCATCCACCGACGCATCAAACGTCAGCATCAGAATCTTGGCTTCAGCGTCACGGTCGATGATGGTCACTTCCACATCGGCAGAAGTTGCATCGACCGAATAGGCCAGAATGGCCGTCGCCACTTCAGCACCTTCGATGCCGACAGTTTCAGCAACAGGCGATGGAACGAAACTGCCAGCGGCAGCCGTCAATTCGCCAATCACCGTTCCTGCGGCAACCTTGCCAGTTCCGGACGGGATGGTCGCTTGGGCGCGGGAAATCCGGCCCGACCCTTCAGACAGAAGGAAGGCCAGATTGCGTGTTTGCATTGTCGCGTTTTCCATAACTTACGCCCCTTTCTGTGCGCGACGCTTGGCGTAGATGCTGCCTGTGTCGATGGTTGCGGCGGTTTTCTTGGGTGCAGGTGCACCACCACCGGGCTGCGCCAAATCCGCAGCTGCCGACCGGCGGGCCTGATAGCCTTTGGGGTCGGCAGGCTCATCGTCGCCGGGCGTTGGGGCGTCCGACGCCGCCGCCTTCAGGGCCGCGATGGCGTCTTCAGCAGTGTCGTCACCATCGTAAGCCAGTTGGCTGGCCAGCGTTGGAAACTGCTTGGCCTCATCACAAGACATGATGGCCTTGATCCGGGCCTTCACATCGTCAGAGGATACCGTCGCCGCTGTGGATGGCGCAGCGTTCGGGTCCGCTGTTGCGGGGTTTTGTGCCATGGTGGGTTTCTCCTTTACCTTGGCTTGGGTTGGGGCAGCGGACGCCGCCTTGCGCACCTCGGCTTTGAAGGACCAGTTTTCCTTCTTCGCCATGGCAACGAGTTTTTCGGGGGCATTTGCGTATTGACGAAAATCGAACGCCGCGACTGTTGACGACTTCGCCTTCACAGCATCCGTCGCAAAGCCGCGTTCAACCGCTTCATCCGGTGTCAGCCAGATTTCGCCGTCCATTTCTTCCAGAAGCTCTTCGACATCTTGGCCGGACTTTTCGGCATAGATCTCGGCCATGCCCCGGCCCATCTTGCGGGCGCTCTCGGCATAGCTTTCAAGGTCTTTGGCTTTGCCATAGGCAAGACCAGAAGGACCGTGGATCATCATCTGTGACCCGGCGCGCATCGCGACAGTGTCACCCGCCATTGCAATCAAGGAACCACATGAAGCGGCCATCGCATCCACGACGACAGCAACTTTGCCCTGATGCGCCGCGAGGGCATTGTAGATGGCAATACCGTCATCGGTGTAGCCACCACCAGAGTTGATGCGGACGGTGATGTCTGTGTTCCGGCCAACTTCCGCCAAAGCATAAATGACATCGCTGGCTGTGAAGCCTTCATCCCAATAATTATCGCCGACAAACCCGTAAAGCACGAGTTCGCCGTCCACCAAAATGGCCATTTCTGTCTCCTAAAGTTCAGGTAAAGCGGAACCGCTTTGCATAGCGGGTTCGCTTGGACATGCCGCCCTGCCGCGCGCATTCGCTTTCGTAGGTCGCGATTAATGAAGCCAACCGGCGGTCATTGGCGCGCATGAAAGTGACTTCTTCGCCGTCGATGCGCACGGTTTCCCGTACGCCACCGACAGCCAGCTTCAGCTGCATTTTCTTCAGCGCGGTCACCACATCGCACGGCTTCGCAATGTCGATCAGGTCAGCGCCGATTTTGACTGTGCTGGCAACGGTCATTCGACGACCTCCGTCTGAACAACAGGAGCATCAGCCTTGACTGCGTAGGGTGACTCCATCCCCGCGCCCAAGTACCGCTCATGATCACGTTGACGCTCTTCAAACAATGCGTCCCCATCGATTCCCAAATCGCCTGTCTCGATAGCGATAGAGCTTGTACCATTTTTCAATCGTTCGCTTGACGCGCGGGCAGCCTTCCAATCATCTGCGGTCGGTTTCGCCGGACCCTGCCAAGAGGCCAGACAGACGCGTTTTCGGTTGGCCCTAAAGGTACGATAGCCCCCCTTGAACGGGATGCGACCTTCGCCGATTTCTTCATCCAGCCAACCTTCATAGACCATCTGGCACATTGGCGCTGCGATCCGCTCCCGACGACGCATGACAACCGACCAGATCGAGGAGTTTTCCATGCGCACGCTGGAATAAGTTGCCGCAGTGTAATCCATGGTCAGCCCGCCATAGGAACACCCGATTGTGCGCGCCATGTCGCGGGCAAGGCTGTTTGAGAACGGCAGAAAATCCTTGCCCGGAACATTGGCCGTTTTCAGCCCAAGCTTTTGACCCGGCCCCAGGTGCGATACCTGTGGATCTGCACCAACCGAAATCCGGCTTTCAGCAGCCGCATCCAGACTTCCAGCTAGATAGCCCAGATATTCCTTGCCGTACTCAACGCCATCACCGCCCTGTTCTTTCAGGACTTCCAGCGCCTCATATGCGTCCGCGCTTGGCGTCTCAGAGGTCAACGTGATGGCAAAGATGGTTTGCAGCAACGCCATCTGAAGCGTCGCGTCATCCAGCATTTCGGCCTGAATGTGTTTGCGGAACGCAGGTGCCAGTTTGGAAATCCCCCGCACATCCGTGGCATCCATCGGGTCAAAGATATGCATGACCAATGGCCGCCCATCGGCATCAAAGGCCGCGTAGTCCTGCGTGCGGCGCACCCCATCCTGTCTGGTATCAAACCGATAGGATATTGCGCGCCCCTTGCCATCATGGCGAACACCCTGAAACAGCCCATCCAAACTGTTGGTCTCTTGAACCAGCTTGGAAGGCGGCACCAAACACAGTTTTGTTCCCGTCGAAATGCCGTAATGGCTGCGCTCTGCATCCCCGAAGAAATCAAAGACGCCGGTGACCTCCCCAAAGGCGATGTCCCACCGCAGCCCAATATCGACCATCTGCGGGCCGGTCAGTTTGCCGCGCATGTCGCATTCTTTTTTGTCGTGCCAGAACGCCTTCCAGCGCCGCTTCAGCAAGCGGATAAAATCCGCCTTTTCTTCGTCCGAATAGCCCAGCCCGGTCAGGTCAGGGTCCGGCGTCAATGTCAGCCCAACACCAACCGTGTCCGCAATCACCTGGTCACACGCCCCCTTCAGGCGACCGGAGTTCTGGATAAGGTCCATCGCCAGACCGGCACTGCGCGACCATGCGCGACGGATGTCATCACGGCTGTTCGTCAGTGGTGCGACACGCGACGCAATTGCCCCACTTTTGGTGTCCCGCAAATAGCGGGCGGTTGTGCGGGTGGACACAGAACCACCCGTCGCAGGCGAACCATTGGCGCGCAGGAAACCCATCGCTTTTTTGATCAGGCCAGTCACAGCTATTTCTTGCTCCACTTATTTCGGGTGCGATCTTTCACGCTGTCCGATTTGCCCTGCGTTTCAGGCGTGACGGCTGCAGCTGGCTGCGTCGCCATTAGAAGATCTTCAAAGTCTGCCTGAACGTCTTCTGGCGGGCATTCGCGTTCCGCCATCAGCTTGTCCCATTCGGTATCCGGCAGGCTACGTACGCCTAATCGGATGGCCGCAGTTTCTGCCTGCAAGTGGGTGTCCAGCCCCTCGTTCGCCTGATTTGGATCTTTGACCCAAAGGTAACGGGTGAACCCTGACTTTGCCTTTTGAGGCTTGCGGGATTCCGATGTCAGCTGCCGGAAATATTCATCATCCAAGCCCTTGGGCAGCGCGACGAACCCGCGTTCTTCCGGGTCGTCTTTCTTCAGGTTGCGATACAACGCCATCTTCAAAACCGAAGACGCGAAGTTGAAGAACCGCTTTGAATACCGGACGATCTTGCCCCGCCGGTTGCGTTCCTTTTTGACCTGCGCCAACAACGGCGCTCCTTCTGGATGCACACCACGAACCATGATGACGCGACCGGCTGGATGCTTGCGCGACCAATCCCAAACATCTTCGGTGTAGGCGTTGCCGTCGATGGACAGAAGGTCGATTTGGACCTTGCGACCATATGCGTTTCGGAAACCCTGCTTCAGCAGACCGTTCAGATTGATCTGACATTTTTCATCCGAAATATGCCCGTTGAAAACACCATACTCCACGACCGCCCGGCGCTTGTTCATGCCCCATGCGACCACCTGCCATTCAACCCGGTCACCCTGACAATCCACCCCGCAAGTCAGCAGCGGATAGCCCGCAGGAATATTGCCATGCGCATAGTCGGACTCTGACGCCCGGTCGCGCAGATCTTCCCACGGTGGCGACTCCCCAAGGACGCGATAGGCTTTGCCAACAACGTCATTCCAGAACGTTTGTTCCTTTGGTGGGTCACCCTTCGCCGCCAGCCATGAGCGCGCGATGCGCTCAAATGACTGCAAAGGCGAATAGGCTGACCACAGATAAAACGAACGGTGATAACGCTTCTGCTTTGGATTAGACGCCCGCCATTCAACGTGCGGGATCATTTCCGAACGGTGATGATCTTCAATCGCACAGCCGCATTCTGGACCCTGACAGGTGAAATGCGCGCGTTCCGGATGGTCTTCATCCAGACTTTGCAGCATGTTTTCCCAGTCCAGCACCTGCATGAACCCGCAATGCGGGCACGGAACGAACGGATATTCTTGGCTTCCTCCATCAAAGTTCACTGTGATGCGGCACCCTGGAATGACCATGGGTGTCGATATCTTGAAGATCTTCGCAAACTCGCGACCCTGACTGCGGCTGTCCGCTTGGTTCTCTGGGTCACCCGCGCTGTTCATATCCCACTTCGCAAGGTCATCCTGAACCTGACGGTTCATCGAAACCTGCGATAGCGATGCCGGTGAATTGGCACCAGAAATCAGGATGGCACCGCGACCGTCGCGGCGTTCCTTATAGGTCACCGAGTCCTGCCCATCGCGGGCTTTCATCGGGAAAATATTGCGCAGCGCCGTGGTGCCCTTCAGCATCGGCGACAGTTTCATCTTCGACCAGCGCCGCGCGTTCTCATCCGTCGGGTGGACGTAGAGAAAATCACCGGGGTCCATGTCCATGGAGCCGCCGGTGAAGATGTTCGCCAGAACCGTGCCGCCGAGCTGTGCCGATTTGGCCAGCGTCACGATGCGGCAAGGGTCATCAGGCGAAAGCGCCAGCAGGATGTCATCGAAATAGCGAAAGCGTTGACGGTTATATGGTCCGGAAAACTCGCTTTCACGTTCCGAAAAGACGATGTTTTCTTCAGCCCATTTCAAATAATCGACGGGAGGCGGCGGGTTCAGGATTTCGGCAAGCACATCGCCTGCCATCCACTCCGCACTGGTGATTGCTATGTCCAACATCACTCATCCAATTCAACTGAAGCCGTTGTGTTCCTTTCCAGGTTCGCGATGCGCGACCGCTCCTTTTGGGTGGCGGTCTGGCGCACATTCCTGAATTCAGCTTTCAACAAGTGCAAAACATCGCGCTGCGGAACTTCAAACTGCGACGCGATCGTTGCAGCAAAATCGGTCAAAGACCCTTCAAATATCTGCAGCATCATGCTGGCCACACGCGTCATCTGTTCGCGGGCATCTTCAGCTGACATCAGCTTGCCCTGCTGAAGCGCCTCCTCAGCCGCCCCCATCCGGTTCTTGCGGTGCTGTTCTTCCAGCCTCGCCCGCTTCAGCTGGTCTTCAACTGTATCGACCTTTGGCTGTGCAAGTTCAGTGGCTGGTTTTCCGACCGCAGACGGCGCGGCTTCTGAACCCAATAGGTCTGGCTGGGTTTCAACGGGAGCCACAGTTGCAGGCGCAGCAGCACTAGACGTGGCTTCAGTCGAAGTCCGGGTTTCAATCCCATTCCCAAGGGCTTGTCCGACGTCACGGTTCCGGCGAACCTGTTCGACCGCGACCGCCAAAATCACCTTCCCCTTTTTATTGGGTTCGGTGAACGCATCATCGCGCAAGATGTCACGCTTTTTCCACTGACTAACAGCAGCGCGACTGACATCCATGTATCGCGCAAAGTCTGCCTGCGTCTGATGCTCCTGTGCTGGCTGCATGATTTTTTAAACTTCCCAGGCGGGCTGCGTCATTTCCGATTGCCAAGCCGCTGTCTGTTAAGCAGCACCCTTCCATTGTTAAGGCTTTGCAAAAGCCGTCTGACTAGCGAACCCTCGGGCAGCTTCCGCACCGCGTGCGGCTGGAACAACCTACGGTCCCTAACTTTTCTGGCGACCCGAACGCTACAACAAGGCAGTTCGAACCGCCCTTTTTGTTATGATCAATTCACGCGCCGTCTTCGCAGCACCCGCTGCGACGGTGTATTTCAGCGAAACTTCCCGAAAGTGAAACGCTGCGAACAGTTCACGGACTTCCGGGCGATCATTGATGGACAGGACGAAGTTTCCAGTAATCTCGCCAAGCGCCTCCGCGATCAATGCAAACTGGTCGCGGTCGAACATGCCCTTGCCATAGTCGTCCTCTCCACCCCAATACGGGGGATCAAGGTAGAACAGCGTGTCTGGCCCATCATAGCGGCGCAACACCTCTGACCAATCAAGGTTTTCAAACACCACCCCATCCAATCGAGAATGAGCCGCATCCAACAACGGTTCCAGCTTTGTCAGGCTAAAGCGCGGGGCCGAGTCCTTTGCGACGCCGAACACGCCGCCCACCTGCCCGCCAAACGCCAGGCGTTGCAAAAACAGAAACCGGGCCGCGCGTTCCAGGTCCGTCAACGTGGACGGATCGCACATCCTCAGGCGTTCAAATTCCCGGCGCGACGATATCTGAAACCGCATCACCTCCATGAACTGCGGATAGTGCCGCTGAAGGATGCGGAACAGGTTGGTGATTTCGCCATTCAGGTCGTTCATGACCTCAAGACGTGGCCGCCATTGACGACGCAGGAACACGCCACCCATGCCCACAAATGGCTCCACGTAGGTTTGATGCGGTATTGCATCGATGGCTTCGATGATGCGCTGGTGTAGGGCTTTCTTCCCCCCCAACCACGCTGCCACAGGGGCTGCGGCGGAAACTTTGGTCATTGTCATTGTTGCGATGTCCAGAATAAAGAGGCCGCACTCTCGCGAGAGTCGGGCGGCATATTCTGTGATGGATGTCGGCGCAGTTGGTCTCAAAGCAAGCTGCGTGGTGGTCGTTAAAAGCCACCCCCGCCCGCAAGCGGAAGTGACAGCCGGTCAGATACCCAGCGACCGGCTGATTTCGTGATCAAGACGACGCGGCAACACATCAGCCACGACAGCCTCAAATGCATCGGCGGTTTCGCCCTCGACCATTTCGATTGGGATGAACACGCCGGACTTCACCACCTTGAGGTCAAAGCGATATTCGCTCACCCGATCCAAGACGTGCCCACCGAAGGCACTCAGGTTTACCCGGCGAGGGAATGCGCCGCCCCTAAAGAAGGTTCTGTCAAACAAGACCTTGCCGCGTGCCGTCCCCAGATGCGCAACGACGCCATCGGGCGTTTCACGCTTTTTGAAGAATTTCAGCGCCACATCGCCACCCGATGATGTCAGGCTGTACTCCAAATCCTGCCACGACGCCCGCTTGACCTTCACGGCCTTGCGGATGGTCTTTTGTGGCAGCCCTGTCTGTTTGGCCAACGCACGCACCACATGGGTCTTCCCCATATCGCCAGTGCGGTTCAGGGCGCGGGTGATGACTTTTGGTGCGTTTTTCCCCAAAGCCCCCAGCATATTGCCGAACTGGTTCAGTTCACTGACATCGACATCACCAACACGGAACATCCAACCCTCTCAATCTTCGCAAGCGTAAGTCCCGCCATGAGCGTTCGCTTCATATTCGGCTCCCAGGTCTGATTGCAAAACACCGCACATCAACCGATGCCGATGCCACGTAAAAAAATAGCCCGGACGTTGCCGCCGGGCTTTGTGTTTGGGCATATCTCTTAATTTTAGACGCAGTGACTGGCTTTTGCCTTTTCACCTATCCGGGGGCCTTGGTTTGCCACTTCCAGCTTTCGCTGTGATTACCTCATTTGGCAGGGACCACTGGTCATCCTGAATCGCTGTTAACTCCGTTCCCCCGCACCTGTCAACAGCCCTTAACAAATCACACCCAACGCTTAACAATCGGCTGTCAGGCGCGAAGGAGGGCATGATCTGCCGGAAAGAATTGGTTCATAGCCGCCCGCCACGTTGCAGGTTTTTTCGTTTACTCACCCGCCTAGAGCCGTCATTCACGACCCAATCCGGCCTTTCATCGAGAACCGCGTCGCCACAGATCGGCTTCCTAGAAGCGGACGTTGATCGTCGGCGCAGCATTCACATGTTCCGGATGACCGCAACGCGGACATTGTTACCCTTCGCTGCAGACGCACCAATGGCAGCTTCGGCGCGTAGTGATGATTATGTTATTTTGGATTTCTTGCTCCCTCGAGCTAAAAAAAGAGCGAGCCCACTTCAGTTCGAAGATTTGCGCTTAAGCTAAAACTGCCATCGGTTCGGGCATATTCTCACTTAACCACTTATCGTAAAGCCCGTAACGCCCCGGTTCCCCAATTATTATTCCCTGTTCTACCCAGCACCTTAACACGGAATCATTCTGATTGGTCGTGTTAAACCCCTCTATTGCCCCATCATTCCGCAAGGTCACTGCCTCCCGAAGTTCGGACATTCCATAAGCATCAGCATCAATCGTCTTGGCATCTGCTTCCGCTCCGATCAGAAGTATCCCCTTTGGTTCGCCCGTTCTCGCGTTCTCTAAAAACCGTATTGTAGGATTCACGTAAAAATCCAGTTCACTTCGAGGTATCGCCTTCGTGGAGGGCAACACATTTTTACCTAAGGCGAACATAGAAAACTTTCTGAAAGCCTCCCTAATTTTCTCTGACCCAATTTCATCCAATATTTCTTCCGAGGTGAACGAGGGCGAAGACCAGTGGGGGTCATCTTGAACGAAATGCTCTAAGAATTGCAGAAATTCCTCAACCGATCCGTAGTCGTAGTCGTAGGCTCTGAGTTGATTTTTTTGTTTCCCGTGAGTTGTTAACCAATCAGCCCATCGTTTTACCAAATCCAAATGATCCGCTCCGTTCTCAGCAAGCATTTCATAGAGCCTCGGCATAACACCAATAACTGGGGCATACTCTTCCAGCACCCGAACGGCACGCATAACGGGCTTAGTTTTCAAAATCCGGCCCCATCTACTGTGCAATTGGCGATTTGCTGCAATCTCTGTGGCGTTCTTCTCTCGAATATCAAATGGGAGTGGGAAGTCTATAAAACGTTGTTCAAGAACAATTCTGCCTTCAATGTCCTTAAATGATGGGCTTCCCTTGTATGGCGCATAACCGAATATATGCGCAGTTACCTTCTCTTGGAGAAGGTAGTGATAAAATTCTTTCATCGTACCACGCAGACTTTCTTCATCATCTTGCGGCAAACCCGCAATCAAACCCACTGTCACTGCAATATTCGATTCTATGCATTTTTCGATCACCTTCCTACCCTTGGCTAGGTCAAGATTCTTGTCAATTCCGTCCTGTCCTTTATCGGTTCCGGTCTCAATACCGAAGTAAATGCCATTGCATCCAGCGGCGGCCATGCGCTCAATCATTTCCTCGTCGATTGTATCGGTTCTAGAGCTGCAGCTCCATGAAATCTTTAATCCTGATTCACAAAAGGCATCGCATACCTGCAAAACCCATTTTCGATTAGTTGTAAATAAATCGTGGGTGAGATTATAATTGCCGCGAGCTATCGTTTCCTCAAAATACTTGAGTTCCTTTACTATCCGTTCTGGCGTTTTTACGCGATGCAAGCGATGCCAGAATGGGGCGGTCACGCAAAAATTGCACTTGAACGGACAGCCGCGACCTACTTCCACCCACACATCATCTTTTGCATCAACCAAAACGTCATCAATGAACGGAAATGGTAGCTCGTCCAGCGATTTGATAAGTGGGCCTTCAGGGTTTCTAATGGTCTCTCCTTGAAATCTATATGTAGTATTTGGGGTCTCAACAGGAACCTTATCATGTAAAATATCTGAAACGAGCTTTGGGAAGTAGATTTCCCCTTCCCCGCGATAGATAAAGTCTATAGACGCTTCGCTTTCCAGTATTTCTACATCCAACATAGTCGGATGGACCCCACCCAATACGATACTGACATCGGGCGATCTGGCTTTCGCAACACGTGTCATTTGCAAGGTATGATGAAATGAATCGCAATCGACCATGAACGCTAGTATTCTAGGGTTGCCCTGCAATGCCAAACTCGCCCAACGATTATAGATCGTTGAATCAACATTTACCGTTCCGTTGTTCACGTGCTTATTAATTTCCAAAATTCGGGCACTGCAACCCGCTTCCTCTACCGCTCTTTTAAGCGAGAGGAGCCCCATTGGAAGGAACGATTGGCAGATGTTTGCCGCAGTAGATGCATATTTGCGCTCTGCGTCGTGAAACAAAGGTGATCTATTTAGGTGCAAACTAGAGCAAAAAGTAAC
>Ga0315339_1001237_pt1 | contig 24052 bp, 20 predicted proteins | sample ASW17metaG_FD_204514 | JGI IMG/M metagenome (GOLD analysis project Ga0315339, IMG submission 204514) | Ammonia-oxidizing marine archaeal communities from Pacific Ocean, United States - ASW #17 | ecosystem: Environmental > Aquatic > Marine > Oceanic | place: USA: California | collected 2016-12-05
CCGGGGTATATTGGCCTTGCTTTAAAATTTCAACCATCCGCTCACCACGGGTCAATTGGGCTTGGGTATTTTTATCTAGATCTGAACCGAATTTCGCAAATGCTTCCAGTTCTCGATACTGAGCTAAATCCAAACGCAGTGTGCCAGCCACTTTTTTCATGGCTTTGATTTGAGCGTTCCCTCCCACTCGAGAAACGGAGATTCCTACATCAATGGCAGGACGGACACCGGAGTTGAACAAATTCATCTCCAAGTAAATCTGGCCATCTGTAATGGAAATCACATTCGTTGGAATGTAGGCGGATACATCACCTTCCTGCGTTTCAATGATGGGTAATGCTGTCAAGGATCCACCACCCAAATCATCTGCAAGTTTAGATGCTCTTTCCAATAACCGACTATGAAGGTAGAACACATCTCCTGGGAATGCTTCACGTCCTGGTGGACGACGAAGCACCAGTGACATTTGACGGTAAGCCACAGCGTGTTTTGACAAATCATCATAGACAATGAGTGCATGCTGACCATTATCTCTGAAATGTTCACCCATGGCGCAACCAGAATAAGGTGCAATATATTGAAGCGGCGCCGCATCCGATGCACTAGCTGCCACAACAGTGGTATATTGCATGGCACCATTGGCTTCCAATTCTGCCACAATGGTTGCAACGGTGGATGCTTTTTGACCAATGGCCACATAAATACAGTATACTGGTTCATCACCATCATGGGTATTTTTTTGATTAATAATTGCATCGATGGCAACAGCCGTCTTTCCCGTTTGTCTATCCCCAATAATTAATTCTCGCTGTCCCCTTCCAATAGGAATCATACTGTCCACCGCTTTAATTCCCGTTTGTAGCGGTTGGCTCACCGGCGAACGTGCCATCACTCCCAATGCTTTCCGTTCGATGGGCAAATGATCATTTGTATTGATCGGACCTTTGCCATCAATGGCTTGCCCCAGTGGATTAATAACACGACCGAGCGTGGCTTTTCCAACAGGCACTTCCACAACACGACCCGTTCGTTTTGCCAGATCACCTTCTTTAACAAGACGTGATTCACCAAATAACACCAAACCTACATTGTCTGCTTCCAGGTTTAATGCCATTCCAAAAACGCCATTTGGCAATTCCACAAGTTCAGAACTCATAACGTTTTCTAACCCGCTTACACGAGCCACACCATCACCAACTTCTAAAACTTCACCAACTTCTGATACATCTACTGAGAGATCAAATTTGGCAATTTGTTCTCTTAACAGGGCAGTGATATTATCCGTTTTAATATCCATGGTTTCCTTTTTTATACTTTTAATAATGAATGGCGCATATTTTCCAATTGATTCTGGATGGATGCGTCCAAAAATGTATTTCCAACACGTAGTTTGATTCCGCCAATCAGGGATGGATCAACATTAATCGTCAGTTCAGTTGATTGACCCAAGGCCGTTTCCAATGATGCTTTCAGTTCTGCCTCATTAATGTCAGACATTTTACTTGTTACGTGAGCGGTGACCGCGATAAAATTCATTGCCTCAGCAAATTTAACCTGATATGCTTTGCCAATTTCTATGAATAGTTTTACCGGATTTTCCCCTGCAATTAATCCTAAAAAGTCAGATATAATTGGGTGACATTCATCCCCAAAAGCTGATTTGACTGCTTCTGATTTTTGGACTTCGCTAATCCGTTTGGATAAGAGAAAGGCACGAAATTCAGGAGATGCTTTTACGGAACTGTTTACCAATTCCAAAGAATCCTTTACCGCTTTTTCTGCACCGATTCCTACCGCTACATTCAAAAGGGCTTCAGCATAATGCTTTGCCTTGGATTCAAGCTTCATAACTTTGCACTTTTTTCAGCGATTCCTCGATCAGGGATTTATTATCCGCATCGCTCAGGTTTTTTTGAATCAACTTTTCTGCCACAGAAAGAGTCAGATTTACCACCTCTTTTTTGATTTCAGATATAGCTTTATCTTTTTCAACCTGAATTTGATTCCCAGCATCCTCACGAATTTTATTCGCATGATCTTTTGATTTCGCAATGATATCATCTTTTACTTTTTCTGCTGCAGCTTTACCATCGGCAAGGATGGACTGTGCCTCAGATCTGGCTTTGGCCATGATTGCTTTCGATTCTTCACTTAGCCGTTCCAATTCGGATTTGGCTTTCTCCGCATCCTCAATAGAACTGCGTACCATGTCTTCCCGATCCTGAAGCATTTTCAGCAACGGTTTCCAGGCAAATTTAGCCAGGACAAACACAAGCAGTAAAAATGTAAGAATGGTCCAGACGAATAGTCCGGGGTCAAGCTGGACTAAAGGGTTATTCATGAGATTTCCTAAAGATTCTTATTTCATCAAGACAATTAACAGTGCAAATACTTCACCAATGACGGCCACACCTTCGAGCAGAAAAAGGGGCAGATTTACTGCACCGGTAATTTTATCTGCAGCTTCTGGCTGACGCGCAATTCCTTCCGCAGCTGCGGCTGCGAGGCGGCCAATACCAAGACCTGCTCCAATAACAATGAGTCCAAGACCCAATCCTACTCCAAACAAATGAAGATTTTCCATCTTTTGTTTCTCCTTTACTTTTGATTAATGATGTACATTAATTGCCATACCTATAAATACGGCTGACAATAATGTAAAAACATATGCTTGTACTAATACAACAATTATTTCCAAACCTGTAATAGCTGTGGCCATTGGGATTGAAAAAAGCGCCAAACTCACACCTGTCACTGTACTCTGAAACATTTCTGCAAAAATAGCCATGAATGATAAAATAGCTAAAATAGCAATATGACCGCCGGTCATGTTAGCTGCCAATCGCATAGTTAATGCAAATGGTTTTACAAACATACCAATTATTTCTATTGGGATTAGAATGATATATACGGGCCAGGGTAGTCCATGGGGTACTAAATTTTTCCAATGCTGGATAAACCCGTGTGCTTTGGTCCCGGCAATGATAATGGCAAAAAATGTAACAGTGGCCAATGCTACCGTTACATTGAAATTACCCGTAGCCGTCACGCCACCATGAAGAATTCCATTGATAAAGTTGTGGCTTTCACTGGCCGGAATACCCAATACAAATCGGTTAAAAGCACCTAATAGGTCAAAAATGGGAACCATACCAATGGCATTAGCGAATAGGATGAAAAAGAAAAAAGTCAAAATAAGCGGTGCCCATGCATTCACCCATTTAGGGCCTAAGTTTGGTACAACAATTGAATCTCGGATAAATTGAACAACGGATTCAATTGCATTAGCCATACCAGTAGGTACGCCATCACTTTTGCGAAGAAATCTACGAATTGGAATAATGACGGCGACGGAAACCAAAAAAGCCACAATCCAAAGCATCAATACATGCTTCGTGACAGACATATCAATCCCAAAAATGTGAGGCAAATGTATAATGGGATGTTGAATGTCTGAATTCGAAACGTGGTGGATTATATTTTTGCCCACTTGATCCATTACGCTGGATCCGTGAGTTTGTTCACCGCCTGATATCATTTATTATGTCTAAAATTTTTACGATTAATAAAGAGACTTCAACACGAACGCTTCTAGCGTATGAAACGCCAGAAAAGAGCCCGAAAAACTAAACATAAATGGGTACGGGGCAAAAGAATAAAAGTTGAATATTATCAATAAATACGCACCAAAGATAATCATTCTCCCAACAAAGCCTGTCATGAGTATTTTTGTCATCAATTGGGGGGCTTTACCTTTTGCCCTGAATACCATAAATAATTCAATGACGGCCACGGCCCAGGGTAATAAAATTCCCCAGAATATTTCGATTTTATATTCAGGTTGAATTCCGATACCCAATCCGAAAATTCCCATCGCAATCGCCGTTAGATAAATGATTAATCTCATTTTTTAAATATTGTTTTTGCTAATTCATAAAATCCCACCATAATACCTAAGCCAAGACCTAACAAAAGTAATACAGGTGATGTGTTGAAATATTGATCCAAAAAAAATCCCAAAGCCCCCAAAAATAGGATGGCCCCCATTAATGTATAGGCTGCACCGGCGGCGGGCCCGGACTGGCGTAGGAAACGCTGAAACTGGTTTAGAGATTTTCCGAAGAAATGATCAGAATCATTTCTCATGATGATCGGAATCATCTTCCACCTGGGGCGAGTCCTGTTGGTGTTCCCGTTCAACAATTGGTTCACTACCGGCGAGAACACAATGCCCTTGGAACTGTGCACCTTCCTCAATGACCAGGGTTCGATAGATCAAATCACCTTTAAGCTGGGATTCGGCCCCCAAAACGGCTCTGCTCTCTACACGGACATTACCATCAACAGTACCGCCGATCTGAGATTCAGCCGCTTGGACGTTTCCATGGACTTCTCCACCACGAGCGACCCTTACGGGCCCTTCGGAAGTAACATCCCCAAAAACCTTCCCATATATCGCCACACCTCCCTGACAATTAATGTTACCCTGGATAACCGCATCAGCTCCGATCATCGTATGTACATCTTTATATTCATTTTTAGCCATATCAATCCACACTCATATTTGTTTTATTCAATTCTGGAAAATACAACAAAGGATCCACTGCTTTCCCCTCTTTCCATATCTCAAAATGTAGGTGTGGCCCTGAACTCTTGCCTGAACTTCCGATAGTTGCAATAGTATCACCATTATTTACATTTTGGTATTGATCTACCTTTAATAATTCGTTATGTCCGTAGTAGGTAAAATAATTATTTCCATGATAAATCACCACCAAATTACCCAATTCTGTTGTCATTCCTGCAAAAACCACCTGACCGCCTCCAGAAGCTTTGACCGGGGCACCGAACACCCCGGTAATATCTACCCCATAATGTTGACGATTATCAGCATTTTTTTCTTCAGTCATTTTCTGTGTCACATACCCTTTTACGGGCAGTAGGGATGGAATATAATCCAGGTATCCAAAACGTATTGGTTCATTTTCCAAAATTTTATTCAAGTCTCTCTCTCCGGCTATACTCATATCTAAGTCTGTCCCCAATGCTTTTTGCACAACCATTTCCATTTGTTTTAACCGCTCTAAATCACGATATAATTCCAACACTTTTGTCCGTTCCCCAATCAACTCATTATATTGACTTTCCATCTTTTGGAAGTCAAATGCCTTTGGAGCTAAGACCAATAACGAAATTATCATCCCTGATAAAATCACAACCACTAAAAATATGATAGCCCCTACGGTGGTTCGGGAATAAGAATAGCGTTTATTCTCGCCATCATGGTCCGGAACAATCAGAAAAGTATATCGCCTGGACTTCATTCCATTTATTCGATTGATCGCAATAAATCCAGAATTCGTTCCAGATCATCATCGGAAAAATAATCAACTGTTATGGAACCGCCTTTTTTCCCTTTGTGGTTCATGCGAACTTTTGTCCCGAGAATCGCTATCATTTCGTCTTCGATCCGGCGAATGGCAGCACTTTTTTGTTTAGATAATTTCGGCTTGGATTTTGAATCTGCTTTTTCTTTCACAATGGCCTCAGCACCTCGTACAGATAAATTCCGATCTAAGATTAAATGCCAAAGTTTATTCATCCTAGCCTGTGTTTTCATGGCCAATATGGCCCGACCATGGCCCGCGGTTATTTTATTATTTCTTAAACTCTTTTTTATTTCCGGCGGCAATTGTAATAGTCGAAGCGCATTGGTGATAGTTGAACGATTTTTACCTACAGATTTTGCAATAACATTTTGGGCTAATCCAAATTCGCTCTGGAGAACTGCATATGCTTCCACCTCTTCCATTGGGTTCAAGTTTTCCCGCTGAATATTTTCAATCAGAGCCATTTCCATCATTTCGACTTCGCTGGTGACTTCTATTATATAGGCGGGGATTTCTTTTTGTTGCGCCAATTTGGATGCCCGTAGCCGCCTTTCGCCGGCGATCAAGATATAACCCTCCCCTTCAACTCGAACGGTAATAGGTGTAATTACACCCTTCTCACGGATGGAGGCCTCTAATTCTGCTAATGTTTTTTCATCAAATATTTTTCGAGGCTGGTGAGGGTTCATTTTTACTTTTGAAATTGAGATTTTGGTCACGCCTGCAGGCGATACATCCTGTTTTCCCGTAGGACGAATCAACGCATCCAGTCCTTTTCCAAGTCGTTTAGTTGTCACGGATTAGGATCTCCTCTGCCAAAGCCATATAATTTTGTGCACCGGTGGAATTGGCATCATAAAGTAAGGCAGGCTTTCCAAAGCTTGGCGCTTCACTTAATCGCACATTTCGCTGGATGACAGTTTTAAATATTTTATCTTCAAAATAACCACGCACTTCATCCGCCACCTGCTTGGATAAATTTAATCTTCCATCAAACATGGTTAAAAGTACACCTTCTATTTCCAGATTCGGATTCAAATTTTTCTGAACCAAGCGGATCGTATTTAAAAGCTGACCCAATCCTTCCAAGGCATAATATTCACACTGAATCGGGATAATGACTGTATCAGAACAGGTGAGCGCATTGAGGGTAAGTAATCCCAAGGATGGGGGACAGTCAATCAGTATATAGTCATATTTTTTTAGAATAGGTTTCAATACTTTTTCCAATTGATGTTCCCGTGCCATAATACTCACTAACTCAACTTCTGCACCGACTAAATCGTTTGTAGATGTGACAATATCCAAGTGGCTTAATTGTGTTTTGGTAATCACATCTTTTGTCGATGCGCCACGAATCAATGCGTCATAAATATTTTTCTGGGAATCCACCAGCAATTCTTCAATCCCAGTTGTGGCGTTGGATTGGGGATCTAAATCAATGAGCAGTGTTTTTGCCTCTGAAACGGCCAAACTTACGGAAAGATTGACCGAAGTAGTGGTTTTACCCACACCACCTTTTTGATTGGTTAATGAAATAATTCTACTCATTGAAATTAAATCTATATAGCGAAATAGAAGTCAATAATTTAGGTGCGACAAACCTGTGGAAACAATAAGCCGGTCACTTATATTTGAAAAAGATATGTCAACTTCACCACTTGTGTACCTTGGACCAAACTGGACTTTGATCCGGCCATATCATAGCGTTGATTCAATACGATAAACAGATCGCTCCCCGGCGTATGAATCCAATTAATGCGGCAATACAATTGGAGTTGTTCTGAAAAATTATCATACTGAATCAGGGCTTTACCAAACCATTCTCGGTTTAATGCGACTTCAGCAGTTATGCCATAAATATTTGCTGTGAATTCTTCTTGACTCGGCATTGAAACAATATTTTGGTTGGCAGATCCGTACAGGGTCATATGATTGGAAAACTGTTTCCCAATGGAGCCAGACATGCTTGTCTTATTTCCACCAAAATAATCTCCTTTTGAAAGGGCGAAATTACCCCAAACACCCCTGCTCTGATTCGTTCTGGCAGAGAATGAAATTTTTCGATCCCTATAGTTTCCCTTCTGAATTTCCACACCATTCCCTAATGTAAATCCAGCAGTCAATTTCTCCTTATTTTGGATTACTTTTAACCCAATTTTGTCTCGAGTTTCAAGAATAGCCTCGATACCACCATTAAGTACACCTGTTTCATGAATACCCGCATGGTTTTGTACATCTCTAGCATATATAGTAAATCGCCATTGACGAATTAATTCATCTCCATCTCCAACCCTTGGTGTAAACCCAGCAATAATGCCTGTGCCAATCATATCCTGTCGCTGAACAAATCCTAGACCCGGTCGAAAATCTTCATCCACACGGTGTTGACCTGTCGTTAAAAAATAACGATCATTTCTCAAATCCAACTTAATCATGGATGCAGCAGAAGGCCCTACAAGACTTGTATCATCCACCTGACTGTACCAGGCCGAAACACTGCTATTTCCCCAAAACCTCATTTCACCATCAATACCATAAACGGAATTACGGACTCCTTTACTTGACACATCCGTAATGATGGCCCCAACCGTTGTTCGATCGCGAACATCTTTCCTTAGTCGAATTGCACTATAATGGGTTGCAGGTAAATCTCCATCGGCTCTAGTATGGATATTCAATGCGCCAATGGATGTATTTCCAATTTGACCAAATAAGCGGGCGCCGCCAACGACATCCTGATTCAACCCGATCTTTCGGCTAAAAAACACTTCGGTTTGGCGTGAATTCCCAAACGCAAATAATTTAGATCGCGTCAAAAAAAAATCCCGCTTTTCAGGATAAAATAGATTGAACCGTGTCAAATTAATTTGGGCGTTATCCGCTTCTACCTGGGCAAAATCTGTATTATAGGTCAAATTCAGCGTCAAGTTGGATTTCAAACCATAATAAATGTCAAACCCGCCATTTCCAATATCATCATTGATAGTTTTCTCATCGGTTATTTGGTTTTGAGTGCCACCGATAGCGAATGGTTTAATTTTTATATCCTTACCCCTCTTAATATCTTTTAATCCTTTAAGATTAGCATATTGAGACACTTGGTAAATACCAGAACTGTATTCCAATCCAATATGGGGCCAAATAACGCTCTCATTCTTTCGATTGATATACCGCTTGATGGCCAACCCCATCGTTAATTCATCCTTATTCGGGAATCGTAATGTTGTCCATGGAATAGCAACTTCAAGGACCCATCCAAAATCAGTTACCTTACCTTCACTGATGTAAACCCCATCCCAAGCCCATTCATCAAGACCTGGTCGGTTTTCATCGGTGATCAAGGCATCATCTTGGGTTCCCAATGGATTCATTTCAAACAGATATGCGTTGCGGCGATCATGGTAGGTATCCAAAGCAATTTCCAATTTATCATCCCGGTGGATCCATCCACCTCTATTTAAAATTGTAGCCCGAACTTTTTCCGGGTCAGAATCAAAAAAAGCAAACCCAAAGTATATGAAATTATTATTAAAGGCCACACGCATTTCGGACTTTTCCGTTGGCTCACCCCCATCCAAGGGGAGTCGTTGGACGAATTCAGTAATCGGTTTAATAGTAGCCCAAACAGGCTCATCTAACAGTCCGTCAACCTTGATGGTTAATTCCGTTCGAGTGGCCACAACCTCGGGTCGATCCTGGGCAACAATTGAACATAAGGATATAATGAGGCAAAGAATAAAAGGCCGCATATGCATTAGGAGCTGGTGGATTATCTAGTTTTCTGGTCCGTCATTCCACCACCATTGAGCATCAAGTTCTTTTGGATTTGGCCAGATCTCGTTCATCGTATCACCTTCATACAAAACTCCATTTTTCATTACATATCTTATCGAGTTTGTATTCCGAATTTTTACTAGAGGATCTTTATCTAAGATGACAAGATCAGCTAATTTCCCATATTCAATCGAACCAATATCTCCACTAACTCCAATGATCTTTGCACCATTAATAGTGGCAGCTCTTAAGGCTTCCATTTCACTCATACCACCACTATGTAAAGACCATAATTCCCAATGATAACCAAGACCATTAAATTGGCCATGACCGCCCACACCTACTAAACCGCCAGCCCTAATAATTTTTGTTGCGTCTTTAGCTATTTTAGAAAAGGCATATTCATCTTTTCTAAACCAAGGAACTCTGCGAGTTTTAGATTGAATAATATTATCTGGAACAAACCTTTTTACTTTTGGATCATCATGTACCTCTTCTGTAGCATAATAAAAGTTTTCACCCCACGGACCTCCATATGTAACAAGTAAAGTTGGAGTGTAAGTCATTCCTGACTGTGCAACTAATTCCACAACATCTTTATATAGTGGTGTAATAGGAAAATTATGTTCATTTCCATGAAATCCATCAATTGCATGACTTAGATCTAATTTAAGATCAAGTGCACCTTCCGTAGTTGGCATCATACCTAACTCATTTGCAGCTTGAACTATATAGTTTCTTTGTTTTCTATTTCCCGCAATATATGATTTTAAATTTCTCGTACCATAGTGATCACGATATCGTTTCATTAAACCAGCAGCTTCTTCTTTACTTTGGAAATTATTTTGAGAAAAAATTCCTGGTCCAGTAGAAAAAGCTCTGGGTCCAATCATTTGACCCACATCTACTAGATCTTGATAGGCAAAAGGATCATTTGTAGATGTTTGAACATCTAAACCTGTTGTAACACCCCATGCCACATTTGCTATAAAAGTCCAGTTTTGACGATCTAATAGACCTTTCTTTATACCAAAATAATGAGCATGTGTATTTACAAATCCTGGGACAATTGTTTTTCCATCAACATTGATAACTTTGGCTTCTTTTGGTATTCTTACAGATTGAGCATTCCCTACTTTGTAAATACGATTATCTTTAACTATAATAACTCCATTTTGAATCACTTCGTCACCATCCATAGTAATTATTTTTGCACCCTTTAAAGCTACCATTCCCTTTGGTTTAGCAAAGTCTGCAATGACTGTGATTTTAGTTTCAATTGCCTTGCTTGAAAGAAATTCGATTTTTGTGGAATCATCTTTTTTTGATTCAAAAGAAACTGAATCGATAGATAGTCTGTAAAATGTTGAACCAATTGACCAAGTAATTGTATTTCCATTATCTGCCCAATCAAAATAGTCTGCTCCAACATCCGTCAATTTCTTTACAGGTATAGTGGGACTGTTTACATCAACAGTTGGTGCCTCGCCACCAATTTTTGGTATTGGCAATATATATAGCTGATTATTTACTCCTGCTAAAGCCATTGTACGATCTGGATTAAAACGAATATCTCGTGCATTAACAGGCTCACTACTACCATAAAAACCTGCACCTTTTACAGCTAAATGTTCACGACGATCAGTCCCATCTATTCGAACAGAGATTACACCATTCCCTCTTCCTAAAGCAGTAAGACTGTAGCCATTCAAATAAATCCTATTAGGATCATCTGTAAAGAAGGGTTTACCTAATCCTCTCGATGGCATAATTAAAGTGATATCTCCACCATTTGCGCTTAAGGAGACCAAGTCCATAGGCACTGATGGTCCGCCAAATTCAGCCTGTGTTCTTAATCGGTCTATTGCTGATCCACGAAGTGCAATAATAGTTTTACCATCAGGTGTGAATACAGGATTTGAATAAAATGCAGTTGTTTTAGTTAGCTTTTTAGGTAAACTTTTACCATCGGCTTTGATCTTCCAAATAAGCCCACCACTGGCTTCCCATGTTACATAAACTAATGACCGACTATCTGGAGACCAAGAAGGATGAAATTCACCTAAGTCACTTTTAGTTATTCTTTTATGTTTCCCAGTTTCACTATCAGCAAGATAAAGATGAGTTAAAGTAGAAAATGCTATTTGTTTACCATTGGGAGAAATTACTGGATCCATAATAATCCTTGAGGATATTTGATCATCTTCTATTTTATATGGAAATGTTAATTCAGGACCAACATCCAGATCTACCTTAGCAGAAAATTCAATAAGCTTAACCTTTTTTGATTTCACATTAATACGATGAAATTTTCCATCTTTAGTAAAAACAACTTCATTTCCATTTGGTGTGAAATCATAAGTCGGCAGTAAATCTCTGGTAGAACGAGATTCTTGATCATCTCTTAATATTGGATAAATAAGCCAAGTATCTGTCCCTTTTTTAAGATCTTTGATCCTTAATCCTGTTTCAGTTTTGTATCGAGTACCATAAACTAAATATTTGCCATCAGGAGAAACAATTGGCCTTATCCCACTTCCTTCTGATCGAGTGATTATATCTTCCTTACCCGTGACCATATCACGTCTTTCAACTTGCCATGCAGGAAAAGACATATTATAACTGAAGCCGCCTCTTTTGGTTGCATAGTATAAGAATTTAGCATCAGGTGAAAGTGCAGGACCCAATGTATTTTTCCACTGGCTCCCAAGAGCATTTGGTGTTGCTTTCGATTTAGTGATCTGAATACCAGATCCGCCCTTTACATGATACATCCAAATTTCAAAAGTTCGAGCAGGCCAAGAAGTTTGAGAGATAAATACATAGTTTCCATCATTTGAAAAAACAGGAGATGCAAATTGACCATTATTCGACTTAGTTAGTTGCTTTGGATTACTACCATCAAAATCTGAAACCCATAGATTCTCAGATCCACCTCTATCGCTAATAAATGAAATCATTTTCCCATCAGGTGAAAATACAGGTTGTGAATCAAAAGCAATTCCTGAAGTAATTCGTTTTGCTTCTCCCCCACGAAACGGTATAGAATACAGATCACCAACCAAATCAAAAATAATTGTTTTTCCATCTGGTGAAACATCAAGGGACATCCATGTCCCTTCATCCGTAGTGAATGAAATAGTACGAGTTGGTTCTAATGGAAGATTGTTTCCCAAGCTATCTGCTTTATCCTCAGCATATAGGAATCCCATTACTAAACTAATAACTAATATTTTTTTCATGACCACTCCTATTTTATCTATTTTTTTATCAAACCTAATTCTTGCGACATAAATACAAATTCCATAGATCTATCTTTTATCCCCTGGCTAAAACTTAACCCTCGACCCGCAGCATGACCAGCTTTTTGATGATATCTTAATATTATTGGTTTTCCTGAGATCGAAGAAGCCTGTAACCTTGCAACACTTTTTCTTGCCGCAAGTGGCGGAACACGAGTGTCTAATGCTCCAGTAATGAACATAATTGAGGGATAAAAAATATTTTTATTTATATTTTGATAGGGTGAATATTCTTTTATCGCTAGAAAATCTTCATAAATTTTTGAGTTTCCGTATTCCAATAATGCAGGAGCATTATTATTTCTTATATACCAAGGGAAGCGTAAAATATCTATGTCAGGGAAGCCACAGAGTACTGCACCATATAGATCTGGTCTTTGTGTAAAAGCAGCGGCCACTAGAAGTCCACCATTACTTCCTCCTTGAATTCCAAGTAAATCTGGTTTAGTATAATTATTATCAATTAACCATTCTGCTGCCGATATAAAATCATCAAAAACATTCTGTTTATTTAATAACATTCCATTCTTATGCCATAATTCACCGTATTCACTTCCTCCTCTTAATGTTGCTACAGCAAAAACTCCTCCTCGCTCAACCCACATTGCTGCATTCCTATTAAAATTTGGTTTTATTGCGACATAAAACCCTCCATACCCACTAAGCCAAGTGGGATTATTTCCATTAAGCTTTGTTTCTTTATGATGAATAATCCACATTGGTAAATCAGTTCCGTCTTTTGATTTTCGCCAGACCTGTTTAACAATGAAATTACTTGGATCCCATTTTATTTTTTGATCATACCTTATTTTTTGTTTTTTATGTTTTTCATCTAAAACATAAGTCTTTGTAGGACTTAAAAAAGATGAGATTTTCAATAAAACTGACCCATTCGCCTTGCTAATAGTAGCATTACTGAATTCAGGAAGTAAGATTTCTTCTAAAAATTCACCTGATTTTGAAAATACTTTAATTTCATTACTTCCATTAACAAGATAAGTCACATATAGCTTATTATTGATCATTGTAAAATTTTCCATAACATCACCTGATTCAGGAATAATTTCTTGCCAATTGGTAATTGAAGGATTTTTTAAATCAATACTTAATAAACGATTTTTATCAGCACCATAATTTGTTCTAACAAAAAGTTTGCCATATAAAAATTTTGTATAAAATCTAGCGTCAATATCTTTTACAATAGTTTTTACTTCTTGATTGTTTTCTAAATCTTTAAAATAGATATCAGAGCGTGCCCACCCATGTTGAACACCAAAAATCATATATTTCCCATCATTTATATATTTTGCGCTAATGAATGATTCTGGACCAATTCCTTTTCCAAATATCTCTGTATCATTTTCTATATTTGTTCCAAGTGAATGATACATTACCCTTGGTCCATTTATTCTTGAACGTTTAACATAGTAAAAGCCTTGATCACTTTTATCAAAAATAAACCCACTTGAATAAAGTGACCATGGCAAGCTATCAGGTCGTTCACTCTGATTTGTAAAATCATAAATTTTTATTTTAATTTCATCTTCACCACCATTGCGTTCACTATAAGACATTAGATTGCCATTATTTGAAAAATCTAAAATTGAATAACGAAGTGTATTTTCTTTTGTTTTACCATTTGGATCAAGAATCACCTCATAATCCAATGAAGGATCAATTGGAAATAATTTTTCTGTACTATCTTTAGGCGTTTCACGTCTAAAAATAATTGGTAATTCAGCTCCTTTGGGGCGATAAGTAAAATATTGATAGTCACCTGCTTCAATTGGTGAAAGCGAAGGCTCATAATCATTTAATTCATAGAGGCGTTTTTCTACATCTGCCCTAAAAGTTGAATTTCCAACTATTTTTTCAGCATATTCATTTTGCTTCTTTATCCAATCAAGGGTTTCATGTGAATATCTATCTTCCAACCATCGATATGGATCTTCAAATCTAACACCATGAATTGTATCAACAACTGTCTCTGTTCTTGTAAATGGGTATTTTATATTTTTCTCACATGAGATAGAATTAAAACCAATTATAATTAAAAAGAGAACATATAAATGATTCAATCGATAGTTTATTGAATGTTTCATATTAATTCTTTCGTTCAATTCTATATTCTTTGGGGGGCGTACTACCCATTAGATGCATTACAAAATAATCCCAAGTTCGTCTGGCCACATATTCCTCCCTGGCATATCCATGATTTCTATTTGGTAATACTAACATATCAAAGTCCTTATTATTTTTAATAAGTTCATCTGCTACAAGTAATGTCAAATTTGGATGAACATTATCATCTAAGGAACCATAAGTAAGCAAAAGTTTTCCTTTCAAATTCGCTGCTAAATTTTGATTTGCTTGCGAATCATAAGTATCTGTGCTGTCATTGATTTCATTTAATAAGCCTTGATATTTTTCACCCCATTCAAAATAATAACCTCTATTATCATGATTGCCAGCTCCTGAAACTGCTACTTTAAAAAATTCAGGATGCCTAAGAATCGCATCAGTAGAGCTAAATCCACCTCCAGAATGCCCATAAATACCCACCCTATCAAGATCTATCGGATATTCTTTTGATAGTTGCCTTAATGCAGATATATGGTCAGGAAGACCATTGTCTCCCATATTAGCATAGTAAGCATCATGAAATTCTTTAGATCTAAAAGGTGTACCAAGAGCATCAATAACAAATACAATGAAACCCAACTCAGCAAGTGCATGTCCTTGAGATGAAGGAGAAGAAGTAAATCCATGGGTTTTTATTGGCCCAATCTGAGGTCCAGGATAGATATAATCAATGACAGGATATTTTTTACCCTTTATAAGATTAGGGGGTAAGGTAATATACCCGTAGACATCAAATTTACCATCTCGTCCTTTTGCCTTAAATCTTATCGGTGGATTCCATCCTTCAGTTATTAATGGCTTAATATCTCCTTCTTGAACATTCATAATAACTTTACCTGATAAATCACGTAGAACCGTTACTGGTGCTGTCCCTCTAGTACTGTAAGTGTCTATAAAGTAATTATTATTTGGAGACATTTTTATAATATGATGTGCATTTTCTGGACTCAATAATTTTATTTTACCATTTTTTAATGATGCAGAGTAAAGATGTATAAAATAAGGGTCTCTATCTGATTCTCTACCAACTCCAGTAAAATATACTTGATTAGAATTCTCATCAACAAAAAGCACTTCAAGAACTAACCAATTCCCTTTGGTAATCTGTTTTTTCAACTTTCCAGAACCATTATATAGATAAAGATGTCCCCATCCATCACGTTCAGAAAACCATAAAACTTCTTTGCCATTATTGATGATCCGCCAATTTGGTGAGAAACGCATTTGATTCAGTTCAACATAGGTTGAATTGGTCTCTATAATAATAGATTTTGTTTTATTCTTTTTTACATCAAAAGAGAACAATTCTCTTTTCTGATAATCACGAGATCTAGTAGTAAAAAAGACCTTTTTTCCATCTTTTGTCCATTGAACATATTTCCATAAAGTATCTGACCTAGTATAACCACCTGGTATGGGGTCGACATCAGCCATCCTTTGCTCTCTACTTTTCACATCAAAAACATGCAGTTGCCAGGTCGGAATATTTTCATCGCCTGGTAAAGGGTATTTCCAACTATGTAAAATGGCTCTACCTGTAGCTGCTTCTAATAGGTAAAAATCCTCTACTTTTCTCTCATCATATCGATGAGTGGCAATCTTTTTACCATCAGGTGACCAAGAAAGAGTAGCTGGTGGATAATAATCATTTCTTCTATTTGTTATTTCTTTACAACACCCTTCAGCAACAACGCCATATCCAAAATGCTCTTCTCCATCTTTACTTATCTGCTTTTCTTCACCTGAAATTAGGTTTCTTACCCATAAATTTTCATTTCTAGAAAATGCCACTGTAGAGCGATCAGGTGAATATACTTCATTAGTGACTTTCTGTGTACTATCAGGACCAATCAATTCATAATTATTAAGATCTACTTCCCACCGTTCAGTCTTTTTTGTATAAAATCTTATTTTATTTTTTTCTACAAATTCAAAGCTATCAAATGGCAACTTATTAGATTTATAGGTTGTATCCTTGGCACTCGATAAAGAAGCTGCGACTTTTAAGTGATCAAAAGCTGGGGATCTAGTTTTACTATTTATATCGATTAAAATAAATTCATGACCACCAAAAACTTGATTTCGATACCAAAAATGATTTTGATCCACCCATTTTGGATTTACAATAGTACCAGAAGTAAACTGTTCTCCATTATTATTAAAAAAATTCGCAGCTCTTTCATATTGAGAAACAGATACGCCATTAGGTGAATAGGCTTCTAACTTCTGAGAGAATAAATCATTCGATACGGTTATGAATAAAAATATAGAAGTAATTTTATTTATATATTTAGATCTTGTCATTTTTTCCTCTTTTCTTTTAAAATTTATTCATCATATAATGTTGATGATGAAGCCCTGGTGTTAACTTGAACTTCTTTTTCATCAATGATGAAAACATTCGAATAAGATACTTGTCCTTTTAAATCCATATTTTATTCACGATTCAATCGTTTTTTGAATAAAAGAAAATATGCCGGAATTCCTGTCAAAACAAAGGTCAGGTCATGTACTGATTTTCCTGTTTCATAATAAGCTCGCAATAAAACTAAAATGATAATCCCCGCTAAATATACCCCTGGTAAAACCGGATAAAACGGCACGCGATATCCATCCCTTTCACCTGAATTAGTCTGACGAAATTTGAAAAATGCAACAGTAGTAAAACCATAAAATATCAGGATTGCGAATACCATCCCCGAAACAATAGTTTCAAAATTTTGCCGGATTAAAATGAGCGCAATCCCCCAAATACAATGAGCCAGGATAGCGTGAGTGGGTGATTGGTATTTTGAATCTATGTGGTTTAGCCACTTGAACATGAGTCCATCCCTAGCCATGGCATAATACACTCGGCTGGCTGACATAATAGTTCCATTGATACTTCCCGTGGCAGAAATAATCACCATGATTGAAATCAAACCAGCGCCAATAGGTCCAAATAATTTTATGGCAGTATCTGAAGCGACAATGGTGCTATTACGCACCCCTTCCATCCCTAATACACTGTGGTAAAGTAGGTTCGAACTGAGGTAGAGTAATATAATAACTGCAATCCCAGAGATCATACTTTGTGAAATCACCTTTGCAGGGTTTTTCATTTCTCCAGCCACATAGCCTACTCGATCCCAGCCAATAAATGAAAAAAGAACCAACATAACAGCAGCCACAATATTACCGGTTGATCCTAATTCTCCCATTGCCGTTTCCGAAATAGATAATTGATTAAAATCTCCATCCATCATGATGAGACCTACAAGTACAAATAAAAACAATCCTCCAATTTTAATTGAGGAAGACATTTTATTATACAGACTAGCCCGCTCAACGCCAAGATAATTGATGAAACCAAATATGATGATGATTCCACTGGCAACTATCATTTTGGTAGTCTGATCCATGGGTAAAAAGTAGCCAAGATAATTAGCCGTAATTAGGCTCAGCCCTGCTGCCGGGCTGGTACGAATAATAACCAATTGCGCCCAGCCAAACAAAAAGCCCCAAAAAGGGCCGAATGCTTTTTGAATATACACATATTCACCGCCTGTTTTGGGAAATCGGCTTCCCAACTCTCCATAAATGAGTGCACCGGTGAAAACAAACATAGCCACACCAATCCACAGTATAATAATGGTTGAAAAAGAATCTAAATATCCAGCAATAATTTGGGGCGTGGCGAAGATCCCGGAGCCAATGGTGATGCCCACCAATAGTGCAATGCCGTCAAAAAGTCCCAGTGATTTTTTTAGTTGAGTCATAATTTATCTACTTTATTCCTTTGGGGATGGTAAGTATAACCCATTAAATTTTTTCATTCAATAAATACATGTAAACTTACTTATCGATTACTGAATGAAAGCATTAGTTAAAAAATCACCCGAAAAAGGGATTTGGCTGGAAGATGTTCCTATCCCCTCTTGTAGTACCAATGATGTCAAAATCAAAATAACCCATACGGCTATTTGCGGGACTGATCTTCATATATATGAATGGGATGAATGGGCCCAACGCACCCTTGAACTCCCTTTAGTGACTGGACATGAATTCTGTGGTATTGTGGAAGAAATTGGACCCGGCGTTACCCATTATAATCCAGGAGATCGAGTGTCGGGAGAAGGCCATATTACCTGCGGTTATTGTAGGAACTGCAGGGCGGGGAAACGGCACTTATGTCATAAAACAGTAGGCATCGGTATTCATCGTGGTGGGGCCTTTGCAGAATACTTAGTAATTCCAGAATCCAACGTCTGGCCCATCCATAAAGATATTCCATCAGAAATTGCCGCATTCTTTGACCCATTTGGAAATGCGTCTCACGCAGCATTATCGTACGAAATGGTTGGGGAAGATGTCCTCATTACTGGGGCCGGTCCCATTGGAATCATGGCAGTTGCTATTTGCAATTTTGTTGGGGCACGCAATGTGGTTATTACTGATGTGAATGAATACCGGCTTGAATTAGCTCGAAAATTGGGTGCCACAAAAGCGGTGAATGTGGCAAAAGAAAACATCCGGGATTCATATAAAGAATTGAATATGGTCAATGGGTTCGATGTAGGATTAGAAATGTCGGGAAATCCAAATGCCTTCAAAGATATACTGGAAAACATGTATAATGGTGGACATGTTGCGCTATTGGGGCTTCTACCAAAATCCACACAAATTAATTGGGATGATATTATTTTTAAGGGACTGCATATCAAGGGGATATATGGAAGAGAAATGTATGAAACCTGGTACAAGATGACTCAAATGCTCCGAAGCGGATTGGATATTTCACAAGTGTTAACCCATACTTTTCTCGTGGATGATTTCCAAAAAGGATTTGATATTATGGCATCAGGGAATTGCGGGAAGGTTGTCCTTGAGTGGTAATTCTATTCTCATAAAGGGCACTAAGAAAGACTAGAAATATTCGTGCATTTTTGTGAACTTAGTGACTAATAAAAATGAGTAATTCAAAGAAACATTACATAGACATACTTTCCCAAATTGAAATGGATGGTTTATATAAAAAAGAACGGACCATAACAACACCCCAAGGTGTAGGTATTTCCACTCAAGAAGGGGGCGATGTTCTCAATTTTTGCGCCAATAATTATTTGGGGTTGGCAAATCACCCCGATTTAATTGCTGTGGCTAAACAAGCATTGGATGATCATGGATTTGGGTTGGCATCGGTTCGGTTTATTTGCGGTACGCAAGATATTCATAAAGAATTAGAAACAAGTATTTCTCAATTTTTTGGTACAGATGACACCATTCTCTATACGAGCTGTTTCGATGCAAACGGCGGATTATTTGAAACATTGCTTGGGTCGGAAGATGCGATTATTTCAGATGCACTCAATCATGCATCAATTATTGATGGGATTCGTTTGTGTAAAGCAAAACGATTTCGATATATCAATAATGATATGGAAGATTTGGAAGAAAAGCTCAAAGAAGCGCAAGATGCACGTATTCGCCTGATTGCCACAGATGGCGTTTTTTCTATGGATGGATTTATCGCCAGATTGGATGAAATTACAATACTGGCAGAAAAGTACAATGCAATGGTAATGGTGGATGATTCACACGCCACAGGGTTTGTGGGAAAAACCGGTCGTGGTTCCGCGGAATATCGTGGTGTCTTGAATAAAATAGATATTTTTACTTCCACATTGGGAAAGGCATTGGGCGGCGCTTCCGGTGGATTTACCACAGGGCGACAGGAAATCATCAGGCTGCTGAGACAACGATCCAGACCCTATTTATTTTCTAATTCGGTTGCACCCTCTATCGTGGCAGCAAGCATAAAAGTATTTGAATTATTATCTGGATCTACCGATCTTCGGGATAAGCTAGAAGAGAATGCGTCTTATTTTCGGCAAAATATGACTGAGGTAGGATTCGATTTAAAGCCCGGAATTCATCCCATTGTGCCTATTATGCTCTATGATGCAGTTTTAGCCCAAAAGATGGCATCCGCATTATTGAATGAAGGTATTTATGTGACTGGATTTTTCTTCCCCGTTGTTCCAAAAGGCGAAGCGCGAATTCGGGTACAGATTTCAGCTGGAATGGATAAAGATCATCTTGACCGGGCAGTTTTAGCCTTTTCAAAGGTAGGGAATGACTTAGGCGTCCTCTCTTAAATTGAATCTCACTGATTTTGATATAGATCCAAATAAAATGTTAATAATAAAACAAGATTAATTATTATGATAAAACTGAGTAGTTCATTATGAAGAAAATCTCTATTCTTTTATCGTTAATTGTGTTTTGTGTTGCGCAAAATAACACTTCAACTAAGACTAATAATCCTACTGATGTTGGTACTACAACTAAAGAAATTAAGATTATAGAAAATGTAAAGATTGATATTTTACAATCTTCTATTGCAGATCTTCTTTCTGGGAGAGACAAGTCCTATTTTGATCCAATTCTCCTTTTATCTGATGCGTTTTGGACTGAGTATAGTCATGGAATTTCTGAAGATTATGATAAGATTAAAACGGAGAGGTTTGACCATATGAGTTCCTGGAGTGATGATAATTTTATTAATTCTGAAGTAGATACTTCTCTTGTTTTCTATCCATTCTCAGGCCCTGATTTTTTGCATGTATATTTTTTATATCCAAATGCAAATGAGTATATTTTTTTAGCTAGAGAAAAGGTAGGTAGCATCCCAGATTTTAAAGGGATTGGAGAGGATGCAACGATGGATTACTTGAAAAACACAACCTATTTCCTAAGAGATGTAACCTTTAAAAGTTTCTTTTTTACCAATAATATGAAAGCAGATATTGAACAAGATTTTATAGTTCCAGGAGTTATCTCATCTTTGTATTGGATGTTATCAAGAACGAATCATCAGATTGTTAAGGTAGAAAGAGTTTCAATAGATGAAAATGGGGCACTAATTCCGAAACAAGATAGCGATCAATTAGATGGTGTTAGATTCCATTTTATTAAAAAGGGAGATAAGAAAATTAAGAAATTAACTTATTTTTCTTGTGATATCTCAGATGGTGGATTTACAACAAAGAATCCACAACTTCTATCTTATTTGCAGTCAATTAGGAGTTATAATACATATGTTAAAGCAGCGTCCTATTTAATGCATTATTCTTTTTTTAGTGAAATAAGAAATGTAATTATAGAGAATAGCTTGACAATCTTTCAAGATGATACAGGTATTCCTTATAAATATGTAAATAATGAGAATTGGTCAGTAAGGCATTTTGGTTCATATGTAAAACCACCTTCTAATTTTGCGGAAGATTATGATATCCTTTATCAGCAAGATATGGTAAATCTATATAAGAATAATGAATCTGAGAAACTACCATTCTCCACAGGTTATCACTTCCCCACCACTAGGCAGAATCAGATGTTACTAACTAGAAATAAATAAGTATTACCTCACTCTAATCTTTTGTCCAATGAATACCCTCCGCCGCAACCATATGAAAATGGCTATCACTTACATAATAAGACAAACCAAAAATAATTCATTGGAAACGAGTGGAGCTGATTTTGTTCCTTTTATTTCTAAAACTAAACAAGAGACAGCCTCTTCCATAATCAATTGGATAGTTAACCTGAATTTTCGAATATTTGCAAAAATATAGTTATTATTAAAAATAATATAATGTTACTCCCATCTCTCTTGCTCCCCTCCGAAACAGGGGTTATATTCCTCGGCTTTTTTAACCATATAATAATAAAATTGAATGAACAGTAAACTGACACCAAGATTTTTAATGATTGGCCTTGTCCTTATCTGGGCCATGTGGGCCATTTGGCCTACTTTTCAGTATCAGAGATTATCCGATGCTGAAAAGGAGACGCTTCGTGAAGAAGGAAAACTTGCGCAAATAGAATCCCGTACGATTAAACAAGGACTTGATTTAAAAGGAGGAATGTATATCGTCCTTGAAGTTGACCTTCCAACGCTTATGGAAACACTTGCAGAAAATAAAGATGGTAAGTTCAATCGGAGCATTGCATCTGTTCGGAATCAATTAAAACGAATACCTGAAGCAAGTTTTTTCACATTATTTACAACCACTTCGGAAGAAAACAACCTTAAGCTATCCCGTTATTATTATGATTATGGTTCTAGCAACAGCGATATTATTGTTGCACTTGAGGATGAAGCAGAAGATGCCATCAATCGCGTATTAGAAATTCTCGTTAATCGCATAGATCAATTTGGTGTGGCTGAACCCACCATCCAAAAACAGGGGAACCAACGAATCATTGTTGAACTGGCTGGTGTCCAGGATTCTGAAAGAGCCCGAGCCCTTTTAGAAAGCACCGCACTTCTTGAATTCTTTATCGTAAAGGATATCAATACGACGAACCAGTTAATGGTTAGAATCGATCAAGTGCTAAAAGGTGATGAATCCCTTGCTGCCGTTACGAAAACAACAATAGATAAAAAATCGAATGAATTTCAAGAGAGTGATGATCAAACTGTATCCGTGAGTGAGTTATTTGGAGAAACAGAGGATTCAGAAGCATCAACTGATTCGGCTGTTGTTGATGAAAATATTTTTGCAGAACGACCATTTTCTGCCATGCTGAGAAATTTAGGACAAACGATTGGTGTTCCGGAGAAAAATCTATATGCGTTAAAAAAGATTTTAGAACGGCCAGAAGTTCAAGAAAAACTTGCGGCAGTTGGGGGCATGTTTCTATTCAGTCACAAAGCAGAAGAATATCCACTGGTGGATGGTACATTGGAAACGATGTACAGTTTATTCCTAGTCGAGGATGCAGCGGAACTCACTGGCGGCGTTGTGGAAGAAGCAAAAGCAAATTTAGGTCCCCAAGGGTCCACATCTGCGGGACAACCCATTGTTAATTTGACGATGAATTCTGATGGTGCCCGCAAATGGTCCATAGTGACTGGATCTAATGTGGGACGTCAGGTTGCACTTGTATTGGATAAAAAAGTACACATGGCACCAAATATTAGAGAGAAAATTTCCGGAGGGAGCACCTTAATTGAAGGCTTTGCAGATATTAATGAAGCAAAAGATATTGCGATTGTGCTCCGGGCAGGAGCACTACCGGCACCGGTGGATATTATTGAAGAACGGGTCATTGGGCCTTCCTTAGGTGCCGATTCAGTACGAAGTGGTACCCTGTCTGTTATCATTGGTCTGGGAATCGTTTTAGTATTTATGCTAATTTATTACCGTTTTTCCGGACTCATCGCTGACTTTGCACTCATTTGGAATATTGTGCTTGTTCTGGCCGTGTTGGCCTCCCTCCAAGCCACCTTAACCTTGCCTGGCATTGCAGGATTGATTCTGACAGTCGGTATGTCCATCGATGCCAATGTAATTATTTTTGAGCGAATTAGGGAAGAACTTCGAAAGGGCAAGACGCCAAAAGCGGCTGTTAAAAGTGGATATGATCGTGCGCTCACAACCATTATTGATGCAA
>Ga0315339_1001239_pt1 | contig 24030 bp, 26 predicted proteins | sample ASW17metaG_FD_204514 | JGI IMG/M metagenome (GOLD analysis project Ga0315339, IMG submission 204514) | Ammonia-oxidizing marine archaeal communities from Pacific Ocean, United States - ASW #17 | ecosystem: Environmental > Aquatic > Marine > Oceanic | place: USA: California | collected 2016-12-05
TCAGTCCGATGTTGACCTGGCCATCGCCATCATCGCCGAGATACACGGCGAAACGGCGATGCTCGTTATCATCGTCGCCCCGCAGGCAAATTGAGTAAACTCAGACTTCATCACCGGGCTGCTAACACGGTGCCGCACGGTGATGATTTCTTCGCGGCTGCACGAGATCGCGCCGAGACGTAGCGCCAGTCTGCGTTCATAGGCGGTCAGATCGTAATGCGGCGTCGCGGTCTTCGGCGGCCCCTGATAGGACGTTCGTGCGATACCCAGGGTCACCGCGAAACGGTGCAATTCATTGGTATTGTCGGCAAGAAGATGGCACCAGCGCAACCCTCGCCATTTCCAGATCGCTGCATCGACATAGACCGCCATCGCCATACTGCCTGTGAAGACCCAACCTTATTTCGTGGCGCCGGCGGCGGCTCGCCCCTCACACACGCATCGGCATCAGAACGTACAGTGCGTTGGTCTCGCCATCGTCGGTGATGAGCGTTGGCGAGCCTGAATCGGCAAAACGAAACTCGGCCGTGTCGGTCTCAAGCTGACCGGCAACATCAAGAAGATAGCGTGAATTGAAGCCGATCTCGAGCCCATCGACGGAATAGTCGACGCCGAGCTCCTCGGTGGCGCTGCCCGAATCGGGATTGTTGACGGAAAGAACCATCTTGCCGTCCGAAAGCGCCAGCTTGACCGCCCGTCCGCGCTCGCTTGAGACCGTCGAGACCCGGTCCACGGCGTTGGTGAATTCGGCACGGTCTATCTTGAGGATCTTGTCGTTGCCCTGTGGGATGACGCGGACATAATCGGGAAACGTGCCGTCGATCAGCTTCGAGGTAAGAACCACTGGCCCGATGGTGATCCTCATCTTGGTATCGGAGACCTCGATATCGATATTGGCTTCCGGCTCCTCGACAAGCTTTTGAAGCTCACCGACTGTTTTGCGCGGGATTATAATTCCAGTCATATCCTCACAGCCCGAGGGCGCCTCCAACTGAGCCTGGGCGAGACGGTGGCCATCGGTCGCGACAGCGCGCAGCAGCGGCTTGTCGGCCACCGTGACGACGTGAAGGTAGATACCGTTGAGATAGTAGCGCGTCTCCTCGGTCGAGATTGCAAACTGAGTGCGTTCGATCAGCCGCTTCAGCGCCGAAGCTGGAAGCGAGAAGCGGGTCGGAAACTCGCCGGCAGTGAGATCGGGGAAATCGGTGTCGGGAAGAACCTGGAGGGTGAAGTTCGATCGCCCGGAGCGAAGCGAAAGCTGCGAGCCCTCGCCAGTATCGAGAGAGATTTCGGCACCGTCCGGGAGCTTTCGAACAATATCGTGGAGGATATATGCCGGAACCGTGGTCGCACCGGCCTGCCCGATATCAGCAGGAACAGTCTCAGTGACCTCAAGATCGAGATCCGTCGCCTTCATGGTCAGGCTCGACCCTTCGGCGCGTAGCAGCACATTGGAAAGAATCGGGATCGTATTCCGCCGTTCCACGACACGGTGGACATGGCCTAGGGATTTGAGAAAATGCGATCGCTCTACGGTCGCGCGCATGTCGTATACCACCCTTCATGGTCGCCGCCGAGGGCGGCACGCTGTTCACCGAACACAAGCCGGTCCGGCTAAAGAAATTGGCCCGCTCATTGGGAAAGCGCAAGGGGTGGAGGGCAGTCTTCCACCATCAACTCATTCACATCCGCAAGATTGGCGGAGCTTTCCGGCAACATCCCGGTATGATGGTCGGCGTTGCGAGCCGCCACCGCCTATTCGTCGATGATCCGTTTCAGAAGCTCGATCTCCTCGGCCAAACTCTTGTCGGCTTCAATCAGTCCTTCGATCTTCCTGACCGCGTGGAGGACGGTCGTATGATCGCGCCCGCCGAAACGCCGACCAATTTCGGGTAGCGAGCGGGGGGTCAGAACCTTGGCGAGATACATGGCAATCTGGCGCGGACGAACGATGGTACGGGTGCGCCGGCTAGACAGTAATTCGGCCTTTGAAACATTGTAGTGGCGCGCCACAACGCGTTGGATATCCTCAATCCTTATTCGGCGCGGCTCGCGGATACCAACAAGATCGCGCAGTGTGATCTCGGCCGAATGGATCGTCACCGGATGATTGGTGAATTGCCACTGGGCAACCAGCCGGTTGAGCGCGCCCTCGAGGTCGCGGCCGTTGGAAACAACTGACTGGGCGACGTATTCGAGGATCGGATCGGGTATATCGAGACCGCGATTGAGTTGTTTGGCGTGCTCGTAGCGCGTCGCGAGAATGCCGCGGCGCAATTCGACATCGGGCGCGCCAATCTCGAACGCAACACCACCCTTCAACCGCGAACGGACGCGCTCGTCGAGAGATTCGAGCTCGGCCGGCGGCCGGTCGGCCGCAACCACAACCTGACGAGCGCCGTCAATCAGAGCATTGAGCATATGGCAAAATTCCTGCTGTACTGACTTGCCCTGCAGGAACTGCATGTCGTCGATCAGAAGAAGGTCGATGTCGCGCAGACTCTCTTTGAAAGGAATCGCCGACTGATTACGGAGCGCCGCGACGAAGCGGAACATAAAGTGTTCAGCCGTGAGATAGACGACCTTGCGGACCGGATCGGCCCGCCGCGCGGCCCGCGTCGTGGCATGCAGGAGATGGGTCTTTCCGCGGCCAACACCGGCATGGATATAAAGAGGGTTGAACTGACTCGGCTGGCCCGATGGCGTTTCAGCTACCGCACGCGCGGCCGCGTAGGCGACCCGATTCGCCGCTCCCTCGCAGAAAGTCTCGAAAGTGTATCGCTGGTCGACCGGCGACCCGCCAAGGGCGGTATCCGCCCCCGGCTTACGCTTCGCCGACGATGGCTGCGTCGGCGTCGGCGAAATCGGCGGGGCCGGCGATACAGCAGCTTTGTCTCCTTCGGCGCGTGGCTGCAACGGTGGACGCACGGCGCCACGAACGATGATCTCGATCAACGCTGCCTTGCCACACTCCTCTTTCCACAGGGCGGTGACGCGGTCATGATAGTGAGACAGAATCCATGATTTCAGGAACCGCGTCGGCACCGACAAATAGACCAGATTATTATCGGCTTCCTCGAACTCGACGCGGGCGAACCAGCTCGTAAAAACATCTTCCCCAAGCTCCGCTCTCAGACGCTGCTTCACACGCGACCACTGCACTGAATTCGGTCGCTCCGCCGCCATCGATTTGCCCTCCTCGGCATGGATTTCGTTTGTATCGGTCGGCGGCTGCTCACCGGCTTGTGCCGGCGAATTCTTTACTTCATCGCTTCCCGCGCCTGCGGCAATTTTGCCGCTGCGATTGGCGGGCCGGCTCACGACTGCACCCATGGGAGCCCGTCTGCTTTCCAGCCTCCCGGGGTATTTCGATGGCGTTCAGAATCGAGGCGCCCTTCGAAACCGTGCTCGATATTGAAGCACTGCCGATAACCGGCCTCGGTCGCCAGGATCGCCGCAAGACGGCTACGATTGCCGGATCTGCAGATGAAATAAAGCGGCGCGTCATCTGTGACGCCGTGCTCCGCCAAGGTTGACTTGAGCCGGCCAATGAAGTCGGGAACGGCCGTTCCGGTGGCAAAATCGTCCCACTCGACCAGGAGCGTCTTCTTGTCAATCGAGGAAACGACCGGCACCCCGACAAAGGCCCACTCGGCCTTGTTGCGGACGTCGATCAACACCGTCTCCGGCGACCGGGCAAGGCAGTCCCAGGCGTCCTTTGCGGAAACATCACCGGCATATTGTCCGGCAGTAATTTTAGACATATTGACCCCTTCACGCGCCGCAAAGTGCCACGCGCGATATTCACCCCATATAGATATAATGACGCCCTAGAAGACTTCCGCAAGGGGAAGCAATAGGATTACTTCGAAACACATACTCAAATCGATGCTCACAATGCCGCACGGGCAGGAAAATACACAGCTAGATGCCCGACAGCTGTCATTGCTTGCGATCTATGGGTGAATACGAAGTACAAGAATACCTTCCACCGCAATGCCTGATGAAGCTACACAGTGGTCAGCGTCCGATCAATGCCGCCATTTCATATTTCCCCTCGGACGGGCCGACACGAGACATGGGGGCAGCTTGCACCGCTCGGAAAAGCCGTTGCGAGTCAAAGGATTTGTCTCCAGGGGGCAACACCTGTGGCGAAAACGTCGCCGACAAAATAAATATAGACCATCTCACTTCCAGCAGTCGCAATCGACGCAAGTCGCATGGAAGTTCGCCAACCGATGTTCAGAGCATTGAAAAACATGACATTTGAATGTCACGGGGCGCGGGCCAAGAATTCGACCGCGTCGACGACGAGTCGCGCATCAGGCGCGGCATCGTTGACTCGGTTGCGCCATCGTCTGAAATGAAAAGCCCGGCGCTGTGGCCGGGCTCGGTAATTCAAATCTGAAGGCGCTCGCCAATCAGGCGCCGACCGCTTTCACTCGCGCGGCGAGCCGCGAGATTTTTCGTGAAACCGTATTGCGATGGATCACACCGCGGCTGGCGGCGCGCATCATTTCGGGCTGCGCCGCCTTTAGAGCTTCGCGTGCAGCCGCCTTGTCGCCCGAAGCCAGCGCTTCTTCGACTTTGCGGACAAAACTACGAACCCGACTAATGCGGTTGCGGTTAATCTCGGTCTGGCGAGCGATCCTTCGCGTCGCCTTCTTGGCGGAAACGGTATTGGCCATCTATAAGCCTTGGTTGGTCACAGGGGATACGCGCGGGCGAGCCTGCCCACGACGCTTGGCCGAGCTTATAGTTGCGGGCGCAAGGCCCGTCAACGGGCGGCAGGTTAGCGATTCTTGAATTGGGGCGCGCGTTTGTCGACGAAGGCCGCCATTCCCTCTTTTTGATCGTCCGTGGCGAACATCGCGTGGAATAAGCGGCGCTCGAAGCGGACCCCCTCGGCGAGACTCGTTTCCAGAGCCCGATTGACCGCTTCCTTGGCCATCATGACGGCTGGAAACGAAAAATCGGCAATCTTTTCAGCTGCTTTCATCGCCTCGTCGAGGAGATCCCCCGGGGCAACAATCCGCGCGACCAGGCCGGCGCTTTCAGCTTCAGCCGCATCCATCATGCGACCCGTCAGGATAAGGTCCATCGCTTTCGATTTGCCGATAAGACGTGGCAGGCGCTGCGTACCGCCCATGCCCGGCATGACACCAAGGGTTATTTCGGGCTGACCAAATTTGGCGTTGTCGGCGGCTAATACAATGTCGCACATCATGGCGAGTTCGCAACCACCGCCCAAACAATAGCCGCTGACGGCGGCGATGATGGGTTTGCGTGCCCTGGCGACCCGATCGAGGGCGCTGGCATAGTCGTTCAAGAACGCCTCGACGAAGGAAAGCGAGGCCATCTCCTTGATGTCGGCGCCGGCCGCGAAGGCCTTTTCCGACCCGGTCAGGATCAGGCAGCCAATCCTGGGGTTTTCCTCGAAAGCCTCGATTGCCTGGCCAAGCTCGCCAATGAGCGCGGCATTCAGTGCATTCAATGCTTTCGGCCGGTTGAGCGTGATTAACCCGACATTGCCCCGAGTCTCGACCAGAATGGTTTCATAGCTCATGAATTTTCGTCTCCTACCAGCTTAGCGTTGGCACACGGTGCAATGAAAAGTCGATCGGCCGGATTGGGTTGTGCGACTTATTGTACCGCGACATCCGGACAAAAGGCACGGCTCTCCTTCGCGATCGTAAACGGCGAATTCGTGCTGAAAATAGCCGAGGTCACCATCGACCTGGCGATGATCGCGTAAGGAAGACCCTCCGGCGGCGATGGCGGCGGCGAGAACCTCGCGGATCGCGGTCGCCAAGCGATCCGCGGCAGCCTTCGGTCTGCCGGTTTTCGTCGTCAGAGAGCCGGCTTGGCGCAGTGGCGACACCCGAGCCAGCCACAGCGCTTCGCAAACGTATATGTTGCCGAGACCGGCGATAAAGCGCTGATCCATCAACGCCGCCTTGATCGGCGTGGTACGCCCGGCGAAAAGCTTGGCCAGAACCGCGCCATCGAACGAATTGCCGAGGGGCTCAATGCCCATGGCGCGAAAGTGCCTCGACGCCTCTAGGTCATCGCGCGGGACCAGATCCATCAGGCCGAAACGGCGGGGATCATTGAAAATAACCTTGGCACCTGACGACAGGTGGAAGACCACATGATCATGAGCCGGGCGCTCAACTCGTGTGCGGTTGTGAGCGTCAGTGATAGAAACCGCAGCCGCCATCTCGATGCGAAACGAGCCCGACATGCCCAGATGCATGACCAGGACATTGTTGTCATCGAGATCGGCAAGAAGATATTTTGCCCGTCTGCCAAGCCCAACGACCCTTCGCCCTCTCAGGCGACTGGCAAAACGCGGCGGAAATGGTGCGCGCAGATCCGGACGGCGAAGTTCGATCTTTTCAAGAATTGCGCCTTCCATGACCGGGGCAAGGCCGCGGCGGACAGTTTCAACTTCCGGGAGTTCAGGCATATTGGACGTCAACACTCCGGCAATCGCGCTACGATAGCCTGCCGGGAAGCCTTGGGCTATGGTCCGCGCCGTTCAGGAGGAAGTGTATGACAGGACGTGCCGCCGGGGTCGAACCGGACGCGAAAGCGGACCGCGCCTCGTTCGGATTCCGTGATATCGACGTCGCCGATAAGCAGGAACTTGTCGATGCGGTCTTTGACCGAGTCGCCGCGCGCTACGACCTTATGAACGACTTGATGTCGGGTGGACTGCACCGTTTGTGGAAAGACGCAATGGTTAACTGGCTCGCCCCCCCACGTCGAGCGCGCAACCACACATTTCTTGATATTGCCGGTGGCACTGGCGACATCGCCTTCCGGATCGCGGATCGCTCGCCGGGCTCGCGAATTATAGTCGCCGATATCAACGGCCAGATGCTGGCGGTAGGCCGCAAGCGCGCGCTGTCGCGCGGTTTCGGAGACACATTGTCTTTCGTTGAGGCCAACGCCGAGGATCTTTCATTTGAAGATGGCCAGTTCGACGCGGTGACCATCGCCTTCGGAATCCGCAATGTGCCGAGGATCGACAGGGCACTTCAAGAAGCCTTCCGTGTTCTGAAGCCTGGCGGTCGATTTCTGTGCCTTGAGTTTTCCTCTGTCGACATGGCGGGGCTCGATCGGATTTACGAGTTATTTTCCTTCAACGTCATCCCGGAGCTCGGGCGGCTGGTCACCGGAGATGGCGAGCCCTATCGCTATCTCGTCGAATCGATCGCGCGATTTCCCAACCAGGCGCGCTTCGCCGCGATGATCGAAAAAGCCGGCTTCAGCCGCGTTGAATATCGCAATCTATCCGGCGCCATTGCCGCCATTCACTCCGGCTGGAGACTCTGAGGGGCCGATGGCCGGTACGATCGCCGCTCTTCTGCGCATGGCAAAAGCCGGATTTATCCTCGCCCGAGAGGGCGCCTTCGCGCTGGTCGACACAGAATCCCTACCGCCGCGACCAAGGGCGGCCATTCGCCTGGCGCGGCTCATTGAGAAACGCGAAATCGACAATGTCGGCCAACCGGAAAGGTTAACCTCAACGCTGAACCGCCTGGGACCATCCTATATCAAGCTCGGCCAATTCCTGGCGACACGCCCGGATATTGTTGGGCGTAAAGCCTCGGAAACACTCGGTCGACTACGCGATGAAATCGAGCCCTTCCCGGATTCGCAAGCCCGCGAAATAGTTGAAGCATCGCTCGGCAAACCGGTCGATGACCTATTCATCTCGTTCTCGCCGTCAATCGCGGCGGCATCGATCGCCCAGGTCCATAAGGCTGAGATCGCAGAGCTGGAGGGAGATCACCGTCCTGTCGCGGTCAAGGTTCTGAGGCCTGACGTTCGCCGGCGGTTTCGCCGCGATCTTGAGACGTTTTATGCCGGGGCGCGGCTGATCGAGCGGCTTGATCCGGCCGCCCGGCGGCTTCGACCGATCGCCGTCGTCGACACGCTCAACCGATCGGTGGCGATCGAGATGGATCTACGGCTCGAAGCCGCGGCGCTCTCGGAAATGGCGGAAGCGACTGCTGACGACGAAGGCTTCCGGGTCCCCAAGGTCGAATGGGAGCTGACGGCGCGAGACGTTGTCACGCTCGAATGGATCGACGGCATCAAACTCTCCGATATCGACGGTCTGCGCGAGGCTGGGCATGACCTGCCGGAACTGGCCCGGCGACTCATGCAGGCGTTCCTCCGCCATGCGCTGCGCGATGGATTCTTTCATGCCGACATGCATCAGGGGAATCTGTTCGTCGACGCGGCCGGGGACATTGTTGCAGTTGATTTCGGCATCATGGGAAGGCTCGGACAAGCCGAGCAGCGCTTCCTCGCCGAGATCCTTTTCGGCTTCATTCGCCGTGATTATAACCGCATCGCCGAGGTACATTTCTCCGCCGGTTATGTGCCGGACCGGCATTCGGTCGAGGACTTCGCTCAAGCGCTGCGGGCTATTGGAGAACCGATCCACGGCCAGAAGGCGAGCGAGATCTCGATGGCCCGGTTGCTGATGCTGCTCTTCGAGGTGACCGAGCTCTTCGACATGCAAACCCGACCGGAGCTCCTCCTCGTTCAGAAGACCATGGTTGTCGTCGAAGGTGTGGCGCGGACACTCGATCCACAGTTCGACATGTGGTCGGCATCGGAACCGGTGGTTAGCGAGTGGGTTGAGTGGCATCTCGGGCCGGCCGGCCAGATTGAGCAAGCAGCAGGCGGAATTGGCCGTTTGGTCAGCGAGATTCCACGTCTAGCCGAACGCGCAGAGCGGCTCTCGGCTGAATTCGACCGGATGGGCGAGAAGGGCATCCGCCTCGACCCGGAGACAATCGACAAGATCGGCCGCTCGGAAGCCCATGCCGCGCGCTGGGGCCGGGTTGCGCTGTGGGTGATTGCGGCAGTGGCGGTGATTGTTGGGTTACGGTTCATTGCGTAACGATTCCAGGCGATCCTATTTGACTAATATAGGAAAATTCCTATCATAGTTGAGATGTCCTATTCTGATAAATTCCGCGCCGATATAGAAGCATTCTTGACCAGGAGCGGATTTTCGCCGACGCGCTTGGGTAAAGAGGCACTCGGCGACCCGCGCTTTGTATTCGATTTAAGGAAAAAAGGCCGCGCGCCGAGCGCCCGTTTGATGGACGAGGTCACCAATTTTATGGCAAAGCATGATGCAACGAGGCCACCAACCTCGTTGCCGGGGCCAGCGGCAGTGCTCAACAACAAGAAAATTCTTATCATCATTTCCGGCGGGATCGCCGCCTATAAGGCGCTCGACCTCATCCGCCGGCTAAGTGAAAATGGCGCCAAGGTTCGGGCCGTCATGACAAGCGGCGCACGGGAGTTCCTCACCCCGCTTTCGGTCGGTGCATTGACCGGCGGAAAAGTCTTTACTGAACTGTTCGATAGGGAAGACGAGCACGATGTCGGCCATATTCGCCTGTCGCGCGAGGCCGATCTGATTGTCGTCGCGCCGGCGACCGCCGATCTTCTGGCGCGGATGGCCGGTGGCCAGGCCAATGATCTGGCAACGGCGGTGCTGCTTGCCACCGACAAGCCGGTTCTTGCCGCACCGGCGATGAACCCGAGGATGTGGCTTCACCCGGCAACCCGGCGCAATGTCGAGACCCTGCGCGGCGACGGCATCGGCTTTGTCGGGCCAAACAGCGGCGAGATGGCCGAGGCCAACGAGTCCGGACTGGGTCGGATGGCCGAGCCGATGGAGATTGTCGCCGCCATTGGCAACATCTTGCAGCCTGTCAACAGGCCGCTTGCCGGCAAACATGTCTTGGTCACCTCCGGCCCGACCCACGAGCCGATCGACCCGGTGCGCTACCTGGCCAATCGCTCGTCTGGTCGACAGGGACACGCAATTGCAGCGGCGGCGGCGGCAGCCGGCGCGCGGGTAACGCTGGTCTCGGGCCCGGTGGCGATACCTGACCCGATTGGCGTGATGGTCGTTCGTATCGAGACGGCGCGTGAAATGTGCGAGGCAGCCCTAGGCGCTTTGCCGGCGGACATCGCGATTATGGCGGCGGCAGTCGCCGACTGGCGGGCGGCGCGGGAATCTTCCGGCAAGATCAAAAAGGACGGCTCGCAAAACTTGGCCGGGCTGGAACTCGTGGAGAATCCGGACATCCTCGCAACGATCGGTAAACACAAGACATCCCGTCCGGCGCTGGTCATTGGTTTTGCCGCCGAGACCGACAATCTCGTTGCCAATGCGAACAAGAAACTGAAGGCAAAAGGCGCCGACTGGATTCTCGCCAACGATGTCTCGCCCGAGACCGGAATCATGGGCGGCGATGAAAACGCGATTCGACTTATCACTGTGTCCGGTGTTGAGGACTGGCCACGCGTCGCAAAAAGTCAGGTGGCGGCGAGGCTGATCGACCGTATTGCCCAAACAATCGCTGGGAACCCGGAGGTCGTCGCGTGATGTCCGTCCCCGTCAAAATCGCCCGCTTGCCTCACAGCGATGGACTGCCCCTGCCGGCCTATAAAACGCCGGACGCGGCGGGCTGCGATCTTGCCGCCGCCGTGCCGGAGGATGCGCCTTTGGTCGTTCCGCCTGGTGGCCGGGTGCTGGTACCGACGGGGTTCGCGATTGAGCTGCCGAGCGGTCATGAAGGCCAAGTGCGTCCACGCTCCGGGCTTTCGGTCGACCATGGCGTGACCGTCATCAACGCACCGGGCACCATCGACGCCGACTATCGCGGCGAGATCAAAGTGCCGATCGTCAATCATGGCGAAGGCGCCTTCACGATAACCCGTGGTATGCGCATCGCCCAACTGGTTATTGCGCCGGTGACCAAGGCCGAATTCGTCGAGACCGACGCACTTGAATCGACCAGGCGCGGCGGCGGCGGTTTCGGCTCGACGGGGCTTGCCGACTAGGTTAGGCCGTAGAAACGAGAGACCCAGGGAGAACTACCATGGCAAAGACAGGGGCAAACCCCGATCAATCGGAGGTCCAGAAGCGTCGGCCCGGCCGTGGTCGTATATATGATTCGATCACCGATACGATTGGCGACACGCCGCTTGTTCGCCTCGACCGGATCGCGGCAATGCAGGACGTACCGGCGCATCTCATAGCCAAGCTCGAATTCTTCAACCCGATCTCGAGCGTCAAGGACCGTATCGGCGTGTCGATGATTGAAGCCCTTGAGGCGTCGGGAAAGATCAAGCCGGGAATAACCACATTGATCGAGCCGACCTCGGGCAATACTGGGATTGCCCTTGCCTTCGTCGCCGCGGCACGCGGCTACCGGTTGATCCTGATCATGCCGGAAACCATGTCGCTTGAGCGGCGAAAGATGCTGAAATTGCTCGGCGCCGAACTGGTCCTCACCGAAGGCGCCAAGGGTATGCGCGGCGCAATCCAGCGCGCCGACGAACTCACCAAGGAAATCCCCGGCGCCGTCATCCCACAGCAATTTCAAAGCCCGGCCAATCCGGAAATCCACCGGCGCACGACCGCTGAAGAGATTTGGAACGACACCAACGGCAATGTTGACGTCGTCATTTCCGGCGTCGGCACCGGCGGTACGATCACCGGCATCGGCCAAGTATTGAAGCCGCGCAAGCCCGACCTCAAAATCATTGCGGTGGAACCCGAAGACAGCGCGATTCTGTCGGGCGGCAGTCCCGGACCGCACAAGATCCAAGGGATCGGCGCCGGTTTCATTCCGGCGGTCCTCGACACCACAGTTTTTGACGAGGTCGTTACGGTAAGCAATGACGAGGCCTTCTCCTATGCCCGCCTTTGCGCTCGGGTCGAAGGCATCCCGGTCGGTATATCGTCGGGCGCGGCAATTGCTGCCGCGGTCGCGGTCGGCGGCCGTCCGGGCATGGAAGGCAAGAATATTGTTTTGATCATTCCCTCATTCGCCGAGCGCTATCTATCGACGTCTTTATTCGAGGGGTTGGAGTAGGCAAGCCGCAGCGGATTGCGATCAGACACGCCGCCATATCGTCACATCAACTGAGGCTGTTGGATTAATCACCTCCGGTAGCCCGGGGACCAGACCATTGGCGGCAAGGATTTGCTCGGCGCTAATGTCGGCGTTCACCTGTGAGAAAATCGGAATGCCGCCGGGAATCTTAACCAGTGGTGCTCGGGCAAGATGAAATTCGTCGAACCCAGCCGACAGAAAAAAATCGAACACCCGACGGCCACCCGGCACAACGACAATGCCGCCATCGGGCGCCGCCCGTGCCAAAGCGTCGCCGAGCGGGGCCTCTTCCGGGTTCCACCACCAAGCGTCGTCGCGTCGCTCTACGCCGCGTGCGTTCGACGATAGAACCAACCGGTTTCGGCCTTTGACATTCGGATTGATCTGATGGCCTCGCCGGCCGAGAACAGTCAGGCAAGCGCGGTCGATTGCCGCCTGAAAGCGCGTCCAGTCAGCCTCGAATCGTAATGCGCTTGGCGTCACACCGTCGCAATTGGCGATACGATCGTCAGCCGAGACGATAGCATGCCCATGCAGGGAATAGCCGCCGATCACCCGCGCAGCATGCCGCCTGTTGCCTTGGTTACTTCCGCCACGATCTTTTGTCCGATCGCCTCGATCCCCTCATCGGTAAGCGTCTTATCGCTCGGTTGAAGGGTAACTTCGATGGCCAACGATTTCTTGTCGGGTCCCAATGCGTCACTCTCGAAAAGATCAAAAACGCTGACCCCGGCAATCAGTTTACGGTCGGCGCCCTGGGCCGCCCGAACGACCTTGGCGGAATCGACCGAGCGGTCGAGCAGGAAAGCAAAATCGCGGCGGACCGGCTGCAGATCCGAGGCGACGAGCGGCGGTTTGGTTTTGGTCGGGCGCTTTTTCGGCGACGGAATCGCGTCCAATATCACTTCGAACCCGACAAGCGGCCCCGAGACGTCGAGGGCCTCCAGCAAGTGGGGGTGGAATTCACCGAATGTGCCGATAATGTTCTTCGGGCCAAGACGGATCGTCCCCGACCGGCCAGGGTGAAACCAAATTGGCGCTTCACCGACAATCTGCACCTTTTCGGAGGCAAGACCGAGCGCGTCGAGAACACCAAGAGCATCTGCCTTAGCATCAAACTCGGAAACCGGAGCAGCCTCGGCCGACCAATGACGACCGCTGCCGGAGACCGTCGCAGTACCGCGACGAACCCCGCCGGCGGCGGTGAATTGGTCCTCGCGCCGATCGCCGCGATAGATATGACCGACCTCGAAAAGGGCAAGATCGGCAAAGCCGCGATCGGCATTGCGCTGCGCTGCGGCAATCAGACCAGGCAGAAGGCTCGGCCGCATGTCGGACATGTCGGCCGCAATCGGGTTGGCCAGTGACAGACTGGGATCACCGCCACCGAAATGCTCGGCCTGAGTTTTGGAGACGAACGACCAGGTCACCGCCTCGACAAGGCCCCGGCCGGCAAGTGCCCGTTTGGCCCGACGCGTGCGCTTCTGTATAAGCGTCAGCACAGGCCTCAGGACTTCGGCCGGGCGCTGCAACGGGGTCGAAGGAATCTTGTCGACGCCAATGATGCGCATGACCTCCTCGACCAGATCTGCCTTTATCGTGACATCAGGCCGCCATGAGGGTACCGCGACGCAGAGGGTCCCCTTTGTACTATGCGGCGTCGACGGAAAGCCGAGTTTTTCAAGAATCCCGGTCACATCGGAAATCGACGGGTTTATGCCGGCGAGACGATTAATTTCGGAAACCGGAAACTCGATGATTGTCTTAGGATCAGGCACCTCGCCGGCGATGATGGTTTCGCTCGCCTCTCCACCGCAAAGCTCGAGGACCATTTTTGTCGCGAGATCGAGCCCGGGAATCATGAATGCCGGATCGACGCCGCGCTCAAAGCGATAGCGGGCGTCGGACAGGATGCCAAGCTTGCGACCTGTCTGAGCGATATTTCTTGGGTCCCAGAGCGCCGATTCGATGAGCACATCGCTCGTGTCGGCAGTACACCCGGAAGCCTCGCCGCCCATGATGCCAGCAATCGATTCGACGCCATTGTCATCGGCGATCACGCAGATTTCCGGGTCGAGCGAATAGGTCTTGCCGTCAAGCGCGACAATCTTCTCGCTGGTGCGGGCGCAGCGAACCGTAAGATTGCCGACGACCTTGGCGGCATCGAATACGTGAAGCGGTCGGTTTCGGTCATAGGTAAGGAAATTGGTGATATCGACCAGAGCGTTGATCGGCCGAAGACCGATGGCGTTGAGCCGCTTTTGAAGCCATTCCGGTGAGGGACCATTGCGAACGCCGCGCACAAGCCGAAGGCCGAAAGCCGGACAGAGCGGTTGCGAATTGTCGAAATCCAGCCTGACATCGACCGGACAAGGGAAACTACCCTTGAGCGAGGCAACAGGGCGGTCGATCCGCTTGCCGATATCGGCGGCGGCCAGATCGCGGGCAAGCCCTGAAATCCCCAGAGCATCGGGCCGGTTCGGTGTGACCGCGATATCGAGGACAATTTCATCCAAACCGGCAATAGCGGCATAGGCCTCGCCAATCGTTACATCCTCGGCAAGTTCGACGATGCCGTCATGATCGTCGGAAAGGCCAAGTTCACGCTCCGAAAGGAGCATGCCATGCGATTCGACCCCGCGAATAACGCCCTTCTCAAGATAGATGCCGGTGCCGGGGATATGCGTGCCTGCCGGAGCGAAAACGCCGATCATGCCGGCCCGCGCATTCGGCGCGCCGCAAACCACTTGTACTTCCGTGCCGTCGCCGGGATCGACCGTGCACACACGAAGCCGGTCGGCATTGGGATGCTTCTCAGCCGAAAGAACCCGCGCCACGCGAAAAGGCGCAAAGGCTTTCGCACGGTCCTCAACCTCTTCGACCTCAAGGCCGATCATGGTGAGTTTGCCGACGATCGCCTCCAGCGACGCTTCGCTATCGAGATGTTCCTTCAGCCACGAGAGCGTCAGTTTCATTATTTGAGCTCTTCCGCCGTGTAGCGGGTGATGTCGCGCGTGAGGTTCAGTTTTCCCACGTCTTCTCGGAATTTAATGAGGTGAGGCGTTTTGAAATGCACATCAAGTGCGTCTTGGTCCTTCCAACACTCAAACAGATGAAACCGGTTGGAATCCTCAAGGCTCGCGGAAAACCAATATTTGACACACCCAGCCTCGGCACGCGAGGGCGCGGTCACCGCCTCAACCACTTTCAGGAACTTCTCCTTATCATCGGGGTGAACGTCGAAGGTTCCACCAATCAGCACAAACATCGTTTGTTCTCCTTTTTGTCTTCTTGGATTCCGATAGTTAAGAAGTCAGCCCCCCGAACAGCGTCGGCAGGTCGAGCGGGCGAAAGCCATAATGATCAAGCCAGCGGATATCGGCGTCGAAGAAGGCGCGCAAATCCGGCATGCCGTATTTCAGCATGGCGATGCGATCGATCCCAATTCCCCAGGCAAAGCCTTGAACTTTTTCGGGATCGAGACCGCCATGGCGAATGACATTGGGGTGAACCATGCCGCATCCGAGAATCTCGAGCCAATCGTCGCCCTCGCCGAAACGGATTTCATTGCCGACACGTGCGCAACGAATGTCGACCTCCATCGACGGCTCGGTGAACGGGAAGAACGACGGCCTGAAACGCATCTCGACTTTCTCGACCTCGAAGAATGCCCGGCAAAATTCCTCCAGGATCCACTTCAAATGACCGATATGGCTGGTTTCGTCCAAGACCAGCCCTTCGACCTGATGAAACATCGGCGTGTGGGTCTGATCTGAATCCATCCGGTAGGTGCGGCCCGGGATGATCACGCGGATCGGCGGGCTTTGCGTTTCCATCGTCCTGATCTGTACCGGCGAAGTATGGGTGCGCAGCAGCTTTCGCTCGCCGTCCGGACCGGGATTGAAAAAGAACGTGTCGTGCATTTCGCGCGCCGGGTGGCCTTCCGGAAAATTGAGCGCCGTAAAATTATAATAGTCGTTCTCGATGTCCGGCCCTTCGGCGACGGCAAAACCAAGATCTGCGAAGATCGCCGTGATCTCGTCAATGACTTGAGTGACCGGATGAATGCGGCCGGATTCCAGCGGCGAGCGGCGTAAAGGCAGCGTTACATCGACCCGCTCGGCCTCGAGCCGGCGGGCAAGGTCGGCCTGTTTGAGGACAGTACGGCGATTGACGATCGCATCGCCAATTCGTTCTTTAAGGCCGTTCAACGCCGGGCCCATGACTTGACGTTCGGCCGGCGTCATCCGCCCGAGCCCCTTCAGGAGATCGGAGATTTTTCCCTTTTTTCCGAGCGCCGCCACGCGCTCGGATTCGAGAATCGTCTCGTCGCCGGCTGCGGCAATGCGCACCACCAGGTCGTTCTCAAGGGAAGCAAGCTCTGTATCGTTCATGGTTCTGGTCAGCTCGTCTGGCCAATGGCCACCAACCGCACGGACAAAGGCAACGGCATCCGTCAGGCGGCGACCGCACTCCGAGCCCTTTCCACGAGCGCGGCGAAAGCAGCCGGTTCGCTAACCGCGAGTTCGGCCAGCAGCTTGCGATCGACTTCAATTCCGGCCTTGTCGAGGCCATTGATAAATCGGCCATAGGTAAAGCCATGCTCACGAACTGCGGCGTTGATACGCTGGATCCAAAGGGCGCGGAACGATCGTTTGCGATTCTTGCGATCGCGGTAGGCAAACTGCGCCGAGCGATCCACCGCCGCCTTAGCGGCACGGATCGTATTCTTGCGCCGGCCGTAAAAGCCCTTGGCGCGCTTCAGAACTTTTTTGTGTTTGGCGTGGGCGGGAACGCCCCGTTTTACACGTGACATGGGAAATCTCCTGGGATTGGTCTTGTTTGTCGGTCAGGCGTTGGGCAAGAAAAATTTCTTGACGTTTTCGCCATCGGACTTGAACAGGACTCGCGTCCCTCGAAGATTGCGGATCTGCTTCTTCGTCCGCTTGATCATTCCATGCTGCTTGCCACGCTGGGCATGCATCACTTTCCCGGTCGCGGACACCTTGAATCGCTTCTTGGCACCGCTTTTGGTCTTCATTTTGGGCATTTCGCTCTCTCTCCATGGCCGGTCGTGGGCGGCGAGCCGCCTGCGGCACGATCTGTTTGTCATGAGCTTCTGAACAGCCACGGCATGCCCTTGCCGAGCCGGGCCATTCGGAATTGCGGCGTTATACGCGATCCGGGCGTATCCGCACAAGTCTCGCGATTATCCTCGTGAAAACCCACGATTGGGGCACAAAGGTGAAACAGGCGCCGGTTTATTGGCGAAATCCGACCGGCCAGCAATCGGATTTCACCATCAAGACCGTATGGACCGGGATTATCGGTGCGAACGCGGCGTCCGATGCACCCGCCACCACTTTAACGTGGCGCCAGCACCATGGTCATCTGACGACCTTCGAGCCGGGGCTCAGTTTCGACCTTGGCGATTGGGGTCGTTTCCTCCCTCACCCGGTCGAGAAGCTTCATCCCAAGCTCCTGATGAGCCATTTCACGACCGCGGAAACGAAGGGTGACCTTGACTTTGTCGCCTTCATCGAAGAATCGGCGAGCGGCTTTCATCTTCACTTCGTAATCGTGAACATCGATGTTCGGCCGCATCTTGATTTCCTTGATATCGACCGTCTTCTGCTTCTTGCGCGCCTCGGCGGCTTTCTTCTGCGCGGCGAATTTGAAGCGGCCGTAATCGAGGATCTTTGCGACAGGGGGCTCGGAATTGGGAGCAATTTCAACGAGATCAAGACCAGATTCGGTGGCCATTTCCCGCGCTTTGTCGATCGGCACATTGCCGTGATTGGTGCCCTCGTCGTCGATCAATTGAACTTCGTTGGCACTGATATCATCGTTGATCCGCGGCCCATCCTTGGTAGGGGATGGCGGAGCTCTGTGGGGTCTGCGAATGGCGGCATTCTCCTCTATTGTTGCTGCTTATACATTTGGTAGCGTCGGTGAGGAACCGCAATAGCGCCACGCCGACTCTCAAGAATTCGGGCAATCGGATGGGGAAGTCAACCATTTTGGCAGATGACAGAGGCAACAGGTAAATGAGGAACACAGCAAATGCCGACAGTTTGACCCTTGGCGACGGCGAAGCACGCCGCGAAATCGCGATGCTTCGGCGCGAGGGCGCGGCACCGGGTCTTTTCTGGCTCGGCGGCTTCAATTCGGACATGCAAGGCACCAAGGCGCTTGCGCTGGACGCTTTTGCGGCGGAGCGTGGCTGCGCCATGACGCGCTTTGATTATTCCGGCCACGGTGATTCCAGCGGCAGTTTTGAAGATGGAACTATCTCACGCTGGCTCGAAGAATCGCTGGCAGTGTTTGAGCGGACCGAGGGGCCGCAGATCCTCATCGGGTCGTCAATGGGCGGATGGCTGGCGCTCCTTCTCAGCGAAGCCCATCGCGCCTCATCGGGCCCTACACGCAGCCGCATTGCCGGGCTGGTGCTCATCGCGCCGGCGATCGATATGACACGCAAACTGATGTGGACGGAAATGGACGAGGCAGCGCAGGTTCAATTGATGAATACCGGAATATGGCGCAAGCCAAGCGACTACTCTGACGAGCCTTATCTCATCACCAAGGCGTTGATCGAAGATGGCGACCTGCACCTGTTTGGCGAGCGGCTGATCGAGACCAATTGTCCCGTCCACATTATTCAAGGGATCGACGATACCGACGTGCCGTGGCGGCACGCGACCGATCTGGTCTCGCATTTCGCCAGCGACGACGTTGTCCTGACGCTGATCAAGGACGGCGACCATCGTCTGTCGCGGCCCGAGGATATCGCAAGGGTAATCGCCGCGGTCGAGGACATGATCGCGGAGGCGTCGGGCCAGCGACAGTAGAGCTGCCGCAAACTGGCTTTCATTCTTAGTCAGCGCCGGCGTTGTCCCGCCAATTGCCGGCGTTCCACATCGCCGAGAGACCTTCGCGATAGGTCGGATAGGACAGCGTCACGCCGAGCCTCTCTCCGATACGCCGGTTCGAGACCCGCTTGTTGTCGCCGTAAAAGGAACGCGCCATCATCGAGAGATCGGCTGTCTCGAAAGGCATATCGGACGGTACCGTTACGCCCATCAGGCCGGCGGCAAATTCGACGACATCTTGCGGCGGACCTGGCTCATCATCGGCCAGATTAAAAATACCGCCAGCTTCTTGTTCGATCGCGGCAAGAACCGTCGCGGCAATGTCGGCGACATGGATTCGATTGAAGACCTGGCCGGTTTTGACGATGCGTCGCGCCTTTCCTTCCTCCAGGTTCTTCAGGGCATTGCGGCCTGGGCCGTAAATGCCGGCGATGCGAAACCTTGCGAGCGGCACGTCGCGATTCAAAGCAAGAGCCTGCCAGGCCTGTTCGGCCTCCAGCCTGATCGTCGAGCGGCCCGGCCGCGGATGCGGCGTCGTCTGCTCACTCACCCAGGCGCCGCCATAGTTTCCATAGACCCCAACCGTCGAAAAATACCCGATCCAGCCAATTTTTCGTGCCGCGAGGATATCCGGGCCGTGATGGGCGATGACCTTGTCGCCATCTTCGCCCGGAGCGATCGAGACGAGAATATGGGTTGCCTCGCTGAGCGCCGCGCTAATACCGGAGCCCGGCGTCGTACCGTCGAAGACGCATGCTGATATGCCCTCCGCATCAAGCCACGCCGCCTTCTCGGCGCTGCGCACCGTGCCACCAATCCAAGCCGCGCGATCCTTCATGGCGCGGGTGATGGCGGCGGCGCTGTAGCCATGGCCAAAGACAAAAAGCCGGATCTGGTCCGCCACTAGGCCGCGCCCGAAATTGCTGGCGCCTGCCATTCATCCCTGACATCGCGGTGAGTTTCCGCAGAAAAGTGCTTTGCATGGAGCACCGCGAAACTTTCCAAGGAGAGGAGCCGCGACAATGCCCAGACCGCGGCGCCACGGACCAGCGGCGAGGGATCGCTGAGATGGGTTTCCGCCTCGGCGGCGAGTTCGGGCGCGGACGAGTTTCCAATAGCAATCAGCACGTTGCGTAAGAATCGGTCGCGGCCGATTCTCTTGATCGGCGATCCCGCGAAGTGGGCCCGAAATGATTTGTCGTCAAGCCGGGCAAGTTCGCTAAGCGGCGGTGCCGAAAGATCCTCGCGCGCCGCCAGCTTCACTTCGCTGGTCGTCCGCGCGAATTTGTTCCAAGGACAAACCGCTAGGCAATCGTCGCAACCAAAAATTCGATTGCCGATCGCATCCCTGAATTCATGCGGGATCGGCCCCTTGTGCTCGATGGTAAGATAGGAAATGCAGCGGCGCGCGTCGAGCCGATAAGGCGCCGGGAAAGCATTGGTCGGGCAGATATCGAGGCAGGCGCGGCAGGAGCCGCAATGATCGATCTCCGCGGCATCCAGTGGCAAGGCAATTTCGGTTAGGATAGCGCCGAGGAAGAGCCACGAACCGAATTCACGACTGACAAGATTGGTATGCTTGCCCTGCCAGCCGATGCCGGCGGCCTCTGCGAGCGGCTTTTCCATCAAAGGCGCGGTATCGACAAACACCTTCACCGCGCTACCACTCTTGGCGGCGAGGCGGCCGGCGATGTTTTTCAGCTTTCCCTTGACCAGATCGTGATAGTCACGATTTCGCGCATAGACCGAGATTGTCGCCCGCTGGCTTGCGGCAAGACTGGCGAGCGGATCGGATTCAGGGCCGTAATTGAGGCCCAGCATTACAACCGCGCCGGCTTCGGGCCACAACGCGCTCGGCTTTTCGCGCCGACCGGCATTGCTCTCAAGCCATTCCATCGTGCCGTGATGGCCATCGGCGAGAAAACGCGCCAGGCGCGGTGCGGCTTGTGGAATCGAGTCCGGGGCGGCTATTCGAACGACGTCGAATCCCTCGCCGCTTGCGTCGGCGACAAGCGCCGACTTCAAAAGTCGAGATCGGCGTAATGACTTGCTGGCGGGTTTCCCCGCACCAGATCGGACAGAATCGGACGAAAGGAGGGACGCGACTTGACCCGCGCGTACCAGTCCTTCGCCTGAGCGTCTTCCTCCCATGGAACCTCGCCAAGATAGTCGATCGCCGACAATTCGGCGGCAGCGGCCAGATCGGCGAAGCTCATTTCGCTACCCCCCAGCCAGTTTCGACGCGCCATCAGGTAACCGATATAGCGCATATGATAGCGAATATTTCCACGCGCGGCGCGAATTGCCGCCGAGTCCGGTTCGGCGCCGCTACCGCCAGACTCCATTTGACGTTTGAACACTTTCTCATTGACGAGATAGGTGGTGACCTCGCTATCGAACTTTCCGAGAAACCAGGCAACGAGACGGCGTATCTCGGCGCGTTCGGCCGCGCCGGAATACATTAAAGCGGTTTCTCCGGCCCGCGAGCCGCGGGTTTCGAATAGATATTCGGCGATCACCGCCGCGCCAGCGATGACCGCGTCATTGTCGTCAACAAAGACCGGCAGCGAGCCCGCTGGATTGAGAGCCAGGAGTGCCTCGCGGCGTTCCCATGGCCTCTCGTCGATCAGGGTCGCCTGCTCGCCATATTCGGCAAGGACCAGGCGAACATATCGGGAGCCGGCGGAGAGAGAATGATGGTGGAGAAAAGGCATCAGCAAGCGTTAAAGCGTTTATTCCGTATCTAGACGAATATGAAACCAGGCGAATCTGGGCCGCGCCGCGAGTTCGGGTATAAGACCGGAATGCGGCGGCAACAAGCTGATTCGCCAGACGCGCCAGACAGGATCATTCATGCAAGCGGATACGATCGTCGGCGCCGTCATCCTCGGCATCATTGAGGGCTTGACTGAATTCATTCCGGTCTCTTCGACTGCCCATATCCTGCTCGCCGGTATGGCGCTGGGCTTTGAAAACCCAGGAAAAACTTTCGAGGTGCTGATCCAGCTCGGTGCGATCCTCGCTATCCTTGCCGTCTATTCGGGACGGTTGTGGACAATCGCCGGCAGTCTTCCGTCAGACAGAAAGTCCCGACGATTCGTCGTGGCGGTGGTCGTCGCCTTTCTGCCGGCAGCGATCGTCGGCGTTCTTGGCCACCGGATCATCAAGGAAGTGCTCTTCGAATCGCCAATGCTGATTTGCCTCGCCCTGATCGCGGGTGGATTCGTCCTTTTGTGGGTCGACCGCCTGGCGCTCAATCCGCGCTTCACCGACATCATGGAGTTTTCGCCTTGGCTGGCGTTTCGCATCGGCCTGTTCCAGAGTCTGGCCTTGATCCCCGGCGTATCCCGCTCGGGCGCGACCATTGTCGGCTCGCTGTTGATGGGTACCGACAAGCGTTCGGCGGCGGAGTTCTCGTTTTTCCTCGCCATGCCGACGATGGCCGGCGCGTTCGCCTTCGACCTCTATCAGAATCGTGAACTGGTCGACCGGGCGCAATTGGAACTTGTCGCCGTGGGTTTCGTTGCCGCTTTCATCGCCGCGGTGCTGGTGGTGCGCTCGCTTCTCGATTTCGTCAGCCGACACGGCTTCGCGTTGTTCGGTTGGTGGCGAATTCTGGTCGGCGGCACCGGCCTTGTCGTGCTGACAATATTCGGCCGCTAAAGCAAATTCATACTCGCCCGATCACGTCGAGCGTTGGCGCTCGAACTGGCCGTGAGGCCGAAAGCGAACCAGATAGGACGGCAGGACGGCGGCCAGACTGGTCGGCTCAATACCCAATCCAGCGAGTGTGCGCCTTTCGTTGCGAGCCAGCTCGGAGACAACATTGTCGGCACGCAACAAGCGTACTTGATCCGGGGTCAGCAATTTACCAGGCAGGAATTGTAGGAACGAGGCGGCAGCTGTGGCGAGCGGCCAGGGTAGCGGCAAGAGCAAGCGCTTGCGGTCGATTTCGCCGAGCATTAAATCCAAACACTCGCGGAATGTCGAAACTTCCGGTCCGCCCAATTCGTAAACGGTAGCGGGCGCCGCCCTGCCCTCGACGGCCTCGGCGATCGCCTGCGCTACATCGCCGACGAAAATCGGCTGGAAGCTGGTGTGGCCGCCGCCGATAAGCGGTAGCGCCGGCATGAATCGGGCAAGCCCGGCGAACTGGTTGAAGAAACGATCTTCCGGACCAAAGACGATCGATGGGCGCATGATTGTTGCGCCCGGGATAGTTTCAAACACGGCTTTTTCGCCAAACGCCTTGGAGCGCGCATAGACCGAGGGCGATCGGGGATCGGCGCCGATCGCCGAGACATGAATGAGGCGCTCGATACCGGCGGCCCGCGTCGATTCGGCGACGGCGCGGGCGCCGTGGGCATGGACCTTATCGAAGCGCTGGTGACCGGATTCGGCGAGAATCCCGACTAGGTTGACGACCGCGTCGGCGCCTTGCACGGCCCGGTCGATCGACCAGCGATAGCGCAGATTGGCCTGGACAGGCTGCACCCAGCCGACCATTCCCAGCGGTTGCAGATGACCCGCCAGATCGGGACGGCGGACGGCGGCACGCACCCGCCAACCGCGCTTTAAAAGCGCGCGCACAACATGGCGGCCGAGAAAACCCGAACCACCAAAAACCGTTACCAAACCCTTGTCGCCGGCCAAACCCGCCATCGAAGAACCTGCCTTAATCGCTCACCCGTCGCCGGGCCTTTTTGCTTCCCCGTCTCTTATCGGCTCGCCGTAACACTGTACAGGTACATCGGGTGGCGGGAACCTGACGAGATTGACATGGTCCAGGACCACCCTTAGGTATCGCCAGCCCTGTTGCCCAGGTGGCGGAATTGGTAGACGCGCACGGTTCAGGTCCGTGTGCCTGAAAGGGCGTGAAGGTTCGAGTCCTTTCCTGGGCACCATTTGGTTGCTAGTAGTCTGAAATCATTCTATTAATTGGCCTTGCTCACCCAAACTGATGCACAGGGGTGATGCACATGACGCTTGCGAGTGCCCGGCCAACCCGCCGTATGGGGTCTACCGTTTTCCAGTACCGTGCTCGTATTCCCCGAGACCTGGGGGAGGCAGCCAGGGGCGTAGAGCTTAGGTGTTCCATCCCGGACGATCACATAGACCCTCGTCGTTCAGCATTTTTCATGGCACGTTCGGTCCTGAGGGACATTCGGGAGTACGCCCAATGCTGATCCATCTTCATAGTCAGGCGACGACGA